>ERZ791906.933-NODE-933-length-25327-cov-13.325063_pt1 | contig 25327 bp, 20 predicted proteins | sample MGYA00510146_ERZ791906 | MGnify/ENA primary metagenome ERZ791906 (study PRJEB30046, sample SAMN00792096) | human gut metagenome | study: EMG produced TPA metagenomics assembly of the A metagenome-wide association study of gut microbiota in type 2... | reverse complement strand
GGTCAAGCGGGAGCTTCGCAACGCCGCATCCGGCCTGTCTGACGAGGAGCGCGGGCTCATCCTTGCGCTGTTCCGCCACGCCGTCTACGACAACGGCGAGATGCTGCCCCACTACAACGCACTGGCCGCACTCTGGAGCGGCAGCAGCCTGCCCGATGTCCCGCCCACGCCCAGCCAGCCGGACACACCAGATCCCCCCAACAACGGCCTGCCGACGCCGCGGTATAAACTGGCGGCTCCGAAGACCTTTGTACCGGCCAACAAAGAATGGATTGACACGGGGATCAAGCCGTTCGCAGCCATCGACACCGGCATGAATCTGACGGTGTACGCAACCTTTACGGTGGCTGACAGTGCAGTTAATACGGTGACAACTTTGCTTGATTGCTTCAGCGATATCACCAACGATCAAAGAGGCATCATAGTTTCAACATGGACCAACGGAACCGTTGGCATGAACATGTTCACCTACGGCAGTCACTTTGTCAAGATCGAATCCGGGAAGAAACTGAAGTTTCTGCTCCAGATCAAGGGAACGCAGTTCCGGTTCCTGTCGTACGGTTCCCTGACCGAGTGGAAGAACATCCCGAACTATGCCGCGAACAAGACCGTGGATCGTTCGCTGATCCTTGGTGCTTCGTGGACCGCCAGCTCAGGCGAAACTACGGACGGCAAGGCACGTTTCTTCAATGGCGCGGTGTACGACTTCCAGGTATTCGACACGGCGCTGACCGACGCACAGATCACGACCCTGATGGAGGCAAACTGATATGGTATACGACCTGAATGGCACCACCCTGAGCACAGGCGGCGGCGGCGGAATGTTGAACGTGCTGGAGCACGGCTTCAAAGGGGACGGCACCACCGACAACCTGGCCGCGTTCAACGCGCTCATCGCCGCGCACCCGGCCGAGACGCTGTATTTCCCGAAGGGCGTCTATGCCTTTTCCGGCAAGCTGGTATTCGACCAGTGCTACATGGAACTGGACAACGCCGAGCTGAAATGCACGGCCAGCACCAAGGTAGACCGGTTCATCGAGATCCGCGGCAAGATGTACCCGCCCGAAACGCCCCAGCAGGACATGTTCATCCGGGGCAACGGCAAGGTCAACGCGAACTTCAAGGCAGACGACTGCATCGCCGTGGCACGGCAGAAATGCACTCTGTTGGACCATATCTCCATCCAGAACTTCCAGCGGTACGGCATCTGCGGCAAGTTCAACGACTCGTCTATGACCACCAGTGACGGTCAGACGGAAGCCAACCTCTCGTATGAGCTGATGGTGCGCAACTGCATGATCGAGTCTTCGCTGGACTACCCGAACGCCGTGGGCATTTATGACACCGGCGATTCGATGTACAGCGACACCGTCATCCTGAACGTGAAGACAGCGCTCTCGTGCAACGGCAGCAGCATCTTCCACAACATTCACGCCTGGTGCTTCGATTTCAACTACAGCGACAACGACACCAAAAAGGCCCTGTTGGAGAACACCGTCTTCGCATACATCCGGGGCAACGGCACCCGCTTCTCGGACTGCTACATCGACACCTACCAGAAGGGGTTCCAGTTTGGCGCTGGCCAGTATGTCGTTTATATCACAAATCTCAAATGGTACGTTGCTTCCAATACCTGGCCCACCGGCCTGACGGCCTACGTCTTCCCGGCCAGCCCCGCAGGCAAGACGATGTACAAGGTCTTCAATGCGGACATCAACGGTTCGGGCGTGACCAAGTTCAGCGATGTGGACCTGAGCACACAGACGAACTGCCGCTGGTACGGCATCGTGCACAACCTGAGCGACGCACCGAGCACTTTGCAGTAAATTTTTGAACGCACTTTACGATCTTTGACCGAATATCCACCCCTGACGAACCGTGGGCGCGGAAGATGCCATTCCGCCGCCCACGGTTTTTTGCGGTTTCGGGCCGTTTGCCCCGCCAAATTGCGATGATTTTGTGAATACATATTGCAGAAAAAGAGGGATGATGCTATTATTAAGCTGTTTATACATACCTATTATGTGGGAATCCTCCGATTCTACTTTTCGCAACGAAAGGCTGGCCCCTGTGAAGATCTTATTCGTCAATAAATTTCTCTACCCCCGCGGCGGTGCAGAGACCTATTTCCTCAAGATCGGCGAGGAACTGACCCGCCGGGGCCACGAGGTCGAATATTTTGGCATGTACGACGAAAAGAACACCGTCGGCAATGCCCTGCACCTCGCCACCACCAATATGGACTTCCACAACGCCGGGCCGGAAAAACTGCTCTACCCCTTCCGCATCCTCTACTCGTTTGAGGCGAAACGGAAGCTGAAGCAGGTCATCGGGCAGTTTCAGCCCGACCTCATCCATTTCAACAACATCAATTTCCAGCTGACACCCTCGGTCATCTGCGCCGGGGCAGAATGCGGGGTGCCCATGGTGCAGACGGTGCACGATGTGCAGATGCTCTGCCCCAACCACATGATGATGGAGTTCAACTCCAAAAAGCTCTGCGAAGCCTGCATGGGCAAAAAGAGCAAGTGGCCCTGCGTGAAAAAGCGCTGCATCCACGGCTCGCTGCCCAAGAGCCTCATTGGTGCCGTGGAGGGCACCCTTTACGAGTGCAATCACGTCTATGACAAGATCGACCGCTTCATCTGCCCCAGTGCGTTTCTGGAGAAGAAGCTCCTCACCGTCCCCCGCTTCCGGGGCAAGACGGTGATGCTGCACAACTTTCTGAGCCGGGTCGCTGCGGCTGCCCCTGCCGAAAAGGGGGATTATGTCCTCTACTTCGGCCGCCTCTCGGAGGAAAAGGGCATCGACCGCATCCTCGAAGCCTGCAAGCTGCTGCCGGACATTCCCTTCGTCATCGCGGGCAGCGGCCCCATGGAGGATCTGTGCAAAAACTGCACCCTGCCCAATGTGAAGTACGTCGGCTTCCAGACCGGCAAAGCGCTCGAAGACCTCGTAGCCGGGGCGCTGTTCACCCTGCACCTGTCCATCTGGTACGAAAACTGTCCGCTGGCTCTGCTGGAATCCCAGTCCCTCGGCACCCCGGTGCTCTGCAACCGGATCGGCGGCATCCCGGAACTGGTGGAAGAGGGCCGCACCGGCATCCTGAACGACACCTTCACCCCGGCCGCCTACGCAGAAAAGATCCGGGCGCTCTATGCAGACAAGTCCCTGCTGGCCGAGATGTCGGCCCACTGCATCCAGAAGAAAGACCGTATGATGACGCTGGAGCACTACTGCGACCAGCTGCTGGCCCTGTATGACGATGTGGTGAAGAAAGCCTGACGAATCGGAATTTTCTCTATATTATCAACTGAATGTAAAGGAACGACGTCTATGAACGATCTGCTGCGAAAGACCCGGCGCGCCTTCCATCTGCTGCGGGAACTCCTGAAATATGAAACTGCCACCTGCTGTGCTGCCGTTCTGAAGTGCTGGAACAAGGATTACCGGCATGTCTGGCTCGTCTCCGAGCGGGGCCGCGAAGCGCGGGACAACGGCTACCACATCTTTGCCTACCTGAACCGGGAGCATCCTGAATTGAACAGCTGGTTCGTGGCAGACCCCACCCTGCCGGACTATGAGCGGGTGCAGGCGCTGGGCCGGGTCGTGCCCTACCGCAGCTGGAAGCACTATCTGCTCTGCGCCGCATCGGAGATGAAGATCAGCACCCATGTGCTGGGCTACACCCCGGAGATCGACAGCTACTACATGCTCGACAAGCTCCATGTGGTCCATGGCCCCCGCGCCTTTTTGCAGCATGGGGTCATCATCGACGACATGAAATGGTATCACTACCCCAACATCCGCACCGACCTTTTCGTCTGCTCCCTGCAAAAAGAACGGGATTTTGTAGAATCCGCCTATCATTATCCAGCTGGTATTGTCAAACGGCTGGGTCTGTGTCGGTTTGACGCCCTGCTGCGCCCCCACGAGACCAAGCGCCAGCTGCTGCTGATGCCCACCTGGCGCACCTACGCCATCGAGCGGAAGACCCAGGCCGAGTTCGAGCAGAGCGACTATTTCCGGCACTGGCAGGACGTCATCTCCAGCCCGGAGCTGGAGGCGCTGCTGGAGAAGCACGGCTATGAGGCCGTCTTCTACCCTCATTTCGAGGTGCAGCGTTTTCTGAGCAGCTTCCACACCGCCAACCCGCGGGTGAAGATCGCGGCGCTGGGTGAGGCCGATGTGCAGACCCTTCTGATGGAATCCGCCGTCATGGTCAGCGATTTTTCCAGCGTACAGTTTGATTTTGCCTATATGAAAAAGCCCCTCCTCTATTACCAGTTCGATGAGGCGCAGTATTGGGGCGTACACCACGACGTCGGCTACTTCAGCTACCGAGACGACGGCTTCGGGCCTGTGGTCACCGAGCAGGCAGCGCTCTTCCGGGAGCTGGACCGCGCTCTGGCCCAGAACGGCATGATATCCCCCTTCTACGCAAAGCGTGTGGACGCGCTGTTCGACCAGGTGGATGACCAGAACTGTGCCCGCAACTATCAGGCCATCGTGGAGCTTTTGAACTGAACGAACGCGAAGAGCCGCGGCTTGCCCGCAGGCTCGCACAGGAGGGCAGATGCAAAGTTTTATAAAACTACTCTTTGGGGGATATGGCAGCGGAAACTGGGAGTATCTTGCGCAGCATGGAGGAACACAATTCCTGAAGCGGAAATCGGCGCAGCGGCCGTTCTGGCTGCCGCTGCTCTACATTGCCATGATGGGCATCGGGTTCTGGTACCGCGGCATGGGCCTGCCCTGGTTCATGAAGTACCTGGTGCAGGCCGCCGTGGTCGGCCTGGCCGCCTGTTTTCTGCTCATCACCGGAGACTTCAACCGATTGCCCCTCATCGAGGAATATTACATCATCTTTCTCATCCCCTTTGTGATGATGGCGGCGTGGTCCATGCTTGTCTGGTCGCTGGATTTCCAGCAGCTGAACTACATGTCCCGCGGGTGTTCCACCATCCTCTACCACATGATCTCGCTTACCTCGATGTGCGCAGCAGTGTATCTGTTCGGCGGCAAAGCCATCGACTACACCTTCTACGGCATGTGCATCGCCAATGTCTGCATCCTGGTGTTCGACAGCCTCCGGCCTTACGGCCTGAGCGAGTTCATCACTGGCTTCATCGCCTTTGCCAAATCCGGCGGCGTAGACACCAATGCGCCCATCAAAGCGCTGGAAGTCCACGACCTGACCTTCGGGTTCGGGCTGATGGTCCTCTATTACGCCCTCTTTGAAAAAGGTTGGCGGCGGGTCATCCATCTCACACTGGCGGCGGGCTTCTTCTATCTGGGTCTCAAGCGCATCGCCCTCATCGGTATGCTCGGCGTGCTGGTGATGCACCTGTTCATCACCCGGCTCAAGCCCAAGGGGCAGAACTTTGTGCTCCATTCCATCTCCATCTTCGCCATCGCCGCCTGCCTGTTCTACGTCTTCTTCATCTGGTCGGGCCTGTTCAGCTGGACGGTGGACACCCTGGGCATCGACACCATGGGCCGCAAGGGCCTGTACGAAGCCTTCACCGACCTGTATTCCTTCAGCCCTACGTTCCGCGGCTACGGCATCGGCTGGGTCACGCGGTATATCAGCATCATGAACGCAGCGGGTATCGGCGTCTTTGGCACCCACGACTTCGGCGGGATGCACAACGACCTTGTGACCATGTACATTGAGCTTGGCTTCTGGGGCTTTTCCTTCTGGATCTGGCTCAGCTGGCAGGGCAAGGTCGTCTGGTGCCAGAAGCAGTACGGCACCGAGACCGCTTTCCTGCTGTTGTACTGCACCATTTATGCGTTTGTGACCTACGCGACCGACAACACCGCCTTTTACTGCTATATGAACACGATCTTCATGCTGCTGCCCATCGGCCACGCCATGAAGCTGCTGGATCGAAACGAGGTGATCTACAACCATGCCATCTCCCAAAACAAACCAACCGAACCGCCCGCAAAAAAGTAAGTTCTGGGCGCTGGTCGAACTTCTCTTCCAGGGGCTGTGGAAGCACCGCCTCCTCTACCTGGCCCTCATCCTTCTGGTGATGTGCTCCACCAGCTTTGTGATGTACCACCTGAAAGCCCGCACCGCAAAGATGATGATCGCCCTGAACTACGAGGAAGCCACCAGAGGGCTTTACCCCAACAACACCCGGTTCAACATCTCGCTCATCAAATCGGACGACGTGCTGGACCGCGCCATCGCGAAGGCCGGCCTCGAAGGCCAGGTCACCGCGCAGGATATGGCCGAAAACATCACGGCCTGGGCTTCCAACGTCAACGGAATGCAGCTGCCTTCCGACACCACGAGCTATAAGATCGCCACCACCTACACCATCACCTACGAAAAAAACGACGAGATCGGCCCCCGCATCTCGGCCAGAGATATGCTCGGCCTGATCGTCGAGTCCTACAAAGAGGTCTTCTACGAGGACTATACCTACGTCGAGATGGGCATCTCCCCCGATTGGTCCGAGTGCGACAAGCAGGAGTACATGGAGATCGGCTCCTTCTTTGATAAGGAGTGCCAGAAGCTCCACCGCTTCCTGAACACCAACGCCAAGGAGAACGGCACCTTCCGCTCCGAACTCACCGGCGAGACCTTCACCTCTCTGCGCCAGAAGGTGGACAATTTCACCAGCATCGACCTTGAAAAATACGATTCCTATGTTTTGCAGAGCGGCCTCTCCAAAAACCGGGAACGCTACATCAGCAAGCTGGAATACCAGAACTTTCTGAAAAACATCAGCTACCAGAAACTCATGGCCGAATACCAGAACCGCCTGCACACCATCGAGATCTACGATTCGGCCCTGACTGCCGTTGTTCTGATCCCCACGCTGGACACCCAGAACAACTTCTATATGTCCCGCACCAAGGTCGCCATCGACTACCAGGCCTCGGCAGCCGAGAGCGCCAACGACTCCGCCAACGATACGATGGCCATCATCCAGAAAAACGAATACGCCATCCGCCAGATGAATGCCCAGACGGCCAATACGCCTTCCAGCGTTGCAACCGCCGAGAGCATGATCCAGGATATGAAGCAGAAGCTGGAGAACCTTATCGAGACCTCCCGGATCCTCAACAAGGAATACATCCGCTACAAGACCAAAAACTACCTGACCATCAGTTTTGAGCAACGTTCTCTGGCCGACGAGCTGAGCATCAAGTGGATGATCCTGACCGGCGGCGTCACGTTCTGTGCACTCTGCGCCTGGGTCCTCGCCAAGAGCAAAGTCATCCGCGATAAGGACAAAACGAAATGAAAAGCTTTAACATCATCCGATATCTGAAAAAATGGTGGCCGCTCATCGCGCTGATGTCGTTCTGTGCAGGCGTGTTCTTCATGCGCTATGCCACCAACAACCAGGCCTATACGGCGCAGTCCATCATCAAATACAACTACTCCCAGGCCGAGGACGGCAAGACCCCCAGCGGCGGCGAACTGGATGTTTCGGAGATCTTCTCTTCCTCCGTCGTCAAGCAGGCCATTGAAAATCTGGACCTGACCGTCAACGTGGATACCATCCGCTCCGGCGGCACGGTCACCCCCATCGTACCCGACGATGTGGCCAAGACCCAGGCGGCCAAAATTGAAAAAGGTGAGGACGTGGAGGAATACCAATCCACCGAATACCTCGTCACGCTCTCGCTCAGCAGCAATTACAACACCGAGTACGCCCGCACCATGCTGGATGAGATCCTGAGCTGCTACTTTGCCAGCTTCGGCGAAAAATACGTGGACTATTACACCATCCCCAACAATGCCTCTGCGCTGGACGGCCATGGCTACGACTACCTCGAACAGGCGGAGATCCTGAAAAACACCGTTTCCGAGATTTCCTCCAACCTCATCAACTGCCAGAAATCGCACCCGGAGTTCATCTCTTCCCACACCGGGATGTCTCTCTCGGACCTGCTCGATGAGTACAACTACGTCGGCGACGTTGAGATCCCCTATCTCTTCTCCGAGATTTTGGGCGGCAAGCTGACGCAGAACCGGGAAGTCCTGCTCAAAAAATACCAGGAGCGCTACAACACCTACATCATGGACGGCGATGTGGACACCGAGAAGGTCGCCGCCGTACTGGAAGTCATCCAGAGCTACGGCAACAAGAACAAGGACGGCTCCCTCTACTATCAAAGAGGAGCCCGGACCGGCACCGAGGATGACGCCGGCGGCTTCGTGCTGAGCGAGGTCTACGAGTATGACACCAAAGTAGACCGCACCACCGTCTACGACACCCTCATCAGCGACTACGTGACGATCCTGAACCGCAAGTCCAGCAACGTCATCGACGCTGCCTACTGCCAGTATATCATCGACGTGTTCCAGGATGCATCCGACTCCACGGACGTTTCCAGCGAGAACAAGGCCTTCTCCCAGCAGTCTGTGGAACAGGAGATCGACGCCCTGCAGAGTCAGCTGAACTCCCTGTATGAGAGCCTCTCCATCACCATGAAGGAGTACAACGAATACTGCGGCGCGGTCAATCTGGGCGTTCTGGCCAGCACCACGGTCAGCGAGAAGATCAACGTCAAGCTGTACATCCTGCTGGGCGTCGCGGTCTTCTTCATCCTGGGCGTCTGCGGCGCCATCCTGCTGGGCCGTATCCAGGACTTTGTGGAATACATGTTCTTCACCGAGCAGTCGCTGGATATGCCCAACCGCACCGCCTGCGATCTGTTCATCCGGAACAACAGCAGCCGCGTCCTGCCGGACGATACCGTTTGTGTGGTGGTGGAGCTGGCCAACCTGAGCCAGATCAACACCGCCTACGGCCGCGAACGCGGCAACGCGATGCTGGGCCAGTTTGCCGGCTTCCTGAAGGAAGCCTCGGCCACCTGCGGCACCGTCTATTACAACGGCGGCCAGCAGTTCATCGGCTTCTTCGACCAGTGCCGGATGGAGGACGCTGAGAGCTTTGCCGATTACTTCCACCGCCTCATCGCGGCCTACAACGCCGAGAGCACCGAGGCGACCTACGAATACGCCATCGGCATTTCGGAGAGCAAGGCCAACAATGCCTATTCGATCCGCGCACTGCTGCGTGAGGCAATGCGCTCTAAAACCAGACAGGAGGGATAATCTTTGGCTTCTCATTACGCACCCCGCAAGGCCCGTTTCGGCCCTTTGAAAAAGATCGTCCTGGGCATCCTTCAGTTCGTGTTGGGGCTGGCGGTGCTGCTGGCGGCCCTGTGGGGCATCTTCACCCTTATTGCAAAGCATCAGAGCTTCGTCGAGAGCTACTATCAGGTCCAGTCCGACAAGCTGACCTCGAACGTCCGGGTCGTTCAGCTGTCCGATCTGCATCTGCATGAGTTCGGCGACCACAATGCGGAGCTGATCGAGCGGATCACCGCGCTCAAGCCGGACATCATCGCCATCACCGGCGACATGAACGACAAACTGGTGGACGACTATTCCGTCGTCACCGACCTGTGCACCGAGCTGGTCAAGATCGCACCGGTGTACTACGTGCCCGGCAACCACGAATGGCCCAAGATCGTTTTTCACAACTCCCCCATCGGGACAGATCTGGAGGCCATCGGCGTCCACTTCCTGGCAGACGAGACTGAGACGCTGGAGGTCAACGGCAACACCATCGCCATCGGCGGCGTGGCCGAAGCACCCGCTTCCTACGAGCGGTACGCCAGTGCATATTTCGAGAGTTTTGAGCAGCTGGATGCCTTCAAGCTGCTGCTGGTCCACTACCCGGAATATTTTCTGGAGGACGGTTTCTTCTCTGACGTGCCAGTCGATCTGGCGCTCTGCGGCCACGCCCACGGCGGGATGATCCGCATCCCCGGCATCGGCGGGCTTTACACGCCGGATCAGGGCTTCCTGCCAACGCTGACCGCGGGTCTGCACCAGATCGGCGACACCTCCCTCGTCATCAGCCGCGGTCTGGGCGACGGCAAGGGTACGCCGGTCCCCCGCATCAACAATCCGCCGGAGCTGGTCATCGTGGACATCAACTGGTTCTGAGAACGTTCTATCCTGCCAAATGGCAGCAAAACGCCCCCTGGTATCGCTGCGATACCAGGGGGCATTCTGGTTTTACCATCTCACAAAAGGGGCGGGGCCGCCCACAGCGGCGTCGGGGTCTATGCCAAAACCGAAGTCCAGCTCTTCCGGCGGGGCTGCGGCTGCTTCCTCGTCCGCAACGGCTGGGGCATCGTCTACGGCATCCGCATCATCGGCGGGGCCTTCCTCGTCTGCGGGGTCGGCGTCAGGGTCTATGCCAAAGCCGGGGTCCAGCTCTTCCGGCGGGGTATCGGGGTCAGTCGGGACAAAGGGTTCGTTGTCTACCACAGGCTTCAGGTGGTCGGGCTTTTTCCACTGGGCGTAAAGGTCTACCGTATCGCCCGCTGCCCAGTCGGTTATGGGCACGCCGTTTACCCTGTACAGTCTGCCTGTGCCGTCCGGTTCTGTGTTCCAGCCCACAAAAACGTAGCCGCTGCGCTTAAACATACAGTTGCGCAGAACAACATCCTCGCCGGGCTGGTAGCTCACAGTCTTTACCGCTCCCTCAAGGGCATCGTCTACGTCCTCCAGCAGGGGATCGGGGTCAAAGCCAAAGGTATCGTCCATATCATCCAGCAGGGGGTCGGGGTCAAGGTCAAGAGCAAGCTCCTCATTCGGGTCAAAGTTTGCGTGGTAGCGCAGGGTCAGGGCTTTCTTCGCCGGGGCAAGGCTTGGGCCGGGCATGGGGGTGGTGGAGCCGGGGGTTGCCGTGACCTTCTCAAACACCACATAAATGGTGTCGCCCTCGTAGGTAGTGCCATCTCCGCCAAAATAGCCGATTTCGGAGTTCTTGCCGGTCAGGGTATCCGTGATGTGTGTACTATCACCAGCCGATGTCAGACCGGTAGTAGCCGGTATCATAAAGCCTACAAACCGATACCCGGTGTTCGCTTCAACATCACAAACCTCATACGAGCCGCCGTAGTTGCGCAGCCACTGGTAAACGGAAACTTTATTTCCAGAAGTCTGGTATTTGTCGTTGGACTTCACATGGAATTTCCCATACTTCGCCGCATCTGTTGCGCCAGTGGGTGTTTCAACTGTATATCCACCCGTAGAACGCACCGCCATAACGTTCAGCAAGTAGCGCTTGCGCAGGATCTCAAACCGGAGCGTAGCGGTTTTGTTTTGGGGTACCGTGATGGTGTAGGTCTGTGCAAGATCCCATATCTTTTCCTTGGTCGCGGCGTTGCCCACAGCAGTTGTTGCAGTGTTGATTGCAGCGATCACTTCAGAGTCGTCCATTTTCAGCGTCAGCTTCTGCCCGGGGATCACAATTTCATCGGTTTTCAGTGTCTTCTCGTGTTCAAAGCCTCTTTTTTGGACGGTCGCGAACACACCTGTGGCATCCTTATCCGTACTGCCCCATTGGTTCTCAAAGGCGATTTTGATATCGGTTTTATAGCCCCAAATGGCGTAGAGCTCGCGCTTTTGCGTGTCCTGTGTTCCGTTAAGTTGTGGTCGTTTGTTCAAGTCTTTCTGGTCTGTGTAGTTTTCCCAGTTGACCGTCCTGACAAGTGCGCCCGGTTGATAAAGCATCTCCCCTGTGGTATAGGTAGATTTTGTGCTCCACCCGGCAAACACCATGTCGGTGGAAGGCGGGGCAATCTTCAACTGCTCCGGGCTTTCCAGCTCATCGCCTTCTTGATACAGCACGTTCGTGCGCGGCTTGTTAGCCCCATTGACATCTTCCTTGCCGCCTGTGCCGCCGTTGGCGAAGTAGGTAATGCCCTTTTTATAGCAAGGGATGTAGCAATAGCGGACATTGTTGCTCAAATCCTTGCCGGTCGGCTCACCGGTCAGTTCACCCGTGTACACATAGTAGGTGGTATCGCCCTCTTTTTTTCCGAAATCGGTTTCAACTTCCTGTTTATTTGCAATGATCTTAACACCACCGTTTGTGCCTGTATCATAGACATAGCCGTTTTTGACATGGTGGAAGCCCAGCTTAAATTGGATGCCATAGGGGAACTGTCCCCAATAGTCATCGCCGTCAGACTGCCAGAACCAGCTCGACCAGTTCGTTCCGTCCACGGACACCTGCATATTTACATAACCGCTGATGCGTGCGCCCTGATTGCCGTGGATATCTTCACTATCACCAGCGTAATCCGTAGCGCCGTTCACATCCAGCCAGTACCACTTGCGCACAAGGTTCCGGTCGATGGTCTTGGTCTTGGTTTTATCGCCAGCAGCTTCGCTCGTTGCATAGTCCCCCGCCGGGTCGATAGTCACCTGGTCAAGGGTCTCCCACCGGAGGGCATAGTCTGCGGCATCCTCTGCCGTGAAGGTTTTTTCTGTGCCATCAACTGCCTTGCGCTTTTCTCCCGCAGTGGGAACCGTATGCTGCCACGCACCGGGGGCTGCGCCCATAACAGTGCCATCCGGGTTGATGCCGTATTCCAGAACATACTGCTCTGTATAGGGGGCATTTGCATTGCCCGCCATATTCACAGCTTGCAAGCCCTTATATTTTTTTCCGAAATCACTGCTCGTGCCGGAGGCTTCGCTTGTCAGCTCGACCTCCTGCCCATAGACATTGATGATATAAGTAAAGCACTGTTTGGTAAGGTCAAACTCAAAGCTTACCGTATCGGAGTAAGTGCCGCTCATGGTAGCTTGGCTGGGGGTCGGGACGGTAATAGGAAGTTCATAGGAAGAACTTCTGACCCGCTTCATATCCTCTTCAAGCGAAGTGCCCGGTTGCATTTTTGTTGTAGAGAAGCTGAGCGTTTTCGTGTCCGGCTGATACTGCCACTCACAGTCAGCAGCTACGTCTTTACTCGTCCCTTCCGACAGCGTATAATCCACCTTCGGCGTATCTGCCGCTGTTGTATCGTCATATGCCAGTTTCCATTTATTGTTCGATTCAATGCCGATATTCAGCGTGCGGTACTGCTTCAGCTGTGCCTTAATTTCCAGCGTACCCTTATCCTCCCCGCTTTTCACCTCCACGGTGGTGGGGATGGTGACCTGATAGCCTTCGGTCGCAAGCTTATCGATAGTGTTCGTGCCCGGTTCGGCGGTAACATTCGGCTCGTAGGCAAGCATTTCCTGCTCCGGCAGAGCGGCGGGCACATCGGCAAATTCCGGCGTTTGGGCAAGCGCAGTTCCACCCACTGCAAGGCACAGAGCCAGCGCAAACGCAAGGCCCAGCAGTTTTTTTGCACAATGTTTCATGGTGTGTGTTCCTCCTTGTGTGGGGTGGCTGCTTGTTTTGAACCCTCTCAGGCTTGGCGGGGGCGTAAACTTTGCCGCCCTCCCGGAAACTGGCTCGCCCTCTCAGGCGCTAACGCGCCAGACTCCCCCTTTTGTCGCTGCGCGACATTTTCCCCCGGCCGGGGGAAATCTGTCCTCTCAGGGGGGAGGTTTTATGCAGCTATCGGTCAGCCCGCATAAGCTCCCCCTTTCGGGGGAGCTGGCACGGCGTAAGCCGTGACTGAGAGGGTTATTTCCGCAAAACTCAAAAAAAGGGGAGAGGGAACAGCTCCCATCTCCCCTTTGGGCTTCAGGTATGATTCAGGTTTGGGTGCGGGGAACAATCTGACTATTAAAAACGACGTGGCCTTCATAGTCGCCAGCCTTTTCAGCAGCGTTGTCGCCATCAGCGGTTGTCAAAGTAAACACCAACTCCTGAGCAGCAGTGTCCGTACCAGAGTCAACACTCAGGACCTCATTTTGAGTTTTGGTCAGCTCTGTCTTAGCCGCATCGTTCTTCTGAATCTTAAAGTAAAGCTTTTGAGTCTCAGCCTGCGCATCCCCGGTCTTCGTAGTCTCGGACGCCAGCACATAGAATTTACCATTGTCTTTGTCAAGATAAGTAGTATTAAAGGTAATCTGCAATCTCTTACCAATACCAATAACGTTCTTCGAGACCACAACCTTCGGTGCAGCGCCCTCCCATTTGCCTGTGCCGTTGTTGTCTGCCTTCTTGCCCGGACCGTTTTCCTTCAACGTGGCATTGACCGTGGAAGTGTTATTCGCACCAGCATTTTCACCAAAGTCAATGGTAGCCGGAATAGACCAAGCATAACTTTCCGTAACCTTGTAATAGACATTGGTGCTCCCGGTAACAATACCACTACCACCAGGAGCATTAGTATTATCGCGCTTCTGCGAACCCATATCATACGCAAACACCGGCATCGCGCAGACGGACACCGCCAGAGAGGCTGCAAGGAGCAGGGCGGCGGCCTTTTTCGTTAAATTCATAATCTTTGTTCGGCAATGGGGCCCGCAGCTGACGGTCAGCCTTGGATCTGCCTACTCCTTTCACACCGTATGGTTTGTTGATCCCCAATTCAGTTCTTTTTATCGTCAACACTGCCGGTCTTGCCCACCGCAAGGGGGCTCAGCCCACGGTCAGTGTCAGCTTTACGATGCCGCTGTTGGTCTTGGTGGCGCGGTCCGAAAGATAGGGCTGGCACACCACATAGGCCGGGTACTCGCCGGGGGCAAGGGCGCGGGTCATCTCCATCTTCTGCACATACAACCCAGGCGCTACAAGGCCGGACTGGAACAGCAGTTCGTCGCCGTCCTCTAAATACAGCCCAAAGGCGATGTAGTAGCACTCCTCCTTGCCGGTCACGGTAAAGGTGTACTGCTTGCCGTCGTCGGCCTGCACGGTAAGGGGCTTTTCGCCCTTATAGTCCTTGATGGCCTCGATGGTGTACACGCCCTCGTCGGTTTTTTGGATCTCGAAATAGGCGGGGTCGGCGTCCGTCACCCCGGTCACCTGGGCCTGAATGCCCGCAAGACGCAGGTAATGGCTCAGTTCTGCGGTCTGGCCGCTGTCCACCACCAGCTTTTCCAGCGGGGTGCCGTCAAGGCTTACCCAATCCTCGTACCACAGGTTCTCGGCCGGGTTGTGGAACTCGAACCCCTGGTTGATGATGTTGGTGTTTGCGGGGATGGTAAAGCCGCCCCAGCCCGGCAGGGTGACGTTTTTGCTGCGGTCGATGGGGGTCTCCGGCTTAACGTACTGCGCCTGATAGGTCTCCATGGGCAGCGCGGCTGCTTCGGACGCGCCGGTGCTGCCGGTGGCCGTGACAGCGGACTTGCCGCCCCGTGCCGCGCCGGACACCGCGATGTAGCCGCCCAGCAGCAGCACCAGTACCACCAGCACCCCGATGACAACTCTGCTTGTGTTTTTGTTCTCCATGGGCTCCACGCTCCCTTTCCGTCAGAACAATAAAAAAAGCCGCCCGACTTCGGGCAGCTTTGATGATACGAGCAAAATCCGGCGTGCTCTTGAAAAGAACACACCTGTGGTTTTGGACGTTCCCGGCACACGGAAGTTCTCCCCTCCAAACCGAGAGCAACCGGCTGGCATCATCTGGTACATCTCCAGACCTAAGCCCCTGTGGCTTTGCGCCCTTATCTTTCGATAAGTTTGCCCAATATTTTGCCCAATAATTTTTCATGAACAACGCTTTATTTTGTGTGATATCATTTTATCAACAACAACCCTGTTTGTCAACGGGATTCAAGGTTTTACTTTCTATATAAAAAAAAAAACGAAAAACGTTTATTTTTGTATAGTCTGACTGCCGTATCCATTTTTATAAGAAAATGGAAGAGCATCGTCGAAAATGATGGAATTTCCCATTGTTCGTCTGGTTTTGGGGGCTGCCGCAATGGGCAGCAGCAGGCACAGCTCCAAAACAGAGAACGCCCCCTGGTATCGCTACGATACCAGGGGGCGTTCCTGTTTTACTTCTACTTCAAAGTGTTCAGAACTTGAACAGGTTCACGATGCGCTCCCACAGGCGGGTGAAGAAGCTGCCCTCCTGGGTGGTGGTCTCGGCCACAGCCGTATTCTCGGCGGCGGCCACGGTCTCACCGGTCTTATAGATGAACTTCACGTTGGAAGAAGCGCCTTCCGGTGCACCGGCGAAGCTGGTGTAGTTCTCCAGGCGGCTGGTCATCTCGTCCAGGACCGTCTTCAGGGCGTGGATCTGGTCGGTGTCCAGCGAGCCGGTCAGTTTGGAGATGCCCTCCTCGTTGAACTGGACCAGGCCATCGCTCAGCTGGGTGGCACCGTCGGTCAGCTGGCTGACGCCATTATTCAGGGTGTTCACGCCATCGTAAAGGGTCTTGCTGCCGGAGGCCAGCTGGGCGCTGCCGTCCTTGGCAGAGTGGGCGCCGTCGGCCGCAGTGGCGACACCGCTGGTGTACTGGTTGACGCTGGAAACGAAGTACTGGATCTGGCTCAGGCTGGTCTTCAGGGCGCGGACGCTGGCGATATCGTCGCTGTTCTCGGCCTGCAGCTTGAGCTCCTCGTGGGCGATCTGCCGGGCGTCGGCATTGGTCAGCAGCTGCACCAGACCGCAGATCATGGAGGGGTCGTAGCTCTGCATCAGGCGGAGGGCTGCTTCCAGATCATGATCGGTCTTGGTCGCGGAGAGGTAGAGGGCCAGGTCGAGCTGGCTGTCCTTGAAGCTGGGGGCCTGCTCCCAGATGGTGCGGACCATCTTCTTGCGGGCAGCGGCCAGCGTCTTGTCGTTCATGGTCAGGACTTCGTCGATGACGGCTTCATAGTTGTCCCAGGTCATGGGGGTGTCGATGAGGCCGCCCTCCATCAGGGTCTTGTTTGCGGAAGCCAGAACGCCGTCGGCCACCTGCTGGGCACCGGCATTCAGGGCGGCATTGTTGGAGGTCAGGGTGTCGAGGCCGTTGGTCAGCTGGCCGAGGCCGTTATCCAGCGCGGCAACACCGGTCTTCAGCTGGGATGCACCATCCAGCAGAGCCAGCGTACCGCCGGCCAGCTGCGAGACGCCGTCTTCCAGCTGAGACGCACCGTCCATGAGCTGGCTCATAGCGTCGTTCAGCTGCTGGATGCCGTCGGTCAGCTCGTTGATGCTGTCAAGATCAAAGACATTGTCCGTGCCCAGCGCATCGGGGCTGGTGGCTGCGGCCAACATGATCTGCGGAGCTGCCAGATCTTCCACATCGGCTTCCACCGTCACGCTGTCCTGCAAATAATCTTCCACCGTAGAGAGGTCCTTCGGCAGCAGACCGGACAGCGAATCCTTCACGCCGGGCAGGGTGACGAACGCGGCCACGTTGCTCTTGGCGGCAGACTCGATCACACCGTGCTCAGCGGTCACATTGGAGGCGTCCTCCCCAAAGATGACGCCCACCGCCGTGATGAGCGGGGTGACGATGGTGCGGTCGGTGCCGTTGACATTCACGGTGCCGGTCTCGTTGTTGGTCAGGTCGATTTGAATGGTCAGGTGGCCGCTCTTGCCCATCAGGTTCTCCAGGCTGTCGGTCACGCCGTCCAGCGTATAGGTGACTTTGGCCGAGATGGGCAGGTCACGGTCGGTGGTTCCTTTATAATAGACGTCGGTGTCGTCGGTGTTCCAGACCAGCTTTTCGCCGTCCTGGGTGAAGGCGGCATCGCTCTCGGTGTTCTGGATGTCGGTCAGGGAAGAAACATCGGTCACACCGGACAGGCCGTTGGCGTTGTACAGATGCTCGCTGACGGTGGTGCTCTTGATGGAGCCATCGGCGTTCATGACCGCGTAGACGTTCTCAGACTTGGCAAAATCGGACTTGCCTGCGGCAAAGGCAGGCATCGCCATGCTGGCGGCGAGAGTCAGCGCCAGCGCCGCACTGGCGAAACGAAGCGATTTCTTCATGGTGATTACTCCTTTTCAGATTTCGAGGCGGGTTCGGGGACCAGCCAGTGCAGGGTGGTGTGGCGGATGATCCAGTCCAGCAGCATCAGGGCAGCGGGCAGGACGATCAGGATGACCGCCATGCTGATGAGTGCGCCGCGGGAGATGAGCAGGCAGATGCTCTTCAGCAGTTCCATCTTGCTGATGGCTGCCACACCGACGGTGGCGGCGAAGAAGGTCAGGCCGCTGGTCAGGATGGACTGGCTGCAATGTTCCAGCGACTGCTGGGCTGCTTCCTTCGGGGTGCGGCCATAGCTGCGCTCCTCGTGGTAACGGGTGGTCATCAGGATGGAGTAGTCCACGGTCGCGCCCAGCTGGATGGTGCCGATGACGATGCTGGCGATGAACGGCAGCTGGGTGCCGGTGAAGTACGGGATGCCCATGTTGATGGAGATGGCGGCTTCAATGCTGGCCACCAGCAGCACCGGGATGGACAGGCTGCGGAAAGAGATCAGGATGATGACGGCAACGGCCAGGATGGACCAGACGTTGACGTTCTTGAAGTCCACATCCGCGACCTCGATCAGGTCTTTGGTCATGGCACCCTCGCCGGTGATGACGCCTTCGGGGTCCACCGCCTTGATGGCGGTGTTCATCTCGTCCAGCTGGTTGTTGATGGCGTCGGTACCGGTCTTATAGGAGCTGTTGGCGAGGATGAGCTTGTACCCACCGGACTGCAGGATCTCGGTCACGCTGTCGGGCAGCAGGCCGGTATCAAAGCCGGGGCCGGTAACGGAATCCAGGCTGATGACCTGCGTGATGCCGTCCACGTCCTTGAGTTCGTCGCACAGGTCGGAGACCTGGGTGGCGGTCAGGTCGTCATGCACCAGAATGAAGTGCGAGGTGGTCATGCCGAAATCCTCGCCCAGCTTGTTGGTGCCGACGATGCCGGTCAGATCCTGGGGCAGCGAATCGAACAGGGTGTAGTAGACTTCGGTCTTCTGCTGCGCCGCCACAAAGGGCACCAGCAGCACGAGGAAGACCGCCACAATGGGGGCTGCGTGTTTGGAAACGAAGTAGCTGGTCCGGGTCAGCTGCGGGATGATGGTGCGGTGCTTGTATTTCTCGACCCACTTATCAAAGGTCAGGATCAGTGCCGGCAGGATGACGACGGTGCAGATGACGCCCAGCGCCACGCCTTTTGCCATGACGATGCCGATGTCGCGGCCCAGCGTCAGGCGCATGGCACACAGGGCCAGGAAGCCTGCGATGGTGGTCAGCGACGAAGCGGAGATAGAGGTCATGGTCTTGCAGATGGCACTGACCATGGCTTCCTCATTGGAGGAGCGAAGCTCTTTTTCCTCCTGATAGCGGTGCAGCAGGAAGATGGAGAAGTCCATCGTGACGCCCAGCTGCAGCACAGTGGACAGCGCCTGGGTGATGTAGCTGATCTGGCCGAGAAAAATGTTCGTACCAAAGTTGTACACGATGGGGAACAGCAGGCCCAGCATGAACAGCACCGGGGTGATGGTGCTCTCCAGCGAGAGGAACAGCACCAGCATACTGGCGCCCACAGCGCACAGGATATACAGCGGCATCTCCTCATTGATCAGGGCCTTGGTGTCCTGCAGGATGACGCTCATACCGCCAAAGAAGGTATCCTTCCGGAGCACCTTCTTGATCTCCTGGACCGCGTTCATCGTCTCGTCGCTGGCGCTGGGGCCGTCGAACCGGACGATGAGCATGGTGGAATCATTTTTGCCGAACATGAACTGCTGGATGTCCGCCGGGAGCATCTCGGTAGGGATGCTGGGGTCGATCACATCGCTCAGCCAGAAGGTCTGGGTGACACCGGGCACGGCGTCGATGTCCTTCTTCATGGCGATGAGCTCGTTCGTGGGCAGGCCCTCGACCGTGATCATACCGGTGGAGGCCAGATGGAAGTCGTCCTCCAATGCCCGTTCGCCGATCATGGAGTCAAGCTCCTGCGGCAGATAGGTGAGGACGTCGTAGTTGATGCGGGTGGCAACGGCGCCTATCGCGGAAGGGATCAACAGCAGGATGGCTACTGTTAAGATCAGTTTGCGCAGACGCACAATGCCCTGTGCGATCTTTTTCATGAAAACCCTCCATTGAAATGTTGGAACAGAATTGGCGCTCAAAAATGACTCGCAGTCACTTCTGAGCAAGCACTATTATAACCAGCTGGCGGAAAGTGTCAAGACAAAAACTGACCAAACGTCAGTTTTTTTATCATCCGCTGAAAATTGTCTAACACCGATCGGCTATTTGGGGCTTGCACCGGGAGGAAAGCATTGCTAAAATAATGTTTACACGACAGAACATCGCAGAAAAGAGGAATTGACCCAAAGCATGAATACCGTGGAAGGCAAAAAGCAGGAAAAGCGCCGGGCGCTTCTGGATGCAGCATACGAGCTGTTCCTGGAGCGGGGCGCATCCAAGACCAGCGTGGAGGATATCACCTCCCGCGCCAAGGTGGGCAAAGGCACCTTCTATCTCTATTTTGCCGACAAAGGTGCTGTGACCCAGGCGCTTCTGGCCCGCGTGAGCTACCAGCTGCTGGACGACGCCGTGGCAGCCTGCGAGCGCGCCAGCGCGCCGATGGATTTTCCCGACAAGATGATCTTCGTCATCGACCACATCATCGAGGCCCTGCGGAACGACACCCTGATGCTCCGTTTTCTGGAGCGCAGCTTCGTCTGGCCGGGGCTGGACAAGATCGAAGCCTCCGGCGAGGCCGAGCCGCTGATGCGCAAACTGCTCCACGCCATCATGTCCAGCCCCGAAATGGCCGGCCTGACCGAGCGCGAAGTCTACCAGCGCATCACGGCGCTGGGCAGCATGTGCATGTCGGTGTGCTACTCGTCCATCCTTGAAGGCAAACCCGACCACATCGACGCCATGAAACCCGTGCTCTACAACATCATCCGGAAGGCTCTGCAATGATTTTTGCAGAAATTTGCAAAAAAGGCTTGCAATCCGGCCAAAGATGTGGTATCATAATCAAGTCGATACGACATCTGGACGGTTAGCTCAGCTGGTAGAGCATCTGCTTGACGTGCAGGAGGTCACAGGTTCGAGTCCTGTACCGTCCACCAAACGAAAGCCTCTAACGAAAGTTAGGGGCTTTTTTGTTGCGTCTGCCGCTGTCTCATGTCAGAGCAGGACGGTACAGGACTCGAACAGGGCGGCCCCGCCAGCGCAAGTCCGCATGATAATAACAGTAACAGGCAGGGTATCACCATGGCGGTGGTATCCTGCCTTTTGCTTTGCATCCCCCTATACTGTGCGTTTCGGGTCAATCGCTGCGTACGTGTGTACATGGCCGGTACGCACGTACGCAAGAAAAAGGGCAGGTTCTGATATATAACAGTAGTCTTTTATTGTGTAATATGATATACTCAAGTCAACATAACAATTGTGAATGAGCGCAATTTCAAATGGACATCAATCGTATTTTAAGTGAGCGAGCTATCTAAAAAGGAGGTATTTGCTATGAAAAAAGCATCGAACATTTGGGTTCGCAGAGGTCTTTTGCTTCACCGTTTGCATGGACAGGAATTGGCATTAGCTCTCCTATTAAAGCAAAAACCGATGTCTGCTCCACAAATTTGCTCGTCCCTTTTGGAAAAAGAAATACGCTTTGACCGCAAGAAGATTGGAAAACTTTTGGCAGACCTTGAATGGTGGGGAGTTGTCTCTAACGATAGTGGTGTATATAGCTGCCAATGTGCTGTGCTGGATAACTGTCAAGAGAGCTATAACGAGAGCCAGTTGATTGATTTGATTGGGTTGACTCAAAACACTGTGAATGGCAAATCTTTTTATAGTTCTATGCCTCCGATGAGCGTCAGTTCTCGTGGACCCAGTGGTGCATAATTGTGTGATTTCCAAATAGTAAGAAACAGGGTTTGGGGCAGGCACGCCCCAACAAGAGCACTTCAAAAACGCGGGAGCGTTGCAGAAGTGCAGTCCCGGATGGGCAAGAAATTTTCAAGAATTGAAAATTTGTGGCCACGGGACGATTCTTGCTCTCACACTTTCACTCTCTTTGCGATTTTCTTTCTTGAAAGTCTATCGTTCTTTCGTTATAATAAAACTGAAAGAAGGTGGGCATTATGACTTTGCAATATTTTGTCACAGCATCCGATACGGGCAATAGGATTCCGATTGAGGTTGACAAGTCAACTCCCGCTGACCTTGCTGCAACCAAAGAAAGCTGGCAAACCGACTGGACAAGTGAGTTCATCGGTGACCCCGCACTGGAAAAGTACACGGCTAAAACCGAAAACGGCGAAATCGTAGCATTGGGTGCTTACCGCGAAACAGAATCCAGCATGTTCGTTTATATTGAGTACATCGAAAGCCACCCGGAGAGCAACCCAACGCTGACCATTCAGAAAAAATATCTGGGCATCGGGCGTATGATGATCGCGTTCGGCATCCAGCTTTCCATTGATTCCGGTAAAAACGGCGTCGTCACTTTTGAAGCTAAGACGGATGAACTTGCAAAACATTATATCCGGGATTTTGGCGCGATCCGGGTCTTTGCCAAACAATCCGGCGGGCCGATCATGCTGATGCTTGCCGACAATGCGGCGCTTTCGCTCTTCAATACGTATCTTTCCTGAAAGGTGGTGCTCCCATGGATATTGAAGTCAAACGAATGTCCCCTACTGCTATTGAAATGCTTGACCAACTCAGCGCAGTCTGCAAACGGTTCGGCGTTGATTACTATGCAGCTTCCCAAAATCAGCGTGATCTGCTGGACAGCATTGCCCTGCACGAATATCAACTGAAAAAAGCACACGAGCAAGGGCTGAAGCGTTCCGAAGTGCCTCCGTTTCTCGGTTTGAAGCGCTCTGACCGCAGCAACGATATGCCTGCCTAAAGGTTCGACTGCTGCTGACAATGCTCCACCAAACGAAAGCCTCTAACGAAAGTTAGAGGTTTTTTTGTTGCGTCTGCCACTGTCTCATGTCAGAGCAGGACGGTACAGGACTCGAACAGGGCGGCCCCGCCAGCGCAAGTCCGAGCGGTCGTACAATAGCAAAGGCAGAGTATCATCATTACGGTGGTATCCTGCCTTTTGCTATTCTTCATAGAGTATGGTATACTCAGCTCAACAATTCAGAAGTTGGCATGGGGATTTATATGAGAAACTATGAAATCGAAAACGAAATGTACCGCAGGGCGGTAGAACTGATTGAAACACGGTATCCTGTCGGTTGGGGTGGTGCTGGTGTCGTGCATACATCGAATGGAAATTATTACACAAGTGTCAACATTGAGACTGCTAACGCATCTGCTGTTTTGTGCATCGAGACAGGTGCAATGCTTGAAGCACATAAATTCAATGAAAAGGTAACGCATTGCATGTGTCTTGTCCGTAAAGATGAGAAATCCCCCTATCAGGTATTGTCTCCGTGCGGTATTTGCCAGGAGAGATTAAGATACTGGGGTGAAGATGTGCAGGTAGCAGTTACCACAGAAGAAGAAAAAATCAAATTCGTACAGCTGAAAGAATTGCAGCCCTATCATTGGACAAAAGCATACCCCGCTGAAGAACTTGAACATTGGAACGAATAAGTTCGCCGCACATCCTCATCGCATCGGGGAACTGCCCATGAGCCTATCGTGTCCGGAAAGGAAGCGTTGCAGTCTACATCGCCTACATCGAGAGTCAGCCAGAAAGCAACCCGACTCTGACGGAACACAAGAAGTATTCGGGAATCGGCAAAGCTATGATTGCATTCGGCATACAGCTTTCGATTGACGCAAGCTGCAATGGCGTCGTGGTGTTTGAAGCAAAGACCGATGATCTGGAACAGCACTATATCCGTGATTTTGGTGCAAGGCCGGTCGCTTCTCTGTATCCGGATGGCCCGAAAACCTTTATGATTGCAGATGAAGCCGCGAAAAACACCTTTTCTTCTTATCTTTTCTGAAATTGAAGGAGGAAGCCGTATGAAAGAATATAGCAAAGATTTGGATATTGTCTTTTCCCCAATGTCCGATGAAACGATGTCGTGGCTGGACAAATTGTTTTCAACCTGCAAACGCTTCGGTGTGGATTATTACAATGCTTCCGAAAAAGACCGTGTCTTTGTGGAAGCTGTCGCTCGAAAGAACTATGGTTTGAAACAGGCATCTGCCAACGGAAAAGCCGCTTCTGCTGTAGAACCGTTCTTTGGGATTCACCGGGCTGTATAAGGCTTTCAGGTTCGAGCGTTATGGACACTATAAAACGGGCAGGGTATCACCACGCGGTGGTATCCTGCCTTTTGCTTTGCATCCCCCTATATTGCGCTTTTCAGGTCAATCGCTGCGTACGTCCGTACATGGTCGGTACGCACGTACGCAGGAAAATGGCAAAATTCCACTATATCGGGGTGTTCTTTCATGGGGGGAGTGTGGTATACTCGGCTTAGTTCAACAAATCGGGAGTTATATGTGGAGGAGGATTATTATGAATACAGTTAGAATGATTTTATGTGGAAATGTTGAAGATAGCAGAATGAATCCAAGTGAAAAGGTAGGAGTAGTATCAGTGGTTTTTGTTTCTACAGAGGAGGAAAAAATTAAGAATAAACTTAAAAATTTGCAAGATAAAAATCCTGAAAAATTTTATATGGAATATGTTACTCCATTAGATGTTGACTTAACAAGTTTAGAGCACTATCCATCGATTGAAATATCAAAAAATGATTTACAATAACAACTTCCAGTTTGCCGTACTCGTTCCCAGCAGGGTTTGGGGCAGGCACACCCCAACAAGAAGCATCCGCCTTGCGTCCGTAGTCATTTTGTGATACAATCATCCTGACAGGAGGTGTCCCCTATGATGCAGACATTTGTCCGCCCTTCCCGCGATCTGCGCAATCATTACGCTGAAATTTCGGATATGCTTAAAAACCACGACCATGTGATCATCACGAATCATGGTCGTGGCGAGTCGGTTCTCATCAATATCGAGGACTACGCCAAATACGAGGAGTTTTTGCACCAGCGGTATGTTGCCGAGGCACTTGCCAAGGCAACACAGCAGGCAGCTGACCCCGACACGCAGTGGGCAGACCACGAAAGCGTATGGGAGACGCTGGGCAAACAGTATGACGTATAAGATTCAATATCTGCCCTTTGCCGTGCAGGATTTGAACGACATTGCCCGGTATCTGTCGGGCTTTTACCCGAAAACGGCCAGCCGCGTACTGAAAGAGCTGCGAGGAACGTGGAATCTGCCGCAGTATCTGGAATAAATTCAGGTTCGAGTGCTATGGACACTATAAAACGGGCAGGGTATCACCAAGCGGTGGTATCCTGCCTTTTGCTATTCTTTTTCCCCTGTGCTATACTGAAGAGGATCATGCTGCATAGAGGAGGATCGCCATGCCAAACGAAGTTTCGCTGCTGGAGATGCTGGATGCCCGCGAGCGGCGGGTACAGCACCAGCAGGCACTTTTGGCCCAGTACCACAAACCGCTCATCTGCTTTACCATGAACATTGCCGGGCCGGTGAAGGACTCGCCGCTCATCCGGCGAGGCTTTGCGCGCGGGCAGCAATTGCTGCGCCAGCAGCTGTTCCGGGCAGGGCTGACCCCGCTGCACACCGACGCCCGCTGTGAGGCCACCGGCTGCGAAGCCTTTTAAGATCGGA
>ERZ791906.932-NODE-932-length-25348-cov-10.727197_pt1 | contig 25348 bp, 26 predicted proteins | sample MGYA00510146_ERZ791906 | MGnify/ENA primary metagenome ERZ791906 (study PRJEB30046, sample SAMN00792096) | human gut metagenome | study: EMG produced TPA metagenomics assembly of the A metagenome-wide association study of gut microbiota in type 2... | reverse complement strand
CGCACAGCGGCCAGCACGGTGTCGGGCTCGCCCTGCGCGGTGGCACGCAGGCGACTGCCCGGGTTCAGAGTCTCGCCCAGCTCCTCCGGGCTGCCCACAGCCACCAAACGGCCTTTAGAGAGGATGAGCACCTGCTGACACACGGCCTGCACTTCGCTGAGGATGTGGCTGGACAGAATGACCGTGTGCTCCTTGCCCAGCTCCCGGATAAGGTTGCGGATCTCGATGACCTGCGCAGGGTCCAGACCTACGGTGGGTTCATCCAGAATGATAAGCTGCGGGCTGCCCAGCAGCGCCTGCGCGATGCCCGCCCGCTGACGATAGCCCTTGGACAGGCTGCGGATGACCCGAGGCAACACTTCTTCCAGCCCGGTGCGATGGGCAGCGGCCAGCACCTGCTGTTTGCGCTGCGCGTGCTTTACCCCCTTAAGCTCTGCCACAAAATCCAGATACTCCTGCACGGTCATTTCCGGGTAGAGCGGCGGCTGCTCCGGCAGGTAGCCTACACAGGCCTTGGCCTGCTGCGCCTGCTCCGGCAGACGGAACCCGGCCACCTTCACCTCGCCCTCAGTGGGCGCCAGATAGCCGGTAAGGATATTCATAATGGTGGATTTGCCCGCGCCGTTTGGCCCCAACAGGCCATAGATCTGGCCGTCCGGCACCGTAAACGAGAGATCCTGCACAGCAGGGCGGCTGCCGTAGGACTTGCTCAGGTGAGAAACTTCGATCACAGCAAACTCTCCTTTTATTTCAGAAGCTGTTTTGCGGAAAGCGGCATAGAACCAGCGCTTTCCGGTTTGGAACTGCTATATTTTAGATGGAAAATGTGTTTAAATTAAGACAATCCTGTGTGGGAAAACGAAACATTTGCCACCGCAAAAATGCAAAAATGCCGCCTCCCGAAGGAAGCGGCATGAGATAGCCTATAATTACTTACGGCCGAAACGCTTGTTGAAGCGCTCAACACGTCCGCCGGTGTCAACCAGCTTCTGCTTGCCAGTGTAGAAAGGATGGCACTTGGAGCAAACTTCGACGTGGATCTCGGGCTTGGTGGAACGAGTCTTGATGACATTACCGCAAGCGCAGGTAATGGTGCAGTCAACGTAGTTCGGATGGATACCCTGTTTCATTCTTTTCACCTCAATTCTGGTTCTGACGTATTGGGGCCATATTTAATGTATGTGCCCATCACAACCTTCAATATCGGCTACCCCGTCGAGCGGCCTTGGAAACGATTGCCTTACTATTATAGCACGAATCGGCCAGAATTCAAGAGGGAAATTTAAGTTTTTTACAGCTTTTGCAGCGTCCAGCCTTTTTTTGCTGCCAGTTGCTCCAGCTCCCGATAAGAAAGCCGCAGCTGCGCAATGTTGAAGCCCGGCAGCTCCGCAAGGCAGCCGCCGTCCTGTACCCGGTGCAGCAACTTGCGCACCGGCAGTTCCTGCTCGCCGTCCAGCGTATCCAGCCCGGCCACATATTCTCCGCACCGGGGCAGCGGCTGCTGCCAGTCGATAGTTTTGCAGACCCTCGCAAGCGCAAGGTGGTTGCAGGTCACCGTCTGCCGGAATTCCAGTTTCATGATGCTCTCCCCTTTTGCGCCGGAGATTCACAGCTGTTCCCGGCGCGACACTATGATATAACATTTTGTTTTATATGTCAATATAACATTTCGTTATGCCTATACTTTACCTTAAATAAAGCCTTTGAGGTAAATACCATGTATCAACGTATCCGGGATCTGCGAGAGGATCGTGATCTGCTGCAAAAAGACGTTGCAGCGTATCTGAAATGTACACAGGTCTGCTACTCCAATTATGAGACCGGCAAGCGGGATATCCCCACCGAGGTGCTGATCCAGCTTGCCGGTCTCTACCATACCAGTACCGATTATATTCTCGGCCTTACGGACGACAGCGCCCCTTCCATTCCCCGTAAAGCGTAAAACTGCCCCCAAAGCAGCGCGATTTGATGCGAGCTGCTTTGGGGGCAGTCTGTTTGATACAAAAATATTTCACTATAGCCCCGCATGGAAAGGTTCTTGTAAACGCGTCCATACGGGATTATCTGTGCAAAAATGATCCCTCCCGTCTCTCCAAAGCTTCCGGAAAACAGAGCAAAAAGAAAGTCCGACAATCATTCGAATCAACGAACAATTCTGAGATTTTCAATGTCTCCGGCGGGGGTAACCCCATACTCTGTTTTCAGAAAGGGATTTTAAGTCCCTCGTGTCTGCCAGCCTTCGGCAAAGTCGATTTTCGTTCGTTGTATCGTTTGATTTTTCATTGCGAGAGAGATTTTTCCTTCGCGAGCGAGAGGGATTCGCACTTTTTTGACAAAATAATATTACCACCTTTTTCGCTCCATGTCAACCATGTAAAATTGTTTCATCTTGTCGTGCTTGATCTTCGGAGCGTCCGGGACCCGGGGCTTCCGCCGGGGGCGTTCGCCCTGCCCAGATGCGCTCCTCAGGGTGGGGTGTGATGAGGGGTAGATTATGGTTTGGTTGGTGTATTGACGGACTGGCTTGGACGATGGGTTGCCTCTGATTTTTGAAGAGTACTTTTGAAGTGATTGGGATTGTTTTTGATGTGCTGACTGACTTGATTACTTCTTGTCTATGATGTTCATTGCTGTTTATTTGCCCAGCCCCACTCTCCCCTGCTACCTCTTTTGCTGAAATTTCACCGGAAGTGATTTTGGACTATGGAATAAAAAACAGGTATATTATTGTTCGATATAAAACAATTGTTCTATTATAAAACCGTATGGATGAGATTTTGTAGCCACACCCACACGGTTTTGGATTTTGAAAAGATTATTTTAGATTAGTGTACGGACCTCAGCATAAAACACATCATTTCCATCAGGTAAAATCCAATTCAATCCATGCTGTTTTCATTTTTAGTAAACGGGTAGGGTTTCACTCTTTAGAAATTCAGTGTTCCCTTAACTTCGCTCTCTTTAATGACAATACTAGCTTTCACATCTTCTGGCAGGGTACTTTCTCTGATTACATTTTCGATTTTTCCTTGTAAAGAATTATCTTCCCACGGGCTTTTTATAATAATCAAATCTCTAAAGATCTCATCTTTTAAGCGCAGGTCAATCCATTCACCAACGCTTTCATTTCCTTTCAAGGAAACCATAATCCTTGTTTCGTGCTCATATTCCCACGGATTAGATTTCTTCCGTCCCAGTGTTGTAGTATCATAAGCGATTGCGGGCACAATTTCTCCCCCAACCTCAATTGTTGCTTCTCCACTATACTGTCGTGTAAATTCAGGATCGTCTGTTGGGATATACTGAATATCAAACATGGACACATTGCTTATTGAATTGTTGAGATTAAAATCCGTATGTATCCGCGGCAACCCCAATTTCGTCCCGATAATCCCGTTTTGATTCACTGCGCGACCATACTCATCACTATGGTAAAATATCTTCTTATTATTCGCTATCAGCGCATAATCCATATAAATCTTTTCTTGAAAATCATTGGCAAAATTATTGAAGCACAACTGAACCTTTTCTTCCTTGTCATCCATTCCATAACTTACCCAAAACGGAACAGCTTCATGCTCATCATGTGAGAAACATGTAATATAACGACATGCAGCCAGCGGTTCAATTCCATTTCGCCGCATTTCCATACGGTCATTCAGTCTTGCGTATGTCAGGTTATTACTTCTGAACGTATGGTTTTGAAAAATTAAATTTAATGTACTCAGGTTTGTTGTGTAGCGAAATCTTTCATATCGCTTGATTTCCGGAGGAATTACAAGATTACACTTACCTACCACTTCCGTGTTTTCTCTGTCAACCACCGGTTCAAGCCTCAGCCCAATTCTTTCATTGTCTAGCCAATATGGAGCAACCATCGCACGCACCTCGTTTAATCTTAAAACATATTAGAGATTAACGTCTGAACTTTTTCTGTTCTTCGCAGTCAGTTTACGCCATCCATTCCATATGAAATTGCCGCGCAAACTCCTAGAGTTCCGTTTGTCCACATAGCCGCATATCATTTTAATTCTTTCCGATTCTCATCCACGCTGACGCATTCGGTCAGCAGTTTCCCCTCAAGATTTTTCGCTTCATTCTTCTTCGCAGTTTTGGAGGCCTTCTGATGAGCCTTGAGCGCATTGATGAACGCCGTGACGGAAGAGATTTCGTTCATTGAAGAAGCGATAGAATCCTGTTTCTATGCCACGTTGTAATGTGAAGTCATTGGTAACCCTCGGTTTATTCTTGCTTTTTTGTTTTAGCCACAAGATATCAGCTTTACTTTTATATATTTTCGTTTTTGCTATATCACTATCACACAATTCAAGGAGCATTCAATAAACTTATCATACTGCAAAGTCGGCAATACAATCGCTTATAGATGAATGCAGGCTATAGTTTTTAATTCCAAGTTCCTTCATAACTTTCCTTGCTCTTTTTCTGTCAGCATCTGAATAACAGCTAATATGCCATGTTGCATTTCTTTTTCGCTGATCATGACCATAATCAATATAGTCCATATAGCTCAATATGGAATGACAGCCCTCTGGAATTTGAGCGCCACACCGCCTCTCCAAATTTTCAAGAATATCCCGTGTCCTTCGAGCTTGCTCAAGCCAGAATCTCTGTGTTACCGCGCATTTTGCCGCGTATTCAGAATATGGCATTTTATCGTTTCTTCCATCATCAAGAAACGCAAAGATATCTTCTGCATTTGGATCAATTCTGCCTCGATGCGCAGTTGCATATTGAACATTAAGTATAATCCATCCAAGCAGCCGCTCATCATTAAGAGAAGCCAAGAAGTCTTGATTCATGTGACCCACGGCGGACAAATCTTCATAATTGCAACCGCATCTCGTGATTGCATTAATGAATGAAAAATAGGCCATGTCTGCTGGTGCAAGCGAGTGACCAAGGACATAAATATTTTCAATATCTTCTATGTGCACACCATTTTTCATCAGTGACACGCAAAATTCATCTATTCTATCTGCGGTGTGCTTATCAGTCCTATAAAGTGCTTCTTCTACCGCGTATAGTCCCTCAAATCTTGGCAGCCCTTTTGCCGGATCCTCCGGCTTGATAAAATGCTGTTCTATCAGCTCTTTAAGTGGCATTTCGGGATGTGTTGAATGCCCCACCACAATTGAACTTGGATCTGTTGCCACTCCATGAATATGAAAATCATTATTCAGATTTACACCAAACCGCTTTTCCAACGTATCTGTATAATTAAAGTTCACGATAAATGAATCATCCGAAAATCTGAAGCCGCTATTTTCTTTCTTGATGTTGAAGGTTTCGACCCAATCGCAGAACAATCTGCGCAAAAGCGTTATTGCTTCATCAACTGTCTTTCTTAATTTTTCTCTACCTTCTGCACTTCTTCCAAAGAAAAAATTAATTTTCTGGTCATCCAATCTGTCCATCCGTGCTTCAAGGTTCCAAAAGAACTCATTTTCAAGATGATTCGGCTCAAACGGATTACCATATATCAGCTCAACAGCTGTTATATTCTTTTTTGCACCAGATTTATCGGTTACAGTGTATATCCCATAACCAAGAGCCTTAGCTACTTCTTCAACATGTTTACTATAATAGAGTCTAAATGCTTCGTAAGACGTTGGAATGCTTTGCCAACAATCAAACCCATTGCCAACAATGATCAGATTTCTATATTTTGAGCGTGACATTTTAGGGCCTCCTGCATTTTTACTATATTATTATTTTTCCTAAGCCATCCACTCTCACATATGATTGTTACCTACCGCCCACAGCGTAGAGGTATACAAAGTTTCGAGTAAAAAAGCTATTTATAGCCGCAGCTTAATTTGATATCAAATGATTCTTACCTCCAAAATCACTTACCATATTGCGGATATTAATTAGAAGTGATTCACCTGTAATAACATTATTTACCACAGCCTTAGCCATATCCATTGCATTAAAATGCTGCTGTTCATGGCTAAATCTTACATCATATTCAATTTTAATGCCTTTGATTTTCATTAAGCTGTTATCGCATTCAAAATAAGCATTCTCATACTTCCAAGTAAATACTTTGTTACTTCCTTCTTCATCACAGGGAAGCTTATTGATTAGTTCTGAAAAGGAAATTCTACATTCAGTCTGCAATCCTCTATTTATAACAACGAACGTCTGCTTTGGGTCACTATGGAATCCTGCGACTTTTTCTTTATCAATTTTGTTCTTTTCCGCCCACTCCAAATCCACTAAGATTGTCAGCCGAACATTCTGCACGTTGCGAAAGGTATAGTTAATATATATGTCCTTAATATACCCATCCCAATCACTGGATAACGGTTCACGAATTTGCATTAACTGTATTCCATAGGCCATTGCCACTTGCTGTGCGCCAGATTGAAATCCACTTCTTGATGCAAATATCCCTTGAATATTTCCTATATCTAGAAGCGTGGATCGAAAGGCTTCAATTTTTTCTGCTGTCACGGGTTTTTGATAATCTTTACACTCAACAGCTACTCTATATGTCACAGTCCCATATGAAAACTGCCAATACACATCGATTTGGTGTTCTCTGCTAATTCCTTTCAATTTTACATTATGCTGTACCACTACATCGTTCAAACCATCGTTAGCATTTAAAACCTTATACACATCCTGAACAAAGCGTTCGTATTCTTCTCCCTGCTTAGGCATTTTTGAATCCTCACTATGTTTACCACAGCATCAGTCTGTATTTCCATTTACATCTTAGCCGGTCTTACACATACGACCGTTGCCTGCTGCTCACCACGGAGAGGTGTGCAAAGATTCGAGCAGCAAAGCCGTGAGATACTTCCCACGGCTCAAATATAATCCTTTAAAAAATAGTTTTCAAGGGCACAGGTGAAATATACATCAACCTGTATTGCTGTATCAAGGCTGCATTCAAACAGCGTAGCCCTTGTTCTTGATGACCTCCACGACCTGAGACACATACTTCTGGCAGGTGTCGTGGTCAGGGGCTTCCACCATCACGCGAACAACAGGCTCAGTGCCGGACTCACGCACCAGAATACGGCCGGTATCGCCCAGCGCTTCTGCAACCGCCTCGACTGTCTCTTGCACCGCCGGGTCGTTTTGCGCGGCCTTCTTGTCGGTCACGCGAACGTTCTCCAGAACCTGCGGGTAAATCTTCAGAGGCTCAGTCAGCTTGCTCATGGGCATCTTCTTGGCCAGCATGACCTCCATCATCTTCAGGCTGGTCAGGATACCGTCACCGGTGCTTGCGTACTAGGAGAAGATGATATGACCGCTCTGTTCACCACCAATGCGGCAGTCGTTCTTAGCCCCGTTATGCCTTTGAATGGTTCCGCTTCTCTTTTACGGTGTCAGCTAATACTAATAACAAATCGCACTTATTTTTCAATTGTTAGTTCTTTTGGCATCCCATGCCTATCACCATCTCTGATAATTTCTGTTCTATAAAGGAAAGTACCCGCGCTCCACAATAAGTCGTAAAAATCAAAGCAGCAAAAATCAGGATCGGGTTTCTAAGCACATAAATCAGTTTTCCCAGATACACATAGTAGATAAAGAAGTGAATCATCCACATATAAGTTGACTGCAGTCCAAGCTTATAAAGCTGTCCCCCCCCCCGCGTACATTTATCTGCAAACAAATTTACACAGCATAGGCAGAATGGTACGATCAGGAGCGTATCGATCAGTGCTTCGTCTGCTTCTTTTACAACGCAAACACGAATCAGTACGATCAGGGCCAAAATAAACCAATATGTTTTCTTTTCAAACGGTCCAATTTCCAGCAACTTGGTCGCTTTGCAAACAGCACCCTCGCAGAAAATCATCAAGTAGATGAACTCGTTTCTGGTAAAAAGTGATCCTATGGAAAAAACATTCACAGCATTTATACACAGGATAGTGAGCGGCACAACCAGAACTGCCACCCAAGCTGCTTTGGTGGATAGTTTTCCGTTTATTGCCCGTACTGCTGCCAGCACAACTGGCGCAAACAGCATTAAAATAAGATACTGACTTACATACCACATCGGCCAATCATAGGAACTGATCAGTCCAAGGAAATTGCCCATAATTCGCACTGGTGAAAAATGAAAGAAATCATTTTTCAGCCCCAGCGGAAGAAAAACCGTCAGTACAAGCCAATATTTTTTGTACAGGCGAAAAATCGCTTTCGCATTTCCTTTACAAATCGTGATCCAGCTCGTTTCTGCCATATACTTGCTGGCGATTCCATATCCCGTTATAAATGCGTAAATTGCAACGCATATTTTGCAAAACCATGCCGCTCTTTCCACGATGGGATTGTATCCCCAAATCGAATAGGCTGTTCCAACATATCTGCCGTAACCCATATCCAGTGAAAGAAACAAATGATGGAACAGCATGAGCAGAATTGCGATTCCATATAGTTGTGTTGTTTGTTGTTTTGACACGATATCTTCCTCTCCGCCAGACATAAACTGCAGTTTTCTTCTGGCAATTTTCAACTTTGATCTATTTTCTGCAGCCGCTATATTCTTTTACTCTTTGTTCATAATCATCTCTTTTACGTCAGATATTTTATCTTTATATAAAAGCACTGTAATGATTCCAAAAAGGACGCAATAAATCACTCCGCCTTCTATTTCATGCAGCCCAAACGTCACACCATAAAATATTGCAGACATGAGAATCATGTAAAGAAGGTTCTTTTCTCTTCGGTATCCACACCTTTTTACAAAATATTGTTCAACATATACATACCAGAATATCATTGTTGTAATCGATGCAGCCGATATCGAAATGGTTGTTTTAAACATTGCATAGGCAAGATAATTTGCAACACCTGAAACGATTAACACCACAATGCTCTTTTTGAAAAAGGTCATATTATCGCCAAACGCTTTATAATAGTTGTGCATCACCACAGTAATGGTAGAGCTTATGGCAAGACCCGGAAAAATTACCCGGAAAATTACAATTGCTCCTACATATTTGGGCAAAAAGCTTTTGATAAACAGCGAAAGTGGGAAATAAATTATCATGGCCGCAAAGACAAAACACATCATTGTACTGACAAGCACATCATAATTCGTTTTCAGGTTATCTTGGTTCGTTCGTTTCAGCACCGGATACAGCACTGTTGAAACTGCAGACGTTGCCACCGTTACCAGCGTAAGCATATTGTAGGCAAACGCATACACGGCATATGTAGTGGTATCAAATAGAATGTTCACGAACTGACGATCTAATGTAAGGATCAATGACGAGCACAAATTTGCAAACAGCAGCGGAAAGCCTATGGATATCAGGCACTTGATATCCCCAGCTGTAGCGCGCAAGGAAAGCGATTCCGAAAAAACAATGTCCTTATACGTATAAATATACCACACTGTCAACAGCACATTCACCAATATCCACAGTGCCAGATAGGAATGATAGGTCACAATCCTTCCACATTTAAATGCAGCATATAATATCAATATAATGAACACGTTCAGGACCGATTGCAGCACTTTTCTCGTTGAAAGCTCATTGAAGCGCATTGTTATCTGAGATATCTGCTGAAAATAACCCGTCAGGTTTCCGGCAATCATATAAACCGCTAATGCAATGATGATAAAACGATAGTCTATATCCCGCACAAATGCTGCCATAACGCATATGATCGTACCAAATACAACATGTACAATACAATACCATTTAAAGTAACTCCGAAACTTTTTTCTGTCCAGTTCATCGTAATTTTTTTCGCCATATTTTAAAACAACGCCATCAATGATGCCCAAGCTGAACAGTCCCAAATAAGATGCATATAATGTAAATGTCTTATACAGTCCATACGACTCCACGGACATAATTTTAGGCAGCCAAAAACCTACCAGAACACCAGAAACAATCGTTGAAACATTGCTTAGCATCACCTCAGCAATGCTTTTTAGATTTTTATTCACATATATCCCCTTTCATATGATTTTGGAAAAGCCGCATATCATTTGCAGAGTTCTTTGAAACAGAATTTTCCTCAATCATGTGTGATTTTCAATCTTTTTGAGGCAGCCAGTCCAATTGCTTTACATCATTCAACTCTGCATAAAATTCGTCCACATGGCTTTCAATCATTTCTTCTGTCAATTGGCTATAATCAATTTTCAGTAATTCGTTAATTATATCCGGCGTAAAGCGATATTTTATTACTTTAGCAGGCACACCGCCAACAATTGCATACGGCGGCACATCCTTTGTTACTACTGCACCTGCCGCAACTATCGCTCCTTGCCCGATATGAGTCCCCGACATAATAATTGCACCGTAGCCAATCCAAACATCATCGTCCACAACGATATCGCCTTTAGAAAAGGCTTCATCACCTATCTTTAGACATTTTGCCTTGTACGGATAGGTAGAAATCGTATTCACCGGATGTTCTACATCAAGCATAAAGCGCACATGCTGTGCAATTGAGCAATAAGAACCAATTTTTAGCTTCGAGCAACAGTTGAAGGTAACAACATTTAGCTCACCATATGAGCACTTTCCAACACTCACCAGTTCTACTGGAAAATGATTCATTGGACAGATATCATTTTCCATATTTGCTTTCCGCCATCTGCGCTTAAAACGGTTCAGCCGAATTTGCTTTACAACATCCTTTAAAATTGTATAATCAAGCATTTTCTGCATTCACGCTTTCAACTGCGCCTTTCAAAGCTTCCAAATAGGCATAACCGTTTTCGGTATCTGGTTCTAGATAAGCACCCTCGCCCCATTCGTTCCATGCCGTAAGAAAAATGAAATCTTTGTTTCTGTCATTTGACAACTTTATTAACTGCTTCATATATATTTTGAATTTTTCCGGTGACTGTCCAAGAACAATTCTCCCTTTTCTTCCGCGCCTTGGCGAATCGTCGTAACCGACAAATCCACCATAGCATGTACTATCATCTTGGCATTTTCTGGCGTTATTTAATAATCTTTTCCAAACTTTATCGTAATCAAATATTTCGTTTCGCTTAAATATCGCACAAATCTTCTTGTATAGCTTAAGCATTACTTTTTCAAAATTATTTAATGTACCATTTCCAAATGGCGCATACATATAATTGTACTCCAATTTTTCTTTATCGTTATTTTTTGCAGATATTAAATGTAACCCGCTGAATCCCTCTTCTCGAGCCCAAGCGTCCCATTTCTCGCTCATTTTTTTTATGGTTTCAAAATCATTATTGGAATTGAAAATACAAAAAACAGGTTTGTTGTTTATCTTTATATATCGATCATCCTTAAAAAAGCTCAATAAGTAATTAAAGTGCTTTCTCCAATCCTCCTCTTGCCCATAGTCAAGCATCGCTAGAATTCCTGTATCTCCGGCTGTTCTTTTTCCCTCATATAGGGGCGCCCAGTCATTTCCTGTTTTAACATTACTCCATGTTCTTTTCCATGTTGAATTATCCCATATAAAGAAGAACGGAATATCAACATCAGCATTATTTAAAATTAGCTCAGCTGGTTTCTGAAGTAGCATTAAATTGCTGTTAAACCAATAGTGGTATATTCCAAATCCGTCAATTCCATATTTCTTTGCTAGACCAACTTGCCATTTAATATTATCTAAATTATCGAGGGAATAATAGTTTTCATCTAACGGAACCCTCGGTTGGTTATGCCCTTCAAATTCCGGCCTACAAGCTCGAACTGCATTCCAGTCAGTATATCCCTTGCCCCACCACTTATCATTTTCTGGGATAGAATGGTATTGAGGCAAATAATTTGCAATAAGTCTCACATGGCTCATGTTTCTTCTCCTGTTCGTTATATGTCATCCTCATTATGCATCCAAATAGAACTAGTGTTTGGTTAGTCCGTCCTCACGTATTCTTCCAAAATATGTTGTTTTTCCATCCAACTCACGTATATAGTTTTCTTTATAAGTGAGTTGGAACATCCACGTATCCTTACGTATTCGTGAATATTCAAACTCATCGCATGCACGATTGCCTTTCGGTGCACCTTCTTCTACGAAATCAAATATATGAGTATTGTTGGTTTCCGAGCCATCTATGAGCTTACGAAAAGTCATATTTTTCTCGTAGAAATTAGCTATAAACATATCCAATAATAAGTAAGTAATTGGATAGTCGTACTTTCTCCAATAGTTCAACTCTGCCCTATAGCAGTATTCCATTATGGTACTGTGCGGAACAGACGCTAAAACGCCTACCGACCACTTATCATAACTAGCAATCCATTCACGATTTTTATCCCAGTGGATAGACCAAAACTCCTTGTGAAAAACATCATCAGGAATTCTATCAACTAAAAAAATCGTACTATCAATCCAAATTCCTCCGTATTTACAGAGCAATGCCGAACGAACATAGTCACTTAAATGTGCCAAAGAAATAATCCCAGCGTCCACTTTGGCTCTCATCCATTCTGGTACTTCTACAAAGTCCTCAAGATTATTCTTATCAATCAATATGACCCTATGATTACCGGAATTATTAATTTTGCTATCAATTGCTTCCTTAACAATCTGAGGTGCATTTTCATATCCCTGATACCACATTGTCCAAATAACTTCGTTGAACTTATCATTATCTGAGATATACTGTTCATATTTCTTATCATCAAAATTATTATATACTATATCACCAAGTAATTGCTTGCAATTATCAAATCTCCTTTTACTAAAAAATTTATATGTACTCCATAATTTTCCTCTGCTAGTTACAGCAGAAACAAGTGAATAATATGCCAATTTCCAATGATGATCTTTTATTAATTCGCTTAATATTTCAATCTTATTCATACTGTGTACAATTCCTCTCTTGACCAAGCTTCCAGCGATAATATCCAAATAAAAATACAATCTCTGTCCAGAAATAATACTGCCACAAATTTCCGGTTATAGTCCAATGGAAAAACTGTAGTAGTATTCCAACAAAAATAGACTCAGAAAATATATCTTTTCTAACAACATGATTTCTCAAAATAACAAATAATGCAATGATAAGAACCAGTCCAATGATTCCTCTGTCAACTAAAGTCGACAAATAGAGATTATAAGCTTCCTCAACATCATAAGAATATAGACCCGAACCAAAATGAAGCGTATTATACAGATATCCTCCCGTACCTCGACCAAATATTGTTTGAATCACATCACTTGATTCGAAAACCCGAATTGCATTTTTGATATGAAGATTTCGTTCAGTCGCGGAATAGTCAAACTTATTTCCACTTATCATACTTACTACTTTTTCAAAAACCATTCTGTTAACCATATTTTGAACATCATTGCTAAATAAATAAATTAACGACACCCCTAGAATTGCAAGAATAACACCTAATAGATATTTTTTCTTTAATCCAGTATCTGCTGAAAAAGTAAAAAATACAAACGCCGTTGCAATATAAACAGCTGCTGAAAATGTTGAAACAACCATTAAGCAAGTCGCTGATATGTAAAAACTTCTGTGCTTTATATTCGATCTCAAAAAATAATATAATAGCATCGGCAAAAAAGCAGCTAAATATCCTGGTTCTGAAGACGTGCCAAGAAATCTTGGAATAGTCACTCCGCCAAAATTTATAACCTGACCACTTGCTAAGATGTTATTCCAGTTTAACAACTCGCTCATATAGAGATAATGGTGTGTCCCGTATAACAAGACAAATGCGCATAGTTGTACAAAGAACGAATACTTCATCATTCTATCAACATCTTGATTTGAAAATGCAATGGAACTGCACAAAAACCCGCAAATTAAAAACAAATTTAATACATTTCTAAGTATATATTTCATTGCAAATCCTTGGTCAAAATTTCCTTGACCTATGAACAAGCCCGCAAATACCAAGAATAAATTCATGAGTAGAAATGCAACAATTGGCGCTTCTTTTTTTCTGATTTTGGGTGACAGTAATATAAACAAAGAATAAAATACCGTCCACAACTCTCCCAATCTCAATGGTGTAGTTCCTAAATAAAATCCAAATGCATCACGCAATGGAAAAAGTAAAAGCGATCCATACTTAAGTGTCTTACTTAGTTTAGTTTCTGTATTATGCATTTAAATTCTCACCAAAATATACAAGATAGCTACTGGCAGCATTGCTCCATTGAAAACATTGTCCCCTGTTTTTGCAGTACACTTTTGCTTTATCATATAAACTAGTGCACTCAACTAAATCTTTCACCTTTTGTAGAAAATCAGTAACACAACCAGTTTCAAATTTCAATTCATTCATTTCAATTAGTTCAGATAATGACGAATTATTCGCCACTAACACAACTGTTCCTGCCTGTATACTTTCTACTACTGGGAGACCGAATCCTTCATATAGTGATGGCTGCACCTGGCAAAATGTGTTTTTCATCAAGAAGAGCTTTTCATCTTGTGTTACATAATTGAAATAGAGAAGATTATCCGTACGTCCCAATTGTTCAACAACTTCTTTTTGCTCCCATCCGATTTTTCCGCAAATCACCACTTGCACCACACCTTTTAGTTTGGGAGCTGCCTTTAAAAGCAGTTTAATATTTTTCCTAGGTTCTATCGTTCCAACAAATAGAATATATCTCTTCCCTTTTATTTCTTTTATTTCCGGCCGAATATTAGATTCATCTATCGCATTACTCGTTTTATTTTTGCATCCACCTTCATAAACAGTTGTAATTTCTTTTCCTTTACATGCGCGCGCATAATACTCTTTCAGCTCGTTTTCTGTATTATGAGAAATGCAAATTACTTGGTTTGAATTTTGAATGGACGATTCAAAAAAAAGCTTTGAGATTAGCAGATTATATTTTGTTGTGGACTTTGGAAATCTTATGTGCGTAAAATCGTGCACCGTAAGAATTTTTTTTACACTCTGCTCAAATCCACGAGGCATCAAGTGCATGGTACCCCAGAATACGTCTAGACGAATCTTTTTTTTTCTGATAAATGCCGGAAGACGGTAATAATAATAAAAACTCTTGGGACACAGGAAATTATCCTTGTAGTTCACAATCTCCACATTTGGAAAATGGGACACATCGTACACAACTTCTCGATCAGAAAACAAATAGTAGTGATTCCGATTATCTTTTTCAAGAATCGCATCAAGCATATTTTCCAAAAAATAGCCAAAACCGACTTTTTGCTTTACCAGCGGCCTAGCATCAACACCTATATTCATACAATGTTATCCTTCCATAACTGCAAGAATTTCTTTTTCAACAACTTCTGCAACCGCTTCCGGCGTATATTGCTTTCCGAACGCACTTGCAAAATGTCCCATTTCCTTAATTTTATCTAGATTGAGCTCACTGGCGTTTTGAAACATCTCTACAAAATCTACTGGACGATAATCATTCATCGATATCACAAATGGTAACTGCTTGTATTCTTCGCTGAACTTTCCGATACAAATGCATCCGGCAAGTGCACCAGTTTTAAATGTTCCATTTTTCATATCAATTTCCGGTCGCACAGGTATAATGCAATATGCCGCATCTTCCATTGTTTTTAAAATTTCTGAATCTTGTAAATGAAATAGGTAATTTACATTTTTATGCTTTTCCAAACCGGAAAGTCTGGAACCCGTCAAAACATTCAGGGTATACTCCCCAGCGGCGTTAAAAACATCCCACCCTGAGAGCATCTCATTAAATGCCTTCGTTTTATTGACCAATCCAAAGTAGACAAAGGTATGTTTATCATGTTTTCCAGCTTCTGTATAGCCTGAAATATTGGTCGGAATGCTCCGGTATCGGATTTTTTTTGCGAAAGGTCGGATTTCCTGTGCTAATGTATCATTGGAAACAAAAACGCAGTCAGCATTTCGTGCAAAAATTCGAATGACAGCTTTTCTTAATGCGTTAACTCGCGAATACTCATGCAACGAAAGAAAAAGCTTTGCTTGACGACTCCGGCACATTCTTCTCAAGTAAAGATAGGAGAAAATAATGCACGGATTCCACTCCACAAATGGGTAATCTAGAAGAACAGCACCCTTTTTACTAAGCTCCATAGATGCTTGATAAATTGCCTTTGTCATTCCCATAGTAGAAATCCGTCGAAACGCACTGTCATTTTCACTGCAGCTACTGGAATACACCTTGAGATCAATCCGATCAGAAAAATTTTTGCTTACGGCAGTTGCAAATGCGCCGATACCATCATACGTTTGATTATAATTATTCGCAATTAACGCCACCTTGCATTTTTTCATAAAATATTTTCAACCTCTGCGCGAATGTTATTCGAAAAAACAGACGATAGAAAATACGCTGTGACACGCTCTTTTCCAGCTTTTCCGTATTTTTTTCTCAGCCCTTCATTTTCAGCCAGGAGTTTCATAGCCTCTGCATATTTTTGAACATTGCGGTTTTCCACTTCAATTCCATCTTCTCCGTTTAAACACACGTAATTGACGCCAGATCCCGGAATGTTAAACGTAACAGCCGGTTTTTCGTAATACATTGCTTCTGCCAGTGCCAATCCAAATGCCTCGTTTTTTGTAATAGATGGAAAGCAAAAAATATCTGCAGCAAGCATTAGCGCCTTAAGCTCAACATCTTCGATTTTTCCCGTAAAGAAGATTTTGACATCTCTATCGGCTTCCGCGTGAAGTTTTTTTGTTTGCTCGCCTGTACCAGTAATATAGATGCGGAATGTGTCATCCAATAGCTTGCCTGCCTGAATCAGATAGGTAAATCCCTTGTATTCCGTATGGCGTCCAACTGCTACACAAATGGTTTTTCCTGCGTTTTCTTTGCGAATTTCAGCTGCTCGGCTTTCAATTTCAGGAGTCACCTTCATGCGCTCTATATTGATGCAATTAGGCACGACAGCACACTTTTCTTTTACGGATTGGAGCCATGGACTACCATCAATATAATTAGGCGAAGTCGCAATTACTTTATCTGCACGTTCGAGCAATCGACGGTTTTGTGGACCAAAGAACTTCCGCAGATATTTTTGACGGATAATATCAAGATGCCAATATACAATCAACTTGCTGTTAATGCTTTTCAATTCTCTTAAAAGCAGTTCTGCAACAAATGGGTTGGGATAATGAAAAATCACAATATCAGGTTTGAAATCCGACATCAGTTCATGCAGGCATTTTTGATAGCTTATTGACAGTGATTGGGAAGATATCTTTGCAAAACAGCCGCATTTGGTAACTCTTACTCCATCGACTATATCCACGACATCATCTTTTCCATCGTTAAAGGCAATCACCTGCTGTTCATAATTATCTCTCAATGCCAATACAACATCTCGTGCAATTTGCTCAGTGCCACCTGAAAATGGATAATAATATTTTGATATATGTAAAATTTTCTTCATTATTTTCTATTCCTCTCGCCACATATTATCAGCACCGAACTTTAATCAGTTCTGCATCTCCAACAACCAAACATCTGCCCAGTCCTGCCGGTAAAAACAGCGTTTCGCCTTTATTGAATCGCATCGGTTTCTGCTCTGCATCCATTGTCTGTACTTCACCGTATCCATTTAGGCACATTAGCACCTGAAAAGAGGTATCCATTACAGAAAAGGCAAAGCCCTTTGTGACTTGAATCCGTTCCGTTTCAAAATATTTGCAGCGGCAGAGCAGCTCACGAGAACAGCCAGAATAGTATTTCACAATTCTCGGTTTCTGGCTCACATCCGGCTCAACATTCATATCCATAACCTGAACAGCCTTATCAAAGTGCAGTTCACGCTTTTTTCCGTTCTTATCCACACGGTCATAGTCATAGACACGGTAGGTCACATTAGAGCTTTCTTGGATTTCAGCCACCAAAATGCCTTTTCCAATGCCATGCACTGTTCCTGCCGGAACAAAGTAGGTATCGCCCTTGTGAACCTCAACTTTTTGCAGATGCTTATCCAACGTTCCAGTTTCAACAGCTTTCCGAAGTATTTCCTCGGTCACCTTGTGCTGAAAACCGTAAATTAAATGTGCGCCTTCGTCAGCATCCACGACATACCACATCTCGGTCTTACCGTTGTCGCCTTCGTGCTCCCGTGCATATGTATCATCGGGATGAACCTGAACAGACAGATCTTTCTTTGCATCGATGAATTTCACCAATACAGGCAGTTCTCCGTTTTCCACCTTTGTACCAAGATATTCTGGGTGAGCACTCAGCACCTCCGCCAGCGATTGTCCTTTATAGATTCCATTCGCCACATAGCTGGGACCATCCGGGTGTACAGAACACTCCCATGTCTCTGCTAACGGAGTCAACTCGATTTTCTTTCCGTATTCTTCCCGGAGTCGAGTGCCGCCCCACAGATAATCCTTGCCAGTCGGAATCAATTTCATGATTTCCATAGCCATCACCCCTTAGTTCTTATACCATAGGGAATTTGATCTTATCAGCAACGCTAATTTCATCACCAAGCTGAACTTCGATCATGTCCAATGCAGTGATGGCTTCAACCGTGTGCTTGCAGCCTGCCGCAATGGTGATCACATCACCGGTACGCAGCACCTGCTCCATGCCGTCTACGACTGCCTTACCCTTACCGGAAACAACAGTCCACACTTCCTCACGGTAGTTATGCATATGGTAAGTCATGTGCTCACCCGCTCTCATGGAAATCTTAACTGTCATAGAGCCGGGCTGTACATCGATTACCGTATAACTACCCCAAGACTTCTCTGCATACATTGCCTCGGTTTCGATTTTCTCCACATAGGGCTTCATGTAACCACTGCGCTCTTTATCAGCAATCAAAATGCCATCACCGCTGGCCGCAATAATCATATCCTTGCAGCCCATGCAAAGAATCGGGATATTCAATTCGTTCACCACATTGGTGTTTTCGCAAGTCTCGTCCAAAACAGCCTTGCCCTTGGTCTTGTCTGCCATGACCTCAGCCATCATGTTCCATGTACCAACGTCCTTCCAGTCACCGCTATACCGCAGAACCTGAATGCTGGATTCTTTCTCGACCACTGCATAGTCAAAGCTGATTTTGGTCAGGGTATCATACTTGTTGAACAGGTCGCGGTAGTCCTCGAAATCGATCATACTGTGTGCTTTGTCCAGCAGATAGCCCAGCTTAAACGCAAAAATACCAGCATTCCACAGCGCATTCTGAGCCAGATACTTCTTAGCCGTTTCCACGTCTGGCTTTTCCTTGAATTCTTTTACCTTACTGACATTTTCGCTACTTTCAGGGATAATGTAGCCATACTTCTCGCTGGGATAGGTCGGCTCGATGCCCATCAGCGTCAGATTGGAACCATCCTGTTCTGCAAGTTCCTGCAGGGTCTTGACGGCTTCGTAATAGGTGTTATCCACATAGGGGTCAACCGGGCAGACAACAACAGCTTCATTCTCTGCCACGCCCATTTCATCGTGCAGATAGGCAGCAGCCAGTGCGATGGCCGGGAAGGTATCACGGCGGCAAGGCTCTACACAAATAGACGCTTTCTCGCCCAACTGGTTTTTGATAGCACTTGCCTGCGACTTGCTGGTTGCAATGGTAATCTTGGCATCTGCATCTACCGTGGTAATCTGGCGATAGACACGCTGCACCATAGATTCGTATTCATCATTGTTCTTAAACAGCTTGATAAACTGCTTGCTGCGCACATCATTGGAAAGGGGCCAAAGACGCTTACCAGAACCACCAGAAAGTAAAATAACGTTCATAATTTTTCTCCTCTATCTTTACTTCAAGAATTCTTCTGCACTCTTCCGAATCTCTGCCTCCACCTTCTCGGCGGCTTCCTTGTTTTCCGCACTGACGGAAATATAGGTCTTGAGTTTCGGTTCGGTACCGGAGGGGCGCACCACAATGGAGCAGTTATCTTCCAGCAGGAACTTCAGCACATCAGACTTCGGCAGCCCGTCCAAACCGGGTGCATAATCCAGCAACTTCACGACCTTCTTGCCACCAAACTCTTTGATATCGCCGCGGAATGCCTGCATGATGCTCTGCATTTTGGCAAAACCGGCGCTACCATCGAACTCATAGCTGTGCAGCGTGTTCAGGCAGTAGCCATAGGTCTTGTACAGTTCGTCCAGCTTGTCCAGCAGGCTGATGCCCTTGGTCGCATAGTAGCTGAACATCTCACAGATCATGTAGGCGCCATCTACACCGTCCTTATCGCGGACGTAGGAGCCGGTCAGGTAGCCATAGCTCTCCTCAAAGCCGAACACATAGCTGTCTGCCTTGCCCCGCTTTTCCAGCTTGCCGATCTGCTCACCGATGAACTTAAAGCCAGTCAGCACATTGATGGTACGCAGGCCGTAATGGATAGCAATCTGCTCACCCATATCCATGGTGACGATGGTCTTGACCATGACCGGGTCGGCAGGCATCTTGCTGTGCTTGGCGCGCTGGCTGCAAATGTAGTCCAGCAGCAACATACCGGTCTGGTTGCCGGTCAGCAACTCGTACTCCCCTGCCTTGTTCTTGACGGCGATACCCACACGGTCACAGTCGGGGTCGGTCGCTAGCAGCAGGTCGGCGTTACACTTCTTGGCATACTCCATGCCCAGTGCCATGGCTTCCTTGATCTCCGGATTGGGGTACGGGCAGGTCGGGAAGTTGCCGTCCGGCTGCTCCTGCTCCTTGACCACCGTGATGTTGGTGTAGCCCATCTCCTTCAGAGTGCGGGTCACGGGCTTCAGGCCGGTGCCGTTCAGCGGGCTGTACACGATAGCCACATTCTTATTGACCTCTTCGCCAAACAGAACAGACTGGCTCTTGACCTGCTCCACGAATGCGGTGTAGACTTCGTCCGGGATGTACTGGATGCTGCCGTTTGCCACGCCTGCTTCAAAATCGCTGGTCTTGACGTCGGCAAAGATATCCAGCTTCTCAATTTCAGCCAGAATCTCAGCAGCGGCTTCGGTAGTGATCTGGCAGCCGTCTGCGCCATAGACCTTGTAGCCATTGTACTTGCTGGGGTTGTGGGAGGCCGTCACCATGACACCGGCAGAGGTGTGCAGATAACGGGTTGCAAAAGACACGGTCGGAACCGGCATTAGGACAGGCCAAATATTGACCTCAACGCCATTCGCTGCAAACACACCCGCGGCGACTTTTGCAAACACATCACTCTTGATGCGGCTGTCGTAGCCGATGGCCACGGACGGCTCTGCAAAGTTCTTTTTCAGGTAGTCGGCCAAGCCCTGCGAAGCCTTTGCCACCGTGTAAACGTTCATGCGGTTGGTGCCAGCGCCGATGACACCGCGCAGACCGCCCGTTCCAAATGCAAGGTCACGATAGAATGCGTCCTCGATTTTGGCGTCATCCAGCGATTTCAGTTCTGCCACAACATCGGCATCTGCGGTGGCATTCGCCAGCCAGCGTTCATATTCTTTCCTAATATCCATAAATTGTATTCCTTTCAAGCTTATAATCAGTTTTCAAGCAGTTTCAGCAAAGTTGCTTACTCCCCACGCCCCAGCAGGCACACCTTGAAGGTCTTAAAAATAATCTTCCAATCCACCCAGAAGCTGCGTTCCTTGACATACTTCACATCCAGATCCATCCACTCCTCAAAAGAGAGGTCATTGCGGTGCGGAGCGATCTGCCAATAGCAGCTCAGGCCTGGGGTCACATACAGGCGCTGTTTTTCGTAGTCACCGTACTGCTCCACCTCACGGGGAAGTGCCGGGCGGGGGCCAACGATGCTCATATCGCCCTTCAGGATGTTCCACAGCTGCGGCAGCTCATCAAGGCTGGTCTTGCGGATAAACTTGCCTACGCGTGTAATGCGGGGATCGTCCTTGATCTTGAACACAGGGCCATCCATCTCGTTCTGATCCAGCAAGTCGTCCAGCTTCGCCTCTGCGTTGGGGCACATGGAGCGGAACTTATAGAACTTGAAGGGCTTGCCGTTGCGGCCGATGCGCTCCTGACTGAAGACAGGGCCAGCAGACGGGTCATCCACCACAATTGCGATAGCCGTAGCCAGCATGACCGGCGACAGCACCACCAGTGCCAGCGATGACAGAATCACGTCCTGCGTCCGACGTCCGATCCAGTACAGGCGATGGTCGCGCAGATTTTCCTTGCGGTTAACTTCAACTTCCTTATCGATTCCAACAGTATTCGTAGCCATTTTTTCTCCTCACATAAATCCTTGTCTATGTACTTCTTATCGTCATTCGTTTTATCGCAATTTTCAGAAATAGTGCCCTATCAACACGGCATATTTGCGATATGCAGTTTGCGGATGCTGCTTGCGCATTAAAAACACAAACTGCTATAAAGTAATCCCTTTAACTCACACCGTTCCCGCAAGCACCTTCCTTTTAGATAACCGTTCCTCTTTTCCTAAAACCGGCAGACCGTTATTCCTGATCTCCGGGCAAGCAAAAGCCCTCGGACGACAGCTTCGCCCAAGGTCATTTCAAATGCAATGTGGCCGTAATGAAAACCAAAACGTCATGCTACAGCTCAAGCGCCGCATGTGCATTGCTTCCAGTATGCAATATTTCACTTTTTTGTAGAACCTCAACAAGCCCACTTCATTTTCACCTTTGCGCATCACGCCAGCAAGGGAAACAACAGTGGGCTTTTTATTTTGATCTATCATTCGGGTTTCCTCATGATCTATCACATGATTGTTCGCAAACAGACATAAGCCCACTGGATTCACCTCCTTACCGCAATCAAGGCGTATCCTTCCATCTCAAAACGGAAGATACCAGTTCTTCTACGTGGCCGTCTGAATTCTCTTATTATTCTATCATGGTTATATCTGGGAATCAATAGAAATCCGAGGAAATGTATCCATCCATGTTTTAGAAAAAAATGCGATTCAGCCGGAACTTTTTTGCACATTGCCCAGTTTCGCATGAAAGCTCCAGATGAAATCATCGATGGACAAAATGTGTGGTCATATAGCTGTCCAAGGCGTCGGAGGTTACAGTCAGGTGTGATAGCCGCTCCGATGTAATGACAACTGTTAAATAGAGAGTGCCTCCTCGCGCGGAAAAGCCGGTTCATGCCGTCACATCAGTCAGGAGTTCTGACGAGGTATATCGCACAGTACTACATAATTTTTATCCTCTCCCCTGCTGCCCCTATTTATATATAGGTACAATCAGCATCCCGTCACTGCAGCTACCACCTGCTCTAAATCGGGCTATTTGTTCGCGCAAAAAAGCCCCTGCCGATCACATTTCTGTGAAAGACAGAGGCTGATTTTACAGCAATGAATCCGTCATCGTCTGATAAACGCTGTCCGCATTTTGCTCTACGCTCTCATTTATAATCTGCACCAACATCTCCGAAAGCGCAGTTCGTTCGCCCGGAGCGGTGTTCAGCACGATATCCTGCAGAATGTCCCGCAAGATTTTTTCCCGGTCTGGGGAGATAAGACAACTCCGCTGTTCTAAGGAAAGGGAGCCCGCCTCTGGATTTTTAACCACCCCGCCCCCTGTTGCGCCGGTTCTTGCGTAGAGGGTCTGCAAAACATACCCCTGCACACTCATGTTTTCGGCTGCAGCAGACTGGCGGATTATTGCCCCCATCTCCTTGGAGGGTCGAATCATGATGTTGTCCTGGCGCCGATTATATTCTATATTTGCCCTGCTGTGCGCTTCTTTTGTTGCCATAAATACACCTATTATAGTAAATTTTCGCAATACCAGTCAATTGGTATCATTGTACATTTTCCGCAGAAACAAACCAGTTAACGTTGTTGATTATGTCAATAGACACAATTCCAGTTAACTGGTATACTCATGCCATCGGGAACACCGGTTCTCACATCCGATCATTCACCCAACGATTTGAAGAGAGGTACACACATGAGTATCAACGTTTTACTGACCCTTGTCGAGCAGTACAAGGAGGCCGCCCAACTGATCGAGGCCGCACAGGCTGAACAGGAACAGCTGAAGATCCAGATCCGCGAGGCACTGGCTGAGCGCTCCACCAACTATCTGGAAGTAGGTTGCCACAAAGTCCGCTTGTCCGATTTCTCCAGCACCCGACTGGACAGCAAAGCCATCAAGGCCGTAGCACCCGACCTGTACGACCAGTACAGCAAAACGGTCACCGGCACTCGCCTGAGCATCACCTGACATCACCCGAAAAAAGCCCCATACAGCGCCTACCGACCAAAGTTTGCGTTGTATAGAGCTGCCGTACACCCGCCGGGGCGGGCTACACCAATATTATACCTGTCCCGGCCTTTTTTATCAAGAGAAAGGTTCGAAAAATCATGAAACAGACTGTCAAAACCTCCCGCGCTGCTGGTCAGCTGGAAAAGATGTTCCGCGAGCTCAACAAGCACTACTTTGCAGGCAAGCTGCCCGAGCCCATCATCAGCCTGAAAAAGACCCCGTCCGCCTATGGTCATATCACCTGTTCCAAGGTCTGGCAGGCAGGCGGCGAGAACAAGTACGAGATCAATATTTCATCGGCCACCCTTGACCGTCCTATCGAGGAGACCGCTTCCACCTTGCTGCACGAGATGGTGCACGAATACTGCATGGAGACCGGCATCAAGGACACCAGCAACAACGGGGTCTATCACAACCGGCGCTTTAAAGAGCAGGCCGAGGCGCACGGCTTGACTGTCGACCACCACGAGAAATACGGCTGGACCATTACGAGCCCATCCGAAGAGCTGTTGGACTTCATTATCTTCCAAGGCTGGCAGGATATCCAGATGGGCGAGCGGTTGGCATGGTCGGATATGGCAGGCACCGGAGCAGGCAGCAAAGCACCCGGCGGTGGGTATGTCCCAAGTGCGGTACCATCATCCGGAGCACCAAGGAAGTGCGGGTCATCTGTGCGGACTGCATGGAGCTGTTCGTGAAGGCTGACTAATCATAACAGGACAGAGAGCGAAGGCACGAGTGAGAGTAGTGCCTCTTTTAAAAATGCACCCGTAAAGACAGAGATCCGCCGGGCTGTGAGAGGACGCCCATTATTTAAAGGAGAGCAGCTATGGCCATTATATCAGAACGTTTGCAGCACCTGCGCCTGACGCACGGCTATACCCAGACCGAGCTTGCACGAACCATGGGTGTGACCCGCCGGGCAGTCTACGCATGGGAGCACAGCAAATGTCCCGAGATCCCTCATCTGATCCAGCTTGCCCAATTCTATCAGGTGTCGACCGATTATCTGTTGGGGATGACGGAGTGAGGTGTCCCCACCACCGGACGCCTTACCGGAGACTTTTTGCCTGCTATAGTGCGGTCAACCATCAGTCCGCGCGACGGCAGCCACAACGCTCCATATTTTTAACGGCACACTTGTAAGTCCATCTTATCGGACACACCGTTTGGTAAACTTCAGATACAGCAAAGCAAACACACTTCAAAATACAGGAGGATAATATTATGGCAGGCGCTTTTTCGTTATTTT
>ERZ791906.887-NODE-887-length-26484-cov-9.133603_pt1 | contig 26484 bp, 23 predicted proteins | sample MGYA00510146_ERZ791906 | MGnify/ENA primary metagenome ERZ791906 (study PRJEB30046, sample SAMN00792096) | human gut metagenome | study: EMG produced TPA metagenomics assembly of the A metagenome-wide association study of gut microbiota in type 2... | reverse complement strand
GATTTGCCCGTTCAGCTTTTGAATATGGAGTGTCAGGACTGGCAGGTCAGGGAAGCTCATATCTTGCCTATAAAGCGACTGGGGATAAGAATATTGCTAATATTGCGAATATAGTTGGCTCGACGGTAGTTGGAGAGAGTCTGGCTAGAAAAAGTTTGCCGAGAAGAATTAAAAATGTGGAAAATAAATTTAACACAAACAGCGTAGAAAAAAGTGGCAAAAGTGTAAGCAATAAAGTTATATGCAATGAAGAATTAGTTGTAAGGGATAAAAAATTTTTAGATAAAGATGGAAATGTTGATTGGGAAAAATGGGCACCTAATGGAGGAAGAGTATTAGATACAGTTGAGAAGAATCAAACTATTTCTACAGGAACTGTTATTGATAGATATGGAAGCCAATGGGGAAAATACACATCGCCTTTAGGTGTGCCATATGAAAACAGGTCACTTCCGTATATAGAAAATCCATACGCATATCATAAATATCAAGTATTGAAAAAAATTGATAATGTTACTGTATCTGAAATTGCTCCTGCGTTTGGACAAGTGGGTGGTGGAATCCAGTATGAGTTACCATATAATATAAAAAATTTAAAGAATTTAGGGTATATAAAGGAGATTGATTAAATGACTAGAGAAGAATTAGAAAAAAAACTGAAAATGGCTGGTGTTCCAGATTATGTTTATAATCTTACGGGAAAAGGAAGAAAAGATGAATGTTTATGTATAGAAAAAAATCAGGATAAGTGGTTTGTATACTATTTAGAAAGAGGAATTAGGACAACCAACGAGATTTTTAATTCAGAGGAAGAGGCATGTGATTTTTTGTATTCACAATTGCTGGATTAAAAATTTTTAAAATTAATAAGTTAGTGCTAATACATAAATAGTACAAAACAAAATGAGATATTCTCTTGAAAATAGTATATAACATCTAGAATAGATGTTTATTATACCGAGAAAGTAACATACTAAATAATTTAAACTAGATGTTATTAACTATCGCAAGGAACGTAATAATCTAACATAATTCCAATGTGTAAAAGATTTGGTAAGTGGAATTAGCACTCTTGCTAAATGAAAATCATAATATTGTAACAATGACGGTAATATTTCTGTAATCGATTCAAACAATTACGAATCCGACGAACAAAAAGTCGCATATCTGAAACGTGAACTTTGTGATACTTAGGATGTATTCGAACATTTAAGGATAGTGTAACGAATGTATGGAAGATATTAGAAATCAATCAAGAGTGAATGCTTATATTGATGTAAATGGAAATATAAAAGATAATAAAAATGATGTAGATTTAGCAATATTTCTACCTAAAATGAAAAAATATGATGTAGATTTAGCAATATTTCTACCTAAAATGAAAAAATATGATGGGATAAAAATATTAGAAGAAAGTCCTTTTTTACTTAGAATTCCAAGTGAAGAGAGTGTTGAAATTTCAACTGTACTTTATGCGGCAACAGGTAATGAAAAATATTTAGATATAATTAAAAAGAATATTGGTGCTTTTCCTAATAATATATGTTATGTCGCTATGTTATCATATTGCAAACCATATGAAAAAATATATAAAATGTTTAAGGACATTTACATTAATAAAAAAAACAAAGTTAATAGAAATTTGGTGCTATGTAAAGATTTAGTACAAAATAAAATGAAAAGTTCTGTCAGCTAAGCAGCCGGCAGAGATTTAACCCTCTCATACAATTTTTCAAATTCGTCAGGAGACATATAATCACAGTGACTATGAATTCTGACAGTGTTATAAAAGGTTTCGATGTATTCAAAAATCAGGTTATATGCGTGTCTGTAATTCTTAATGTTAAAACGGTTAAGCCATTCCCTTTTTATGAGTGAATGGAAGGATTCAATGCAGGCATTGTCATAAGGATAACCTTTATGAGAGTAGCAACGTTGCATGTTTTTGGTGGCTTCACGCCATGCCTGAGACACATACTGGCTTCCACGGTCAGCGTGTATTATTAAAGGTAAATCGGTGTTACGTATTGCCTTGTCTTTTCCCAGAATGCCTATGGCTTTTTTAACACATCGAGTGCGTCCTGAGTGTTACGGAGTTCGCGTTTAAGACGTGCATTTTCCCTTTGTATTTCGGATTCGTAATTACCTGAACCGATCACGGGAATGTCGCCGTCATTGTTACGGTATTGTGACTCCCATCTGGCAAGGGTGCTAATGCCGATGCCCAGATTCTTGGCACATTGAAGTTGTGTGAGATTGGGATGCTCCTTGCGATAGTTAATGGCATCCAGTTTGAATTGTTTGGTATGTTGTTTTCTTGGCATAATGAGTACCTCCTCTTGGTATTATATAATATTTTCAGGGGAATATCTCATTTTGTTTTGAACTATTTATATGCTAGCACTAATATTCTTTAGTAGATGAGGAATGTAAGATGATAAAATTGTTAGGCTTTAATATTGAAGACTGAAGTTGGTACTAATGGAGGACTCAAAAAAATCAATGTATTGAAATCGCAAATGAAATAGAAATCAATGTGAAAGAAATGTTGTGGGAATATATAATGGTGTAAATTACAAAGTAAAAAATAAAATTAGGACACCTTTATAACAAATGGTATCTAGAAAAGTTTTTTTTTGCATGTTAGAATTAAGAATATAAACCAAAATGAGGAGGAGTTAAAAAATGAAAAAGTTACAAAGTAGAATACTGGCAATTGTACTTGTAATTGCCGTGGCAGGAGCTTACATGCCAATTTCAGAAGTACCAACTTATGCAGCTACTAAAAAAGTAAAGCTGAGTAAAAAGAAAGTACGTCTAAAAGTTGGGAAAAAGAAAACTATTAAATTAAAAAATGTAAGGAAAAAGGTTAAATGGAAAGTAGTAAAAGGGAAAAAAGTAGTTTCCATTAAGAAAAAAGGAAAATTAAAAAACAAAATTGTAATTAAAGCTAAAAAAGCCGGAAAGGCAGTAATAAAAGCTACATATAAGAAGAAGAAATACAAAGTAAAAGTAACGGTAAAAAATAATAAAGGGGAACAGCAAACATCAGGAAATGCACAGACATCTACAACAGTTGCTCCTACAACTGCAAATGGTGTAGTAGTTACAACTAAAGTTGTAGAATCAAAAACAGAGATTACGACGGAAACTCTGACAGCAGCCCCAACAATAGCGCCAACAGAGGCAGCGACAGCAGCCCCGACAGTAGCGCCAACAGAGACACCGACAGTAGCCCCAACAACAGCGGATCCTAATAAACCTGCAGCACCTATAGGATTAACAGCTGCAGTAAACAAGGACTTACCATTCTATTTTGCATGGGCAATGACTGAAGGAGTTACATATAATTTTTACATAAATGATACAAAAATTGAATCAGGAATTGTTGCAGGATTCTATAATTGTGATTCAAAATATTTTACAACAGTGGGAGATTATAAAATTTCCGTAACAGCAGAAAAAAATGGATATGAGTCAGATAAAGCTACAATCGATTTTAAAGTAACAAAAGATAATGTAGCTACAACAGTAGCACCAACAGAGGCGTCTACGGAAGCACCAACGGTAGCACCAACAGAGGCGTCTACGGAAGCACCAACAGAAGCACCAACGGAAGCTCCAACTAAGGCACCGGAAGATGCATCTCATGTAGTAAAGAATCCGGGGGTTCAGGAGGAAGCAGCTGATTCTCAGGTAGCAAGTGACATTTCACTTACACCATATTTGGATGGTATTGATGATAAATTGTCATCAACCAAAGGAAATACAAGTAACAACGAAGGAATAGAAAATTTATTTGACAATAATGTTAATACAAAGTTCTTTACAAATGATGCTCCGGCAATCACTATTGCATGGAAAATGAAGAGAGCAGTTACACTTAAGAGTTACACATTTGTATTAGCAGGGGATGCATCCACATATAAGCATAGAGATCCTCACAGCTGGGCAGTATATGCATCAATGGATGGTGAAAACTGGACAACTGTTTCAGATATCGATAATGGTGGAATTACCCACACAAATAATGGTGAATACACATTTAATTGTACAACAAAGATGTCAGCACAATATTTTATGATTATTATTAAAAATAGTGGTGATGATGGAAAGTTGTATTATGGTTCACAGATGTCTGAAATTTATCTGAAAGGTGATGTCGACAGAATTACAGAAAGTAGAGGAAGTGATATTACGGATCAGGTAAGTGGAATAGATACCGGGGCTACTACAATAAACGGATTTAATTCAAATGAAGGTGTGGAAAATATATTTGATGGTAATAGAGCAACTAAATTATATTCTACATCTAAGATACCGGGGAATATAGTATGGAAAATGAAACAGAATACAACACTTTACAGTTACACAATTACAACTGCTAACGATAATTCAAAATATCCAAACAGAACAATTAAGGCATGGAAGTTATACGGCTTGGCTGACGGAAAAAACTGGGAATTAATTGATACGGTAAATGAAAGCGGAATGGCAGATCAGGATTATGCTGATTATACATATCTTGTTGATAAGATAGGAACATATACTCAGTATAAAATGGAAATTACAGAATTGTACGGAAATAGTTTCCAGATTTCAGACATTACATTAAGGGGTAATTCAGTAACTGATAGTGAGTTCAAAGCTTTGTTTGTAGGTGACTGGGATAAGGTTACAGCAAAGGGATATAAAGAAGCATTGTATAATGCATTCTACGAGGTTTACCCAAGACAGTATAAACGTTGGGGAACAGGTTCAGAACCTAAAAAAATATTTGTAAGAGCTGACAAGGGAGAGAAAGGAGTGGCATACACATCCGGTTCTTCAATAGTAATTTCAGTTGACTGGATGAATAATAATCCAAGAGAAATTGGATATTTTACACATGAGTTAACACATGCTGTACAGCAGTACGGAAATGTATCTTCATCATCAAAAGCATGGTGGGTAGAAAATATGGCAAATTACGGTGGATTCCGTTACTATCATTGGGCACATGAAGATACTGCACAGATATATTATGCCAACGATACATCCCTTCAGGACTGGGGCTATGAGGCATATGGAAATAATAAATGGTTCTTCTCATATATGGATTCAAAATATCCAACAACAAAAGATAGTAATGGAAACGTAAAATATGGTCTTATTGATAGTCTTAACCATTTATTAAAGGACAATAAGGGTACAAGATATGATGACAATCCATATGATACATCAACACCATGGAATCAGTTAGTAAAGAAGATTACAGGATATGATTGTATAGAATCTCTTAGATTACATTATGTAGAGGAACTAAAAAATGGTACATGGAAATTTACAGGATTTGGAAATTATTCAGATAATTGGATTACTACAGATTTACCTGGAGTACCTAATATTGATTATCCTGCGTTCGTAGGAAAAAAACATGGAAATACAACCGGTACAAAACTGTCTTCAGCAGTAACAAGCGGAACAAATTTATTGTCAGGTGCAACAATTATCAGTGAATCAGGTTACACAAAGGATGGTGAGTCTTCATCTAAACTTATTGATGGCGATTTGTCAACAAAATGGTGTGCAACATCAGGAAACGTCGTAAACCAGGCATATGCTTTATCAGGTGCTCAGCACTTTGTAAAGATAGACCTTGGAAGTACAAAGACATTTAATACCTATACTCTTTACAATACACAAAGTAAGGAAGGTTTCGGTAATACTACTGAATGGGAAGTTCTTGTATCAAACGATGGAAAAGAATGGAAGTCAGTAGATTATCAAGTAAATCAGAATGATGCAATTTCATCCTTTGACATAGGAAAACAGACAGCAAGATACATTGTATTTAAGATATTTAATTCAGATAATGGTGGAGTTGGTACTGTAAGACTTTACGAACTTCAGTTATATAACAGATAGAAAAATATTTAATGACCCTTTATGCTATTAACAGTGGCATAAAGGGTTTTTTTAGGTTAAAATAAAACTGAAAGGATATTAATTCAATGGCCTTTGGAAATTCAGCAAAAATAATTAGAAAACTTACATCAAAAGAGATAATGGCTAATAAAGAAAATGCTATGGAGTATGTGAAACTTATGAAGGAATATAATTAAAAAGACTGAAATACGATTTTCTAATGATAGGAAAAGAGACATAAGTAATTCGATATTTAAAAATAAAAAATTTGTATCGGTTTTGGCATTTTTGTGTGCGGCAGGACGGTCATTGGCGTATCCTCTTATAAAACTTGGATATTCAAATCTAAATGTGGCATCAGATGATCTTGGAAGCAAAATCAATATTAATAATAAGTTCTCTAGTGTTAATATTAGCAGTATGTTTTGGTATATACAATCAGCTGATTGCCTGTAACCCAATAAGCAAAATAGCAATTTTTAATGCATTTATTCCTATATTGGGAGTTATATTCTCGGCAATAATATTAGGAGAGCCAATGAAGCTTAAGTACTTTGTAGCAGGAATGCTTGTGGCACTTGGAGTGTATGTAATTAATAAATTTGATGGTAAGTAGAAGGAGGAAAGAATCATGAAGAAGATGTTAACTTTTGTAATTGCAGTAATCTCGTTATGTGGTTTATTTACCATACTAAAGAGTGACAATGCCTATGCGGCAACCAACAGACTGTTGGAGAAGGACAAGGTATACTATTATGATTTGGATGGAGATGGCACTAAGGAAAAGATATATTACCAGACCCATGTAAGCGCTAAAGACAATGAGTTTTTTGACAGTGTAAGTCTGTTTATAAATGACAAAAATGTATATACAAAAAAATTAACAGACGTATGGGCAAGCTATAAGGTAATTGACTTTGACACTTCTGACAAGACAATAGAGTTAAATTTTCAGGTAGGCAGTTATTCGTATACATTGGATTACAGTTCTTTTCAAAGATGGAACGGAAAAAAAATTACAGAATTTGAAACAAGCAGTAACAAGGCACTGATGTATGGGAGAGGATATCGGTTCAAGAATGTGAAAGGTAATGGAAGGTTCCATATTATTGTGGATACACCTTACGCATTGCCAATAGGATGTTTTTACGCGGATATTCCATTACAGTTAAAAGGTGATAAAATTGTACCGGCTACGGGAACTTACAAACTTGTGGAAAGCTCAAAAAAATATATGTATACTGTAAAGAAAAATATGAAATTGTACAAAACTGCATCTAAAAAATCAAAGAATAAATTTACTTTGAAAAAGGGAGATAAGCTTAGAATTATAAAAATCAAGCCGGCAAAGAATGTAGCAAAACGCCCTAAGGGAAAATATGGTCTTGATAAGAGGGATAACGGTTTTGCATATGTAAAAACTAAAACCGGAAAGAAGGGATGGATTTTCTTAAGTAAGAAAATGTCAAGCTGGGGAAAGAAAACTTTGTTTAAAAAGGTTCCAGGATGGGGCTGATATAATAGTGATAACTCCCTATCTCTTTTTTATAACTCACTTATTTTAAGTCAGCAGGAAAAACAATATCCTGCTGATTTCTTATTTTATCCATAACCTTCAATGCCATAAGAGACCCGTTTGAAAAATCTTTGTTAAAGGCGAAGATAATTGTAAGGATGACGGGACATATAAGTATGTAGTTAGACGAAAAGGGAAAGCAACAAATTCTCAAGTGGAAGAAGATGGTTACTTTTTTGTAAATGATAAAGATATTACATATGACTAGATTATGACAAGTCATTATACAAGCAATCTAGATGAAAAGCTTGATTTTGTGCAGGCATTTGAATTCTAATTGTATACAACAATAACAAATCCACTATTGCATTATATTGAATTGAGAGATACAATACTATAGGAAATTAAATACAGGGGAGCTTGTAGGCAGGCTGAGAGGAAGTAATCAACTTCGACCCTTAAACCTGATTTGGATAATGCCAACGTAGGAATTAAGTATAGGATTTATTGCGGACAAACCAGATTAGGTTTGTCCGTTTTTCATTTTAACGTAATAATTATGATGAGATTCTGCTGTAAAAAGTATTCAGCAGAACGATAAGGAGGAAATATGTTTAAGGAATGTGTAGAAAACGTAAGAAATAATGTGCCTTTAGTTCACAACATTACTAATTATGTAACAGTAAATGATGTGGCTAATGTTTTACTGGCTTGTGGCGGCAGTCCAATTATGTCAGATGATATTGATGATGTGGAAGATATTACATCTATTTGTGGTGGTTTGAACATTAATATTGGAACATTAAATAAAAACACCATACCATCTATGTTTGCAGCAGGAAAGAAAGCAAATGAATTAGGACATGTTGTTTTACTTGATCCTGTTGGGGCAGGGGCAAGCAAGTTAAGAACTAATACAGCAAATGAATTAATGGAAAAAGTGAAATTTGATGTTGTAAGAGGAAATATTTCAGAAGTTAAGACTTTAATGCTGGGTACAGGAAGTACAAAGGGTGTAGATGCAGATGTTTCTGACAAAGTAACAGATGAAAACTTAGACGATACTATTAGCAAGCTCAAGAGTTTTTCAAAGGCAACAGGAAGCATTATCGCAGTAACAGGCGCAATTGATTTAGTTTGTGACAGCGAAAAATGCTATGTTATAAGAAATGGTAGAGCCGAAATGAGTTCAATTACAGGAACAGGATGCCAGTTATCAGGTTTGATGACAGCGTTTTTAGTTGCAAATCCAGAAAACAAATTGGAAGCAGCAGCGGCAGCAGTTTGTACAATGGGACTTGCCGGAGAAATTGCATGGTCAAGAATGAGTGAAGGCGATGGAAACTCAACATACAGAAACAGAATTATTGATGCCATCTACAATATGGATGGTGAAACATTAGAAAAAGGAGCTAAATATGAAGTTAAGTAATACAACAAAGGAAGAATTACTTTTATACGGCGTAACTGACAGAGCTTGGTTAAATGGCGAAACTTTGTACAGTCAGGTTGAAAAAGCTTTAAAAGGTGGAGCTACTTTTATGCAACTTCGAGAAAAGAAACTTGATGAAGAAAGTTTTTTGAAGGAAGCCATTGAGATAAAAGAATTATGTAGAAGGTACAATGTACCATTTGTAATTAATGACAATGTTGATATTGCTTTGGAAATGGATGCTGACGGCGTTCATGTTGGACAAAGTGACATGGAAGCTTTAGATGTAAGGGCAAAGCTTGGTCCTGATAAGATTATTGGTGTGTCAGCGCAAACTGTTGAGCAGGCAATTTTAGCGGAAAAACACGGAGCAGATTATTTAGGAGTAGGCGCAGTTTTTCCAACCGGCTCAAAAGATGATGCAGAAGAAGTTACTTTTGAAACATTGAAAGCAATATGTCAGGCAGTAAAAATTCCTGTTATAGCCATTGGTGGAATTTCAAAAGGCAATGTTTTAGAACTTGCAGGCAGTGGCATTTGCGGTATAGCAGTTATTAGCGCTATTTTTGCAGCAAAGGATATTGAAGAAGCAACTAAGGAATTAAAAGAAAAAACAATCAAAATGTTAGAAAAAGGTGAATAATGGCAAAAGGATTTATTTTTGATGTTGATGGGACAATACTTGATTCTATGGAAATATGGATGGATGCAGCTAAGTTGTATTTAAAGGATTTAGGTATTGAGGCTGAGGAAAACTTAGGAGACATTATGTTTAGCCTGACTATGGCAGAAGGAGCAGAGTATATCAGAAAAACATATAAGGTTAATCTTTCTGACAAGGAAATTTGCGATGGTATAAACCAAAAGGTTTTTGGTTTTTATAAAGAAGAAGCTCCACTTAAAGGGAAGTCAATTGAAATTTTAGAGTATGCTCAAAAGAATAACATACCTATGGTGGTTGCAACATCAACAGACCGTCCTATGATTGAGGCGGCTTTTGAAAGGTTGAATCTTGGAAAATATTTTAAGAAAATATATACAACTACAGAGGTTGGTTCAGGAAAAGACAAACCGGAAATTTTTATGAGAGCAATGGAAACATTAGGTACAAAACCTGATGAAACATGGCTGCTCGAAGACGGAGCTTATTCCATGGACACAGCAAAGAAAATGGGTATTCACACAGTTGGTATATATGATAAGTACAGTGATAAGGATCAGGATATGGTTAAGAGCCTTGCAGATGTTTATATAACAAGCTGGGATGAATATGAAAAAGTAATTAAGGCTGTTAAGTAAAACATAAACATATGATGAACCGTTGTTGACACAGGGTAAAAGAATGTTTACCAGCAAAAAGAGTGTTTAATAACAAAAATTAACAGTTGATAAGTTACTAAAATGATAAGTTAGTAAAGCGGTAAATCGGGGGCACCACTTTTTATCGCTATAAAAAACAGTAGAAATACTGTACCACAATAGAAGACATAAGGAGGAAGCAAAATGAACACAGCATTAACCATTGCGGGAAGTGATTCATGTGGAGGCGCCGGAATACAAGCAGATTTAAAGACAATGACAACTAATGGAGTGTATGGCATGAGTGCCATTACAGCTTTAACTGCTCAAAATACAACCGGCGTATCAGACATTTACGAAGTAACAGCAGATTTTTTAAAGGCACAGCTAAAGGCAATATTTGAGGATATTACACCTGATGCAATTAAGATTGGGATGGTATCTTCAAAAGATTTGATTATAGCAATTGCCGAGAGCCTAAAGAAATACAATGGCAAGAATATTGTGTTAGATCCGGTCATGGTAGCAACAAGTGGAGCAAAATTAATTAGCGATGATGCAATAGAAACACTGAAGGAATATTTAATTCCAATGGCTACTGTAATCACACCGAACATTCCGGAAGCAGAAGTTTTATCAGAAATGAAAATAACTAATGAAGAGGAAATGATTAAGGCAGCAGAAAAAATCAGCAAAAAGTATAATGTTGCAGTTTTGTGCAAAGGTGGTCACAGCATTAATGATGCCAATGATCTATTGTACAGAGATGGTGAATACAAATGGTTTAAGGGGAAACGAATTAACAATCCAAATACACATGGAACAGGATGTACACTTTCAAGTGCTATTGCTTCAAATCTTGCCAAGGGAAGAAATCTTGATGAGGCAGTTGAGAAAGCAAAAGCATATATTTCAGGTGCTTTAGGAGCAATGCTTGATTTAGGAAAGGGTAGTGGACCAATGAATCATGCATTTGCAGTAGAAGGCGAATACTAGAATTAATGGGAGGTACAAAATGGATAAAAAAGGAACATCAGTATTTAGCAACAGTTTAATTTGGTTTGGAGCAGGAGTATCAATTGCAGAAATAGTTACAGGTACATATCTTGCATCGCTAGGAATGGCAAAGGGAATCGCAGCAATTATTATAGGACATCTTATAGGGTGTGGCTTGCTTTTTCTTGCAGGATTAATTGGTGCAAAAACAAAGAAAAGTGCCATGGAAACTGTAAAAATCAGTTTCGGTGAAAAAGGCAGTATTATTTTTGCAGTTTTAAATGTAATTCAGTTGGCAGGTTGGACAGCAATTATGATATATGACGGCGCAGTTTCAGCTAATGGAATTTTTGGCACAGGTCGTCTTATTTGGTGTATTGTAATTGGCTGTTTAATTATTGTTTGGATTTTTATTGGAATTAAAAATATTGAAAAAATAAATGTTGTGGCAATGACAGCATTGTTTGTTTTAACAATTATTTTATGTAGAGTTGTATTTTTCACAGGGAAAGGTGCTACAGCAGTGGCAGCAGATGGACTTACATTTGGGGCAGCAGTAGAGCTTGCAGTAGCGATGCCACTTTCATGGTTACCTTTAATCAGTGATTATACAAGAGAAGCAGAGAAGCCTGTTAAGGCAACAGCGGCAAGTGCCATTGTTTACGGTTTGGTAAGTTGCTGGATGTACATAATCGGTATGGGAGCAGCTATTTTTGCAGAAAATGCCGGTATAGACCAGATTATGTTAAAAGCAGGTTTAGGTATTGCCGGACTACTTATTATAGTATTTTCAACAGTTACAACTACATACCTTGATGCCTATTCAGCAGGTATTTCAAGCGAGTCAATTTGGAAAAAAATTAATGGAAAATATATGGCAATAATAATTACAGTTATTGGAACTGTTGGCGCAATAGTCTATCCAATGGACGATATTACAGATTTCTTATATTTAATAGGTTCAGTATTTGCCCCAATGATAGCAATTCAGATTGCAGACTATTTTGTAATTAAAGAATCTAGTGAAGATAAAAGCTTCAATACCGTAAATATTGTTATTTGGGTAATCGGATTTGCGCTATATAGATATTTAATGACAGTAGACATAATTGTAGGAAACACATTACCAGATATGGTAATAACACTTATATTATGTGTTATTGTAAATTTTGTTATGAAAAAATCAAAAGCTTAAATTGATTAAAAAAACACAGGGAGAAGGATAGCAAATATCTAAATTTCCTGTGTTTTTTATCGTCATAAATTAGTTCTTGATTTCTTTAGTAAACATTCTATTTAACAGATAAGCATGTACAAAGCCTGATATTTCAGGTAGAAATACAATAAAAACTGTAAAGCCTTTAATAACTATTACCCACATAACAATATCTACAACTGTCATTATTAAGAATGACCATATATATTTAACTACAAACTGCCAGGATAATTTCAGAACTCTTCTCACACCGTCATAGAACTGGGCAATGTATGCAAAGGCAGCACTTAAAACCATGTAATAGAATAGAAAAATAATCACGTACAAAGGTAGTGCATATTGAAATACACCGCCAATGGTTTTGGTATTTAAAACTATGTAAATGCTTGTAAGTAAAACAGCTCCGATTACTCCAAGTATTAACCAGACAATAGTGGCAATTTTGAAGTTTTCTTTAAAAGCCTTAAAGAAACTTTTTGTAATGTAGGATTCCTCATCTTTTACAAGTTTAAGCATTACAGAGTAATAGGCTGTAGTAGAAGCACCGATGGTTATAATAGGTATTGAGCATACAAGCCAAAGTAAAGTAGCAATTAGAGTGTCTGCAGCTTTGTTTAAAAAGTTAATAAATTTTCCGTCGTAATCTAAAATATGTCCCATTATTTTCACCTCAATCAATGTAATTGAAAGTCCTTTCTTTTAGTTATTGTTAATTGGTTTGATGTATAAACTGATTTCTATATTCTTTTGGACTAAGTCCTGTATTCTTCTTAAAAAGAGAAGAAAAATAAGCCGCATCATGTATACCGATACTATCAGCAATTTCAAAAGTTCTAAGAGTAGAGCCTGCTAACAAATCTTTTGCTAAGGCAATTCTCAAAGTAGTAATGTAATTGATTATTGAAATGCCACATTCTTTCTTAAAAGTTCTGCTAAGGTAAGATTCATTTGAATTTACAATTTTTGCTAAAACTTCCAAAGATAAATCTTCAGCTATATGGTCCTGAATGTAAGAAATAGTTTCCTGTACAAAATCACTGTATTTCTTAGTGGATTGAGTAAGGAGTTGTTTAACGGTATTAAGTAAATCTCCTATGAAAGTTTTTAACTGAAAAATATCTGAACAGTTATTTATAATGCCACTGTAATCTTTTTCAGGCAAAATCAAATGTGACTTCAAAACTACTCTGTAGCAAATATAATAAATTTGGAAACATATATTTACAGCAGTATCTTCATCAGCAAAAGAGCTTTGCAGTTTAATGAAAATGTCAGAGGCAATATCGTTAGATTTCTTAAAGTCAAGTTGTATTATGGCTGTTTCAAAATCATGTAAAAGTAATGTAGTTTCTGCTGAAAGATTGTTATTACCATCAGCGGCTTTGGCAGTGTAAGTTACAATGTGCGAAGAAGAATAAAAGCATAGCGACAAAGCCGAAATAGCCTGTGAAACACCTGCTGCAAATTCTTCAATGCAGTTATGATGTTCGCTTATGCCAACAAACACCGGCTCGTTGTATTCTTTATAAAACTCGTTAATAACAAGGTTACAGTTGTCTACTATCTGCCCTATGTAATTTTCGTTTGTTTCATAATAAATAGTTATAATCAGATTATTATATCTGTAGCAATAGCCGTTGGATTTAAAATCAATAATTGTGTCTTTAAGCAGATTAATTGAATCTGTTGAATCAACTAATTGAAAGGCCGCAACATAGAAGCCATTCAAATTAATATCGTGTTCAGCAGCACGTTTTTTTATATCCTCAGTTACAACAGAAGAGTCTGTTAATTCCTGAAAAACAGTATCTTTTAAATAAGCAAATTCCTTTTCATCAATTGTTTTGTTGCTTCTTGAGGTAATCAGTTTCTGGGCTACATTTTGAACAGATTCAATAATTTTTTCTTTTGCCGCAGGCTTTAATATATATTCGTTTACCTGATATTTAATTGCAGACTGGGCATATTCAAATTCGGAATAACCTGACAAAATAATAACTGCAATATCAGGGTGGTTTTCATAAACATATTCTGCCAGCCCTATACCATCAAGAACAGGCATTTTTATATCAGTTAAAACAATGTCAATATTGTTGTTTTCTATAATTTTGATTGCCTCTTTGCCGTTACTGGCAGTGGCAGTAACCTGACAATCATAAGCATCCCAATTAATATAATCAGATAAGCCTTTTCTAATGACAACTTCGTCATCAACAATTAACAAGTGAAATTTCATAGTGTGTTCCTCCTTACAAAGTTGTATCTTCAAAGTTAAATGGTACCATAAAGGAAATTGTAGTTTTTTCCATTGGTATACTTTCTATATGTAAGCTGGAATTTTCTCCATACATAAGAAATAAACGTCTGTTTAGGTTTTTTAATCCAACATGAGTGTGACCACCAACCTGTACATCCTGTGTTTCGTTGGTATCAAAAGTTGGAATTTTGGTAAAACCAACACCATCATCAACTACAGATATACAAACATTGTCACTAATTTTCTTTATGGAAATAGTTAAAGTACCTGATGTTTCTTTTGGTTCCAATCCATGTACATAAGCATTTTCAACTAATGTTTGAATTGAGAAAATTGGTATATGACATTTATCAAGATTTGGTTCAATATCAAAAAATACCTGTATTTTATCTTCAAATCTCATTTTCTGTAAATAGTTATAAAATTTAACATAAGACAATTCATCTTCAACAGTAGCTTCAAAATTATCTCTTGAAATAACTGTGGCTTTTAACAGTTCCCCGAGAGCAATTGCCATGGAATAAATTTCATTATTATCTGACATCTGAGCTTTCCAAGCCATTGTATTAAGCACATTAAATAGAAAATGTGGATTAATCTGTGACTGTAAGGCTCTGATTTCTGCATCTTTTAAAAGCATGTTTTGTTCTAAAATATCATCATGATATGAATGGATTTCGCTTAACATATTATTAACTGATAATTGAAGAGAATAGAACTCTTCGTAATCATCAAGGGAAGAAATGTGTTCTGAATAATTTCCATCAGCTATTCTGTCAACATATCCCTTCATAACTGTTATAGGACGGGTAATAACCCTACTAAATAAGAAAGCAATAATTGTTACGGCAACAATTATTAAAATAATTACAACTATATATGGAAGTAATACATTAAATAATTGTTTTGATATTTGAGCTTTAGGTGCCATAACTACAGTGTTAAGTTCCATTTTTTCTATATTATTTGATAGGGCAAGATAACTATTATCTTTAAAAGTTGTATCAAAAAATACCCAGTCACTGTTTTTTATAATAGAATTTTTTAATGCATTCATTTCGTGTTTAGTAGTATTTCCATCGGTCCCGGAAATAAGTTCAACATCTTTATTATATAGAAAAATATGCCAACCGTTAGAAATACTTTGAGTTAAGTCAGCAAGCCATTCCTTTTTGTCAATGGAAATAATTACTGTGCCTAGAATTTCACCACTATCTGAACTGTAAATGGATCTGATGAAATACAGGCAATTGGAATTATCCAAAGAACGTATTGTTAAAGTTGGAGTTTCCTCATTATAAGTTCTATATATTGTCGTTGTCTCTGTTGTGGATAAAACAGATTCATCTTTTGAGACGTGAATTTGGCTACCCTGATTATTATAAACGTATATTGAATTAATGTAGGATTTCTCCCATATATTGTTCATAATAAGAACAGAAGTCATTTGTTTTAAAACTACTGATGAATTAGCATCATATTCATAGTTTTTTTCCAGCCATTTATAAACTGAATCATTTAAAGTAAGTATTCTGTATACAGAATCTATTGTATCTATATTATTGGAAATGGCATCAATTGTGGAACGGCCTTCCTGTAACATCTGCTCCTGATAGCTTTTGGTAAATTCCTTTGCAGTTTTGTAAGAAAGAAGAATACCACTTACAAGTAGGGCAACTACGATTGTAATGGTAATAAGAGCAGTAACCTGTGTTTTGATTTTTTTTCTGTGTGTGTGAGCTTTGCCGGCTTTTGTTATTTCGGTAATGTTCACATTATTAGTTTTTTCTTTATTAATAGTCATGTAAACCTCTTCTGTGTAAATGTATAAAATAGAATCCTATTTGTATTGCTTTTTGTTTATGTTAATTATAACATAAGAAAATAATAAAAGTTGCGTTTATGGAAAATAGACAAAAAATTACAAAAAAATGTAAAAATATGTAAAAAAATCACAAGTTTAAGTAAAAATATTCTATTCAGAAATACACAAAAAGCAAATATAATGTAATCATCAAACAGAGCGAAGGAGGAATATTTTATGAGAAAGAAGAAATTGTTAAGCTTGTTACTTGTTGGAACAATGGTAGCAGGACTTATAACAGGATGTGGTTCTTCAAGCAAGGACACATCAAAGAGTGATTCAGGAAAATCAAAGGGCGGAAAGGTAGTACTTAACGTAATTAACTATCATGTAGGTACAGATTACGCAGCAGATTACTACAAATACTTATTTGATGCATTTAAGAAAACAGATGAAGGAAAGAACGTTGAATTTAATTTTGAAGAAATTCCTACAACAGATGCATTTAACCAGAAGATTAAATTATTAATTTCAAGTGGTGATTTACCGGACATCGTTTTAAATGGTGGAAACAACATTACAGCATTAGCTGCTAAGTCAGGTAAGGTTCAGGACTTAACACAGTATCTTGAAGATGACAAAAAATGGAAAGCAATGTTTAGTGATACAGACCTTGAGTTTAACTCATACAAAGGTAAGGTTTATGGAATTCCAGTATCAAAAGAAATTTCATACATTTACTATAACAAAGACTTATTTAAGAAAGCAGGAATTGAAGCTCCTGAAACAGGATATGCAACATGGGATGAATTCTTTGCAGCATGTGATAAGTTGAAAGCAAAAGGAATTACACCTGTAAGTATGGACAGCGCAGACCTTGGCTGGTTATCAAATCTTTGGTACAGCGGTTTAATTGGTACAGCAGGAAAAGAAGGAAACGACTTTATGAACAAGCAGTACCCAACAGACTACAATACATCAGTTGTTGAAGATGCAACAGCAACACTTCAGAAAATGCTTCAGAAGTATACAACATCAGATGCACTTGGCGGAAAATATGACACAATGGCTACACACTTCTTTAACGGAGAAGTTGCAATGCTTCCAAATGGACCTTGGATGATTCCTGATTTCAAGAGCACAGACAAAGCTCCTGAAGGTTTCTATGACAAAGTTGGTATTATGCTTCTTCCAGGTTCAGGTATGGAAAGTGTTCCAACACCTGGTGACATGGTAGGTGCAAAGGATCCTGATAAGATTAAAGCAGCAGTAGCATTCTTAAAATTCGAAACATCTGCTGAAAATCAGATTAAAGCATTAGAAATGGCAGGATTGCAGCCAGTATCAAGCAACATTGAAGTACCACAGTCTCTTAAAGATTCAGATCCATTAATGGCAGACGTATTAGAGATTCAGTCAAAAGCTAAGTACACATACGGTCAGAACCAAGCTTACTGGTATCAGAATGTTATTGATGTATTCTCAAATCAGTTGCCTGAATTAGCTTATGGAAACATTACACCAAAAGAATTCTGTAAGAAATTATCAGACGCAGCTAAGAAAAATTAAAGTAAATTAAGGTTGATGACTGTCTCATATAAATAATCACAAAGAAAATTATATGGGACAGTCTTTTTTTGTGAAAGGATAGTGAGAAAATGTCTACAAAAAATAAAAAAGGATGGATATTGGCATTTGCATTACCCTGTGTGATTCTATTTTGCATAGTGTATGCAATACCTTTGATAATGGTTATAGTTACATCATTTTGTAATTATTCAGTGGCACAGTCACCAGTATTTCAGGGATTGGATAATTTTAAAACAATTTTTGCAGATCCGGATTTCAAAGTCGCAATTATTAACACATTAAAATGGGTGTTAATACAGTCAACATTACATGTTTCTATTGGTTTTATTATGGCTCTTATTTTAAGAAGAAAACCAAGAGGCTGGAAATTTACAAGAGTAGCTTATGTAATACCTAACATTATACCTACAGCTGCAACAGCAGTAATGTATTCATTATTATTAAATCCTACATTCGGTGTAGTAAAAATGATATACGAGAAATTAGGAATTGACACAACAATGGTAATTAACCTTTTTGGTAATTCAAAATATGCATTCTGGACAGTAACAGCAACATGGGTATTTTATTCAGGATTTAACATGTTAATTTTCTTAGGTGAAATGCAGGCAATAAGCCCTGACATTTACGAAGCAGCACAGGTAGACGGAGCAACACCGGGACAGGCTGACAGATACATAACAATTCCATTAATGAAGAATGCATTTGGAACATGTGTAATTTTAGCTTCAGTTGCAATGGTATCACAGTTTGACATTATTTATATGACAACCAAGGGCGGACCTGGTAACAGTACGTTGAATCTGCCAATGTATTTGTACAAGATAATTACTTTAGAGAACAATTATGGTAAGGCAAATGCAGTTGGTGTTGTACAGATTATATTAGGTTTAGTTTTAGTAATTTTAATTCAGAAACTATTTAACCAGAAAAAAGATTTAGAGGAGGTATAAAGATGGCAGAAAAAGTAAGCGGACCGAAATCATTAAAAAAACAGCCGGCTGCCTTAAGGGTTGTTCTAGGCATATTTAAATATTTATTCCTTCTTCTAATTGTATTTATATCAATTGGACCAATTATATGGGCAGCATTAAGTTCATTTAAAACTTATGCGGAAATCAATGCCTCAGCATTATCATTACCTAAGGCATTCCATTTCGCAAACTATGTAGATGCATTTAAATATGCACCTATTCAGAAATACTTTTTAAACAGTGTAATTGTAGTAGGTGTCAGCGTTCTTGTAACACTTATTGTAGTAGGAATGTGTGCCTATGTTACTGCAAGATACAACTTTAAATTAAAACCTTTGCTTGTACTTATGATTTCAGCATCATTAATGTTACCTGCACAGGCTATATCACAGCCATTATTCTCAATGTTCAAAACATTGGGTATATATGATACAAAACTTGGACTAATTATAGTCTACGCGGCCATGGGAATTCCAATGTCATTCTTCGTAATGACAAGTTATTATAAAACAATTCCTTTAGCACTTGAAGAATCAGCATATATTGACGGAGCATCATTTATACAGTCTTTTACAAAGGTAATTCTTCCTTTAGCAAAACCTGGATTTGCAACAATAGCAATGCTTCAGTTTATTAATACATGGAACGAGTTCTACTTTGCATTAATGCTCACAAGTGGAGACACAGCAAGAACAGTTCCAATTGCATTAAATTATTATTTAGGAACATTTGCAAACAATTATTCAGCACTGTTTGCGGCGGTAGTTATAACAGTATTACCAACAATTATTTTCTTTATTATATTACAGAAACAGGTTATGGAAAGTTTAACAGCAGGAGCTGTTAAGGGCTAAATTTTAGAGAAAATTATGGAGGCTTATAATGGAAAAAAATACATATCCGGTAGAAAGCTGGAAAGTTACAGAGAAAAAATTTTTAAAAGAATGGAATTATAGAAATGAGACAACATTTGCTCTTTCTAATGGATATATCGGTACAAGAGGAACTTTTGATGAAGGTTATCCTTTTACAGTAGATGAAGGTTTAGAGGGAAACTTTATTAATGGTTTCTATGAAAGTGAGAATATAAGATATGGCGAGTGGAATTTTGGATTCCCTAAAAAAAGCCAATCATTACTTAACCTTCCTAATCTAAAAAAGACAACTCTCATATTTGATGATGAACCATTTGATTTATTTACAGGAGAAATCAAAGAATATGAGAGAAGCCTTTTGATGGAGGACGGTGAAGTTATAAGAAATGTTTACTGGAAATCACCTAAAGGCAAAGAAGTAAAAGTAACTTTTAAAAGATTAGTGTCTTTTAGTGATAAGAATTTAATGGGTATACAGATTAAATTTACACCATTAAATTTCAGTGGAAAAGTTAAGATAAATTCATTCTTTGATGGAGCAGTGGAAAATCACACAAGCACTACAAACCCATTAATTGATTATGGCCCTTATGGAAAACATTTAATTCCAAGAGGACTTGATGTTAAGGGTGACACACTTATATATGAAGCAGAAGTGAAAAATAACAAATTTACAATGGCATGTGGAAGTGTTTGTAAGTGTGGTGGAAAAATTACAGATAAAGATATTCAGGAAGAAACTGCTGTTGTTACATATCAATTAGATGTAACAGAGAATGAAGAATATACTTTTGAAAAAATCATAGCTTATTCATCTGACTTAAATATGGATAAAGACAAGTTATATGGCTTTATTCAGGAAAAATTAGAAAAAGGAAATGAATTAGGTTTTGACGGCTTAGAAAAATTACAAAAAGAATACATGCAGGAGTTCTGGAAGAAGGCTGACATTAAGATTGAAGGCGATGATCAGTTACAGCAGGGTATCAGATTTAATTTGTTCCACATTATGCAGTCAGCAGGTCGTGATGGTAGAACAGGTATGGGCGCCAAAGGTTTAAGTGGTGAAGGTTATGAAGGTCACTACTTTTGGGATACAGAAATGTATGTACTACCTGTTTTCATTTACACTGACGCAGAACTTGCAAAACAGTTATTAACTTACAGATATGATACTTTAGATGCGGCAAGAGATAGAGCTAGAATTCTCGGTCACACAAAGGGAGCATTATATCCATGGAGAACAATTAATGGAGAGGAAGCGTCAACATATTTTCCACTTGGTACAGCACAGTATCATATAAACGGTGATATTGCCTATGCTTACAAATTGTATTTTGATATTACAGGAGACTATGACTTCTTAATTGAAAAAGGAGCAGAAGTTTTAATTGAAACAGCAAGAGTATGGGCAGATGTTGGCTGTTTTGCAGAGTGCAAGGATAATAAATATTGCATTTGTGCAGTAACAGGACCTGACGAATATAACGCAATTGTAGATAACAATTTCTACACTAACTTAATTGCCAGAGAAAATTTAAGAAGTGCAGTTTGGGCTTTAAATAAAGTAAAAGAATTAGATAAGGAAGCTTACAACAAGTTAGTTAAGAAGTTAGATTTCAGTGAAGATGAAGTTGAGTATTGGGAAAGAATTATTGAGAATATGTATTTCCCATACGATGAAAAATTGCAGATTTATCCACAGGATGACGGCTTCCTTATGAGAAAGCCATGGGATGAAAGTAAGATACCTGAAGAAAAGAGACATTTGCTTTATGAAAATTATCATCCACTGTTTGTTTACAGACAGAAGATGGCTAAGCAGGCAGATGCAATTCTTGGTATGTTACTTTACAGCAATTACTTTACTAACGAAGAGTTAAAGAGAAATTATGATTTTTATCAGACAGTTACATTGCATCATTCATCTTTATCAACATGTATTTTTGGAATTTTGGCAAGTCAGATTGGATATGATGATGAAGCATATAAATATTTCTCACAGTCTGCAACAATGGACTTAGAGGATATGCATAACAACTTTTATGCAGGTATCCATGCTGCAAACATGGCAGGTACATGGCAGGGTATTGTATTTGGTTTTGCAGGCGTAAGATCAAACAGAGGTTATTTAGAAATTAATCCAAAGATTCCAAATCAGTGGAACTCTTATGAATTTAATATTCAATATAAGGGAAGTGATTTAAGCATAAAGATTACAAAAGAGGATGTAACTTATCAGTTACTTAATGATGTGGAAATCAGTTTTGAAAGTTTAGGTGAAAGCCTGACATTGAAGAAAGGAGAAAAATATGTACAAAAAATATAAAGCCATATTTTTCGATTGGGACGGAACAGCAGTTATGTCAAGACAGGCACCTGTGGAAGAAACAGTTCAGGCAATGAAACCACTTCTACAGAAAGGCATAAAATTAATCATTGTTAGTGGAACTACATACGATAAGATTGCCGGTGGAGAAATTCATAAGTATTTTACAAAAGAAGAAAATGAAAATCTTTATTTAGGTTTAGGCAGAGGTGCTTTTAATTACCAAATGGTTGATGGTAAGCCGGAAGTTTTTGCAGACTGTATTCCAAAGGATGAAGATTTGCTAAAAATACATGATATATGTTATCAGGTTCACAGATATCTGTTAAAAGAATATGGCTTGAAAACTGATATAGTTTTTTCAAGACCCAATTACTGCAAAATTGATTTAATGGTAGAAGATTTACGTGGTGATCAGTTATTTATGCAGGCAGATGAAATGTCAAAATTAAAAACACTTCTTAGTGACCATGGTTTAAAAAATGGTTTAAGAGATTTAATTGACATTTCAGAAAAAATCGGAAAAGAAAATGGCATGGAAGTGTCAGCTACATGTGATGCAAAATATTTGGAAGTTGGTATTTCATGTAAAAGCGACAATGTTGATACTATTTTTGAAGAAATTTCTAAGGAAGGCATTTTGCCTGAGGATTGTTCATTTTGGGGTGATGAATATGTTGGCATAGAAGAAGGCTTGTATGGAAGTGACAGTTTTATGCTAACAGAAAAAACAAAGAATGGTGATTTCTTTGACGTATCATTACTTGAAGGAACAAGACCTGAAAAGATTCAGGTAGTAGGCGGTAGCGTTGATACATTTATCAATTTCCTAAAAGAGCAGAATCAGTAGTAATCAAGAGTAAAATTGATAAGAACAAAAGATAAAAAGAACTGATAAAAGTCAGAATACATAAGAAAAATAAACAGGAATAAATGAATTGTAACAATGGTTTAATTGTTAGTTATAAAAGGAGCGAAACGATGAAAATTATCATAGCAGATGATTACAAGGACATGAGTAGAAAAGCAGCTAATTATTTGTCAGCACAGGTGATTTTAAAGCCGGGCTCAGTAATTGGTTTGGCAACAGGTGAGACTCCTATTGGAACATATAATCAGCTTGTAAACTGGTACAAAAAAGGTGATATAGATTTTTCTCAGACAAAAACTGTTAATCTGGATGAATACAAGGGCTTAGAGGGAACTCACGAACAAAGTTACAGATTCTTTATGAATGAAAATCTTTTTGACAGAATTAATATTGATAAGAAAAATACATATTTACCAAACGGTATGGCAGAAGACGAAGAAGCTGAATGTGAACGCTACAACGGCATCATTGAAAAGTTAGGTGGCATTGACATGCAATTATTAGGAATTGGCTTAAATGGTCACATAGGTTTTAATGAACCGGGCGAATCATTTGAGAAGATGACACATTGTGTTGAACTTACTCAAAGTACAAAAGATGCAAATCAGAGACTTTTCAAACTGGGAGAAAAAGTGCCTGAAAAGGCATTTACAATGGGAATCAAGTCAATTATGCAGTCAAAGCATATTTTACTTATTGCCAGCGGAGCCAACAAGGCTGAGATTGTTAAGGAAGCTTTCTTTGGACCTGTAACTCCAAAGGTACCGGCATCAATTTTACAGTTACATAATCATGTAACAGTTATTGTAGATAAAGATGCTGCTAAGTATATTCAATAATTTACTTATAGAGAAAATTTGTTTAATCAAACAAATAATAATTACATAAGATAAAATAGCATGAAGTGAAATCTACAAGGAAAGTGTATTTCATAAAGTGAAATTCGCAAAAGAATATTTCAAAAAAGTGTATTTCATAAAAAGGGATTAGCCACTGCTAGTTTGTGTAACAATGGCTAATCCTTTTTAATATGTAATGGAAATTCTTCGAGAATTTCCGTTATTCCAATAAAGACACATTTAGGTGTGAAAATAAATTAGTTGCGATTAAGTACGCATCCAGTGTGAAGAACATCGCAAGGGATGGTTTGTGTTGTAAAAATTAACTTTTAGTAATGATATACTTTTCGTTTGTTAATAAAGAAGAAGATTGTAAAGCACAATGTTAAAAGTTCAGCAACTGCAACAGCAATCCAAATACCGTTAATTCCAAATAGGATTGGAAGTGTCATTACAACAATAATCTGAAATACCAGTGTTCTTAAGAAAGAAATAGTAGCTGATATTAGACCGTTGTTTAGTGCTGTAAAGAATGAAGAACCATATATATTAAAGCCGTTAACAAGGAATGTAAGGCAATAAATTCTGAAACCATGAACTGTTAGGGCAAACAAATCCTTGTCATAACCTACAAAAAGTTTAGACAATGGTGATGCTATTGAAAAAGAAAGAATCGTTAAACATACACCACATATGCTAATAAATGACAGACTTTTTTTAAATAGATTTTTTAGCTCAATATGGTTCTTGGCACCGTAATGATAACTTACAATTGGAGCACTACCAATTGAGTAGCCGATAAATATAGCAGCGAATATAAAGTTTACATACATAATAGTTCCGTATGCTGCAATCCCGTCTTCACCTGCAAATTTCATAAGCTGCAAATTGTATAAGGAATTAACAACGGAGCTTGATAAATTAGTCATTAATTCTGATGAACCATTTGTGCACGCTTTAAGCAAAATTCTTCCTGAAAAAACAGGTTTGCCAAGTCTTAGCAAACTTGAGTTTTTTCTTGAAAAATAAATAATAGGAACAAGCCCACCAATAAATTCACCACAAACTGTTGCACAAGCAGCACCGGCAACGCCCATTTGCAAAATGTAAATAAACACAAAATCAAGAATCATGTTAGTAACTCCCGCAGACACGATTACGCACAAGCCAAGCTTTGGCTTAGCAGCAGTTACAAAGAAACTTTGAAATACATTTTGAAGCATAAATGCAGTTAATGAAATAAAAGAAATTCTTCCGTAAATCAAACAGTTGTTAAGCAGGTCACCTGTGGCACCAAGAGCAATGGCGATTGGCTTAACTAAGAAAAATCCTAATATTGAAACAACAATGCCGCCAATTAAAGCTGTATAAACAAGCATTGAAAAGTATTCATTAGCTTTTTTCTTCTGACCTTTACCAAGGGTTGCTGCCACAATGGCACTACCACCTGTACCAATCATAAAGCCCAGCGCAGAAAGTCCCATCATAAGTGGCATAATAAGATTGACAGATGCAAAGGCGGTTTTCCCAACAAAGTTAGATACGAAAAGCCCGTCTACAACACTGTAAATAGATGTAAAAATCATCATAACAATTGATGGTAGTACGAATCTAAATAATTTTTTATAAGTAAAATGATCTGATAATTGTATATTCATGTTTTCTCCTAAATAATAATTTGGTTAAAGCTTAGAGATACTGTCTTTTAAAGCCTGACAGTAGTCGTTAAAAAGTTTCAACATTAAGTTGCATTCATCTTTCTTCATACAGGAAAAAGCTTTATTTTCCATAGCTATGAGAGGAAAGATTTTTTTTTCACAAAACTGTCTGCCCTTTGGGGTAAGGTAAATGTGCATTTGTCGTCCCTTACCGCTGGTTAAGGTTAAAAAATCATCTTTTTCCAATCTACGGATAGATGAATTGATTGTCTGTTTTGACATTGAAAGCATAGTGCTTAGGTCTTTTTGCAGGCAACCGTCACCTGTTTCGCAAATAGTATATAAGATTACAAATCCGCTATCAGATAATCCAAGCTCCAAAGCTATGTCATGATAGATGCCATCAAAAGTCTGATAAATTCTGTTAAATGCCATTAAGTTAGGGCTGATATATGCTTTATTAAATTGTTCCATAACAATACTCCTTTGCAATTGTAACTAAATCTTATTAATAAATAAGTTAGGTAAAATAATTTAAAATATTTGCATTTATAAAAATAAATAGGCTTAATAAGTCCGAAATCATACTTTACACATTCTAGTACGATTTCGGACTTGTGTCAACTATTATGTTTTAGTAAATCACTAATTTTTTCTTGACCAAATATATAAAATAGTATATATTATTTAAATAAATAGTTCACAAAGTGAACTATTTTAAAAAGAAAGAAATAGGAAGTAACAGAAAATGAAAGATAAAAATTGGAAAGACATGATAGAAAAACATGGAGAGCTTAGATTCTTCAGTAGTATGGCAATAAAGAAAGCCCACAAAGGTCAGAGTACATCAGCACAGGAATTGGATGTGCTGTTTAGAGTTGCCTTGTCCAAAGAAAAAGTAACACCCGGTTACTTAAAAGA
>ERZ791906.885-NODE-885-length-26566-cov-28.601034_pt1 | contig 26566 bp, 27 predicted proteins | sample MGYA00510146_ERZ791906 | MGnify/ENA primary metagenome ERZ791906 (study PRJEB30046, sample SAMN00792096) | human gut metagenome | study: EMG produced TPA metagenomics assembly of the A metagenome-wide association study of gut microbiota in type 2... | reverse complement strand
GCGTAGCAGCTAAAAGCCACTACGCTTTCAAGTCTAACTTTTTGGGGTCACCACAGTTTTGACGGTGCTGTAATATAACAAGATAATATGATTATCTCTTTGAGAACTGTGGTGCTCTACGAGCTGCTTTAAGACCGTATTTCTTACGCTCTTTCATTCTTGGGTCACGAGTTAAGAAGCCTGCCTTCTTGAGTGTAGAACGAAGGTTCTCTGAATCGTACTGAAGAAGTGCTCTTGAAATACCGTGACGGATTGCACCTGCCTGACCTGTAACGCCGCCGCCTGCTACTCTGCAAACGATGTCGAACTTCTGGTCTGTTTCTGTTAAGGCGAGAGGCTGTCTAACGATGAGCTTGAGTGTTTCAAGACCAAAATAATCGTCGATGTCACGATCGTTGATTGTGATTTTGCCTGTACCCTGGTAAAGTCTTACTCTTGCAACAGAGCTTTTTCTTCTGCCTGTACCGTAAAAATAAGGTGTCTTATCGTACATTATAAATTTGCCTCCTTCTTTTAAGCTTCAATCATTTCAGGTTTCTGAGCCTGATGATTGTGTTCTGCACCCTCAAAGAGTCTGAGTCTGAGCAAAGCATCTCTGCCGAGTGTATTCTTTGGAAGCATACCCTTAACAGCAAGCTCCATAGCCTTTGTTGGCTTTGTAGCCATAAGAGTATCGTATCTTGTTTCTTTGAGATGGCCGATATAGCCTGTGTGACGCTGCCACTTCTTCTGAGTGAGCTTATTGCCTGTTAATACAGCGTCCTTGCAGTTGATAATGATTACATGATCACCGCAATCTACATTTGGTGTAAATGTTGCCTTGTGCTTGCCTCTTAAAAGAACTGCTGCCTGAGCTGCAACTCTACCGAGTGGCTTGCCTGCTGCATCAATTACATACCAGCTGCGTTCAATTTCGCTATTTTTAGCTAAATATGTTGACATAACAAATCCTCCTATAATTTACTTGTGCCTTTGAATTATAATACATTTATTTTGTCTTGTCAACACTTTTTTGAAAAAATTTAATTTACCTTTATACAAACTTTAAAATACGCTCAAATGCTCTAATATGCTACTGTATGCTAATGTGTAATTTTAAAAAATATTTTTCAAAAATCTCAGTATTTATCGCAGTTATCCCTTTTTGTAAACAAGCACGCAAAATTCGATTTCCGTTTGGAGTGTGCTCAGCTTTTCAACCTTTTGCTGGTCTGTGCGAGAGGTTTTGTAGTAGTACGGAGTCATTTTGAACAGGCTTTCAATTTGCTCGTTGCTTTTAAGCTCTATGCTGTATTTAAGCTCTTGACTTTCGGCAAGTGTAAAGCCGTCAATCTCTGTGCATTCTTCGGGATTTTTCAGCGGATTATCGTATATCGCCTTTTTGAGCGAAAAAAGGTGATTTTCAAGCGGAATAACTCTCAAAAGCACACCACCGCTTTTCAGCACTCTTGCGTATTCTTCGGGCGCAAACGGTGAGAATACATTGAGCACCGCATCGCACGATAAATCGCCGACAGGCAGGCTGAACACGCTTGCCACCGCAAGATTAATGCTCTTACTTCGCTTTGCCGCTGCAATGAGCGCCGATTTTGATATATCCACACCGACAACGCTTGCGTTCCTATCGGCAAGAGCTTTTTCAATTTTTTCTGTATAATAGCAGTCGCCGCAGCCTGCGTCAAGCACGCTTGCGTTTTGCGGAACATATTTTTTTAAAAGCTCGCACATAAGATCGCACAACGGCTTGTAAAAATTCGTATTCAAAAACCGAGTTCGTGCCTCTATCATAAGTTTATCGTCACCATGGCGCTTGCTTTTTGATTTGTTGCTCTGTAAAAGATTTACATATCCCTGCTTTGCGCAATCAAAACAATGGTTGTTTATACATTTGTAGGTTCGTCCGTCAAGGTTTAGCTCCTCTTTGCAGACAGGACAGCAGAATTTCAACATATTTTTACCGCCTTTCATTATTAGAATAATAGCATAAATTCTTTGTGATAACAAGTTAAAACAGAGTTGTATGTGCAAAGTGCAGTAACTTTTCTATAAGCGAATTAAAAATTCGGCTTTTTGCGTTATAGCTTTATCTTTTAAAATATTGTATAATATTACTAGACTGTATGTAATATTTATTATTTTACAAAAAATCACTATTGAGTGGATAAAATATGAAAAAATCAAAAGCATTGCTCAGCGTAACTCTTTGCTCATTGGTGGTGGCAGGTTCGGCAGTAGGTACAAATGCGGCGACTGCGTTAAAGCCTCATTCGGGTTTTGATATTATCAGCAATTCAATAACTGTTAAGGACAACACCTTGAATGTTTACACCTATAATTTGGATAATACCGCAACAGGCGGTATAAAGCTTGCGGGCAACAAAACGGGAAAAGAGTACACCGTATATTTTAAGAATTGTATTTCCAAGCCAAAGGTTGTAAATATTTCGTCGGGAGAAACCTATGATACCTTTAATGTTGTAAAGTTACCTGACGGAGTAAGCGGAAGTTCAAGCCGCTACAACTGCGATTTTACAAAGACCGGCGGTAAATATGTACGAATGAAAGTTAAGCTCTCGGCTGTTGACCCGACCGAGTTTAACAATAACGGAACTCATACGGAGGGTAAGCATACATATAAATTCAAGTATGTGAAAACAAAGGACGGATATTTGAGCGGTATGCTTTATTTTATGAGCGGCAGTGTTGTTACAGCTGCAACACCCGATTCAAACGGATATGCCGAGCTGTATATGAGCACGAAAGTGGGCGAGTCGACCATATTTGCCACATCGTATAATTATTCCAATGCGAGGGAATCGGCCCTTGAGGGCGGTCGTGGCGGCACAACGATAAAAGAATTGATATTTGGCAACCTTGATTTCAACCACAGTCTTGATGTAAACGATGCTACATTATTACAGCAATATTTATCTTCGAATGTTGTGTTTGACAAGCTCCAGTGGTTTTATGCCGACATTAATCAGGACGGCAAAAGAGATATTTCGGATGTAACAAAATTGCAGTTTGCAATTTCAGAATAATTTTGAGGGGATATAATATGAAAAAACTTATAGAATCGCACTTTGTGCAGTAATGACAGCGGGTTAGGTGATTTTCGCAAACGCCGCAGAGGGCGGAATAGTGAGTAATGTTGATGTGCTTAATTCAAAAATCGCCACGAAAGACAGCGGTGTTACCAATAAGGCTGCGGAAAAACTCACTTTCGGCAACATTGACCTCAGCGGCAGTGTAGATGTAAACGATGTTACCGCATTACAGCAGTACCTTTCAGAGCAGGTAACCTTTGACAATTTGCAAAAATTTTATGCCGACATTAACAGCGACAGCAAAATTGATGTTAGGGAAGTTACGACTTTACAAAATGTTTTAACGAAAAAATAAATTAAGAGGGGATAAATAATGAAAAAATTAATCAGTATCGCACTCGTTGCTTTAATGGCGGCAGGTGGAGCGGTATCTGCCAACGCAGCGGTAAAACAAAATAAGGATTATCAAATTTTGAGTTCAAAAATAACAACTAAAAACAACACTATAAGTATTTACACATACAATATGAAGAATACAGGCTCAGGCGGCGGATTTGTACTTGACGGTCAAAAAAGCGGAAAAAGATACAAATATATATTTAAGAATTATTTATCGGCACCAAAAACAATAACTATGCCGTCTAACGAAAAATATAATATTTGGTCTTGTCTTTCAAGCAGTATGGGCGGAACTACTAATTTGGATTTAAGACAGGCAGGCGGAGAATATGTTAAGGTAAGAGCCAAGCTGTCGGATATAAATCCAAATGAATTTAAAAGTAACGGCACACACACCCAAGACGGACATACATATAATTTTACTCGTCAAACGGTAAAGGACGGCTACTATGAATCTGTTTTGTTTTTCCAGAGCGGCGGAGTTTTTACCGGTGCAGTTCCCGACAGCAACGGATATGTGGAATTTTATGTGAGTACAAAGGTAGACCATAGTGTGAATTACTTTACAGAATACGGCTTTGATGTGGGGCTGACAAGCGGCGGTGGCGGCGGAACAAACGGCATAGATATATATAAGCTTACTTTTGGCAATATAAATTTAGATTACAGCGTAAATGTAAACGATGCGTCATTGCTCCAGCAGTACCTTTCGGGCAATGCAGAGTTTGATTCTCTGCAAATGTACCATGCCGACATTAATCGTGACGGCAAAATAAATGTTCAGGATGTTACGGCTTTACAAAACGCTTTATCCGAATAAATTGGAGGGAAGATAGTGAAAAAGCTTTTAAGTACAGCACTTGCAGCTGTTATGGCAACATGCTCAACAGTTTCTGCCAATGCGGCAGTTGTTCGGGAGAATAAGAGCGTTCAGGTGCTTGATTCAGGGGTAAAACTTGAAAACAACACCTTAAATGTGTTTACTTATAATCTTAGCAAAAATACGCTTGGCGGAGTGTGTTTTTACGGCAAAAACACAGGAAAACCATATGCTGTACAATACAAGGATTGTATAGGTAAAAATACCGTTATTTCCATGCCGTCAAGCGAAAGCTATACTCGCTTTGTTTCGGCAAACGGCGGTAGCAGCGGAAATACTTATGCAGGCTATTCCTTTGCGAATACAGGCGGCGAATATGCAAAACTAAGGGTAAAATTAAGCGATGTTTCAAGCTATTTTAACAGTGACGGTTCATATACCGATACAGACGGAAACGGAGCAACCTACACTCTTAGGGAAAATGGATCCAATCTCACTTTCTTTAGCGGCGGTGCGGTAAACGGTGTTGCACCCGACGAGAACGGCTGTGTGGAAATTTATATAAAAGCAAAACCCGGTGCGAAAACCGCATTTTCAACCTTCCTGCCTAATTACAGCGGAATAATAAGTATGTATGTGCCGATGCTTTGTTTTGGCAATATTGACCTTAAAGGCAGTACAAATGTAAACGATGTAACCCTTTTGCAGAGATACCTTGCGGGCGATGCGGAATTTGATAAACTTCAGATGTTTTATTCCGACATAAACCGTGACGGTAAAACAAATGTTAAAGATGTTACAGACTTACAACAAGCTATTACCAAATAATTATAAAGGAGTATAAAATGAAAAAATTTGTATGTTTAATTCTTTGTGCAGTGCTGACTGCAGGTGCAGCAGTGACCGCAAACGCAAAAACCGTTAAGCCGCATAAGGGTGTTGAGATTTACAACTCGGCAAAAAACATCGGCAACAACACGCTTTTGGTTTCTGCGTACAATATTCCGTCCGATTATACAAACGGAGTATTATTTACGGGAGGCGATACTCAAAAAAACTACTCCATGAAATTTGCCGATTGTATAGGCGGTGACAAAACACTCTTTATGCCGTCTACCGAAAAATACGCCCGCTATTTTGTAAGCGGTTCTGGTAACTTACATGCATATTACACATTTGACGATAAAGGCGGAAGGTATGTTAAAGCAAAAATAAATCTTCACGAGTTAGATCCGAATTATTTTAACAAGGACGGCTCGCATACAATGGAATACTCAAGTATCGGCAGTCATGATTATAAGTTCAAATACGAAAAAGCAGACGACGGCGGTTATTATAACTCCGCCTTGTACTTCCAGAGCGGCGGCGCTGTAACGGGCGTAGTTCCGGATAAGGACGGCTGCGTGGAAATTTATCTGTCTACTAAAATTAATGAACCAACAGATTACTGCACTACATTTTCTTACCGCAAACCTTATGTAGTCGGCGGCGGAGGCGGCACTTCCGGCTCGAATATATACATATTGAGATTCGGCAATATTGACCTTCAAGGCGCAGTAGATGTAAACGATGTTACTTTTCTGCAACAGTACATTTCCGGATCGGTTGAGCTTGATTCGCTCCAGTATTATTACACAGATACAAACTTTGACGGTTACCGTGATGTAAGGGATGTTACCACCTTACAGCGAGCAATAGCAAAACGATAATTAAAATTATGGTTTTGCAAAATAATTTTGCAAAGTATTATAAAAGTTTGGTCAACCTTTTCAAAGGTTGTGGGTGTGGGCAAGGCCCACAAATACTTTCCGTTTATGCAATCTAACGATAGCCAAACAGCTTGCTGTTTGGCGGCTTGAACGAATGGGCGAAAGTCAATGCGAGAGCAATAACAGAAAACATACTTAACCTTCATAGGCAACGCAATGCGTTGCCTATATTTTGGGCATTTCCGGTTACAACGGCTACCGCCTGTTTTTTCAAATTTTGTTTTATGCACACTGACAGCAGGCTGTCAGTGTGCATAATAATTTGTTATATCGGAAGATTTTTATAACCGCTGCGCTTACTTTCTTTTGCCTCGGTCATCTTGACGGACTCGGCATAGGAACTATACTTGCAGCCTTTACAACGGGCAAGGCTGGTGGTATAATAGGTACATATATAGATAAATTCTTTTATTTTGAAACCTTTAAAACGCTTAAAAAGCCAATAGGAGAGGTGCAATGCACGAAATAACACTTATTGTAAAATATTTTATAAAAGACGGTATTTTAAACGAGTTTTTAGCGGTGCTGAAAAACAACGGATTTCCCGAAGTTGTGCAGAGCGAAAACGGCTGTATTGAATACAATTACTTTGTGCCGGCTTTCGGCAAGGAAAATGTAGTTGTGCTTATCGAAAAGTGGGAGTCCGAAAAATTGCAAAAAGAACATCTTAACACACCGCATATGCAAAAGATGAAAACTTTTAAGGACAGCTTTGTAGAAAAAACAACTGTTGAAATTTTTTAATGAGGGATAATATGAAAAGCAAAAGAATAATTGCCTCTGTACTTGCAACGGTAATGGCTTTAACAGCACTTGTCGGCTGTCAAAATTCGGGCGAAAGCTCAAAAGCCGAAACAAGCGCAGGAGAGCAGAACACACAAGCTAACGAGAGCACAGCGCCTGTTGACCTGTATGCCGACATTGATCTGAAGATTTCAAGAATGACAGTCGAGGAAAAGGTAGGTCAGCTGCTTTATGCGAATTGCCGTGGCAACGATATGACCGAGGCGATAAACGATTACCACATTGGCGGAGTTCTGCTGTTTGGAGTTGACTTTGACGGCAAAACAAAGGACGAGGTAAAGGCAGACATAAAAGCCATGCAGGCAACGGCAAAAATCCCGCTTATTATCGGTACAGACGAAGAGGGCGGAACTGTGGTGCGTGCGAGCAATAATCCAAACCTAAGGGAAAGCGCATATCTTTCACCGAGCGAAACCTTTGCAAACGGCGGCTGGAGCGCTGTTGAAGACGACGCATACGATAAAGCGAAATTTCTGCTTTCGCTCGGAGTAAATGTAAATATGGCGCCTGTCTGCGACATCACTTCCAACCCCGATTCATTTATGTATTACAGGTCGTTTTCAAGTGACGCCGCAAGCACAAGCAGATTTGTGGATACGGTTGTAAAAGCAAGCAAAGAGAAAAAACTCGGCACTGTATTAAAGCATTTCCCCGGCTATGGCGACAACGGCGACACACATTATTCCGACGCTACTGACAGCAGACTGTATTCTGAATTGCAGAACAACGATTTTCTGCCGTTTCAGGCAGGAATAAAGGCAGGCGCAGACAGTATTCTCGTGTCGCACATAACAGTAAATTCGATTGACAGCGGAAATCCCGCCTCGCTCTCTGAGCCTGTGCATGAGGTTATAAGAGATACGCTTAAATTTGACGGAGTTGTTATGACAGATGACCTCGATATGTTTGCCGTTGATGCCCTTGACATTTACGAACCACTCTCGGTTGCCGCTTTTAAGGCAGGCAATGACTTCCTCTGCTGCGGCGATATTGAAACCGAATACAATGCCTTGCTGACTGCTGTGCAGAACGGCGAAATAACAACCGACAGACTTGACGAATCGGTAAAGAGAATTTTAATTTGGAAAAGAAATCTTGATATTTTATAATACTTGCCTGACTGTGATTTTGCAGTCGGGCATTGCTTTTGTGCAAAGTTAGCTTTAAAAACTTTGAATAAAAAGTTTATACCATAGCTATATTAATTGCTGTTGGTGCGAAAATGAATATTCACACTGAATATTCATAAAAATATACATTTTATGCAAAAATAAATTCAAAAAATGAATATTCATTATTTCTGTATATATGCATTTTTATACATATATTGAAGATTTATGTCAGTTGTAAAGTGGATTTTGCAGTAAAATTTGTGCGCAGACAGCGGAAAAAGGTGCATTTTTTACAATTTTGCACAGCATTGAATATTTATTCAAAAAACACTTGATTTTTTTGGCAGAAAGCGTATAATGTAAGAGTAATATAAATCATTTCTATGGAGGAAATTAAAATGGCTGACAATAAAATTAAAAAAGTTGTTCTCGCTTATTCAGGCGGACTTGACACTTCTATTATTATTCCTTGGTTAAAAGAAAACTATGACAACTGCGAGGTTATCGCTGTTTCGGGTGATGTAGGACAGGGCACAGAGCTTGACGGTCTTGAGGAAAAGGCTATCAAAACAGGCGCATCTAAGCTTTACATTGAGGATCTTAACAAGGAATTTGTTGACGATTACATCATTCCTACCGTTAAGGCAGGCGCTGTTTACGAGGGCAAGTACCTCCTCGGCACATCTTTCGCTCGTCCTATCATTGCTAAAAGACTTGTAGAGATTGCTAAGGCTGAGGGCGCTGACGCTATCTGCCACGGCTGCACAGGTAAGGGCAACGATCAGGTTCGTTTTGAGCTTGCTATCAAGGCTTATGCTCCTGATATGAAGATTATCGCTCCTTGGAGAACATGGGAGTTCAAGAGCCGTGAGGACGAAATCGAGTACGCTGAAAAGCACAACATTCCGCTCAAGATTAACCGTGAAACAAACTATTCTAAGGATAAAAACCTCTGGCACTTGAGCCACGAGGGTCTTGACCTTGAAGATCCTGCAAACGAGCCAATGTATAACAAGGAAGGCTTCCTTGAGCTTGGCGTTTCTCCTGAGCAGGCTCCCGACAAGGCTGAGTATGTTACAATTTCATTTGAAAAGGGTGTTCCTACAAAGCTTAACGGCGAAGAAATCGACTCTGTTGAGCTTATCAAGGAGCTTAACAAAATCGGCGGCAGAAACGGCGTAGGTATTACAGATATCGTTGAGAACCGTCTTGTTGGTATGAAGGCTCGTGGCGTTTATGAAACTCCGGGCGGCACAATCCTCTATGCAGCTCACAACAAGCTTGAGGAAATCTGCCTTGACAAGGATACACTCCATTACAAAAAGAACCTTTCAAACACATTTGCAGAGCTCGTTTATGACGGCAAATGGTACACACCACTTCGTGAGGCTCTCTCTGCTTTTGTTGACAGCACTCAGGAGTATGTAACAGGTGATGTTAAGTTAAAGCTCTACAAGGGCAACATTATTGACGCAGGCGTTACAAGCCCATATTCACTCTATGATGAGGAAATCGCAACCTTTGATGAGGATCAGGTTTATGATCAGAACGACAGCGCAGGTTTTATCAACCTCTTTGGTCTTCCAATCAAGGTTCGTGCTAAAAAGGGTCTTATTAAATAATTTGACTTAATTAAAATAATTATTCCGGTTCGGGGGCAGGGAAATTCTCTGTCCCTGACAGTTGTTTATACGGATATTTTTAAAAAGCAATATAAAATACTGATATTGCACAAATTAACAACTATTCATTAACCTGAGGTGATTATATGCAGCTTTGGAAGGGCAGATTTAAAAAAGAACTTTCAAAAACCACTAACGATTTTAACAGCTCAATCTCGTTTGACAGCCGTATGTATAAAGAGGATATCGAGGGCAGTATTGCTCACGCAACAATGCTCGGCAGATGCGGCATTATCAAAGAAGAAGAGGCTGAGGACATAGTGCAGGGACTCAAAGGAATCCTTGCAGATATAGAAAACGGCACACTCCATATTGATATGGAGGCAGAGGACATTCACACCTTTATTGAGGGCGAGCTTACCAAGAGAATCGGCGACAACGGCAAGCGACTTCACACATCAAGAAGCCGTAACGATCAGGTTGCCGTAGACATTAAGCTTTACCTTAAAAAGGAAGTTGTTAATGTTAAAAAGCTCGTTGTTGACCTTATCAAGGTTATTGCAGACAAGGCAGAAAAATACAGCGAAACCGTTATGCCCGGCTACACTCATTTACAGAGAGCGCAGCCAATCACCTTCGGTCACCACCTTTTAGCCTATGGCGAAATGCTTTTAAGAGATGTGTCAAGACTTGAGGACTGCCTTAAGAGAATGGACGAAATGCCGCTCGGCTCTTGCGCTTTAGCCGGCACAACATACCCTATCGACAGAACAATTACAGCCGAGCTGCTCGGTTTTGAAAGAATTACAAACAACTCGCTTGACGGTGTATCCGACAGAGATTACTGCATTGAGTTTGCGTCTGTTCTTTCAATTATTATGGTGCATCTTTCAAGATTTTCGGAAGAAATCATTATGTGGTGCAGCTGGGAATTTAAGTTCATTGAGCTTGATGACGCATTTTCAACAGGCTCGTCAATTATGCCGCAGAAAAAGAACCCCGATATTGCAGAGCTTGTTCGTGGCAAGAGCGGCAGAGTTTTTGGCGACAATATGACATTGCTCACAATTATGAAAGGCATCGCCCTTGCATACAATAAGGATATGCAGGAGGACAAAGAGGCAATTTTTGACGCTGTCGATACAGTTAAAATGTGCCTTACAGCCTTTACTCCAATGCTTGATACAATGAGAGTTATTCCGCAGAATATGCGTAAGGCTGCCGCAGGCGGATTTATCAACGCTACCGATTGTGCAGACTGGCTCACAAAGAACGGTGTTCCGTTCAGAGATGCGTACAAGGCAACAGGCGAACTCGTTGCAAGATGTATTGAGCTTGGTACAGACCTTGAAAACCTCCCGATTGAGGAGTACAAAAAGGTTTGTGATGTATTTAACGATGATGTTTACAGAGCGATTTCACTTGAAACCTGCACAAACGAGAGGAAAGCATTCGGCGGCCCTGCCTCTGAGAATGTAAAAGCGCAGGCAAAGAGAGTTGCAGAGATTGCTAAGAATTTATAATTTATTTTTGCAGGATTTGCATTTGATTTTGCAAAGAGTATCAATAAAAAGGATTGATTAAGATGATAAAAGCAGGTATTGTGGGTGCAACAGGCTATGCCGGTGCCGAGCTTGTAAGACTTCTTACAGGTCACCCTGAGGCTGAAATTTCAGCTATCAGCTCGGTTTCCTTTGAGGGACAAAAATTAAGCGATGTTTATCCGTCATATACATTTTTAAACGATATGGTGTGCGAGGATCAGAACGCAGTTGTTGAGAAGAGCGATGTTATTTTTGCGGCACTTCCGCATGGACTTTCTCAGGAGCTTGCCGAAAAGTGCATCAGCGCAGGCAAGGCTTTCATTGACCTCGGTGCAGACTTCCGCCTTGAGAGCGAGGAAGAGTATACAGAGTGGTACGGCGGCACTTTTCTTGACAAAAAGCTCCACGAGCAGGCTGTTTATGGACTTCCTGAATTTTTCAGAGATAAAATCAAGGGCAAAAAGTTAATTGCAAACCCCGGCTGCTACACTACCTGTTCCCCACTTGCCATTGCTCCGGCAATCGCAAACGGACTTGTAAGCACAAAGGGTATCATCTGTGACTGCAAAAGCGGCGTAACAGGTGCAGGCAGAAAACCTACTCAGGGCAACCATTTCCCTGAACTTAACGAGGGATTCCACGCTTATAAGGTAGCCTGCCACCGCCACACACCCGAAATTGAGCAGACACTTTCAAAACTTTCGGGCGAAGATGTAACAATCACATTTGTGCCGCACCTTTTACCTGTAAACAGAGGTATTCTTGCCACTGTTTATGCGGATATTAACGAGGGCGTTACTTTTGAGCAAATCAGAAAAGCGTATGAGGATTTCTACAAAGACGAGTTTTTTGTAAGACTTCTTGACGACGGCAAATGCGCCGACATTCACAATGTACGCTATTCAAACTTCTGTGATGTTTCCATTCATCACGATAAAAGAGCAAATAAGCTTGTGGCTTGCGCAGCTATTGATAATATGGTTAAGGGTGCAGCAGGTCAGGCAATTCAGAATATGAACATTATCTTTGGACTTGACGAAAAAACAGGCCTTATAATCGTTCCGCCTGCTTTTTAATTAATAATTAAGCAAAACATAAAACGGAGGCTTTATTATGGGAAACTACAGATTTATCGAAGGCACAGTTACTTCTCCTATGGGCTTTACAGCAGCCGGTATTTGTGCATCAATCAAGCCGTCAAATAAAACAAAGCGTGACCTTGCGCTGATTTATTGCGACACTCCCTGTACTGCGGCGGCTGTTTATACTAAAAACCTTGTTAAAAGTTCGGCTATCGAGGTAACAAAAAAGCACCTCGAAAACGGCGTGGCTCAGGCGGTTATCGTAAATTCCGGCAATGCAAACACCTGCAATGCAAACGGATATGACATTGCAAATCATATGTGCCTTATCGCAGGCGAAACTCTCGGTGTAAAAGCGGAAGATGTTATCGTTGCATCAACAGGTGTTATCGGTCAGCCTCTGCCTATTCAGCCTATTTTAAAGGCTTGCGTTTATATGAAAGGTCACCTCACCAAAGAGGGCGGCACAGACGCAGCCGAGGCTATTATGACAACCGATACGGTTAAAAAAGAAATAGCTATGCAGATGGAGCTTGACGGCAAGACCGTTACAATCGGCGGCATTGCAAAGGGCAGCGGTATGATTCACATTAATATGGGTACTATGCTCTCTTTTGTTACAACAGATGCGGCTGTTTCTTCGGATATGCTGCGTGAGGCTCTGCGTGAGGCTGTTGAGGACAGTTACAATATGGTAAGCGTTGACGGCGATACATCTACAAACGATACCCTTGCTATTATGGCGTCGGGCAAAGCCGGCAACAGAATGATTACCAACAAAAACGAAGATTACTATACATTCTTAAGCGGACTTACCGCAGCTTTCAGAGCACTTGCAAAGAAACTTGCAGGTGACGGCGAAGGCGCAACAAAACTTCTTGTTTGCAAGGTTGAGGGAGCTAAGAGCAAACCCAACGCTGTTAAAGTTGCAAAGAGCATTATCGGTTCAAGCCTTGTAAAAGCCGCAATGTTCGGTTCGGACGCTAACTGGGGCAGAGTATTGTGTGCAATCGGTTACAGCGGCGCTGATGTTGATGTTAAAAAGGTAGATGTATCTTTTGAGTCGGCTAAGGGCAGTATCCTTGTTTGCAAAGACGGCGCAGGAGTTGAGTTCTCGGAAGAAAAAGCAAAGGAAATTCTGCTTGAAAAGGAAATCAACATTCTTGTATCATTAAATGACGGTTTTGGCTATGCCGAGGCTTACGGTTGTGACCTTACCTATGATTATGTAAAGATTAACGGAGATTACAGAACCTAATTGGCAAAGTAATTTGCCAAACCATAATTTATCTGAAAAACGGGCATTAAATTTATATCAGGGGAAATGAAAAATGGATATTAATAAAAGAGCAAAAGTCTTAATACAAGCTATGCCGTATATTCGTAAATTCAGCGGTGAAACAATTGTTGTAAAATACGGCGGCAACGCAATGATAAACGATAAACTCAAAAGCGCCGTTATGAGCGATATTGCACTTATGCGCCTTGTAGGCGTTAATGTTGTGCTTGTTCACGGCGGCGGCCCTGAAATAAATGCAATGCTTAAGGCAGTCGGCAAAGAAAGCAAGTTTGAAAACGGTATGCGTGTTACCGACGAAGAAACTATTGATATTGTGCAGATGGTACTTGCAGGCAAGGTAAACAAAAACCTTGTTCAGCTTATGGAAAAACACGGCGGAAAGGCAATCGGTCTTTGCGGTCTTGACGGCAATATGCTTATGGCGGAAAAACTTGTTACAAGTGCAGACCTCGGCTATGTAGGCGAGATTAAAGAAGTAAATCCCGAACCTTTGCAGAATGTTATCAACAACGGTTATATTCCGATTGTGGCTACCGTTGCAAGCGGTTATGACGGAAATGTTTATAATGTAAACGCTGACATTGCCGCCGCTCACATTGCGGCAAAAATCGGCGCTAAAAAGCTCATTCTTATGACAGATATAAGAGGTCTTTTGAGAGATGTTAATGATGAGGATTCCCTTATCTCTGTTGTAAATGTAAGCGAAGTTCCTATGCTCAAGCGTGAGGGCATCATAAAGGGCGGTATGATTCCTAAGATTGATTGTTGCGTTGAGGCTGTAAGGAGCGGCGTAAGCAGAGCACATATTATTGACGGCAGAATTGAGCACTCTATCCTCATTGAAATGTTCAGTGATGAGGGTATCGGCACAATGTTCTATTAATAAATTGCAAATAACTTGCCTTATGGCAGTTGGTAAGGAAAAACAGATATGATAATCAGAGAAATGACAATAGCAGATTACGAGGAGGTATTTGCCCTTTGGCAGATTACCTCTAAAAGAGCCTTGTCCAAGGCTGACGAAAAAGCAAAAATTGAGTCTTATCTTACAAGAAGCGAGGGTATGAGCAAGGTTGCCGTTATTGACGGCAAAATTGTCGGCACTGTACTTGCAAGCCATGACGGCAGACGGGGCTTTATTCACCATATGGCAGTTCTGCCCGACTACCGCAGAAAGCGCATCGGACACGAGCTTGCCAAAAGTGCGATTGAGGCTATTAAGGAACAGGGAATTGATAAAACTCATATCTTCTGCTATCAGAACAACACCACGGGTCAGAGCTTTTGGCAGGATTTCGGATTTAAAAAGCGTGAGGATATATTTGTTTTTTCTTTTAATAATGAAGATGTAGATAACACTTAAGGGAGTGGGAAAATGAATACAAAGGAAAAGGATTCGCAATACATAATGCACACCTACGGCAGATATAATGTAGCTTTAAAAAGCGGTAAGGGTGCTGTTGCGTATGATGAGGACGGCAAAAAATATGTAGATGTTGCATCGGGTATCGGCGTAAACAGTCTTGGCTGGTGCGAGGACGGCTGGGTAAAGGCAGTCAGCGAGCAGGCTAACACAATTCAGCATATGTCAAACTACTTTTATTGTCCGCAGGCAAGCAATCTTGCCGAAAAGCTCTGCACACTTACAGGCTTTTCAAAGGTTTGCTTTGGCAACAGCGGCGCTGAGGCTAACGAGTGCGCAATTAAGGTTGCGAGAAAATACAGCTTTGATAAATACGGTGCTGAGCGCAACGAAATTATTACACTCAACAATTCTTTCCATGGCAGAACAGTAACCACTCTTTCCGCAACGGGACAAGATGTGTTTCACAACTACTTTTTCCCGTTTACACAGGGATTCGCATATGTTGATGCCAACGATATGAACGCTCTTGAAAATGCCGTAACAGACAAAACCTGTGCGGTTATGCTTGAGCTTATTCAGGGCGAGGGCGGTGTAAATATTCTTGACAAAGATTATGTGCAGAGACTTGTTAAATTCTGCAACGAAAAGGATATTCTTGTTATTGTTGACGAGGTACAGACAGGTGCAGGCAGAACAGGCAAGCTGTTTGCTTTCCAGAATTTTGATGTAAAACCTGACATTTTCACAGTTGCGAAGGGCATTGGCGGCGGTTTGCCAATCGGACTTTGCGTTTGCGGCGAAAAGCTCAAAGATGTAATGTCACCGTCAACCCATGGCACAACATTCGGTGCAAACCCTGTTGTTTGCGCAGGCGCAAACTATGTGCTTGATAAAATTTCAAAGCCGGAGTTTCTCTCCGAGGTTGAGTCAAAGGGCAAATATATAGAAGAAAAAGTCCTCAAAATGGACGGCGTTAAGGCTGTTCGCAGAATGGGACTTATGATTGGCATTGAGCTTGAAAACGGCGACGCTCACGACATTGCGGCAAAATGCGTTGAAAACGGACTTATTATTATTACCGCAAAGTCGCTTTTAAGAATGTTGCCGCCGCTCAACATTACAAAGAAAGAAATCGATCTTGCACTCAGTATTCTTGAAAAAACATTAAAGGAGAATTAAAATGAAGCATTTACTTAAACTTGAAGATTGGTCAACAGATGAAATCATCAATACACTTAACCTTGCTGACCAGCTTAAATATGAGCAGAAACACGGCATTGAGCACAAAATTCTTGCCGGCAAAACACTTGGTATGATTTTTGAGAAGTCGAGCACAAGAACAAGAGTTTCTTTTGAAGTAGGTATGACACAGCTCGGCGGTTATCCGCTCTTCCTTTCATCCAATGACTTACAGATCGGCAGAGGCGAGCCCGTTCAGGATACAGCAAGAGTTCTCTCTCGTTTTCTTGACGGTATTATGATCAGAACATTTAAGCAGGAAGAGGTTGAGGCTCTCGCCGAGTACGGCTCTATTCCGATTATCAACGGTCTTACAGACTACTGCCACCCATGTCAGGTGCTCGCAGACCTTATGACTATCCGTGAGTTTAAGGGTAAACTTGAGGGACTTAAAATGTGCTTTATCGGTGACGGCAACAATATGATGAACTCTCTCATTGTCGGCGCACTCAGCACAGGTATGTCTTTCTCTGCAGCTTGCCCAAAGGGATATATGCCGCCTGAACACATTATTGAATTCGGTAAAAAGTACGGCAACGGCAAATTTGAAATTGTTGAAGACCCAATGGAGGCAGCGAAGAATGCTGATGTTGTTTATACAGATGTTTGGGCATCTATGGGACAGGAAGAGGAGAAGAAGATTCGTGAACAGGCATTTGCCGGCTATCAGGTAAACAAAGAGCTTATGTCTGTTACAAATCCGGAGTGTATGGTTCTTCACTGCTTACCTGCTCACCGTGGCGAGGAAATTACAGCCGATGTATTTGAAGAGCACGCAAACGAGATTTTTGAAGAGGCAGAAAACAGACTTCATGCACAAAAAGCGGTTCTTGTTGAATGTATGTCAGATAAAAAAGTTCGTGAATAATCACAAAAATATAAATGTAAATAAAATTGTTTGTGAGTGTTTAGTATAAAAAACTAAAAATCGACATAATTTTAGAGCTAAGTATTTACAAAAAAGAATTATTGTGGTACAATATTTTATAAAGTAGATAATTGGGCAAAATTTCATATATATAATTTTGTTCAAAGATTTGCTAAATACTTTAGAGAGGCGGTATAAATAATGAAAAAGTTATCTGCAATCCTTGCATCAGCAACAGTTATTGCTATGGCTACTGTGCCGGCTTTTGCCGCTGGTATCAACAGTGCAGAACAGGCTGTACTTGACAAGCTTTCAGAAGTAAACACAAGCTACAACGGTGGTTTTGTTTCTAATGCTGATGAGATGCTCAACCAGGCTGAAAACTACTTCAACACTATTGACATGACAGACGCAGAATCTAAGGAGATTATTGCGGACATCAATGATGCTGTAGATTACCTTAAGTCACAGGGTGCTTCAACTGTTAAGGATCTTAACAAAGCTCAGAAGCAGGAGCTCTTCACTTATGGTCAGAAGGCTGCTAATGTAATCGGTGTTACAGTTTCTTACGACAAGGCAACTAAGACTGTTTCAGCTACTGACAAGAACGGCAACGCAATTGTTAGCACAAAGGTTACAACTGACAGTAAGGGTAACACAACAACTACAAGCAATGCTATTGCTACAACAGGCGCTAATGTAAACACATTCGCTGTTGCTACAGTTGCAGGCGCAGCAGTTGCTCTTGCAGCAGGTGCTACAGTTGTTCTTTCTGTTAAAAAAAGAGAAAGAGCTTGATTGTAAATGTCTGATATGAAAAATACCAGACACAGGCATAAAAAAATTGGTGGGAAGGGTTTTTTAATTCTTCCCTCTATATTTTTTGTGGTAATTTATCTTTTAGGCTACCTTGTACTTATGCCGTCATCTTCTTTAATTTCGGCAGCAGGTCTTATGTTTTCGGACTCTGCAAGAGATTATTCCACAGAATATAACAATATATTTGTGCCGGTGTCAGAAAACAAAAATGAAACCGATTCAAGTAATAAACTGCTTATAAGTGAAATCCAATACCCAAAGACAGGTGAGCAGTTCGGCGAACTTATCATAGAGGATTGCTCTATTGACAATAACCTTTTCTTCGGCGACGGAAATGTTGCACTGCGAAACGGCGTAGGCATATATAACGGCAGTTTTATACCGGGTTACGGAAAAACAATTCTTGTTGCCGGACACAACAATACATATTTTAACGGACTTAAAAACGCTAAGGCAGGGCAGACTGTTACCATTAAGACAAGCTACGGCAATTACACATACGAAATTACCGATACGGCTGTAAAGAAAGCGACAGACACCTCTGCGTATGATTTAAGCGCAAATGAAGAAAATCTCATAATGTATACCTGTTATCCGTTTGACGAGCTTGGTCTTACAGATCAGAGATTTTTTGTGTATGCAAAATATGTTTCAGGTCCTCAGATTGATAAAACATCAAAGGAGGGCTGAATATGTCAACAGTTAAAAAGATAGTTAATATATTGCTTTCACTTGTGCTTGCGGTGCTTTTAACAGTGCTTGCGTATGCTGTTTCGCTGCAGTTCACACTGTTTAATGACAGCTTTATGCTTGACAATATGAACACCTGCAATTACATAACCGAGAAAAAGGACGAGATAACAAGCAGTTTGACCGACCTCGGTTACGCAAGCGGACTTGAAGAGGACTTTTTCAAAGGCTTGCTTGATGAAATAATGATTCACGAGGATACTGAAAAGTATATACAGGATTATTATTCGGGCGAGGGCAGTGTGATTGATAAAACAGCTTTTAAACAGGCGTTTAATACAGCGCTTGACGATTATATAGAGCAAAAGGGCATAAGCGCCGACAATGTTTCGAGCGAAAACAGGGAATACCTTATAAAAGAGGCGGCTAAAATTTATAAGCAGTCGCTGGAATTGCCGTTTTTCGGAACATTAGCGGGCAGATTTCAGAATGTTAAAAAGCTGTTGCCGTTTGTAATTGCAATATGTGCAGTGCTTTCGGCGCTGATTTGCGTAATATTTGTATTATCAACAAAATGGAAACATAGGGCAGTGCGCCATATTTATTATGCAACAGCCGCCACATTTTTGACAACATTGGTATTGCCGATAGTAATTTTGCTGTCAAAGAAGATTGAAACCTTTAACATAGCGTCAAGAGCAACATATATGCTGTTTGTATCGTGTGCAAATAACATTATAATGTGCGTGCTTGCGTGCTCACTGTTCTTTTTAATAGTATCGGTGGCATTGTTCTTGGTTTATAAACAGCTGTATAAAAAAGCGGTAAGATGATTTAGAAAAGTATTAAGATACCCGATTGTAGCAAAGGCTATAATCGGGTTTTTGTTTGCTGTTTTGCAGTGATGAGGTGGGGAAAATCAGACTAACTTTTTAAGGAAATGACAAAATTATAAATTATGACTAAGTTTCAGTCGGGCAACAAAGTAAAGCAAAAGCTAAACTCTCCGTCCCGAAGTAAAAAGTTTGGTCAACCTTTTCAAAGGTTGTGGGTGTGGGCAACGCCCACAAATACTTTATGCTATCGCAAATTTTGATAGCCAAACGGCTTGCCGTTTGGCGGCTTGAACACAATGGCGAAAGCCAATGCGACAGCAACAGGGAAAAGATACTCCCTATAATTTGTGCCGTCATTGCTACGCAATGACGGCACATTATTTTAACTAGGCTATCGCCTGTTTTCAAAACATTGTCTTAGCACGCAAACAGCTTTGCTGTTTGCGCCCGATAATTTGATGCAAAGGAAACTTTTTATGGGCTCTGCCCAAACCCGCAAGCCTTTAAAAAGGCTTGACCTGAATTTTAAATTCATTAAACTAAACTTTGTGTGCTAAACAAAAACCTGCCCGAGTCAGAATTAACTGAATCGGGCAGGTTTAAATTAATTATTAATTAAGTTAGGTTAATTATGCCGCAAAGTCTGTAACTTCTTTATTATTTGCAACTGTTTTAACCTGTTCTATAAGCTTGCTTGGATTTGTCTTGTAAAGGTGTCCTACGCTTTCGCCGTTTACCTCTGCAAGATATTTGTTTCCGTCTGCATTATAGAATTTAACGGTATCTGTACTGCCGTCTGAATATTTATATTCGGCGGTAAATACTGCGTTGCCACTCGGCTTGTCGGCTGTTGTGTCGCTCTTTGTAAGCAATGTGAGGTTCTGGAAGAATGTTGAGAAGTACGATGAGTTAAGCTCGTTATCCTTATATACTACTGTGGTAGTAGTTGAGGTTGACTCCTCGCCGTCCTCGTTTGTTGTGGTGGTTTCCTTTGTACTTATATCAAATGTATAAGTGTCAGAACCGTTATTAATTGTAAGGGTTGATACCGCCGACATAAGTGGGTGAAGTACATACTCAGAAGTGAGCTTTTCGTAGCTCATATCTACCCATGGAAGATTTGCAGATGCCATTGTATATACAACTTTTCCGCCCTTTGGCATAATGTTTACTTTGCCTGAGCTGTCAGGCTTAGATGCAATAAGGCTTACTGTTGTGTCGGGATATACCGCCTCAATAGCTGCATACGGGTCGCTGAGTCCAAGCTCCTTGAGCTGTGCGTCTGACGGATTTACCATTTTTACAGATTCGGCAAACAAGCCTCTGATTGCACCCGAAACCTTACTGCTTGCATCTTCGTTTGCATAGGTCTTTTTCGGTGATGTGATAACTGTTGTTGCCGAGTTTTTGCCGTCATTGTTAGGTTCAAGCACTACACTTTGTGGGAAGTTCTTGCCCGAAAGTGTAATTTTGCTGTACTGCGAATTATCTGTGTTTGATGCGGCGTCGTTAATTGCCTTTGAGAACATATCTGTAAGGCTGTATGAGAACGAATCGACTGCGTCACTCCCTACAAGGTAGATTGTGTCGGATGTGCCAAACTTTACATATGTTCCTGCCGATGACGGTGCGTCACCGCCCACAATAATTTTTGCCTTTGTATTGTCTGTGTAGGTAACGAGAACTGTTGCCTTTGGACTGTCAAAACCGCATTCTGATGCCTTTGCGCCGTCAAGGCTTATTACCTTGCTGAAGTCAAGCGCCGCCGCATCGTTTGCGATTGCATCAGGAAATCCTGCCTGCAATGAGAAGTCCTCAAATCCTACAAGTGTATATACGGTTTTTTCTGTTTTGCCGTTATCGTCAACCGGAGTTTCAGACTTTATTTCCATTGTGCCGGAGGTGTTTTCAACATTGATTGTTGAAATTTTTGCCGGTACATATTCAAGCAATGTGCCGTAGCTGTTGTTTTCAATTTCGCCCTTATCGTTGGTATTGATTTTTGCCTGGTGCATTCCGTTTTCATCAACCGAGGTTGACATATCAATACCCGGATCAATGCTGTCCATCGGATCGGCATCGTCACCCGCTTTTGGCAGGAATATGAGCAGCAGCATAACGCCTACAAGCACTACCGCCGCAATAGCAATGATGATGAGAAGTTTTACATTCTTTTTCATTATTTATTCCTCCTGCGCAGCCACATTACAATGCCTGTTACAAGTACGGCAACAGGAACTAATACAACAAATATTACAAAGAGAGTGTTCTTTGTTGTAGCGTCTGTAATGCCAAGCTCTGCATTGTTCATTGACTTGCTCTCAATGGTAATGCCTGCGTCATCCTTGTTTGCAAGGGTGTTGATTGTGTTCATAAGGTAGCCTGAGTTGTTAAAGCTGTTGTAAGACATAATGTCTGAAGTAAACATTGAGTATGAACCGAATACAACTACCTTTGAAGAAGAATTGTCTGTGTTTGACTTAACACCCTCGGCGGCTATGTTTACAGCCTCGTTTGTGAGATTGTCCTTGTAGTTCCAATTTTCGTCAGCATCAGTAGGACGAATACCTGCCGAATTTGAAGTTGTAAGAAGTGCGTGTGCCACACTTGTGTCTGAAAGTGTGATAGCTCTTGAGAAGAGTGTAACAACAGGAATGTTAGGATTTTTAAGTCCTTTTGTGTAGTAGTCTGTGTAGTCAACAGTGAAGATGAACGGCGAGGTGTTGCTTACAAGGCGGTCTGTGCTTGTTTCATATACATAGCCGTCATTTACCTGCATACCCCACTCGTTTAAGAGACTGTCAAGGTTCGGAGTTTCAATGCTGTTTTCGGTAGGAATGTAAATAAGGTTTCTGCCGTACTTGCCGTCATTGTCGAGCCACTTTGAAAGCTTTTCCACTGCGCCCTCGTCAAGGTCAACCGACGGCGCATAGAGAATAGCAAACTTGGCATCATTGTCGAGGTCGCCTGTTGCAAGAGTAACCTCGTTTACCTGATATGCGTTGTTTTGAAGAAGTGTTTTGATAGCTGTGCTGTCCTGCTCCTGATTACCTGTAATCATATCAACAATTACCTTGTCGTCTGTGGTAACATTGAGGATAGCTGTAACAACACCCTGCTCTACAAGTGAAGATGTTACATAGTAAGAGCCGTACTGTGTGTAGTAATTCTGATCGTACTCAAAGCAATCGTCAATAGTAAGCACTCTGTACTGGTCGCCGCACTCAACAATCATCATATTTGAGTTCTTTGTCCAGTCTGCATCTGTGTATTTCTGTGCGATTGACGGGTTGCTTGAAAGGTCAACATACTTGAGCTTGATTTTGCCGTTTGAGGCACTCTCCATTTTTTCAAGGAGCTTGTTAGCCTGAATGTAGTAGTTGCCCGACGCCTCAAACTTTTCCTCTGTGGCAAGAACTGTAATTGTAATGTCCTTGTCAATATGAGATACATAGTCTACGGTGTCGTTTTCAAGTGCAAAAGAAGACTCCTTTGTAAAGTCGATTACCATATTCGGGAATCTGTTTACGAGAAGTGAAACTATAATATTGAGAACAACCACAAGTGCGATTACAACCGCTACTACGGCAATCGCAACCGAGCCGTGGCGTGCTTTTCTTGATTTTAAGAAAGCCTTTAATCCGCCTTTTTTCTTGTCTTTTTTAGGTTTGTCGGCTTTTTTCGGATTTGTCGATTTAGCATCGGCATTTTCGTTTTTTACCTCGGCAGTGTTTTCTGCCGCAGTGTCTTTTTTAAATTCGCTCATTGCTCTTTACCTCCTTAGCTCCAGCGTCTTTTTTCGAGTACACGAGCGGTAAAGAACAAGAACAATCCCGTAACACTCAAAAAGAATACAATATCGGTAAGGTTAAGCATACCGTATGTGAAGTTTGTGTAGTATGTAAGAAAATCAATCTTTTTTACAATAGCTGCAATCCAGTCAACTGTAATGTAGCTTGAAAGATTGCTGAGCATATAGATGAGCAAGCCTACGCCCATACCTGCAACAGCAGAGATAATCATACTTTCTGTGAGAACAGAGATGAAAACATCAATCGCAATAAGCGCTGCGCCCAAAAGAAGAAGTCCGAAGTATGTGCAGAGTACAACCGCCCAGTCGGGAGTTGTGAAGAATGAAATTACAAGTGCATACACTACAAAGATGAGTGAGCAGAGTGCAAAGAGGATAAATGCGCCGAGGAACTTGCCCATTACAATTTCAAACAGGCTTGTAGGTGATGTGAGAAGTGCCTGGTCTGTGCGCTGACGCTTTTCCTCCGAAAAGGTTTTCATTGTTATAATAGGAATAACAAAAAGAATGATAATGAACATATTGCCAAATACATATGTAAGGCTTGCGGAGTCGTTTTCAATACATATCATACTGAAAAACAATCCCGAAAACAGAAAATACACCGCCATTACAACATAGGCAACGGCTGAATTAAAATAAGAAGAAAGCTCTCGCTTTAAGATTGCAACCATTATTTTTTACCTCCGACTGCGTCATAATTGCCGTTAGTAGTTAGCTTGAGGAACATTTCCTCAAGTGTTTCGTTGCCCGACTGCATATCAAGAATAGGGCAATTTATTCTTGACATTGCGTTGAACACATCACGGCGAATGTCATGCTCATTTTCGTACTCAACCATATATTTAGCCGAATTACCGCTTTTATCGGAAATTTTATTTACACGAATAACCGCAGGAATATTTTTGATTGCCGAAATAATGTCTGAAGAAGTACCCTCAACCACGAGTGCGAGCTTTTCCTCGCCTGCTGTTGAAGAAGAAAGCTCGTCTGTCTTTGCATCGGCAACAATCTTGCCGTTTGAAATAACAAGGATTCTGTCGCAGGTTGCGGAGATTTCCGACAGCACATGAGATGAGAATATAATAGTATGCTTTTTGCCGAGACTCTTAATCAGCTTTCTGATTTCAATAATCTGCTTAGGGTCAAGACCGACAGTCGGCTCGTCAAGAATAAGTACAGGCGGATTGCCGAGTAAAGCCTGAGCAAAGCCTACACGCTGGCGATAACCTTTTGAAAGGTTTTTAATGATTCTGTCTGCCTGCTCAGTAATACGAACAAGTCGCATAACCTCTTCAATGTGTTCCTTTTTGGGGAGCTTGACCTTTTTGAGGTCAAACATAAATTCAAGATACTTTTTCACTGACATATCAGTGTAGAGCGGCGGAATTTCGGGAAGATAACCGATTTTGGATTTAGCCTCTTTCGGATTTTCGAGAATTTCCTTTCCGTCAATTTTTACAGTGCCCGATGTGGAAGAAATATACCCCGTTATCATATTCATAGTGGTAGATTTTCCGGCACCGTTCGGGCCAAGAAATCCGAGGATTTCGCCCTCGCCAACAGTAAAGCTGATGTTGTCAACAGCCCTGATGTTGCCGTAGTTTTTTGTAAGGTTTTTAACCTCAACCATGTGACTTGTTCACTCCTTAATAATAGTAAGCGTATTGTTTACTCTGTGCTTTTGCAGAGCCATAATACAACATTTTACATTATACTATATAAAATCGGCTTTGTGTATATTTTTTATGAAAAATCCTAGTAGCTATACAAATTTTCATTTTTTCGTCACATATCAGAATAAAATTTGCTAATCGGTTAAAAACTAAAGGTAATAAATATTATAAAGAGGAATAGTTATGGATTATATAAATGCATTTTGGACAGGCGGACTTATTTGCGTAATCGGTCAGATTTTAATTGACAAAACAAAACTTACTCCCGCCCGAATACTTACAGGCTTTGTGGTGGCAGGTGTAATTTTGGGTGCAGTCGGACTTTACGAACCCTTCGCCGAGTTTGCAGGCGCAGGCGCATCTGTACCGATAAGCGGCTTTGGTTTTTTGATGAGTCAGGGGGTAAAAGAGGGACTTGCCGCAGACGGAGCACTCGGTGTTCTTACAGGCGGACTAAAAAGTGCGGCGGCAGGCATTGCGGCGGCAATATTCTTTGGCTTGATTGCAGGTTTAATCACTAAGTCGGGCGACAAATAATATATTTTTTCAAAAAGGAATCCGATTGTTATGTCGGGTTCCTTTGCTTTTTTTGACCTTACATAAAGCACCGTATAAGCATAGTCGACTCCGTTAAATTTTACAAAGCATAAGGCATAATACACATAAACAGCTCAAATTATTTGTAAATATTGCCGTATTTATTTTTTAATTAATAAAATTATGGTAATTGTGATTATTATGTGATAATATTATTTATGACAGAAATTCAAAAATAGGGCTGATTGCCCTTTAAATTAATTTTGAAAGGAGTAATCAAACTAATGAACAAGCACGGAATGCTAAAAGCGACAAGCGTTGCAATTGCACTTTGCACCGTTATGTCAAGCACAACCTTTGCATTCTCAACAGTGGCAAGTGCTGCTACCGTTGATACTACAGAAACAGTATCTGCTTCTACAACAAAGAGCAAAGATAACTTTTCTTGGGACAATGCATCGGTTTACTTTCTCTTAACCGACCGTTTCAGAAACGGAAACACATCAAACGACCACTCATACAACAGAGGTCTTGACCAGAGCGGTAAGGTTGTTTCTAACATTGATGACAGAGCTACCTTCCACGGCGGCGACTTTGCCGGTGTTACACAGTCTATCGAAGAGGGTTATTTCAATAACCTCGGTGTAAACGCAATCTGGATTTCCGCTCCGTATGAGCAGACACACGGTTATGTGGTAGGCAGCGACGGTAATCCAAGTTACGCTCACTATTCATACCACGGCTACTATGTTCTCGACTACACACAGACAGACGCAAACTTCGGTACTGCCGAGGAGTTTGAAACTCTTGTTGACACAGCTCATGAGCACGGCATCAGAGTTATTATGGATATCGTAATGAACCACTCAGGTTACAACTCGCTTTACGATATGGCAGAGTATGGTTACGGCACAGTAGCACCGGGCTGGGAAGACTCATACTATTCACATAAGAATGTTAACAACAAAACATATCACAGCTTTATCGACTACAATACAAATGCAGCAGACTGGGCTAACTGGTGGGGCCCTGATTGGATTCGTTGCGGTGTAGCAGGTTATACAGAAGGTGGTGGCAGTGACCTCACAAGATCTCTTGCGGGTCTTCCTGACTTTAAAACAGAACAGGCTTCTACAGTAGGTATCCCAAAACTTCTCCAGACAAAGTGGGGCAGAGAGGGCAGACTTGATTCTGAAACAGCAAAGATTAATAACTTCTTCACCAA
>ERZ791906.847-NODE-847-length-27857-cov-11.423782_pt1 | contig 27857 bp, 9 predicted proteins | sample MGYA00510146_ERZ791906 | MGnify/ENA primary metagenome ERZ791906 (study PRJEB30046, sample SAMN00792096) | human gut metagenome | study: EMG produced TPA metagenomics assembly of the A metagenome-wide association study of gut microbiota in type 2... | reverse complement strand
TTTATTAACAAAGAAAGTAAATGAAGTAGTAATCTTAGACAAAGATGGAAAAGAAGTAGTTCTTAACGTATTTAACGTAAATGGAGAAGGAGAAATTCCAACGAGTCCAAGTGTAACTGAACCAGATGTATCAACACCAGATGCATCAACACCAGATGTATCAACACCAGATGTATCAACACCAGATGCATCAACACCAGATGCATCAACACCGGATGTAACACAGCCAGATGTAACAACACCGGATGTAACACAGCCAGATGTAACAACACCGGATGTAACACAGCCAGATGTAACAACACCGGATGTAACAACACCGGATGCAATTACAACATCAGCAGACAAGGTAACAGAAACATCAACTAAAGAAGATGTTGAAACAACACCAGATAGCGGAAAAGATGAATCAACAGCTAAGCCAACAGTTAAGCCTACAACACCTAAGGTAACAACAGCTAAGCCAACAGTTAAACCAACAACAGCAAAGCCAACAACAAAGAAGGCTTCACTTAAGAAAACAAAGATTACTAAGAAAATAACAAAGAAACTTAGCTCAAAGAAAGTTAAATTAACATTCAAGAAAGTTAAGGGTGCTAAGAAGTACACAGTACAGGTATCAACAAGCAAGAAGTTTAAGAAAGTTCTTTACAAGAAGACAGTTAAGAAGACAAAAGTTACTCTTTCAAGCAAGAAATTTAAAGGCAAGAAGAAATTATACGTTAGAGTAAAAGCAGTTGGTGCTAAGAAGTGGTCAAAGGCTGTAAAAATTAAAGTTAAATAAATAAGTTTTTCAGATTATTAAAATAATAATGATAAGGGCTATGTACAGTATAATAATAAAGTATATAGTCCTTATTTTTGTGTAATAAGAAATTATTTTAGAATTTCTATCGCACATAAGATATTTCATTGTTGATGTATACTCACATGAAAACATTTTTTAAAAAAAACACACCTTCACTAAAAAATGATACCCTTAAACACAACAAAAAGTTTGATAAAATTTACATAGGTTTTGTAAAACTAAAATTAGGAAATTTTGAAAGGAGTTACAAATGAAGAAAGGATTCAAAAAAATTATGGCATACTTTTGTGCCATAGCATTAATTGTTACAAGTGTAACAGTGTACAATAACAAGTCAGTTTCAGCATATGATGATTCTGAGTACACAGCTTTAACAAATGGTAAAGTTGCTGCAGTTGGCGACTGGTCAGAATTATTTGCGGGAACATATGATGGTCTTGCAGGTAACATGAGTTATGCAGGAAGCAAGTTAGATGACTTAAGCTTAAAGATTGATGAGTCATGTGGTAAACCTGGTACTTGGCATTTACAGGCTAAGACAAAATTGACAGGACTTACAGTAGGAAAGACATATGATATTAAAACAAAATTAAATTCATCTATGGCAGGAATTTTATATGAAAAAACTGATGTTACAGGCGTAGTAAATTCAAACATTGAAATTAAAGCAGGTGAGAACGAAACTACACTTCAGTTTAAGGCAACAGGAGAAACAGAAACTTTAGTATTTGAACTTAGTGGTATGCCAACAGGTTGTGTAATTGACTTTAAGGGTATTACAACAACAGAAGCAACTGAGATTGTTACAACAACAGAACAGCAGCCGGAAGAAGATGGCTATTATGCTTCTATCAAAGGTCAGTGGACATTAACATCACCTTGGAGTGCTTTTTCAACAGGGAGCATTAAATATAAAGGAACAGCAGACAGCAATTCAGCAACAGTAGATATTAAATTCGCTGAATATGGTGGTGGAGATTGGCAGACACAGCTTCGTGTTCTTGGCTCAACAAATACAGTTGGTCCTTTAGAAGCAGGAAAAGATTACAAGGTAAAAGTAGATTACACAGCTTCAAAGGCTTTTGACGGTTTAGTAAAAGTTGGAGAAAAAGCAGAGAATGTAAAATTCGCGGAAGGTACAAATTCACTTGAAATATCATATAAGGCTGAAACAGAAAAACCTGATATTTATTTAAATTTAGGATATGCTCCAGCAGATGAAGAATTAAATATTAAGTTGACATTAGTGAAGGTTGAAGATATACAGACATCAGTTGATCCAACATCAAACAATGTGACATCAGCAGATGCATCAACACCAGATGCATCAACACCAGATGTATCAACACCAGATGTATCAACACCAGATGTATCAACACCAGATGTATCAACACCAGATGCATCAACACCAGATGTATCAACACCAGATGCATCAACACCAGATGTATCAACACCAGATGCATCAACACCAGATGCATCAACACCAGATGCATCAACACCAGATGAAACAACAACACCAAAGCCTACAACAGCTAAGCCAACAGTTAAACCAACAACAGCAAAGCCAACAACAAAGAAGGCTTCACTTAAGAAAACAAAGATTACTAAGAAAATAACAAAGAAACTTAGCTCAAAGAAAGTTAAATTAACATTCAAGAAAGTTAAGGGTGCTAAGAAGTACACAGTACAGGTATCAACAAGCAAGAAGTTTAAGAAAGTTCTTTACAAGAAGACAGTTAAGAAGACAAAAGTTACTCTTTCAAGCAAGAAATTTAAAGGCAAGAAGAAATTATACGTTAGAGTAAAAGCAGTTGGTGCTAAGAAGTGGTCAAAGGTTGTTAAAATTAAAGTAAAGAAATAATTCCATATTATAACTAAAAAATAATATGAAAATTTAATAGAGGAGGGCAGTGGAATAAACTGCTCTCCTTTCCTTTTAGAGTCAATTGTGACTTGTGGTTTCTATTGTAGAATGGTAGAATTGTAAATACATCAGATGACCATGTAACAGAAACTAAGACAATGGTTACTGACGAGAGTGTTATAACAGAACCGTTACATACAATAATAACAGCAAGTACGACAGACAAAATCACAAAAACAACTAAAAAGGTAAGTGTGAAGTCTACCAAAGTAAAAAAAGCAACTAAGAAGAAAAACTCAAAAAAGGTTTATTTGAAGTTTAAGAAAGTTAGCAGTGCACAAAAGTACCAGATTCAGATTTCAGTAAACAAAAAGTTCAAAAAGAAAATAATTAACAAAAAAGTAAACAGTAAGAAAATAAGCAAAAAAATAAATGGCAAAGTAAATAGTAAAACAACAAATAGCAAAAAAATAATTAGTAAAATAGCAAATAGCAAAAACTCAAAAACAGTAAAATTTGTATTAAAAAATAAGAAGCTCAAGAACTGGAAAAAACTCTATGTTAGAATTAGAGCTATTAAGGTAGTAAAAAATAGAAAATATTATAGCAAGTGGAGCAAGCCTAAGAAAATAAAGATAGTGAGAAAGTAAAGGAGAGAACATGAAAGAATTTTCAAAGAAATTTTTTATATACATATTGACGCTTACATTGTTGGTAGGCACATTCACATGTGTTACTACAGGTAGTGTAAGAAAAGCAGACGATTTTGACGGTGACGTTATGGATAATCCATGGGGTGCATTGTTTAGTACAACAACGGCGAAAGAAAGTAAAACAACTAGAAAAGAAACAACAACAGAAACAGTAACAGAATCAGGAACAACAACTGAAGCAACAACATCAGATAATACATCGGATTCAGCAGGTATCACTACAGAAGGAAAAAATACAGGTGACAATGCCACGGGAAGTGATGCCAACACAAGTCAGACTAATACGACAAATAATAACGCAACAGATGAAGGTATAACATCTTCAGGTCAGAATAATGGTGGCAGTACAAGCGAGAATATAACAAATGTAAATACATCAGATGCCCATGTAACAGAAACTAAGACAATGGTTACTGACGAGAGTGTTACTACAGAACCGTTACATACAATAATAACAGCAAGTACAACAGACAAAATCACAAAAACAACTAAAAAGGTAAGTGTGAAGTCTACCAAAGTAAAAAAAGCAACTAAGAAGAAAAACTCAAAAAAGGTTTATTTGAAGTTTAAGAAAGTTAGCAGTGCACAAAAGTACCAGATTCAGATTTCAGTAAACAAAAAGTTCAAAAAGAAAATAATTAACAAAAAAGTAAACAGTAAGAAAATAAGCAAAAACTCAAAAACAGTAAAATTTGTATTAAAAAATAAGAAGCTCAAGAACTGGAAAAAACTCTATGTTAGAATTAGAGCTATTAAGGTAGTAAAAAATAGAAAATATTATAGCAAGTGGAGCAAGCCTAAGAAAATAAAGATAGTGAGAAAGTAAAGGAGAGAACATGAAAGAATTTTCAAAGAAATTTTTTATATACATATTGACGCTTACATTGTTGGTGGGCACATTCACATGCGTTACTACAGCTAGTGTAAGAGAAGCAGACAATTTTGACGGCGACGTTGTATATAATCCATGGGAACGGCCTGATGACAACAATAAACCAGGAGATATAACCATTGATGATCCAGGCGTTGTTGCAATAACAATAAAAAAGAAAGATTTAAAAATTTCCATTAAGTCTGCGACAAAGAAGAAAAAATCTAAGACAGCGAAGATTGTTCTTTCAAATAGCAAAGTAAAAAAGATTATAAGAAAAAATGTAAAATATCAAATCAGATATTCAATAAAGAAATCTATGAAAAAATGCAAAACAAAAACTTACAAAACAACAAAGATAAAATTAAAAAAAATGAAAGCAGGGAAAAAATATTACATCAAGGCAAGAGCTTTTGTTAAAGGTACCAACGGAAAGAAGATTTATGGAGCTTGGACGAAAGCGAAGAGAATTAAATTGAAATAATTATTATGAGTCGTAGTAAAAAAACATACTTTTTCTTATTAATTTAAGTGAGGAATGCGTTACGTGAAGATAAGTGTCACGTAGCGCATTTTCTGTTTTATTATGAAAAAAACATAAAAACGAATAAAAACATTTTTATCGAAAAATCGTTGACTGTAAAAAATACATAAAGAAATTGTATGAAAATCTATTAAATAAAGGGTTTGTGGAATAGAAAAAAGTAAAAACAACTAAAAACTCAAAAAAACGTTTTTTCGCTTGTTTTAAGGGTAATTTAAAAGATATAATTTAAGGGTGCAAGATTATTTAAGGGAGGAATTAAGATGTCAAAAGTATTGAAAAAAATCACAGCTATAATGCTCACTTTAGCTATGGTTGTAACAATTTGTCCACAGGGCAAATTAATCAGTATCAAGGCTGCAGACGCGGAAGATAATACACCATACAATCTTTCAAATGGTAGACCGGCTTATGCTAGTTCACAAACCGGAAGTGGTTCTGCGGCAGAACTTGCAGTCGACAACGATGAAAGCACACGTTGGCAGGCTAAGCAGGACGACACAAATGAATGGTTATATGTTGACCTTGGAAAAGAGGCAGATATAGACCACATTTATTTACGTTGGGAAGCAGCGTATGCAAAGTATTATCAGATCCAGATTTCAAATAATGAAGATGACTGGACAACAATTTATGAGAAAGGAAACAAGCCGGGAGCTTTTGTAAATATGGCTTTCTCATATGAAGTAAACAAGTTTAATACAGAAAAAAATCTATATGAAGTAAGTGCAAAATGGACACCTGTTGAAAATGCTGTATACAGTGTTTACGAAGGTGACAAGATAGTACAGGCACCTGACAATTTTAAATTTGATAAAATTGGTCAGGATGGCGGAAATCTTGGCTTGACAGAAGGCACACATGAACTTGAGGTTAGAGCTTACAATAAAGATAACCCAGAACAACTTGTAGGTAGTGCAAAATGTACAGTAGAAGTTAAGGCAGACGGCAAAGGTAATAATGGTGTAGAAATTGACGAAACTGCAAAACTTAAACAGACAATTTCAAAAGAAGAATTAAGTAGTACAAAGGCAAGATATGTAAGAGTTCTTGTAATAAAGAGAGCTACAGCTTATGGTAGTTCATTATACGAATTCCAGGTATGGGGTACAGGTGGTTCAGCAAAGAGACCTGTAAACTATGGCGAAAATCTTGCATTAAATAAAACAGTAACATGCTCAGGTACAAGAGATGAATGGTGGATGAAGGATGATCAGGGAAATATTAAGCCTGATGCTTACAATAATGTTAAGCCTGAAAACGCAGTTGACGGAAATACTTCAACTTCATTTACATCATATCAGGGAGATAACCAGTGGTTGACAGTTGACTTGGGACAGGCATATACAGTAGGAAGAATTGTTGTAGATTGGACTTCTGACGCCGGTAAGATTTATGATGTATTAGTTTCAAGTGATAACAAAACATGGACAACTGTTCATCGTGTACTTAAGGGATATGCTAACGCTACAGATAATTTCACTTTATATCAGACAGGTGTAAGATATGTAAAAGTATTAGGTTACACAAAAGTAGAAAGTGGTAGTGGTATGGGTATCAGAGAATTATCAGTATATTCATATAAGGAAGGGGATAGCAAGGCAAATGAAGAAATCCCAGAACTTCCAACAAGACAAATTTTAAAAGCAGGAAGCGGTTCATATGTTTCAGGAGAAATGTATAACGAAAAGAACAAACTTCCAACATTCATTAATGAAAAGAATATTAAAACACCTATTGACTCAAACAGTTGGTGGTCATCAGCAATGGTGCAGACATTTAGTAACTTACTTTGTGCTACACCACTTAAGGCTTCATTCTCAAAGAAAGGTCTTGGTGTTTTACTTGCAACAGCAGGATGGGTTCCAGAAAGAACTGAAACAACATTAGGTACTGACCAGAGTACAGAAACATCAAGAGATTTTTATTTAGTACCTGAAACACTTGAAACAACATCTGCATACGACAGAGTTGAAAATTATGGTGATTATTCTGTTGAATTAGGTCTTATGGATGAAGATGGTCTTAAGATGAAATCAACAGTTGTTAAAGGTTCACCATATATCTTCAATGAATTCAATAAGGATACTGTTGCATACTTAAGCGGTGAATCTATTACAGAATTCTTTAATGGAAAAGGCGAACAGATATTAGCTAAAAAAGGTGATACTGTTGTAACAGACCATATTGGATTCAAAACATTTGATGATGAAAACACAAAGGCAGTTAATGAGGGTACATACTACGAATTAAATGTTCCTGAAGGAACAGAATTCAAGGTTATGATTGCAGGTGGAAATTATAAGATTAAGATTACATTCCCATCAGTAGACCAGAATTATTTATCATTAGCAGGTATGAACAGTAAAGATGATATCGAAACTTACTATCAGCATGGATATGCTTTTGTAACAGATACATTAGTAACTTATTCATATAACAAAGAAAATTCAAAGATTATTACAACTTACAAAGCAACTACAAAGTTAATGAGAGAAGGTTTCTCTGATATAACAATGCATTGCTTATTCCCACATCAGTGGAAACATAGCGCAGATGTTGAGGGCGATAAGACTTTCACAACATATCCTTCAATCAGAGGTGATATGAAGTCAATTTGGGCTAATGAATATTCAACAACACAGCAGTTCTCAGGTTTATTACCTACATTCGCAAAATCAAACAGCAAGATGTTTGATAGCAATGAAATGAAAGATTACTTAAATCAGGTAGTAGCATCAAAGATGGATACAGCTCCTGTATCAGATGCCTACTGGGAAGGTAAAAACGTTCACCCACTTGCAATCAGTGTTCTTATGGCTGATCAGTTAGGTGAAACAGAAATTAAAGAAAAATTATTATCAAAATTAAAGAGCATCATGGAAGACTGGTTCAACTATGATGGTGGGGATGATAGATGTTACTTTATCTACAATAAGGATTGGGGAACATTATATTATCCAGACAGTTCTTTCGGTGCTAACGCAGCTATCTGTGACCACCACTTTACATATGGGTATTTTATGTTTGGTGCAACAGTATTAGCAACATACGACAAAGAATTTTACAATGATTATAAAGATATGATTGAACTTATGGTTAGGGACTATGCAGATCCTGAAGAACCTGAAGATGATGGAAACATGTTCTGTAAGTTCAGATCATTTGACCAGTATTCAGGACATTCTTGGGCTGGTGGATACGCTGACAGCGATTCAGGTAATAACCAGGAATCAGCTTCAGAAGCATTATTCAGTTGGGTTGGTATGTACCTATGGGGTGAAGCAACTCAGCAGCAGAAGTGGATTGATGCAGGTGCATACGGATTCACAACAGAAATGGATGCGGTAGAACAGTATTGGTTCGATTATGATGAAACAAACTGGTTAGGGGATCATCCTGACAGAGATGCTGATAAAGTATATGATTACCCATTCCAGGGAACAGGTCAGATTTACGGTGCATCAATGGGTTATGGTACATATTTTGGTGGAGAACCATTATATGTATACGGAATTCAGTGGTTGCCAATTTCTGAGTACCTTACAAACTATGGTATGAATCAGGAAAAATGTAAAAAAGTATACCAGGGATTATGGGATGATACAAATTATGCCATTGAAATCGAAAGAAAGTTGCATGAAAAATATGTAGCAGAAGGTAAGACAGAGGATGCCGCATGGCATAACCCTGATACTTATGCAACACCTGATACAGGTTGGCAGCATATTACATGGCCATTCTTATCACAGACAGATGCAACAAGTGCATATAACTTATTTGAAAAGAATGTAAGTAAGGTTCAGGTAGAAGATAGAGCAAATACACTTTGGTTTGTTTCAGCAATGGACGAAATTGGTCATAGAACAAATGACTATATGGTAGTTGGTAATATTCAGGGTTCTGTTTATGTAAAAGATGGAAAATACACAGCAGAAGTTTGGAACCCAACATCAGGAAGAAAAGTAGTACAGATTAAGAAGGCAGATGGAACATTAGTTGGTAAAGCAAGAATTGAAGCAAACTCAACTGTAAGCTTTAAGATTGATACAGAAAATTACTTCGCATACAAACAGGTTAAGAAACCTACAATTACAGCAACAGCTCTTAAAGATGGTGTTGTAACAGATGATGTAAACGGAACAACAGAATTTTCTGATACACAGTTAGTAGAACTTTCAGCAGAAGAAGGCACAACAATCTACTATACAACAGATGGTTCAGCTCCAACAAAAGACTCAAAAAAATATACAGGTAAGATTTTAGTATCAAGTGATACAACAATTAAGGCAGTTGCAGTTGAAGATGGATGTATTGATTCATCTTATGCAGCAGCAGTATTGAAGATTGATGGAGATACAGTTCAGGGTAGCGATAACTTGTCAATTGAAGCAACAGCAACAGCTTCTTCAGAAGATGGTGCAAATGTTGCCACAAATGCAATTGATGGAAATGGTAGCACAAGATGGAAATCAAAAGATAATGATGATGAATATCTTCAGCTTGATTTAGGTTCTACAAAAGTTATTAACCAGGCTGTTATTACATGGGAAGCAGCATACGCTGAAAAATATGAAATTCAGGTTTCCCTTGATGGAAAAGAATGGACAACAGTTGCGACACAAAGCGGTAAAGTCGGCACAGTTACAACTAACTTCCCAGCAACAAAAGCTAAGTATGTAAGAATGAAGGGTATTGCAAGAGGGACAGCTTACGGATATTCAATTTTTGAATTTGAAGTATATGGTGCCGTGAAAGCAACATCACCTGTAATTTCACCGGTTAGTGGTGTATATGATGGAAAACAGAAGGTAACATTATCAACTGTAGTTAAGGGTGCAGAAATCAAGTACACAACAGATGGTACTGCACCTACAGAAGATTCACCAACATATACAGAACCATTTGAAGTTGATAGCACAACAATTGTTAAGGCTGTTACATACAGAAAGGGAATGATTTTATCAGATCCAACAGAAGCAGATATTATTGTTAGTGGAACAGTAACTATTAATCAGAAGGAAGTAAGAATAGCAAGTGACAGATCAGTTCAGCTTTCAGCAGTTTCAACTGATACAGTTACATGGGCAAGTAGCAATACAAAAGCAGCAACTGTTGACCAGACAGGTCTTGTATCAGGTAAAGGTGTTGGTGAAACAACTATTACGGCTACATTACCAAATGGAAATAAGGCAGAATGTAAGGTTATTGTTACAGAACCAATACACGTTAAATCAATAAGCATTCCTGCTACATATGAAATGAAGAGCAAGTCTTCAGAAACATTTAAATTAATAATTAATCCTGAAGATACAACAGATGAAATTACACCTGAGTGGAACTCATCAAACGACAAGGTAGCCGTAGTTAATGAAAATGGTACAGTAACAGCCAAAGGTGAAGGTGAGGCAACTATTACTGTTAAGGTTGGAACATTTACAGCAGAATGTAAATTAACAGTAGGACCTGCAGCAAGTAATGCAGAAATGGCAGTTAATAAGAAGTACAACAAGGCATTAGGCAAAACAGTAAATGTTTACCCAAGCAGACAGAATGAAGGTGGTACTGAAAAAGATATAACAGACGGTTCATTTGAAGGAAGTTATATTTCACCTAAATTTGAAACAGCTAATACATATTTTGAAATTGATTTAGGCGATACATATGATGCAGCTAAATTAGACAGAATAGTTATTAAGTATCATACAAATAATGATGGAACACTTCCTACTAAGGGATATAAGATTCAGTATTCAATTAACGGTGTTGACTTTAGAAATGTTAAGTCAGTTCCAGGTTCGGATTTAGCAAAGGCAAAGGAGAATAATCTTATTGATGAACAGAGCATGACTGGTGTTGAAGGCAATGTTAGATTTGTCAGAATATTCTACCCAGATGCAAATAATTGGGGATATCAGGTAAGAGAAATTGCTGTACTTAGTACAGAGCAGAATGCAGAGCCTATTGAGGTTGACAACTGCGATGAGACTGCTGATTTTACAGTAACATCAAACAAGTTCAGTGAAATTGAATACAATATTGTAGCAGGTGATAATCAGAAAGACTTTAAGTATAGAGTATTCCTTGATGGCAAGAGCGTTACTGGTCTAATTGATGCCGGCGAAGGCGTAATTAGTGAAGTTGAAAAAGGAACTCATACCGTTAAGGTCGTAGCTTACGGCAATGGTCTTATGTCTAAGGGTATTACTAAGACAATTGAAGTGGATGATGGTTCATTAGTTGATTATATTAGTACTGTTAGAAACTTAACTAAGGGCAATGCAACAGTAACAGTTGAGGATATTAATGATGGTACTGAAGGCAGCAAGGATACTAAGATATTAGTTGATGGTACTATTTCAACTGAAAACGATAAAACAGTACAGACAACATACGGAAAGAAAGAGGCAACAGTAACACTTGAACTTACAGCTCCTGTTGATAAGAGTTTAGTTGAGGAATTATTAATTGCATTTAAGGCTAACAATACAAATGCGACAGCATTTAAGATTTACTTATCAGATGATGGACAGAATTATCAGTTGATGGCTGACAAGTCAGGTGTAGCCTATAAGAGTGCAACAGAAGTTAAACTTGATATGGACAAGTATACAAAGGACACTGTTAAGTTTGTTAAGATTGAACTTACAGACGGCAATGTAACTTGGGGATATCAGATTTCTGAAATTGCATTAATGGGTACTAGCGTGTTTATGCCAACTGAAGCAGAAGGTCTTGTAGTAACATCAGATGAATTTAACAAGATTACTGTTTCGTTTACAGGTGATACAGAACAGCTATACAATGTAAAGGTAGATGGAAAGGCAAAACAGATTAATGTTAAACCTGGTACATATACAATTGAAAGAGTAAAAGGTGGTTCACACGAAGTTGTTGTTACAGCTATTAAGAATAGTATTGAATCAAAAGGTATCTCAGAGGCAATCGTTGTTAAGTCAGCACCAACTACAAAGAGTGTAAATGATGATGACGAAGACGATAATGACTTTACAAGACCTGGCGAGACAACAAAGCCAAGAGAAACAACGCCAAGTGGTACAACAAAACCAGGTGAAACAACAACATCAGGCACAACAACAAAGCCAGGAACTACAACAAAGCCTGGTACTACAACAAAATCTGGTACAAAGGTTACTCTTAAGAAGGTTAAGATTAAGAAAGCTACTAAGAGTAAGAAATCTAAGAAGGTTAAGATTAAACTTAACAAGGTAGCAGGCGCTACAGCTTACCAGGTTAAAGTTTCAATCAAGAAGAACTGCAAGGGCAAGAAGAAGGTAACTATTACTAAACTTGTTAAGAAGGCAAACTTCAGCATTAACATTAAGAAACTTAAGAAATCTAAGAAGTATTATGTTAAGGCAAGAGCAGTTAAGATTGCAAACGGCAAGAAAGTCTACGGCAAGTGGAGCAAGCCTAAAAAAGTTAAGTTTAAATAATTCTTAATAAAATAAATAATACCAAAATTCCAAAAAGAGGGCAGAAAATGTATAAAAATTGTTTTATGCATTTTTCGCCCTCTTTCTTAAAATAATAAAAAACAATAACAATATACTAAAAAAGTAATAAAAATGCAAACGTTATATAAGCATAATGCACAAAAAAAGCTTTGATGGTTATGCAGAATATAGAAAAAAAGTTTTTTCGTTGAAACAAAATATGCATAATGTTATACTTAAAAATGATAAAACAATGATGGGTTAGTTTACCTTTTTTTAGAATTGACCTAATAATATAAAGAAAAAATAAGTAGTTTAGTGAAAAACGACGTTAATTAAGAGTAAATACTGTTTATAAAAAAGAAAGGGAGAAAAGGGAAATGAAGAGACAGATGAAAAAAATAATTTCAATGATACTTGCTATGGCTATGGTGGTTACAAGTATTAATTTTACTCCGAAAAATGTTAGTGCGGAGGATGATGGTAGTGGATGGACTACAATTTCAAATATGTCGTATCAATCCAGTAATACTCCTATGACTTTAAATTATAAGGTGGCAAAGGGCGCAGAAAGTAGTGCCATAGAAGCTTACGGTCACCATTATTTGCATGTGTATCCGGAAGGACTTACAGGTGCAGATAATGCAAAAATTTATTTAAACGAGGGGCAGACAACAACAGGAGAAACTGTGTTTCCAGGAATGAAAGACCATGATAATACAAGATATAACATAGGACTTGGTTTGACTGACGTAAATTTAAAGGCTAACACATATTATTCATTACGATTTGTGTATGGCACACATGATGTTGTGTATTATTTCTATACAGGAAACAAAGAAGATATTAAGGAAGAAACCACAACAGAAACAACCACAACAGAACCGGAACCTTCAATTACACTACAGGCTTTAACTAAAGCGTATGTGTACAACTATTCAGAAATTGATGGAGGATATAAGGTAAGTTTTACGGATCCAAATACTGTTAATGTTGAAAATGAGGCAACATATACATACACATTAAATATCAATGGGCAGACAATAGAAAACATTGCATCATCGGGAAGCAGTGTTGACTTAAGTAGCCTTAATTTAACAGAAGGTACAGTATATACTGTAACAATGAATGCTGTTTATAAGAAAGGTGATACTACTGTAACATCACCGGCTTCAAGTGAAACAACATTTACATATAGAGGAAAAACAACAGCATACGATAACGGAATCCCGCAGATTTTTATAAACTCATCAAGAGATACAAAAACAAAAGATATTAATTTATACACAGATACTACAAAGACAAAAGTGAATGCCTCTTTAATGATAAAAGGAGCAGACGGAAGTACAACAGAAGTTTCAAATTCAGGAACTGTAAATGTTAGAGGTAATTCAACATCTTTAGCTGACAAGAAAGCGTATAACTTAAAGTTTGACTCTTCAATTAATCCATTTGGTATGGGTACAGCAAAGAAATGGAGTCTGCTTGCAAATATTTTTGATAAAACCATGATAAGAAATTACATGGGACTTAATTTCCAGAGATATTTAGAGAGTACACAGACACCATTTGAAAACAATGTAAGTAAGGCATTCACAAGCAATTGTAAAAATGTTGATTTATACGTGGACGGAAAATACTTGGGAACATACCTTTTAACAGAGTCAGTGGAAGTAGGAGCAGACAGAGTTAATATTGATACAAGTTACTATGACAAAACTACTGATGATGTAAAGGCAGATAGTACACCAACAACAGTTACAATTAATGGAACAGAGTACAAGTTATATGATGCCTTATTGGAATTAGCTAATGACAGCAGACTTGATACAGATGTATATTATTTTAAAACAAGTGTGCTTAAACAACAGTTTGGCTTAAATGATCCGGTATGTTCTACAGACATTGCGGGAAATAAATTAAATCCTAGTTTAACGGGTAATAGTGCAGATGCTGTTAAGCCACAATTTGTAAATGATATTAAATCATACTTAGAAGGATTTGAAACTGTAATTAACAGTACATCATACGAAACATCTGATGCACAGTTTGAAGATATGAAAAAATTCATTGACGTAGATTCTTTTGTAGATTTCTACATTACATCAGAATATTTCATGACAAAGGATATAGGTTTTAGTTCTACACGTTTCTATATTAAAAATGGAAAATTATACGCAGGTCCATTGTGGGATCTTGATTTATCAAGCGGAAATATTGATGAACATGAGAGTGCACAGGGTTTTAGAAGTCAGAATGCATTTAAGTGGTTCGAAGTATTAATGAAGAATAAAAATTTCTATAATAAGGTTGTGGCAAGATACAAAGAACTATTACCAAAAATTAAATCTTTGTATGCTGACAATGGAGAAGTAGATACAGTAGTAAGTGAAATCGCTAAGTCGGTTAAGACAAATTATGAGAATGCATACAACTACAAACGAGCTACAACTGATGACGAAAGAAATGTAGGCTGGGGATATTCATGGTTATATGGAATTAATGGATCATTAGATGGAACTGGTGGAAAAACTTTTACAGAAGCTGAACTTAAAAGTGTAGGCTCTTATGGTTCAGGTGTAATGCATGATACATATGAAGAGTATATTACAGAGTATAAAACATGGCTTAAAAATAGAAATAAATGGCTTATGAGTCAATTTAACATAGGTGACGAAGATGCAGCTTATTATAGAATTAGTGGCGACGATGATTTAAACAGTAACGGTGTAGGAAAAGATTCTGTTGACGGTCTTAATAATTATGTAAGATATGCAGGAGCAAGAGCAATTGCTTACTCACCAATTGCAGGGGACATTCCATCAAATGCCATTGATACCCAGTCAGATACAAAATGGGAACCATTGGATAATACAAGTGATAACTTTAAACTTAAATTAGGAAATACATATAACGTAAAGGAACTTTTGATTAAGTGGCAGACAGCAAGTGCTGCAGATTATGAGATAGAAGTTTCAACAGATGGTAAAATCTATAATAAAGTTGCTGAGTTTTCCGGATTAACAGGAGCAAGAACAGATAAAATAATTTTAAGAGATTCAGTAGAAGCTAAATATATCAGAATAGTGCCAACAAAGAGAAGTACAGGCTATCCTGTGGCAATATTTGATTTTAGCGTTTATGGAAGTGATAGCGAAAAGACAGCCGAAGAGTTTGTTGATGAAGTTGAAGATGCAACCCAGGAAAAAATTAATCCGGATAGCATTGCTGATGATGATTGGGAAATTGTAAATGAAAATAAGTCAAGCAGTGGCGCAACAATTTATATGACAAAAGCTAAAAAAGTCATGATGGCAGAACGTGAAACCATGTGTGGTTATTATGGAGCAAATACAGTTCAGGCATGGGGAAAGATTTCTGATAATATGAAAGCACAAAGTATTTTCGGCTTTGTTGCTAAAGACGGTGGTACACCAACAGGAATTATTATTGATGGTGTTAGATATATGGATATTATAAATGCATCTGTTAATAAGTTGGTTTATGTAAAAAATGATTGTGTATTTATTAAGGACTCTTTGTTGGATTCGAAGAAAGGAGAAATCTCATACCATACCATTACCGTAGAAGGAAATAATTTAGGAACATTCCTAGTTAAGGTTGTAGGCTCGACATCAAAGCCTATTACCCCAATCGGCTTATTAGCAACAGCCGATGGTAGGGGCAATATTGCTGTAGAATGGGGACAAAATGGAGACATGATTAGTAATGGTCAGAAATATAACGTATATATAGATGACGTATTAGTATCAACAGGTGTAGCGGCAGGAAGATATACTTATGAAGTAACTAATGGAACTCATACGGTAAAATTAATAGCTACACTAAATGGTTATGAATCAGACGCAGTTACGGCTACAGTCGAATCCACGGGTGGTAAAGATCCGGTTGAAACAGATTCATCTACAGTAGCACCAACTGAAACAGCAACAGAAACACCAACTGAAACAACAACAGCAGGTGACATTGATGTGCCGGGTGATGCAAACTGGATTACTTTGGATCGCTCTGATGGAGAGTATAAATATTACATACCATCTGAATATAGTGGAGTATTTGAAGGTAAGGCAAGATATGCTAACTCAGCTGATGTTTATATTGAATTTTCATTAGGAGCACCATTTAGTTCGGTAAAATTAGATAATAATGATTATACTAAGTCAAACGGTGCATATGTAAATATTTTAAAATCAGATATAAATGATTATCAGGTTCATAAGTTAGATGTTGTTGCAACTAACGGCAAAGCAATAATATATTTAAAGCGAGTTAAAAAGACAGGCGTAACTTTCGTAGATAACCAATGGGAAAAATATCGTAATGAAAGTATTACATGGGACAAAGTAGATGGTGCCATAAAATATGCAATTTATGCAGATGGTAAATTGTACATAACAACAGATGACGAGAATACAACATCAATATCAGTTCCTGCTTATGCTTTTGCAAAGGCAACAAATAACAACGGACAGGCAACTACAGTTGGAAAACATACAACAGCAGTTGTGGCAATCAAAAATGGAGACGAAATCAAAGAGACTCTATCAGATATTGATTCAACAAGAGTGATGGGTTCAAATTCATTCCAATTGTATGTAAATTACATTTTCGGAAGTGGGACAAATTTGTGGAATGATACGGGAGTTGACAGCAAGTGGAATTTCACTATATGCGAAGGTGTAAATTCAGACATATCAACAGGGGCAGATGTAAAAGTAGATTACACAAATGATGGACAGGCTAATTTGACTTTTAACAATATGGGCAAACATACAGGAAGTGATCAGGCATGGACTATCAAAGCTGCAATCTATAATGAAGCAGCAACAAAGGGCGAGTTACAGAATTTATCTTTTAAGATATATGGACCAAAAGAGTTAATAGGCGAGACTATAAAGATAAAATGTTGTCCTGAAGAGTATGTAAATGGAGCATATTCAAATGATATTTATGAAGAAAAAGAATATACATTTGAAAGGGCAAAAGATGGAAGTGCGGTGCTTAATTATTCACTTTCATTTAACTCAACAAATGATTCATATGATCTATTGTTTGGCTTAGGTTTACTTGATTTTAAAAATGCAACTAATAAAACTCTTACATTCTCAGATGCTGACATTAATACTGTATATGGAATTACAGATTTAAAGGCAACAGGTACAAATGTTGCAAGTGATGATGCTAAGGGCGATTTATTTATATCATGGTCATCTAATGTACCTGACAAAATGGCCGGTTTCTATAAATATCAGGTAGAAATTGATGGGGTACTTTATAAATATTCAGAGACTGAGGACTTGTTCCCTGGAACTGTAAACAACATAACAGCATCAGGATATTCAGTTGGTGAACATAAGGTTGTTGTAAAGAGTATTTACGATGGCACAGTTACGAGCTCAAAAGAAACAACAGCCATCATTTCAAATACAAAAAAACCTGATTTAGTTGTAACAGGAATGAGCATTCCAAAAGTGACACATTATATTGGTGAAAACTTACAGCTTAGTGTAACAATAAAAAATATTGGTAATGCAGTTGCAAAACCTGTAGCAGGAAAGAATCTTATTGTAAGACTATATGAAGATAGCAATAACGGTAAAGATTTAGGTTATAAAATATGTTACGCTAATACAACTGAGGCAGAGCAGGGAACTAGTCCTGGATATTTGGAACCGGGCGAAGAGTATACAGTTGTTTTTGATGTTAAAATTGATGAAAATCAGGATGGCTCAAATATATATAAATACAGAGCATTTGTAGATGCAGACAGAATTATAGATGAGGGAGATGATGAGGATAATAACGAATATTCTAAGTCATACAAATTCTATGATTCATTAAAAGAAGTAACTTTCAATTTAGAAGATGGAAATTTATATGCAACATGGCCTGCATCTGATGATGTTAAGAAATACATCGTTGAGTATACTGTTGGTGATGAAACAAAAACAATGACAGTTACTGATAACAAGTGTAGTTTAGGTGATTATGAACAGTTCACTGAAGGAACAACAGTAACAGTAACAACTGTAGGAAAAGATGATGATGAACATGTTCATGCTAAGGGAAGCACAAAGCCAGATTTGATAATTTCATCAGTATCAACTCCAAGTAATGCCTATGGAGTAGGGGATGTTATTCCGATTACAGTAACTATGAAGAATGTTGGCTTAGGGGTTGCAAAACCTAACGGAAACAATAACATGACTGTAAAGCCAACTAAGGATGGAAAAATAATTGAGTCAAATATTGTTAATCCTACATATAGAACAATGGGGAACGACAACCTTGAACAAAAGTTAAATGTGGGAGCTGAGTTTACTCCAACAGTTACATTTAATTACACTGTTCAGGAAAGTGATTTGAAAGAAGGAATAATTCATATAGGTGGCTACGCTGACGGAGATTATGTAGTTGATGAAAGTGATGAGACTAACAACTGCACAGAAGTTGCTATAAAGATTATTTCAAAAGGAGCAGTTACATTAGACAGTAATAATGGTGACGGACCAGTCAAGGCAACATGGAAGCAGTCAACAGATGAAAATGTTGAATCATATCAGATTCAGTATATTGTAGACGGAGACATAATTAAGAAGAATATTAGTAAAGATGAAGTAGACAGCGATGGTAATTATGTTTATACATTTGGAGATAATGAAGGCCTTGACAATCAGTCCCAAGTAAAAGTGTTAGTTAAATTTTCAGGAGATGAAAACTATTATAATTATGCAAGTACAACAGCTATGGTTGATTTGATAGTCAGCACTGTAAAGGGACCAAATGAAAACAACGAGAAAGTAAAAGTTGATGTAAACTTTGATTTAGTAGCAACAGTTAAAAATATCGGTACAGCAAAGGTATCAGCTACAACAGATACTCAGGAAAATTATGGCAAAAAAATTTATGTGACACTTTGTAGACAGGAAGGTGTAGAGCAGGTAGTGTCAGATGGTTATTATTTAGGCTTGAATGTTGGAAAAACAGCTAGTATCAGATTAAAAAATGTGTGTGCAAAAGAAACTGGAACAAAGAAGCTGATTATTAATGTAGATGATGCTGGATGGGATACAGAAGAAGGCAAAGATGTTGGATATATTCAGGAGTCTAATGAAAATAATAACAGTTACGAATATACTGTTAATGCAGTAATTGAACAAAATCCAATGGATTGGACAACTTTAAAAGAAAAAGTGGGAAGTGATACACCATATCAATTTAAAGTGGCACAGGGATCAAAGGCTGCCAGAATAGAATACAAGGTAGTAGATACAAACAATAGAACATTGGATTACAAAGATATCATTACAAAAGATATTGGATATAATGCTAGCTACATGTCAATTGGTTTCAATCCAAACTACACTGTAATGACAGAAGTTAAGAATGATTCAACAGGTCAGGTTATCAGTACAGTTCCATATTGGGCTGCAATAACTAAGAACCAAGTTGATTCTAACATTCACGACCTGGATAACTGTACAATAATGGATGTTGAAGGTTGGGACATTGACGGTATTGGTGTAGATGGGAATGCTGTTCAAAAACCTAAAAAACCAGGAACACACTTTAACAGAGACGGAAACGGCTTCAACATGAACGTTGATGACTTTGATTTAAATGCATACTACTTATTGAAGTTATATAACAAAAATGGTGATTATGTAGTAGTTGCATTCAGAGTTACAGATGAAAATGGTGATATTGGAGACTGGACACAAATTCAGGGAAATAATATGGATAATTCAGCAATTCCTGTTTATTACCACACAGCTCATCGTGAAGTAAAGAGTTCACTTTATTACGATAAGCATGATATTAAATTAAGTAATATTGCAGCTTACAACGGAAATCATATTTCTGTAGATTTGGATACACAGAACAAGATTAATCCAAATGCTAACAGAGTTTTAATTACAAGAGGTTTGTTAGACAGTAGCGGTGATATGATTATTCCTTCAGTAGATGGAACATCTGTTGAGGAAGGAACAGAAACAGGTTCCTATTATGCATGTACAGGTGATTTGTTAAATACAAATTCAGTAGATTATTATAAGAGTGAGAGCAATTATGTTTCTTTAAGTGGATATGGAATTAATGGAAACAATAAGATTCAGATTATGCTACCTAATATGTTAGCGCAGATACCTGTTCATAGTGCTTTAGGTGGAAAAAAAGATAATGAATATTATTACATGAAAGTATATTGGGATGAGGAAAATTATAAGGGACAATATGTTTCTATTCCAATAAAGATTAAAGCAGATATACCTGAGATTGAAAAGGTTAATGGTTTAGTTGCTACAAACAGAGGTAGTTCGTTATCAATTTCCTGGGTTAATTCAACACAGCAGGAAGCTGATGGATATTTATATGATGTTTACATTGATGGTGAATTAAAGGCTCAAGATGTACAGGCAGGTTCATATAGCTTCTTAGGATATAATGAAATCGGTTCTACACATACCATTAAAGTAGTGGCAAAATGGTGTGAACAGACAACAGAAGATTCGGTAGAATACACTATTATTGAGCCGGAAAAAGAACCTGAAGAAATAGTACAGGGTGAAGTACCTACATATCCTGATGACAATGATAACAGATGGGTATTAATTTCAGGCCAGCATATATTACCTGTTTCAGAAGAAGGTTCACTTGGAAAAACAAATGCAAAAATTTACTATTATACTGATGAAGACATTAATGGAATAACAGGTTACAATGACAGTTATATTTCATTAAATGGTAGTTCAAAATATTTTACAGGAACAACAACTAAAATTTTTGTACAAAGAGGTAATAGTACATCGTTAGTTTCTAAATCAGTATATGATAGTTACTATGAAGGACAGACATTGATGAATTCATCAACAATGTTTGAATTGCCAAGTGGATTTACAAAAGACACAACATACTATTATGTAGTACGTGTTTGTGGAAATGATGGAAATACATATAAGGATTTCTACTTTAAGATAATTCCAACAGATGATTCAATTGATTCAGGTGTTAATCATACAGGAAAATGGAGAGAGATTAGTGGTGAATCACAATTGTCTGTAAAGATGGGCTCAGGCTTGAAACTTAAAGGTACAATCAGCTTTTTAGATTATCCTGCATTCAATGAAGGCTCTTCTATAACAGAAAAAGGAGGAACAACATCTATTGGAACAAATACATATAATGCAGTTGGTTACAATAGATACTACTTATCCATAATCGGTGATACAAATTATTATGTAGCAGGTAACACAAAAGTCTATGTTTCAGAAGGAAGCGATTCTGTTTTATATGCAGAAAATGCAAATGATTTGACTTTTACAGAGAAAAAAGTAAGTGACCAGTCTTATTCAGGTCAGATAATCTCTGAAACAGAAGAACTGTTTAGTGTTGTCTATGCAACAACATATTATTTGTTGAAAGTTCAAAGTGGAGACAAAGTCACATACATACCTTTTGAAGTAAAAGTCAACACAGGAAATGTAGAAGTTCTTGGCTTCCAGATGAACACAAATAAGAATGCCGGTGGAGTAGCTGAATACAATCCATCATTTAGAGTTGTTTCAAAAACAAGTAATGTAATGACAATCAATAACAGACTGTATGAAGTTAAGAAAATGGGTACAGTTTATGCAATTGATGATGGAAATACGGACATAAAATCTAATATGAATTTGGATGCAGTTTCATCTAATGCAAATGTATCAAAATATGAAACAACAGATAGAGGCAAATTGGCAGGCTACACGACTTCTGCTAATGACAATGATTGCTATACATACTATGCATTAACATTTAAATATACTAATTACAAATATGCTACATTGGAACAGAATTGGGCATTTAGAGCATATGCAGTATTAGATATGGGTGATGGTACAGAAAAAGTTGTATATGGTAAAAATATTTACACAACAAATATGTATGACATTGCACAGAATTTATATGAAAATCAGAAAATGGGAACAAAAGAATCTCATGATTACCTATATGATAATGTTCTAAATATTGTTGATATGTATAACAATATGGGACAAATTGCAAATGCAATGTTTAAGGCAATGGGAGTTACATCAACATCTGACAGCAGATATGAGACAGTGACAAAAATGACACAGGACTTACACAATTATTGCAAATGCTTATGGGGAATATCATATGATACAAGAGGTAAGTTTAGAAGCTCCCAGGTAGAAGATGAATTACTGAAATTACTTAACGGAGTGAAAAACAATGACAAGAAATATGATAGTGTTTATGATTGGATTTACAATGAAACATCCAAGTATGGAAAGAAAAATGGAACGAAATACAAAGGATGTTATAGGCTTGTAGATTATTCATGGGATAATAGCATTGATAAAGATTTTTATAAACAGTAATACTACATACAATTAATAGGAGGGTATTTAAGTGAGTTGCACAAAAAAATATGAAAAACCTATAATTGAAGTTACACGTTTTGACATAAATCAAAATATTATGGATGGCTGGGATGGTGACATTACCACAGTGGCTGATACTTCACAACCTGATGGTGGACCAACCAGTCCGATAATAGATTTGGATTAGGAAAGAGGCAGATGTTATGAGAAAAGAATTTAAAAAGATTATATCTACAGTGTGTGCTGTAACTTTAGTTGTAGGCTCCTTAACATTTACTAATAAACAAAATGTAGAAGCTGTGGGGAAAACCACAGCAGCTACATCTAATAAATCGTTGAATCAAGGGATAAGCCTTTTAGCAGACGATACAGAAAATGGAACTTACACAGAGAAAGTTACATCCACATTGAACGGTGTGGAGTCAGAAGGTTCAGTATCTGATGCGGTAGAAGTTGTTTCAGTTTTAACCACAGACAATTCAGCAGTTGAAGGTTTCCAAATTAAAACAAATGGGGCTGATTCAAATATTGCTTTTAGAACTGTTTGTAAGGGAATAAACGTAGGAAGCACTATTACAGCAAGTGATGGTAACAAATATACTGTTAAACAATTTGGAATAATATATGCCTTGGATCCGAACCAAAGTGGCTATAGAAAAAAAGATGCTTTAAACACAGCATATACAATTTTAAATCCAGATGTAGTTACAGGACAACAGTATTCTTACGAAGGAAAAATACAGTATGCCGGTAGTAATGTTACTTATGGCTTCTTAGCAAGTGATGGGGCAGTAATTAATAATTGGGATACTACTGATACAGAAAATACATATTATGTTGTAACAATGAATGGAATTAATCCACAGATTACAAATTCCATTTTTGTTAGGTCATTTATAATAGTAACAGACACCGCAGGAAATGACACAATCATTTACGGAAAGAAAACTGCTGTTATGTCGGTTGCAGAAGTGGCAGATTATTTATACCGCAACAGTAAAGCACAAAACTATTCAGGACATAAATATTTGTTTGAAAATATTTTAAGCAAGGTTGCTACAACCAATCCATATTTTAGAAACACAACACTTCCGTATGGCTGGGACAATAACTTGTTTACACCATCAAGCCCAACATATACTGTTACAGACGGAACGTTGGAAAATTAGAACAGGAGGTTAATATGTGTAAGGCAATAGATGCTGTTAATAATTATTATCAATAATTTAATTTCTTAAACTGTTAATATTTATAGAGAGCTCTTGAATTATTAATATTTATGTAGATTTCTTGAATTATTAGCATCTATAGTGGTTGACATTCTTAAATTAATTGACTAAAATAACAAATGTATAAAATTTAATGAACAAAGACTTTGATAGAGACAGTAGTTTATCAGTGAACGTTTCAGAGAGCTTGACGTTGGTGGAAGTCGGGTATTAGTAGCAGATATATGAAAATCACTCTGGAGTTGCAGTCCGAAATGTTTTTTGACTTTTGTAGTTTATATTAATGTAGGCGCTGACGGTTTCTCCCGTTACAGAGAACACATATAAAGGGAATTCCCGAGTATGCTGTTAAAGGTGGTATAACGAAAATTCAGGCTTTCGTCCTTAACAGGGCGGAAGCCTTTTTTACGTATGGGCATGAGCCTTGCTCAGACACATAAAAATATAAATTTGTGCTTGCACAAGAATTTATATTTTTATGTGTTTGAATAAGGCGAAGCCGGCGACGAAATAGACCAAAGGTCTATGAGTAGACAAGGCTCATGCCCATACGTAGTGAGCAAATGATTAAACACTTAAATAGATAGCAATACTATATAAAAATGAAAGGAGTACAGAATGTACAAGAAAGTTTCAACTAATCTCAATTTTGTTGAGAGAGAAAAGCAGACAGAAAAGTTTTGGAAAGACAATGACATTTTTAAGAAAAGTATGGACAGTCGTAAGGAAGGAGAAACATATACATTTTATGATGGACCTCCAACAGCCAACGGTAAGCCACATATTGGACACGTTTTAACTCGTGTTATAAAAGATATGATTCCACGTTACCAGACAATGAAGGGCCATATGGTTCCAAGAAAAGCAGGTTGGGATACTCATGGACTTCCTGTTGAATTAGAAGTAGAAAAGATGCTTGGTTTAGATGGAAAAGACCAGATTGAAGAATACGGTCTTGTGCCTTTCATTGACAAATGTAAGGAAAGTGTTTGGAAATACAAAGGTATGTGGGAAGATTTCTCAGGTACTGTAGGTTTCTGGGCTGACATGGATAATCCTTATGTAACATACGATAACAACTATATTGAGTCAGAATGGTGGGCTTTAAAAACTATTTGGGATAAAGGCTTATTATACAAAGGCTTCAAAATCGTTCCTTATTGCCCACGTTGTGGAACACCTCTTTCATCACAGGAAGTAGCTCAGGGTTACAAGGATGTAAAAGAACGTTCAGCAATCGTTAGGTTCAAGGCAAAAGACGAGGATGCATATATTTTAGCATGGACAACAACACCTTGGACATTACCTTCAAATGTTGCTCTTTGTGTAAACCCAAATGAAGATTACGCAAAGGTAAAAGCAGCAGACGGCTATGTATATTACATGGCAGTTGCTTTATTAGATACAGTTTTAGGTAGCCTTGGAAATGAAGAAGAAGGTGTTAAACCATACGAAATTCTTGAAACATACAAAGGTAAAGAACTTGAAGGCAAAGAATACGAGCCATTATATGAATGTGCTCATGAAAAAGCTGAAAAGCAGCACAAGAAAGGTTTCTTCATTACATGTGATACTTATGTAACTCTTACAGATGGTACAGGTGTTGTTCATATCGCCCCTGCATTCGGTGAAGACGATGCTAATGTTGGCCGTAACTATGACCTTCCATTTGTTCAGCTTGTTACTGAAAAAGGTGAAATGTCAGAAGAAACACCATTTGCCGGCTTATTTGTAAAGAAGGCAGATCCTGAAGTATTAAAAGATTTAGATGCAAGAGGTTTATTATTTGACGCACCTAAATTTGAACATAGTTATCCACATTGCTGGAGATGTGATACACCACTTATTTACTATGCACGTGAATCATGGTTTATTAAGATGACAGCAGTTAGGGATGATTTAATTAAAAATAACAACACAATTAACTGGATTCCTGAAAGTATCGGTAAGGGACGTTTCGGAAACTGGATTGAAAATGTTCAGGACTGGGGCGTAAGCCGTAACCGTTATTGGGGAACACCACTTAACATTTGGCAGTGTGATTGTGGTTGTATGCAGTCAATTGGCAGTCGTCAGGAACTTTTTGAAAAGTCAGGTGACGAAAAAGCTAAGACTGTTGAATTCCACAGACCTTACATTGATGAAATTACAATGCCATGTCCTGAATGTGGTGGCACAATGAAGAGAGTTCCGGAAGTTATTGACTGTTGGTTTGATAGTGGAGCAATGCCTTTTGCACAGCACCATTATCCATTTGAAAATAAAGATTTATTTGAACAACAGTTCCCTGCAGACTTTATTTCAGAAGCTGTTGACCAGACTCGTGGCTGGTTCTACACATTACTTGCAGAATCAACATTGTTATTTAACAAGGCTCCATACAAGAACGTAATCGTTTTAGGTCACGTTCAGGATGAAAACGGACAGAAGATGAGTAAGTCAAAGGGTAATGCAGTTGATCCATTTGAAGCACTTGATAAATACGGTGCAGATGCAATCAGATGGTACTTCTACATTAACTCAGCTCCATGGCTTCCAAACAGATTCCATGGCAAGGCAGTAGAAGAAGGACAGCGTAAGTTCATGGGAACACTTTGGAACACTTATGCATTCTATGTACTTTATGCAGAAATCGATCAGTTTGATCCAACTAAGTACACACTTGATTATGATAAATTATCAGTAATGGATAAGTGGTTATTATCAAAGATGAATTCTATGGTTAAGGCTGTAGATGACAACCTTGGAAACTACAGAATTCCTGAAGCTGCAAGAGCGTTAGATGAATTTGTTGATGAAATGTCAAACTGGTATGTAAGACGTTCAAGAGAAAGATTCTGGGCAAAAGACATGCCACAGGATAAGATTAATGCTTACATGACACTTTATACAGCACTTGTTACTGTATCAAAGGCAGCAGCACCTATGATTCCATTTATGACTGAAGACATTTACCAGAATTTAGTTAGAAGTGTGGATTCAAGTGCAAAAGAATCAATTCACCTTTGTGACTTCCCAGAAGTTAATGAAGCTCAGATTGATAAAGAATTAGAAGAAAATATGGAAAGAGTTCTTAAGGTAGTAGTTCTTGGTCGTGCTTGTAGAAATAAGTCAAACATCAAGAACAGACAGCCAATTGGCAAAATGTTTGTAAAGGCTGATTTTGATTTGCCTGAATTTTTCCAGGAAATTATTACAGAAGAATTGAATATAAAAGAAGTAGAGTTTACTGATGATGTTAGAGCATTCACATCATACTCATTTAAGCCACAGCTTAGAACTGTTGGACCAAAATATGGTAAGTTCTTAGGCAAGATTAAGGAAGCATTGGCAAGCCTTGACGGAAACAGTGCTATGGATAAGATTAATGCCGGCGAACCTCTTACATTTGACTTTGACGGTAATGAAGTTGTTCTTGAAAAAGAAGATTTACTTATCGACATGGCTCAGGTTGAAGGTTATGTTTCTGAAGCAGATGGCGACGTTACAGTAGTTCTTGACACTAACTTAAGTGATGAATTATTAGAAGAAGGTTTTGTTCGTGAAGTAATCAGCAAGATTCAGACAATGAGAAAAGAAGCTGGATTCGAAGTAATGGACAAAATCGTTGTGAATGTTGCTAATAATGACAAGGTTAAGGACGTTGTAGAACGTAATATTGATGAAATTAAGTCAGAAGTGTTGGCAGATAATGTCGAATTTGATACAATAAAAGGGTATGAGAAGGAATGGAACATTAATGGCGAAAAGGTTACATTAAGCGTTGAAAAAAACTCATAGTAGGCTAGTTATTTGAACAGAATATAAATTTATAAAGGAACGGTGTAAATCGTTCCTTTATGCGTGTTATACGAATATACGCAACAGCATATGTATAGAATTTATCGATATAAGTTGTGTTATATGTTGGTGTACATTTAATATTAGCATATAGGTTATATATGTTGGTACACATTTAATATTAGCAT
>ERZ791906.812-NODE-812-length-29119-cov-4.557666_pt1 | contig 29119 bp, 19 predicted proteins | sample MGYA00510146_ERZ791906 | MGnify/ENA primary metagenome ERZ791906 (study PRJEB30046, sample SAMN00792096) | human gut metagenome | study: EMG produced TPA metagenomics assembly of the A metagenome-wide association study of gut microbiota in type 2... | reverse complement strand
ATGCCGATCTGAGTCATGGCACACGGACCGTCAAACGGGATATCGGAAATGCAGGTTGCGATTGCGGAACCCAGCATTGCGACTACTTCCGGATCACACTCCGGATCTACGGACATTACCATGTTGTTTAATGTAACATCGTTGCGGTAATCTTTTGGGAACAGCGGACGCATCGGACGGTCAATGACACGGCTGGTCAGAATTGCGTGCTCGCTTGCTTTTCCTTCTCTTTTGTTGAATCCTCCCGGGATTTTTCCAACGGCGTACATCTTCTCTTCGTACTCAACGCTTAATGGGAAGAAGTCGATGCCGTCACGCGGTTTCTCAGATGCAGTTGCTGTAGAAAGAACTACAGTATCGCCATAATGCATAAATGCTGCGCCGTTTGCCTGTTTTGCTACACGGCCTACGTCTACGGTCAGGGTTCTGCCTGCCAGTTCCATAGAAAAACTCTTGTACATAAATAATCTCCTTTTTTTCTTCTGAGCAGAATTTCCGAAACAACTGAAAAGCACACCGGAATACGGACAGGATGCAGCTTTTCAATGTGTTTTTCAGTGGTCTCGGATAAAATTCCTGCACCTCCAGAACCTGCCACTGGCAGCTTCTTACGGATGCAATGCAGCTCAGAATGGCTCCATGTCGTTTGCGTCTTTGATCTTACAAGCAAAGAAACGGGCGGAAAATGTATCCCGCCCGTTGTTCCAAGCTGATTATTTTCTGATTCCTAACTTCTCGATTAAAGCACGGTATCTTTCAATATCAGTTTTCTTTAAGTAGTCAAGCAGACCACGTCTCTGACCAACCATTTTCAGAAGACCTCTTCTGGAGTGATGATCTTTGTGGTGAACTTTCAGATGCTCAGTGAGCTCCTCGATTCTTGCGGTAAGAACAGCTACCTGTACTTCCGGTGATCCTGTATCTCCCTCAGTTCTTGCATACTCTTTGATGATTGCCTGTTTTTTTTCTTTCGAAATCATTTTAAATTCCTCCTGTTATTTTGATTGCACCGCTGACTAAGAAGTGGTCGGAGTGTCCTGCCTCTGAATCAGGGTCCGGGGATCTTTTTTGTCCCGCATACTCGATTAGTATAGCATACGCTTTTCGAATTGTAAATACTAAAATCAGATGTTTTCGCGATGAATTTTCACGTAGTTACAGTTCTCCGAACTGTAACTTTCGCAGCTCTCATTTTAAGTTTTGCTTCGCAAAAGGAGAGCTGCTCACACCTGAATCACTTTCTTACGCAGCGAAACAGCGAGTGTTTCACTGCTGAGCGAACTTTTTTTCTACATATTTTTTTCCTGCCGCAACATCATGATCGAGCTGGTTTTTCAGCGCCTCGATCGAAGCAAATTTCTGCTCCGGGCGCAGGAATTTTAACAGAGAAACCTCCGCCTGTTTTCCATAGAGATCCTCGCTGCAGTCAAAAAGATTCGTCTCCACGCCGGTAAATTTTTCCTGTACCGTCGGCTTAACACCGATGTTTGTGATACCGTAATAAATTTTTCCTTCGATTTTCACCTCGGAAACGTAGACGCCGAACGGCGGAAGCAGCTTTTCTGCCGGCGGGATCTGATTGATGGTCGGCACGCCGATCGTTCTGCCGAGTGCATGACCGTGGACAATCTCGCCGTGAACCGCGTAATCGTAGCCGAGCAGACCGCTCACGGCTTCCATATTGCCCTGTTCCAGCTCTTCCCGTGCCCAGGTGCTGCTGATCTCGCGGCCGTTTTCCTCTGCTTTTTCGATGATCTCGGTTTCAAAACCAAGGGACGGGCCCATTTCTTTCAGCATTTCGGCTGTGCCGCTTCTCTTGTAGCCAAAACCGAAATCCTTTCCCACAACAACTTTTTTCGCGTGCAGCTTATCCACCAGAATCTCTTTGATAAAGGCTTCCGGCGTCATGTGCATCACTTCATCCACAAACGGGCATTCCACAAGGCAGTCCATGCCAAGCTGTTCGAGCCGGGCTCTTCTCTCCTCATTCGTCAGCAGCTGATGCGGCTTGACATGCTGCACTTTCGACTGCGGCGGCACGTCAAACGTAAACACAACCGTTTCCAGTCCTTCCGTTCTGCCGATTGCAAGGACACGACGGATCAGAAGCATATGCCCCCGGTGGAGGCCGTCAAATTTTCCCAGGGTTACAACGCTGTCCCCTCTGCTATCAAAATCCAGTGTTTTTGTTAGATATCTCATGTTCTCTCCAGAAATAACTTGACCGGTCTGGTTAAGTTTTGTGATGGTCTGTATTGATAAATACCGACAAACGTTCCGCCATCGAGATAAAGGCGGAACTCCTCGTCTTCTGCGAAGTCCCCGCCGGAAGCAGTTTCCCCGATTTCGCGGATCTGCGCCGGTTTCAGCGGATTTCCGTTTTCCGCAAGCTTTTTCGCATGATCGTCCGCTGTCGCAAAGCTGCGCAGCGCGGCAAACATTTCATCGACCGGCACGAGGATCTCCGAAAGGCGGCCCTCACCGACAATCGCTGCGATCTCGTCAAGCGTGTGCGCTCCGTTTCGGTCAAACTGGCCGACTCTCGTGCGGATCAGCTGCTCCATACATCCGTGGCAGCCCAGTTTTTCGCCGATATCGTGGCACAGGGTGCGGATATACGTTCCCTTCGAACACGTTACCTCCATGCGCACCAGCGGAAGCTTCACTTCCAGAATGCTGATCTCGTAAAAGTGCACCGTGCGGGCCTTACGCTCGATCTCGATGCCTTCCCGCGCCAGCTCGTAGAGTTTCTTTCCATTAACCTTCAGCGCGGAATACATCGGCGGCACCTGCTGCTGCTCCCCGACAAACGAGGCGATGCAGTCCCGCACCTCTTCTTCCGTCACGGTCACTGGCGCTTCTGCTGTCACGGTTCCGCTCATGTCCTGCGTATCCGTTGCGATTCCAAGGTGAAGCAGCGCTTCATACGTCTTCGTTTCATCGGTCAGCATATCGCAGAGACGCGTTCCCTTTCCAAGGCAGACCGGAAGCACGCCCGTCGCATCCGGGTCTAGGGTTCCGGTGTGGCCGATTTTTTTCTGGTGCAGGATGCCGCGCAGCTTCGCAACCACGTCATGCGACGTAAATCCCGCCTCTTTCCATACGTTCAGAACTCCGTTTATCATGTTGTTTTGTCTCCCTCTTTTTCACAAGAAAACCGGGCGTGGATATATTTTCTGCGCCCGGCTGTTTCCTGTTTATGCTTCTTCCTCTGTCGTCTCTTCTTCCTCTTCTGCAAGAAGCTGTTTTTCGATATACAGAGTCAGATTGTTGATTACATCATACGGAGAACCTGACATCGTGCAGCCAGCCGCACGGATATGGCCGCCGCCGCCGAATACGGCTGCGATTTTGCTCACATCAACCAGCTCGTCGGAGCGGAGGCTTACTTTGAAGACCTGCGGCTCCAGCTCATACAGAAAAATCGCTACGTGAACGCCTTCTGTATTTTTTAACTGGATGACAATGCCGTCCATATCTCCCGATGTCAGGCCATAGAAGTCCATGACCTTCTTCCGCACGATACCGACAATACACTGCTTGTCGAGAAGCATGATGCTCTCTGTCAGCGTGCGTCCCATAATCTGGTTCTGTACGTATGTTTTCTTGAAGAATGCATCCTCGATGATTCTGGTAAACGGAACTCCCTTTTCCATCAGAGCGGCCGCAACCCGCATCGTGTGCGGAGAGGTGCTGCTGTACTGGAATACGCCGGAATCGGTCACAATACCGGTGTACAGCGCCTCGGCGCACGGCTCGGAGATCTTTTCTTCCTCCAGCAGTCCGAACAGCACCTCGCAGGCAGAGCTTGCATCCGGCTCTACGTGATTGATTTCGCAATATTCTGTATTCGTCACATGGTGATCGATGCAGATCGTCTTTCCCGCTTTTGCAAGAAGCGGTACGGCAACGCCGATGCGTTCCTCGCTGGATACATCCAGAAGGACCACAAGGTCGTACGCTTTCTCTTCACAGCTTGTCTTTACCTCAGAAAAGCCCGGAAGATAGGAAAATTCCGGCCGTGGATCCTCAAGATAGACATCTGCCTGAATCTCCGGCCGATTGTCGCGAAGATACTGGTATAATCCCAGGCAGGAACCGATGCAGTCACCGTCCGGACGAACGTGTCCGGCGATGGCCATGCAGGAGACTCCGTTTAGAATTTCATCAATTTTCTTCATTTTCCTCATCCTTTTTGTCTTCTTTGTGTGTTACTTCATCAATCAGTTTCGACATCGTAACGCCATATTCAATCGACTCATCCAGGACAAAGGTCAGCTCCGGTGTATTGCGGAGGTTAATGGTCTTGGCCAGCATACGGCGGATGAAGCTCTCCGCGCTCTTTAAGCCGCGGATGGTTTCTTTCTTCGCCTCATCATCGCCAAACACACTGATATATACTTTACACGTCTTCAGATCCGGCGCTACCTCTGCCGCTGTGACAGAGGTCATCATTCCGATGCGCGGATCCTTGATCTCGTTCCGGATGATGTTGGAAAGCTCTTTCTGTACTTCCCCGTTGATCCTGGTGTTTTTAATACTGTTTTTTCTCAACTTAATTCCTCATTTCTATCTCGGCACTTCTACCATGATATAGGCCTCGACCTGATCGAACTCCTGAAGATCGTTGAATCCTTCAAATACAAGACCGCACTCATAGCCGGAGCGCACTTCTTTGACATCGTCTTTGAAACGTTTGAGGGATGCCAGATTTCCTTCGAAGATCTGGTTTCCTTCGCGGCTGATTCGAACTTTGCAACCTCTCTGGAACGTTCCGTCCAGTACATAGCTTCCGGCGATCGTTCCGACACCGGATGCCTTGAAGAGCTGACGTACCTCGGCATGGCCGATAACTTTCTCTTCGTAAACCGGCTCAAGCATACCCTTCATGGCTGCCTCAACATCCTCAATTGCCTGGTAGATGACACGGTACAGACGGATGTCTACGCCGTTCTGCTCTGCCATGGATTTTGCGTTCGCATCCGGGCGTACGTTAAATCCGATAATGATGGCGGAAGATGCGGTTGCCAGCATAACGTCGGACTCGTTGATCGCACCGACACCGCCGTGGATGACGCGTACGGCAACTTCCTCGTTGGAGAGTTTGACAAGACTCTGTTTTACTGCCTCGACAGATCCCTGTACATCGGCTTTGACAACGAGTGCCAGTTCTTTTAAGTTACCCTCCTGAATCTGGTTGAACAGATCATCCAGGGACATCTTCGCTTTTGTCTCCTCAAGCAGGTTCTTCTTGTTCTCTGCCACGAAGGTTGCTGCGAAGTTCTTTGCTTCTTTATCGTTATCGGTCTGAACGAGGATCTCTCCTGCGTTTGGAACATCGGAAAGTCCGAGAATCTCAACCGGAGTAGACGGGCCTGCCTCTTTGACGCGGCGTCCCTTATCATCCATCATCGCACGGACTTTACCGGAGCATGCGCCTGCTGCGATGTAATCGCCGACATGCAGGGTACCTTTCTGTACCAGAATGGTAGCAACCGGTCCTTTTCCTTTATCCAGCTCAGCCTCGATGACAAGACCTCTTGCTTTCCGGTTCGGGTTCGCTTTCAGCTCGAGCACTTCGGAAGTCAGAAGGATCATCTCAAGCAGATCGTCGATACCTTCGTTGTTCTTTGCAGATACCGGAACGAATACGGTGCTTCCGCCCCAGTCCTCCGGAATCAGTTCGTACTCGGAGAGCTCCTGTTTTACACGCTCTACGTTTGCGCCTGGTTTATCGATCTTATTGATCGCAACGATGATCTCAACGCCGGCTGCTTTTGCATGGTTGATTGCCTCAACGGTCTGCGGCATCACACCGTCGTCTGCTGCGACAACGAGAATGGCGATATCCGTTGCATTGGCTCCACGCATACGCATAGCGGTGAATGCCTCATGTCCCGGGGTATCGAGGAACGTAATCTTCTGTTTGTTGATCGAAACGGTGTATGCACCGATGTGCTGGGTAATACCGCCAGCCTCGCGGTCGGTGACATGGGTGTTCCGGATGCAGTCCAGAAGAGATGTTTTACCGTGGTCAACGTGTCCCATAACGCAGACTACCGGCGGACGCGGAACCATGTCTTTTTCATCCTCTTCGTCCTCTTTTAAGAGCTCTTCGATCACATCGACTTTCTCTTCCGGCTCAGCGATGATGTTATAATCAAGCGCGATTTCCTGTGCTTTTTCGAAATCGATCTCATGGTTTACGGTAACCATCGTTCCTTCCATGAACAGTTTCTTTACGATGACTGCCGGCTGCATTTTCATCTTCTCAGCCAGCTCGCGGATGGTCATTTTCTCCGGCAGGGTAATCTCCTTTACCTCATCCTTCGGAGCTTCCTGTTTCGGTTTGTTGACCGGTTTCTGGAGCGCTTTCGGGAGTCTGGACTGCTGATGATGTCCCTGGTTCGGACGGTTTCCGCCTCTTCCTCTGTCTTCACTGAATTTATTTTCTCTTAAAGAATCTTTGTTTTTGTCTTTTTCTTTTCTTCCTGTATCACGGCCTGGCTTCTTGATGCCAAGGCTCATTGTATCGCCTGCAGAGCTCTTATGCTCGGTTCTGCGGCGGTCTCCTCCCGGACGGCGGTTCTGATTCTGGGAATCATCATCCTTTCCTGCGAACGGTCTTCCGCCATTATTTCCCGGTCTGCCTCCGTTTGGACGTGCGGAACGCTCACCGAATGGTCTTCCGCTTCTCTCACCGTTTCCACTTCTTCCGCCGTTATTGCGGTCTCCTCCCGGACGGTCTCCGCTGCGGTTCGGGCGGTCTCCATTGTTTCCGCCGAAGCGGCGTTCTCCCTGCGGACGGTCTCCGCTGCGGTTCGGGCGGTCTCCGTTATTGTTGAAGCGGCGCTCTCCCTGCGGACGGTCTCCATTGCGGTTCGGACGGTCTCCGTTATTGTTGAAACGGCGCTCTCCCTGCGGACGGTCTCCATTGCGGTTCGGACGATCTCCATTTCCGCCGTTTCCGTTTCCACGGTTCGGACGGTCCTCGCTTCTTCCGTTTCCATTGCGGTTTCCTTCCGGACGGCCGTTTCCGCGGGACGGACGGTCTTTTTTCTGTCCCTGGTTCTTTGTGAACTCTTTTGCTTCTTTACTTGTTGCGTTCTGCGGACGCACAACGGAAATAATTTTCTTTTTCTTCGGTTTTGCCTGCTCTTCCGGTTTCTTCATTTCCATATTTTCTGTATCTTTCTTTTCCAATGATCTTTTCTCCTCTTTCTGCGGTTTTCGTGTTTCCTGCATCCATCCACCGACCTTTCCGGCCTTACGCCTTACGCTTCTGCCAACAATGCTGCTATTTTTTCTGCAAAATGCGCTTCACATACGGCAAGGGAAGAACGGTATTCTCTTCCGATGGCTCTTCCAAGCTGCTCTTTGTCCCCAAAAAGAATGCATGGCACTTTATAGTATGCACACATATTGCGAAATTTCTTCTGTGTATTGGCCGACGCCGTTTCCGCCAGAATGACAAGGTATGCGCTGCCGCTCTTTACGGCCTGCTCGGTCGCAAATTCGCCGCTCGATACCTTACCCGCCTTCATGGCAAGGCCCAGCATGGATAATCCTTTACTTTGACTGTTCAATCTTCGCAAATGCCTCCTTTAACTGCTCATAAACCTCTGATGGAATTTCTGCCTTCAGAGAACGGGAAAGTCCTTTGTTTTTCATTGCTTTCCCCAGACATTCCAGAGAGCAGACATAAGCACCGCGTCCGTTCATTCTTCCGGTTGTGTCCGGAACAATCGTTCCTTCGGTGGTTTTCACCACGCGGATCATTTCTTTTTTGTTTTTCATTTCATTGCAGCCAATGCATTTACGCAGCGGCACTTTACGAACTGTACTCAAATGCTCATCCCGCCTTTGTTTTTATTTTAATTACTCTTCGTCTCCGGCTTTCTCTGCTGTTTCTACATCATTCTCGTCGAAGTTTTCTTCTGCAGAGATGGTTTCCTCCTCTGCTGCGGACTCATCGTAATTGTCCTCTTCCTCGTATTCCTCTTCTTCTACGTAGTCGAAGTCTCCTGCCTCGCGTGCCTGGGTCTCGCTCTTAATGTCGATCTTGAATCCGGTCAGACGTGCGGCAAGTCTTGCGTTCTGTCCCTCTTTACCGATGGCAAGGGAAAGCTGGTAATCCGGAACGATTACTTTTGCGGTCTTCTCATCCGGATCTGCCATAACGGAGATAACTTTTGCCGGGCTCAGTGCGTTCTCGATCAGGAGTGCCGGGTTCTCATCCCATGTAATGATGTCGATCTTCTCTCCGTTCAGCTCATTGACAACCGCGTTGACACGGCTTCCGTTCATACCGACGCATGCGCCGACTGCATCGACGTTCGGATCGTTGGACCATACTGCCATTTTCGTACGGCTTCCTGCCTCACGGGCAATGCTCTTGATCTCTACGATGCCTTCTGCAACCTCGGAAACCTCAGACTCAAAGAGACGTTTTACGAGTTCCGGATGGGTACGGGATACCATGACTTTCGGTCCCTTGGTTGTATTCTTTACTTCCAGAACGTATACTTTCACACGCTGGGTCGGCTCAAATTTCTCGCCTTTGACCTGCTCGTTCTCGGTCAGCAGAGCGTCTACTTTACCGAGGTTGATGCTGACGTTGCGTCCTACATAGCGCTGTACCACACCGGTAACCACATCGTGCTCTTTCTCGAAGTACTGATCAAACAGAACTTTACGCTCTTCCTCACGGATCTTCTGAAGAATGACGTTTTTGGCATTCTGGGTTGCAATACGGCCGAACTCTTTGGATTTGATTTCTACCGGAACGATATCGCCGAGTTCATAGCGGGAGTCTGCACGTTTTGCATCGGAAAGGGCGATCTCCATGATCGGATCCTGTACCAGATCAACAACGGTTTTCTCTGCTACGACTTTGAAATCACCAGTCTGGGCGTTGATGCTTACCTTTACATTATCTGCTTTGCCAAAATGGTTTTTACAGGCCTGGATCAGCGACTGCTCAATTGCCTCAAGCAGGGTATCTTTGCTGATATTCTTCTCTTTCTCAAGAACTTCAAGGGCCTCCATTAATTCTGTATTCATTTTTCTCTTTTCCTCCTGTATCTGCGTCTGTTTAGAAATCAAATGCTAAACGGATCAATGCAATATCGCTTTTCTGGAAGACGCGCTCTGTTCCGTCCTCCTCCAAAATGGTCACACTGTTATCATCATATGCGGTGAGTATTCCGTAAAATTCCCGGTTTCTCTCGATCGCACGGTATGTCCGGATTTCCAGCTCTTTTCCCATGCTTCTCTTATAGTCTTTCTCTTTTTTCAGCGGACGTCCAAGGCCCGGGGAGCTGACCTCCATGATATAGGCGTCATCGATAAAGTCCTCTGCGTCCAGCCGGTCAGAAAATGCACGGCTGACGATTTCGCAGTCATCTACGGTAATTCCGCCTTCTTTGTCGATGTAAGCACGCAGGTACCAGGTACCGCCCTCTTTGACATACTCCACATCCACCAGTTCAAAACCATTGGCTTCTACAATCGGAGTGATCAGTTCTTCTGCCTTCTGTTCGTATTCTTCTCTTCTGCTCAAATCCTCACCACCTTTTTTGATTTAGGGAAACTTTCGAAAAATTCTTTCATTTCCCTGTACACAAGAAAGAGTGGACGAAATCGTCCACTCCTTAACAGTCACTTATTAACAACTTTACTATAGCACCTTTTCCGTGCAATTGCAAGGGTTAATTTTCAAAATATCCTTTATTTATCGCCTTTTCCGGCTTTTTTGTTCGCCGGTTCCGGGCAGATATGGACATCGAGCTGGTTATACGGGATGGAAATTCCCGCCGCGTCAAACTCTTCTTTGATGCGCTCATTCATTTTCCATTTGACCGGCCAGTAATTTTCCGTTGCGACCCAGGCGCGCAGACCAACCGTGATCGCGCTCTCGCCCAGCTCATCTACGAAAAACTGCTGCTCCTCCGACTGAAAATGCGGCTCCTCCTCAACGAGGCGACGCAGGATGTCCTTCGCTTTTCTGATATCGGACTCATAAGAAATGCCGACTTTGATTTCCAGCTTTCTGCGGTCCATTGCCGTCACGTTGATGATGGTGTGATTCGTAAGATTGGCGTTCGGGATCATGATGGTACGGTTGTCGATGCTGTTGATTGTCGTGTAATACATCTCAATCTTTTTGACCGTTCCCTCCTGACCTTCGCCCGGGAAGATGATGTAGTCACCGACCTTAAATGGCTTCAGCAGCAGAATCATCACCCCGCCTGCAAAGTTTGAGAGGCCGCCCTGCAGTGCCAGGGATACGGCAACGCCGGCGGAGGCGATGGCTGCTGCGATCGACGCTTCGGATACGATACCGAGCTGAACGATAATGGTCAGCACCAGCAGCGTGTTCAGACTGTATTTCACCATGGAAACGGTGAAACTGACCACCGCCTCCTCCGTGTGAAAACGCCGCATGTTTTTCCGGATCAGACCACAGAGCCACAGGATCAGTTTGCGTGCAACCAGAAAAAGGATTACCGCAAACACGATCTTCAGCACCAGATCGGCAGCCGAAGAGGCCTTGTCGATCCAGTATTCATAGACGCGTTCCGCCGCTGTCAGATTCACCATGTGTTATCTCTCCTCTGTCGCGAATTTTCTCTGCAGCTCCTCGCCAAGTTCACTCATGCCTGTGCTTTTTTTCGTTTTTGTCTCTGGTTTTGCCTCTGATTTTGCTTCCGACTTGGTTTCCGGCTTTGTTTCCGGCTTTGTAGCCGGCTTCTTTTCCGGATCGGCGGCTGCGCGGTATTTTTCCACGGCTTTTGCTGCCTCTGCCGCTGCGGATTTTCCGGCTTTCACCAGCTTGTCCACCGTCTGCTCTACCGTTTTCACCGGTTTGCTGTCGATCGCCTGCTTTACGGCTTTCTCCACCTTCTCTGTCGCAGTCGTAGTTCCCTGCTTTTTCTCTGCTCTTTTCACCGTTTTTTCCGATACCTTTTTCTCTGCTTTTTGGGCAGTCTTTGTTGTTTTCTTTGCTTTTACTGCTTTTACTGCTTCTTCCGTTTTTCCAGCCGGTTTTCCCTTCTTTCCGGTTTTCTTCTCTGCTGCCGCTTTCGCTGCAGTTTTTGCCTTTGCGCTCTTATTGCTTGCAGCGCCCGTCTCCGGCTTCGTATAAGAAAATACCTGAACAGAAAGCGGTGCGAGTTTTACGGTAATCGAGTTTTTCCGCTCGTCGCACTCTGTTTTTTTCGACATTTTCACGCGTGGATTTCCGACGCCTGTTCCGCCATAGCTTTCCGCATCGCTGTTGAACATCTCTTTGTACTTTCCGGGATACGGCACACCAATGCGGAAATCATCGTACTCGACATTCGAGAAGTTGCATACGACAAGCAGCGTATCTTCTTTCTTCCTTGTTCTGCGAAGGAAGATCAGAAGATTCTTTTCCCACTCCATGCCATTGATCCACTCAAAGCCCTCCGGCTTTTCGTCAAGCTGATACAGTGCCGGATTTGCTTTGTAGAATGCATGAAGTGCCGCCATATAGTTCTTTAACTGCAGATGTTCCTTGTCCTCAAGAAGCTCCCAGGACAGGGACTGTTTCTCATTCCACTCTTTTTCCTGTCCGAATTCCTGTCCCATAAACAGAAGCTTCTTTCCGGGATGCACCATCTGATAAGCGTACGCCAGACGAAGATTTGCCATTTTCTGCTCCGGTGTACCCGGCATTTTGGTATACATGGATCCCTTCAGATGAACCACTTCATCGTGCGACAGACTCAGCATGAATTTCTCCGAGTATGCATATACCATAGAAAAAGTCAGCTGATCGTGATGTGCCCCGCGGTATACCGGATCGTTTTTCATATATTCCGTAAAATCATTCATCCAGCCCATGTTCCACTTGTAGTCGAAGCCAAGGCCCTCGTCATCGAGTTCTCCCGTCACCTTCGGCCATGCGGTCGATTCTTCCGCGATAAGAAGCGCATCCGGGAACTCTTTTTTGAAGATGGAGTTCAGATGTTTTAAAAATTCGATCGCTTCGAGGTTCTCATTTCCGCCATAGATATTTGCGACCCACTCCCCATCCTGCTTGCCATAATCAAGATACAGCATCGAGGCAACCGCATCCATACGGATTCCGTCGGCATGGTACTCTTTTGCCCAGAAAAGAGCATTGGCGATCAGGAAGTTCTTTACTTCCGGTCTGCCGTAATTGTAAATCAGTGTGCCCCAGTGTGGGTGGGATCCCTGTCTCGGATCGAAATGCTCATACAGACACGTTCCGTCAAATGCAGAAAGTCCGAAGGTATCGCGCGGGAAGTGTGCCGGTACCCAGTCGAGAATAACACCAATGTCATTCTGATGCATCGTATCCATAAAATAGCGGAAATCATCCGGCGTTCCGTATCGTGCTGTCGGTGCGTAATAGCCCGTTACCTGATAACCCCAGGATTCATCGAGCGGATGCTCCATCACCGGCATCAGCTCAACATGGGTGTAGCCGAGCTCTTTCACATAAGAAGCCAGCATCGGAGCGATCTCACGGTAGTTATAAAATTCACGGCCATCGTCCGGTTTTTTCCAGGAGCCAAGATGCACTTCATAAACAGAAATCGGCGCTTTGTCGCCCTGTGTGACACCACGCTTCTTCATCCAGTTCTCATCCTGCCAGGCATATTTTCCAAGATCAACCACAACACTCGCATTGTTCGGACGCAGCTGTGCTGCATTCGCGTATGGATCCGATTTCAGATACGTCAGACCGCCCTTTGCCTTAATTTCATATTTATAGATGTCGCCCGCGCGAACACCGGGGATAAAGAGCTCGTAGATTCCGGACTCCAGAAGATTCATCTGATATGCTCTTCCGTCCCAGTTATTGAAATTTCCGACAACACTGACACGGATCGCATTCGGTGCCCAGACAGCGAAGTAAACACCGCTGATACCATCGATCTTTACCGGGTGTGCACCCAGCTTCTCATAGATGGAATAACAGATGCCGTTTTCAAACTGTTTCTGTTCCTGCTCGGTGAACTGCATCGGATAGGCGTACGGATCGTAATGCTCCATCTGGTTTCCGTCGCCGTCCCAGTAGATCAGCGTATAGGATGGAATTTTCTTTCCTGGAAGCAGCACAGCGAAAAATCCCGCCTCATCCTCGCAAACCATCTCGGTCTGTTTTCCGTCGCGGATCGTATGTACGGCTGCACGGGTTGCGCCCGGGAAAAACGCCTGAATCAAAATACCATCCTCCGTTACACGCGGTCCCAAGATGTCTCTTGGATGATTCTCCTCAGAATAGACCACAGCTTCAATCTCTGCCCAATCCATATAATCGTATAATTTTTCTTCCATTTTCAAAATTGTAACCCCTCCTTATTTATTTTACGTGCTCTCGCTGCTGCTTCCCCCATACAAAATCGCATAAAAAAGCACTCATTCATGCCAGAGCGTGTTTGAAAAAAGCTTTTCGTGAGCTGCGAGTCCCATTTTCAGCCCAAACGGTCTGCAGCAACCGGATAAGGTCAAAACAGATCGCGAAGTGGGGCTTGCAGATTGTGGAAATGATTTTTCAAATTCTGTTTTTATTTTACCATCCTAACCGCGATTGTACAATGCAAATCTGGTTTGTTTTTTTATTCTGTTTTTTTATTTATTCACCGCTGTCACGGAAAACTTTCCGTCTGTGGTCTGAATCTCATTGTTCTCAAACCAGACACTGTAAATTTTCTGTGAAGCCAGTGTTTTCAAGAGCTCCCCGGAAAGCGATTCGGCCTGATAATCGAAAAATGCTGCAAGCAGCGTATCAGCACAGCCATATTCACCGGAATAGACGATCAGTTCTGATGCTGCCGTGTGATCTTTTCCGTCTGACGCGCTAAGATACGGCGTGCGCATCGTTCCGTCCTGATACTGGTAATAGCGGTACGTATCGGGACTGCCCGCCTGGTAAGCGTGGAAAAATACGATACTTTTCGGTCCCTCGTACGTCATCGTTCCATGTGACTGAATTTCATTCCCGGAAAGATGGTACAGCGGGTACTGGTACTCTTTTTCCCCTGTTTCATCGAGACAGCGCACAAATCCGTCCTTGCTGGAAATAATGCCGAGCTGATAGCCCTTGCCGCGGATCATGTCCGCCAGATAGTCAATCAAAAAAGCATTTTTCATCCAGAAAAAGTCGAGATACGCCGTGTAGCCCATCTCTGCGGCATATGCCTGATACGCATCCGACACATGCAGGCAGACCTGGTTTTCTCCCGGGAATTCCATGGAAATGTCATCCGGGTTCTGCGCAAAGGCTGCGACGGCTGCCGCTTCCTCTGCCGCATCATCATCCTTCTCCGGATCGAACTGTGCTGCGGCCGCATCATCATTGCTCATGCAGAGATTTTCCAGTGACGCGTACAGCGGTCCCAGATAGATTTCCCGGCAGTTGGCATCGGATACTTTTTTCAGGGCATCGTACAAAACCGGATCTACCGTCATCACTTCGTTTGGATGCTGGTTGATATCGTACAGGTTTGTCACATCATCGAAACTCTCGTCGATATTGAAAAGCCGGTAGCCCTTCACCGCCGCATCGGTATAAATCAGCGAGAGTGCCTTTGCCTCCCCACCCGCCGATACGCCGCCTGCACCGACATTATATTTCAGTGTGAAATCCTCGCTGCAGTTCAGCTCCGAGCCCGCCTTCACGCTGATTTCGCGCCAGCCGGAATCGCCGCGCAGAAAATTCATAAAACCATACACCAGAAAACCGGATCCGATCGCCAGAAACAGTACCACAAGCACGATGCGCCGTCCGACATTCTTTTCAGAGAGCTGAACTTTCTGCACCGGCTTCGGCTGCCGTCTGTTTGGATCTTTTACTGTTCTTCCCATTCTTTTACTCCTCTTACTTTAAGTTCTCCCCTTCATTCGCACTGTGTTTTATTGTCCCAGAAAATATGTCTCCCGTCAAGTAAAACGGCACAAAAAAAGCAGCGCCGGAATCAAAAGACTTTCGATTCTGACACTGCTTTGCTTTTCACAGTCTGCTATAGGACAACCAATATCAATGCAATGATAAAGATCAGGAGAATCACGGCCAGTACGGCGAATCCGTACAGCGCGCCCTGCTTACATGCTTTATAGTTGTGATAGTACTGTTTCTTTTTGTATACCATTGCTGCGATAATACCGATGATCGGGAAGAAGAACGACAGCACTTTGTACCAGATGCTTCCGGTATCGTGAACCGGAGTTTTCAGGAACTCATCTTCTGCCTTGGAAAGATGAACCTCGTGGTTCTCCTCTTTTACTTTCTCGCCAGGCTTTTTGATGGTGATCGGCTGCAGCGGCTCTCCCTTTTCACGGAGTGCCTTGTACTCTTCGATCTCTTTCTTGTTTCCGTATACAAAGTGGTTGTGTCCGATATCCACGAACTCCGGTTTGTCCACGGAATAATCGTGAATGGACGGATCGTAGGTGTACAGCACTTTGTTCTTCTCAAGCTGCGGATCCGGAATCGGGATCGCAGAGATCAGGGAATGGGTGTATGGATGCAGCGGGAAGTTGAACAGCTCCTCTGCGTCCGCAACCTCTACGATATTTCCTTTGTAGATAACACCGATACGGTCGGAAATGAACCGTACGATGGAAAGGTCATGGGCGATAAACAGATAAGTAACCTGTTTTTCTCTCTGGAATTTCTTCAGCAGATTGAGGACCTGGGCACGAATCGATACGTCCAGTGCGGAGATCGGCTCATCGGCTACAACCAGCTCCGGCTCCATAACCATGGCACGGGCCAGACCGATACGCTGGCGCTGTCCGCCGGAGAACTCATGTGGGTAACGGGTCAGGTGCTCCGGCAGAAGACCAACTTCGTTGATCATGTTCTCTACCTTTTTCACACGGTCTGCCTCGTTCTCGTACAGATGGAAGTTGTAAAGACCCTCGGATACGATGTAATCGACCGTCGCACGCTCATTTAACGATGCGGCAGGATCCTGGAATACCATCTGAATGTTTCGGATAACCTCCCGGTCCAGGGAATGCGGAATCTTGCCGGAAATTTTAACACCCTTGTACAGGATCTCTCCTGCGGAACACGGGTTGACACGAATGACCGCACGGCCGATCGTGGTCTTTCCGGAACCGGACTCGCCTACGAGGGAGAAGGTTTCTCCCTTGTAGATGTCAAAAGAAGCATTTTTTACCGCTTTGACTGCGTCATCGCCCTTGCCGAAAGTGATATCTACATTTTTTACCTGCAGTAAGATTTCTCTTCCATTTTCGTCAATCGGACCATGCTCCGGCAGATGCGAAACAGTGGTCTTGCTTTCCTGCTTTGTAGACACTTTCAAACTCTCCTATAAGTTGTATGCTTTTAATAATTTTTCGTGAATATTCTGAATTGCCTCCGGCTTCTCCGTCTTTGGTGCTCTCGGATCCAGCAGCCAGGTTTTGGCGTAATGGGTATCCGTTACTTTGAACATCGGAGGCTCTTCCAGTGTGTCGATTTTCAGACAGTACTGGTTACGCGGTGCGAACGGGTCTCCGATAATCTTGTTGTACAGAGACGGCGGGGTACCGGTAATCGAGAACAGCTTTGTATTCCGCTCCGCAAGCTGCGGCAGGGAAGAAAGCAGTGCCCAGGTGTACGGATGGCGCGGGTCGTAGAACAGCTCTTCTACATTCGCAAACTCGATGATCTGTCCTGCGTACAGAACGGCAACACGGTCAGCGATATTCGCTACGACACCAAGGTCGTGGGTAATAAACACGATGGTATAGTTATACTCTTTCTGAAGGTCCTTGATCAGCTTCAGGATCTGCGCCTGAATCGTAACATCCAGCGCAGTTGTCGGCTCATCGCAGATGAGGATCTTCGGACGGCAGGAAAGTGCAATCGCAATAACGATACGCTGTCTCATACCGCCGGAATACTGGAACGGATAATCATCGAAACGCTGCTCTGCGTTCGGAATACCAACCTTTTCCATCAGCTCAAGCGCCTGTGCCCTTGCTTCCACCTCGCTAACATTCTGATGCTTCATGATAACAGAAGTGATCTGTTTTCCGATTGTGATAATCGGGTTCAGGGAAGTCATCGGATCCTGGAATACGGTTGCAATTTTCTTGCCGCGGATCTGGCCCCAGTCATTCGGGTCCTGGATTTTTGCCAGGTTAATGATACAGGTTCCATGAAGCTGCTCCGGTGTCTCATCCAGATAGCGCACACGGAAAGTAGCCTGGTCAAAAACGCCGTTTCGCTTCTGCTCATCGTTCAGATCCACACCGCGCTCCATTGCAGCTTTGAATGCCTCGTGCAGCTTTTTGATCATGCGAACCTTTTTACGCAGTTTATAACGTCCGACAGAAAGATAGATCTCTTTGGCAAGAATCTCGTTTCTCTTTCTCGTCTCGTCCGTAATTTCTTTTGCTGTCAGGCCGGCGTACTCTTTTTTGTACTCTGCCATTTTTGCCTCATACGCCTGATTGTATGCCGTATCGTTCATGGCAGCCTGTTTGTGAGCCTTGATTTTTTCCTCTTTTGCTTTCTGCAGAGCCTTAATCTCTCCATCCAGTCTGGAAATCTCCGCGGATGTCTCTTTGACTTTCGCTTTTTCTTTGGAAGTATCGAGTGTCTGCTTATAGTTGAAAAGTTCGGTTCTCTTTATTACAAGTTCCTTGATTTCAGCATCTGCTTTCTCACGCTCTTCCTCGCTCAGCGTCATTTTTTCTTCTTTTTCCTGCTCCAGCGCCTTCATTTTCAGGAATACTTCTGCACCATATTCCAGCTTGGAATACTCATTCAGCTTTTCCCAGGTGGATGCGATGGTCTTTTTCGCATAAGAATTCAGCGGCACAACGGTATCGCTCAGCTCGGCATCGTTAAAAATGATATCTCCCTGATCGATGAAGCCGTTGCTGTCCAGCATTCCTGCAAACGCTTTTGTGAATACGGATTTACCGGCACCGGATTCTCCTACGATAGCAATGGACTCATTCTCGTAAATATCCAGCGTTACGCCCCGGATTGCCGTCAGGATACGGCCGCGGACACGGAATTTTACCTGTAAGTCCTTAATCGATAATAATACTTTTTTATCTTCCATGCGGCTTTCCTTCCTACATATGTGTTCTCGGGTCGGACGCATCTCCAAGGTTCTGTCCAACTACATATAATACTACGGTGATAATTGAAGCGACAACAACCGGACTCCAGAATTCGAATCCCCATCCCGGTGTCAGCATGGCACCCTCAGCCTCATAGATCAGTCTTCCCAGAGACATGTCAGAAAGTCCCATACCGATGTAAGCCAGGAACACCTCGTAAGAGATGTAGGACGGAATCTCAGTTGCCGCCAGAGTAACAATGACAGATGTCATAAACGGGAGAATATTCTTCATCGCAATGCGGAAAATCGAAGTTCCAAGACATTTTGATGCCAGATTATACTCTCTGTCACGGATGATAACGACCTGCGTACGGATAAAGTACGCGATGGCAAGCCATCCGGTAACGGTCAGTGCAAATACCATGGTCCAGAAGCTCGGAGAAAAGATAAGCACCAGGACGGAGATCAGAAGTACATACGGAATATTTCCGATGATGTTGTAAACCTCCATCATGAAGACATCAACCTTCTTCGAAAATCCCCAGACAGATCCGACAATCACACCAATCGAAAGGTTGATGAGCGCACAGATAAACGCCAGGGAAACTGAAATTCTGGAACCAAACCAGACAGCATCAAAGGTCGACTGTCCGGAAGCACCGGATCCTAAAATCCAGTGAATATTGAATCCAAGCTGCTGCAATGCTTTGCTTGGAGACAGATGTTTTGTCGCGCCGTTCATCAGATTGGCGAAACGGTCGTACTCCACAAAGAGCGGATACACATACGTCATCAGCAGAATCACACCCAGGAGGCAAAGTACGGCAATATTGATTTTTTTCTTAAAAAATACGCGGAACACGGAATGCCAGTAGGAATATCTCGGAGCCGTAATTTTCTCAGACTCCAGAGAGCTGTTATCTACAGGAGAAAACAGTTCTTCCTCAGACAGACCGAATTTATCTAAATCATAATTCATAAGTCCCTACCTGTCTTTCGTTGAGAATGAGATTCGCGGATCCACCATGGACATCAAAACGTCGCCCAGGATGATGGAAATCACGGAGAGCACTGCGTAGAACAGTGTAACACCTACGATAACACCATTATCATATTTGCTGATTGCTTCGGTCAGCAGATTACCGGCACCAGGTACTACGTACACACGCTCGGTGATGATGGCTCCGGTCAGTGCGAACAGTACGCTCGCCGGAACACCCTGCACGATCGGAATCGCTGCGTTCTTCAAAATGTGTTTCGTAAAGATTTCTCCCTCTGTCAGTCCACCGGATCTTGCGAATTTTACGTAATCGGAGTTCATCTGGTCGATCATGTATCGACGCAGCCATTTCATCAGGTTTGCCACCTGCGGCAGTGCCAGAGAAACGATCGGCAGAATATACATCAGCTTGCTCTTCGAATCCATGTCAAAGGTGGTTGGCAGACCCATTTTTCCTCCGATTGCCTTAAACAGGAAGATATAGGCCAGTGAAGGTACTGCTATAATGAATACAATATAGATGGTTCCAAGCTGGTCAACCAGTTTGTCTTTCTTTCTCGCCATCAGAATGCCAAGCGGCACTGCGATGAGATAGGAAAGAATTACGGCAATGATACCGATCACAAAGGAATAGCCGATTTTTGATTTACCACTCTTAACTGTATCCACGTTGGTATAGTCATCTGTGAACCGATCGGAATGAACAGCGCTTGCATCCTGAGATTCGCTCATATACGTTGCGCTGTGCAGATCGTCTGCACTGTATTCCACCAGACCGCTTGGGTAGGTAATCTCCGATTTTACGTAGGATCCCTGCGCGCGGGTCATGGTCAGTGCTACATCCACACCCTCATTTACGGAATAGGACTTTCCTAAATTTATGGTGATTATATTCTGATGGAAATATGGGAATTTTGAGTCAAAGTACATCAGGTACTTGTGTGTTGTGCCATTTCCCATGATGGCCGGTGAAAATTTCTTTCCCCCATATACCGGATCGTGTAAGGTAAATGTAATCCCCCTCTTACCTTCTACCTTTGCAGCATCGTGAATGCTGTCGATGTCAATCAAACCGGAAAAATATTTTCCGAGACGTGTTGCAAGCGGAATATCCCTGTATGCAAACAGCTGCTGCTGTCCGCCGTTGGCATATTTTTTCTTACCCATCATGATCGCATCGTATCTTCTTACGGTGTAACCTTTTGCTTTATAATAAGCTGTAAATTCCTTTACATATTCAGATACCAGTTCTGAATCCTGGTCTTTCGTTCTTCCGAATGCTACTGCTTTGGATCTCGTATCCTCGTCAATTTCGCCTTTTGCTTTGAGAGCGTTCAAATAATCTGCATAGGTTACATAATCAAGATATCCGTATGTCTCCCACTTCTGATATTTGTACACCTTTTTCTGGTTATTGCTCTGATGGGAATAGGTGGTATCCTGTGCGAAAATCAGATTTCGGTCCATCAGAGAATAGATCATAGTCATAACGCATCCAACGACGATTACTACGGAAACAAGGCCATGCAACAAACGCTTAAAAAGATATTTTGTCATATTCTCTCATTCCTTAACACAATATGACAGGGGAATGGCTTTTTTTGTCCCCATCCCCCTGCCGGTTTATTCATTGGCTTTCAACTGTTCTGGTCTTTCCAATTTTACCTTTTCCAAAATTAGAAGATACCGAAACATTTGGTCATGTATCCTTCGTAGTCCGGAAGCATGGTATCCAGATAAGAGCACGGATCACCAAAGTCCGGACCCCATCCGGAGACATCATATACGTCGTAGTTTTGTTCATAACCATAGTTTACATAGTATCCTGCATAGTACCATCCATCCAGGTCTACGGCATCAACCAGATTGATCACAACTTTTCCGCCAAGGGCAGCCTCTACTGATTTCTTGTAGGAGTTTGCTTTGTTGGTGTAAACTTCTACTGCAGACGGATATGGATACTCAATCTGGATCGGGTTGCTCTCATCGATGGTGATACCGTCTTCTGCGAGCTCCTCGATTGCGGTATTCAGTTCTTCTACTGCGTTTTCCGGATTGTACCATCCATCAAAACCATCGCTGGTCTTGTTTTCGGCATCCCATACTTTGATCTTCACGCCGTCGGCGTCGATCTGTTTCTGTACGATTTCACCATAGTAGGTGCCTGCCGGGAAGGTTGTGTCGGTTCCGTTGATCTGAATGGTAGTGTCTTTTGACAGGCTTACGAAATATCCCGGGGTAAAGGTATTTCTAAGGGAAGTATACTTCAGATCCTCGCCAACCTGCTGTGCATTGTAAGCGCCACGATCTGCTGCAAAGCTGATCGCTCTTCTGAAGTGAACGTTCTGCAGTGCTTTGTTTGTTCTCTGGATTTCTTCGCCAGACTTTGTACTCTTTGCTGTTGTTCCGTCGTTGGCATTTGCAGTCGCAGTACGGTTGATATTGTAGAATCCCATGAAGGAAGTAGCGTCGGTATCTGAAACTACTGCGTACTGGTCGTACAGACCTTCGGATTTTGCTGTCTCCATAGTGGAGGTGTTCAGGTTTACATAGTCAACGGTACCTGCTTTTGCATCTGTGTACATTTTGGTAACATCAGACTGGTCATTGAACAGCCAGGTCAGGGTTTTAATGTTTACGTTGTCTTTGTTCCAGTAAGAATCGCTCAGTTTAAATACGATGGTATTTTTCGCTGTAGCGTTGGTTACCAGGTACGGTCCGCAGTATGCGATGGAGTTGGAATCTTTTCCGTACTGATAATCTGCTGCGGAAGAATCGTACTCAGCACCGAATTTACCACCCTGGGACTGATAGTAGCTTCTGCTCATCGGCATGAAGATGGTGTAGCCCAGCATGGTCATGAAGTAGCTGCATGGCTCTTCCAGTGTGTACTCTACGGTATAGTCATCAACAGCTTTTACACCAACCTCGTCGAAATCGGTAACTTCACCGCTGATGTACTGGGATACGTTTTTGATCACGCCCTGTACCAGGTATTCCAGACCGCCCTGTGCATCACACATGTGCTGCATTCCGGCCACGAAGTCATCTGCTTTTACAGTATCCACTTCACGTCCCTGGGAATCGGTCCATTTTACATCTTTACGAAGGTGGAAGGTATAGGTCAGTCCGTCATCGGATACTTCATAGGATTCTGCCAGTGCCGGCTGCAGAGTTCCCTCTACATCGTACTCCATCAGTCCGTCATAGGTATTGATGATCGCATCGGTATCTGCCGCACGGGAAGTTGCAAGTCCGTCCCATGTTACCGGATCGCTCGCATACGGCATGGAGAAGCTGTCTTTTAAGGTGTAACCTTTTCCTGCCAGATATTCTTTTACCCAGCTCTCATAGGTTCCTGTTCCTTTAAGCTCATCCCATTTTGCTCTCATTTCGTTGTAATCTTCTGCCTTGATAAAGTCAGTTGTTACAACATACTGATGATAACGGTCTTTATCGCTTCCCCAAAGTGTATAGTCCTTGGTGCGCGGAGCCATTCTGTACATCGCGTACATACCACCTCTTGAGGCGAGCGGGTACATCATGGCAGACTCCATCAGTTTTCCCTCGGCAACTGCCATCAGGGCATATCTCTCATCCACCGTTTCTGCTTCCTTTGCAGTAGCAAGTGCATCGTTGAAATCTCCCAGTGCCTCATTGTAGAGCTCTGTGCTGGTCTCGTCGTATCCTTCCGGCATTTCGGATTCCTCTGCCTCGGCTTCGCTCTCACTGCTTGCAGATGCGCTTGCATCACTTTCGGAAGATGCGCTGCTGCTTACGCTTACACTCTCATCTGCCGGATCAGAACTTCCGCTGCCGGAATTTCCGCAGGCAACCAGGCTTGCAGTCATACTCATAACAAGTAATGCGCTTACAATTTTTCTTTTCATAATTCTTCCTAACTCCTTTCATGGATTCGCGTTGTTTTTGCATCATCCGGACATTTGCCGGAACGGCTTCGCCATTCCACCGTTTTTCATTTTGGCACTTTACCACATTAAAACGAAGAGTACAAAAAGGAGATGCGTCCAACAAGATTTGTTTTCTTCATCCCTCATGCCCGTACATTTGTCCGTTTGTCCAAAAACAACTGCATTCATTATAACCAGAACTCTCTCTGTTTGTCAATATCCGATGCAGGAGAAAAGTGTATAAACTGCATTTAAAGTCATCAAAATCCTCTATTTTCCTCTTTTTGGGTATTGTTCTGATGCCGTTTTTCTATTTTCCTGTATTCTTCGGTTTTATAATAAAAAAAAGATTACACAAATAATTGTTTCTTTCCATTTGCGTTCTGCAGCACTGTCTTTTTATTTCTGAAAAATGTATTTCTTCTTATTAAATGCGTTTTACTTTTTGTCTTCGACAGCCTCCGGACTATTGACAGCAAAAAAAAATCCTGCTAATATTAATTTTAATAAGGAACCAGTGCAGTACACGGAAAACAGGCACCGCACGCGGCGTCTCTGATATCCTTGTCGGATACAGCAGACGCTTTTTTGCTTTCCTGTGTATCATCACTTCTGCATCCGTATCCGCACGAAAAGAAAAAAGGAGACTTCTTTTATGTATCTTTATAATTCTGCAACCCATAAAAAAGCTGAATTCCAGACACACACACCGGGCCGTGTAGAAATGTACACCTGCGGACCTACCGTTTATCATTTTGCGCACATTGGAAACCTGCGCAGTTATATTATGGAGGACGTTCTTGAAAAGGCACTCCGCTATGAAGGCTACAACGTCAACCGTGTCATGAACATTACCGATGTCGGCCATTTAAGCTCCGATGCGGACACCGGTGAGGACAAGATGGTCAAAGGTGCCAAGCGCGAGCATAAAACAGTCATGGAAATCGCACAGTATTACACTGATGCATTCTTTGCGGATTGCAAAAAGCTGAATATCAAGCGCCCGGATGTCGTACAGCCGGCGACCGGATGCATTGACGAATATATTAAAATCATTGCAAAACTGATGGACACCGGCTACGCTTACTTTGCCGGCGGAAATGTTTACTTTGACACCAGCCGTCTTGACCACTACTATGTATTCAACGACCACGATGAGGATGATCTTGCCGTTGGTGTCCGCGAGGGCGTAGAGGAAGATACCAACAAACGCAACAAAAACGATTTCGTTCTCTGGTTTACCAAATCAAAATTCGAGAACCAGGCGCTCAAATGGGACTCTCCATGGGGCATCGGTTATCCGGGATGGCACATTGAGTGCTCCGGTATCTCCATGAAGTACAACGGAGAATACCTCGACCTGCACTGCGGCGGCGTGGACAATGCCTTCCCGCACCACACCAACGAGATTGCGCAGTCCGAAAGCTACCTTGGCCATGCATGGTGCCCGCAGTGGTTCCATGTACATCACCTGAATACCTCGACCGGAAAAATGTCGAAATCAAAAGGTGAGTTCCTGACGGTTTCTCTTCTGGAAGAAAAAGGCTACGATCCGCTTATCTACCGTTTCTTCTGCCTGCAGTCCCATTACCGCAAAGCGCTTGTGTTTACGTGGGAGAACCTGGACAACGCAAAAATTGCCTACGACAAGCTGATCGCCCGTATCGCCGCTTTAAATCCGGAGAACGGATCCGTCGATGAAGCTTCCATGAGTGTTTTAAAAGAAAAATTCCAGAAAGCACTCGATGTTGACCTCAATACTTCGCTTGCCATCACAACGCTGTATGATGTCTTAAAGGCAGACATGAACGATGCAACGAAGCTGGCACTTCTCGACAATTTCGATCAGGTGCTCGGCCTTGCCCTTCTCTCCCATGCAGAAGCAAAGAGAAAAGAGGCCGCAAAGACAACTTCCGCTTCCACTGCATCCGGTTATCAGATTACCGGCGAAGGAGATCCGGAAATTGATGCTCTTGTTCTGAAACGATATGAGGCAAAAAAAGCCAAAAACTTTGCAGAAGCAGATAAAATCCGCGATGACCTGAAAGCCCAGGGCATTGAAGTTGCTGATGTACGCGGCGGAGCCGTCTGGAAACGGATCTGATCTGCACGAAAGAGGAACTCTGATTTTCTTCTTCATTTCCTACGAAGGAAACAGGGAATTTCATGTGCTGAAAACAACAACCGACCAGTATATTACCTGTGAAAACGCGGCTGCACTTTCTATTAAACTTCTTCCAAAGAGAACTGCTCTGATGCGGCAGTTCTCTTTTTTATGCTTTTTCACCTGCTGCTTGCGGCTTCCTTCGGATGCAGGGCATCGAAAAAAGACGGCATCCATTTTCCGGATACCGCCTTTTTTGTTTCTTTCGGATGGCTGTTTCTTTATTTAATAATACGAACCCTTAACACGCCGTCTACTGCTTCCAGCGCTTTTACGATCTCTTTTGTTGCTTCGCTTTCCAGATCCATCATGGTGTAAGCGTAATCGCCTTTACCTTTGTTTGTCATGTCGCTGATGTTGACACCGGCGTTACCCATAACAGTGGTAAATGCACCCAGCATACCAGGAATATTCTTATGGCAGATGGTCACACGACCTGCTCCTGTGCATACACCCATATCACAGTTCGGGAAGTTGACGGAGTTTTTGACGTTTCCGTTCTCCAGAAAATCACGGATTTCTTTAACTGCCATGACAGCACAGTTATCTTCGGATTCTTTGGTCGATGCTCCAAGATGCGGAGTAACGATGGTTCCCTCTGCGCCGACTACCTTCGGGTTTGCAAAGTCAGTCACATATTTTTTCATTTTTCCGGCCTTTAATGCTTCCAGAACAGCATCCTCATCAACCAGGAGGTCTCTTGCATAGTTCAGAAGAACCACGCCGTCTTTCATCTCATCGATCGCTGCCTTGTTAATCATACCTTTTGTGCTGTCCATCAGCGGAACATGGATGGTGATATAATCGCAGGTACGGTAGATATCTTCCACGTTCTGGATATGATGAATGTCACGGGACAGATTCCATGCCGCATCGACAGAAATGTACGGATCGTATCCGTATACTTCCATGCCAAGATGGGTTGCTGCATTTGCTACAAGCTGACCGATCGCGCCAAGTCCGATGATACCGAGCTTCTTTCCGCTGATCTCACAGCCGGCAAATTTCTTTTTCTGTTTTTCTGCTGTCTTTGCAATGTCGCCGTCTTCTTTGTCGCTCTTCACCCACTCAATACCGCCTGCGATATCGCGGGATGCAAGCAGCATGCCGGCAAGCACCAGCTCTTTGACGCCATTTGCATTGGCTCCCGGTGTGTTGAATACAACGATACCCTGCTCTGCGCAGTCGGCAAGCGGAATGTTGTTGACACCGGCTCCTGCTCTTGCTACGGCAAGAAGACTTTTCGGCAGCTCCATACCGTGCATGGCTGCACTTCTGACGAGAACTGCATCGGCTCCCTCCAGGCTTTCACTCTGCTGATAGTTTTCATTAAAATTTGCAAGGCCTACGCCTGCAATCGGATTTAAGCAATGATACTGAAACATTAGAGATTTTCCTCCTCGAACTTTTTCATGAAGGCTACGAGTGCTTCTACGCCTTCTTTCGGCATTGCATTGTAGATGCTTGCACGCATACCGCCGACGGTACGGTGACCTTTCAGGTTCTCAAGTCCGGCTTCTTTGGACTCTTTGACGAATTTGGCATCCAGATCTGCATTTCCGGTGATAAACGGAACGTTCATCAGAGAACGGTCTTCCGGTACAACGGTTCCTTTGAAGAGCTTGCTCTGATCCAGGAAATCATACAGCAGTTTTGCTTTTTCTTCGTTGCGCTGTTTCATGACTTCCAGTCCGCCCATTTTCTTCAGCCATTTGAACACTTTGCCGCACATGTAGATGCAGTAGCAGTTCGGCGTGTTATACAGAGAGCCGGCATCTGCATGCGTTTTAAATTTCATCATGGTCGGTGTTCCCGGCAGGACATCGTCGGTAATCAGATCGTCACGGACAATGGAGATGACCATTCCGGCAGGTCCGATGTTTTTCTGGACACCGCCGTAGATGATGCCGTAATCGGAGACATTAACAGGTTCGGAGAGGAAACAGGAGGAGACGTCTGCCACCAGGGTTTTGCCCTTGGTATTCGGCAGTTTTTTGTATTTGGTTCCGTAAATGGTGTTGTTTTCACAGATATAAACATAATCGGCATCCGGGCTGATCGGAAGATCGCTGCAGTCCGGGATGTAGGAAAATGTTTTATCCTCAGAGGAGGCAATTTTGTTTGCCTTTCCGTATTTCTGTGCTTCTGCGTATGCTTTCTTTGCCCACTGGCCTGTTACGATGTAATCTGCGACACCGTTTTTCATCAGGTTCATCGGGATCATGGAAAACTGCAGCGATGCACCGCCCTGGAGAAACAGGACTTTGTAATTTGACGGGATTCCCATCAGATCGCGAAGGTCTGCTTCTGCCTCATCGATAATATTCTGGAATACTTTGGAACGGTGGCTCATCTCCATGACGGACATGCCGCATCCGCGGTAATCCAGCATTTCCTCCTGGGCTTCTTTCAACACTTCCTCTGGCAGAACTGCCGGTCCTGCGGAAAAATTATAAACTCTGCTCATTTTTCATCCTCCTGTTTCTCTTGCTACTTTATATTACTGGAAAACCACCGTTCCTATGCCGGTGGTTTTCCTTGTAATCGTTTGTACCTGTATTGCAGTTTTTCTTACAAGTCTGCAATTCATATGGTAATACGGTATTACTTTACCACGTTGAAACTATGATACCTCTTTGTTAGAAATATGTCAATCCTTTTCTTGTTCCTTTTTTGCCAGATCCTCTGCATCGAAGACATCCTCGATCGGTGCTCCGGCCGGAACCATCGGGAATACTTTTTCATCGCAGTCGATCCATACGTCGATCAGTGCCGGTTTTCCGCTCGCAATCGCCTCACGGATGGCAGGTCCCATTTCCTCTTTCTTCGTCACACGGATGCCCTTTACGCCGAGCGCCTCAGCAACCTTGACAAAGTCCGCCTGATCCTGCAGAACAGTGTTGGAATACCGTTTTCCATAGAACAATGTCTGCCACTGGCGCACCATACCGAGTACATGGTTGTTGACAACGACTTCGATCACCGGAATGTTGTGTCTCGAAAGGGTTGCCAGTTCGTTCATATTCATGCGGAAGCAGCCGTCGCCTGCGATGTTGATAACGGTTTTGTCCGGGCGTCCCATTTTGGCACCCATGGCAGCTCCAAGACCGAATCCCATGGTTCCAAGACCGCCGGAGGTTAAAAGGGTTCTCGGGCTCGTATACCGATAATACTGCGCCGCCCACATCTGATGCTGTCCGACATCGGTCGTGATGACAGCCTGGCCGTCGGTTGCCTTATAGATCTCCTCGATCACGAACGGTCCGGTAAGGCCTTCTTCATGCTTTAACGGGAATTTTTCTTTCATTGCCTCGATTTCGGCAATCCACTCGTCATGATGCATCGGCTCCAGCTTCGCATTCAGGCGTTTTAAAACTTCTTTGACGTCTCCGATGATGCTCGACTCGACAACAACATTCTTGTTGATTTCTGCCGCATCTACATCGATCTGAACGATTTTCGCGTTGTTTGCAAATTTTGCGGCGTTTCCGGTGACACGATCGGAAAATCTTGCACCGAGCACGATCAGCAGGTCGCACTTCGTCACGCCATAGTTCGATGTTTTTGTTCCGTGCATACCGAGCATGCCGGTGTACAGCTTATCGGTTCCCGGGAAAGCGCCTTTTCCCATCAGGGTATCGCAGACCGGCGCCTGTATATGGTGTGCCAGTTCACGCACTTCCTCGGCCGCACCGGAGATGATGCTGCCGCCGCCCACGAAAATATACGGTTTTTTCGACTCCCGGATCAGAGATACAACGTGATCCAGTCCTTCTTCTGTGATTTTTTCGGTAGACGGTGCGATTGCTTCCGGTGTCTTTGGCTCATATTCATACGTTGCCGCCGTGACATCTTTCGTGATATCCACCAGAACCGGGCCCGGTCTTCCGCTCTTTGCGATCGAAAACGCACGGCGCAGCGTGTCTGCGAGAACCGTGATATCTTTTACGATCACGCT
>ERZ791906.778-NODE-778-length-30649-cov-2.793554_pt1 | contig 30649 bp, 27 predicted proteins | sample MGYA00510146_ERZ791906 | MGnify/ENA primary metagenome ERZ791906 (study PRJEB30046, sample SAMN00792096) | human gut metagenome | study: EMG produced TPA metagenomics assembly of the A metagenome-wide association study of gut microbiota in type 2... | reverse complement strand
GAACATTCCAGGTTTTCTAAAGCCTATTATAGACCATCAGCCGTGTTTTTTCAACTGTTAATCGTTGAAGATATTTACTTTTTTTACCAGAAATTAAAATACGTTTAACGTACCCATTTCCCGCTTTTTCCACCGGACTTTTCAAGCAGATGGATTTCTCTGATCTCCATTCCCCGGTCAACCGCCTTGCACATATCATAGATTGTAAGAAGAGCGGTATTTACCCCAGTCAGTGCTTCCATTTCCACACCGGTCCTGCCAGTACATGCCGTGTGGCAGATTGCCCGGATCCCATGCTCTTCTTCCAGATATTCAAAATCAATCTCGACTTTGGTAAGGTTTAACAGATGGCACAGCGGAATCAGTTCTGCTGTCTTTTTTGCACCCATGATCCCGGCAATTCTTGCTACGCCAAGAACATCTCCTTTTTTCATGCTGCCTTCCTTTACTTTCTGAAAGCATTCTTCCGACATGCGGATCACCCCGGATGCAAGTGCTTCTCTTTTTGTCTCAGCCTTTTCCCCCACATCTACCATCACTGCATTACCATCTTCGTTAAAATGTGTAAATCCACTCATGATTTTTAACCTCTTTATTTTCTGGCACATTCGCCTTCTGTTCCCCGGAGGATTCCAAGCCCATGTCCAAGTTCAGGAAGCAGAAACTCCAGTGCTTCCTGTACTGCTTTGGGACTTCCCGGGAGATTGATGATCAGCGTTTTTTTTCGGATACCTGATACAGCTCTGCTGAACATAGCACGCTTTGTGATCGTCATCGAATAATTCCGGATTGCCTCTGCTATTCCGTTTGCCATCCGGTCACAGACATTTACCGTCGCCTCCGGTGTCCGGTCCCGCTCGGAGAATCCTGTTCCTCCGGTTGTGAAGATCACATTAAGCTGTCTCTGATCAGCCAGTCTGATCAGCTCTTTTTCCAGTTTTTTCTGCTCATCCGGTAATAAAATCGTTTCTTTAATATCATATCCGGCATCTTTCAACATTTCGACAATCATGGGTCCGCTTTTGTCTTCTCGTTCTCCGGCAGAGCCTTTATCACTTAAAGTAATAACTGCCGCTGAAAATGGACGGTCACTTTTCACCTGTTCCATGACAACTTCATCTCCTACCTTGATATGACCTCCGGTGACGACTTCTGCAAAAACGCCCTCTCTTGGCATAATGCAGTCACCCATTCTCTTATAAATCTGACAATGACTGTGGCATTCTTTTCCAATCTGTGTCATCTCAAGTACCACATCTCCGATATGAAATCTTGTTCCAACCGGAAGCGTGCGAAAATCAAATCCTTCCACGATCAGATTTTCACCAAATGCACCATACGCAACTTCTGCCCCTTTTGCACGAAATTCCTGAATCTTTTCATCGGAAAGCAGACTGATCTGACGATGCCATTTTCCACCGTGCGCATCTCCTTCAATCCCCCAGTCCATTTTGACCATGGCTTCACGAACCTCATGTTTTTCGGTTCCTCTCTTTTCACTGATGCAGATTCCCTTCAGTCTTCCCATTTTTATGTTTATCCTCCGATCTGTGACATATTTTTCTGTTCTGTAATAAAATTCTGCTCCTCAAAATGATGCATCTTCGGTTTTCCACGGATCGCCTGTTCGAGACATTTCCGGATTTCTTCTTCCGATCCGTGTCTTGCTGCCTCAAAAACGGAGATAGTATCTGCATAGCACAGACACGCTTTTAACTTTCCGGTTGATGTCATCCGGATCCGGTTACATCTGTCACAGAATTTTCCATGCAATGCACTGATCAGACCGATTTTCCCCTGAAAACCAGGCAGTTGATAATACACAGCAGGTCCGTTCCCAAACCGTCCCTCTAACGGATAAAACTCTCCTTCTATCCCATAAGCTTCTTTCAGTTTTCCAAGCACCCAGGCACCGGAAATGCCATCCTCTGCTCTTCCCTGCCCAATCGGCATCAATTCAATAAACCGGACATCCAGCTTGTTCTTTTTCGCCAGCTCTGCCAGACTTTTCCATTCCTTATCATTGACTCCTTTTTGCAGGACCGTGTTGATCTTTACCCGGATCCCGCTTTTTTCTGCCATGAAAATGGATTTTCTGACTCTTTCCAGTTCATCTGATCCGGTAATCTCCTGATATTTTTCCGGAATCAGTGTATCCAGACTGATATTCACCGCATCCAGCCCCGCTGCAAGAAGATCTTCCAGATTCTCACCCAGAAGAACCCCATTTGTCGTCATTGTTACTTCTTCTGTGCCCGGAATCTGCCGGATCATCCGGATCAGATCTGCGCATCCTTTTCTGACCAGAGGCTCCCCTCCGGTAATCTTAAACCTGGTAATCCCGATCTGGACAGCCTCCCTGCAGATTCGTTCAATCTCCTCATAAGTCAGGATTTCTGACATAGGAATCCACTTTGCGCCATCCGGCATGCAGTATCTGCATCGCAGATTACAGCGGTCTGTGATTGAAATTCTCATATATTCAATTGTTCGTCCATAAGAATCTCTCACAGCCTTTTCCATCCTTTCTTAATTCCAGAGTGGTTCCAGTAACACCTCGATCGTACCGCCGCAGACCATGCCTTCTTCCTCCGCATCATCTCCGGTCATATCCACATATTCTGTCTTTAGTCCTGTATTATTTTCATGCATCATGACTCTCGCTTTTCTTAAAACCTCTGCCTCCATACAGCCGCCTCCGATGGTTCCAACACAGCTGCCGTCTTCCAGGATCAGCATCTTGGATCCCACATTTCTTGGTGCAGAACCCTTTCTTGTAATGATCGTTGCAAGCATCTTCTTTCCCGGATGAACGATATCCAGGATTGCTTCCAGCAAGTCTTCCGGATAACCGCAGACTCTCTTGTTCTGATTCTTTACTTCGATGATTTCTGCCATGATCGCCACACCGATCTCCTCCGGTGTCTCAGCACCGATGTTCAGACCAATCGGACTTTTTATCTCGCCGATTACTTCCTGGCTGCATCCTTTTTCAATCAGATTCTGCTTTACTATCGCACTTCTTCGCCGGCTTCCGATCATTCCGATATAAGCATGTTCCTTCCCAACGATCTTCTCCAGACAAACCTGATCATATCTGTGACCTCTGGTCAGTACAACAAAATACGTATCCTTGTCTCCTTCGATCTGATCCAGGGCATCTTCAAACGGCTGGCAGATCACTTCCGTTGCACCCGCATTTCTGGCATGATCGGCAAACTGCGGACGATCTTCAAGAACCGTGACCTTCCATCCAAGCATAATCCCGATTTTGATCACCGGCACCGATACGTGACCACCACCACAAATGACCAGATGCTCCTGCCCTCCAATTATATCACAAAACACCTGCTGCTCTCTGATTTCATAAAGTCCACATTTTTTCAAGTCACCTGCTTCTGAAAAATGTGCTGAAAAGAAACCGTTTTCTTTACTTTCCCAGATTATTTTTTTCTCTGCCAAAATTGCTTTTTCTCCGGCTGCGGATCCTTTTGCCACTGTCAAAAGAACGTAATCCCCCGGCTTTGGTAAATCTTTTAATATCTCAAATACATTTTCCATCCAATCTCATCTACCCTACTACATATTTATTCAGTCTGTCAAATGCTTCTTTTAATACGGTTCCATCCTGAAACGGATCGGAATCTTCCGGCATTTCATCTTTCGCATGACATTTTCTTTTATCCCCATCACATTTTCTCTGCCATGCAATACTTTTATTGTAACAAATTTTTCCGCCAAATGAAATAAGAAGGTGCAGCTCTTTTTGTCTGCACCTTCCCTTTTCTTTTATTTTGTGATCTGATTTTAAAAATACTTTGCATTCAGCTTTTTGACTGTCCATGCAAACCATACCAGTACTGCAAGTACCAGCACTAACATCACCCAGAATAATTTTCCTGTACTCTGCACGTAAGTATTATACAGATCTTCTGCGCCGTACAGGATCAGCACTACCGCAAGCACAAGAAGCTTCGGTCCCGCTGCTGCCCTGTATGCTTCCTTATCCTTACACTTCTTTATATTCGTATCTTTTGGTACAAGAATTGATGTATTGATGATTCCTTTGAATTTAAGCTGAAACCATGCATACAGGCTGTACAAGCCCGCCCCAATACCAATGATACCGAAAATTCCTTCCATTCCGTTCATTCTTTTGCCTTCTCCTGTCTATTTTACGCCAAGAATATTCTTAACGGTCTGCTCCATCTGATCCACATCACATTCCGTATTGTGACGGATCTCGGCATTCATGATCTCTTTGATGGCATTCGGAATCTCTGTACCGGATACTTTCTGAAGCTCCTCGATCAGTTTGAAATCATCCTGTCCTTTATACTTCGGATCGATCGCTGACATAACGCTTCCTGCAAATTTGTATGGACTTGCTGTGGATGCGATTACTGTCTTTCTGTCATCTTTACTGTCTTCTCTGTAAGCTTTATACACCGTTGCAGCTACCGCCGTATGGGTATCCATTACATAACCGGTATCTTCGTATATATCATGGATTGTCTTTGCGACCTGCTCTTCTGTCGCATATCCTGCCGCAAAATCAGCCAGGTTTGCTTTCATCTCACCTGTAATCGCGTAACTTCCCTTTGTCTTCAGCTCAGTCATAAGATCCGTATCTTTTCTTGCATCTTCTCCTGAGATCTTGTAGATCAGACGCTCTAAGTTGCTGGAGATCAGAATATCCATGGACGGAGATGTTGTAAGAACAAATTCACGGTTACGGTCATAAGTTCCTGTCTGGAAAAAGTCATAGAGAACTTTGTTCTCATTGGATGCACAGATCAGCTTTGCAATCGGGATTCCCATATTCTTTGCGTAGTATGCAGCCAGAATATTTCCAAAGTTACCGGTCGGTACAACTACATTGATCTCTTCATCTTCCGCAATCTCTTCATTCTGAAGAAGCTTCGCATAAGCATATACATAATATACAACCTGCGGAACCAGACGTCCGATATTGATGGAGTTGGCAGATGAGAACTGGTAGCCTGCTTCATTTAACTCTTTTTCCAGCTCTTTGTTCTCGAACATTGCCTTCACACCGCTCTGTGCGTTGTCAAAGTTACCGTGGATCGCAACAACAGAAGTATTGTCTCCTTTCTGTGTTACCATCTGCAGCTCCTGTACTCGGCTGACTCCGTTCTTCGGATAGAATACGATGATCTTGGTTCCTTCTACATCTGCAAATCCTGCAAGTGCAGCTTTTCCTGTATCCCCGGATGTTGCAGTCAGAATGACGATCTCATTCTTCACCTGATTCTTCTTTGCAGAAGTAGTCAGAAGGTGCGGAAGAATGGAAAGTGCCATATCTTTGAATGCGATCGTTGCTCCGTGGAACAGTTCCAGATAATAAGCATCCTCCACCTTCGCAAGCGGTGCAATCTCTTCGGTATCAAACTTACTGTCGTAAGCCTTTGCGATACAGCTCTTCAGCTCTTCTTCTGTAAAGTCTGTCAGGAATTCCTTCATAACTGTATATGCGATTTCCTGATAGGTCATCTCTTTGAGCTCACCAAGCGACACCGGAAGCTTCGGAATCGAAGCCGGTACAAATAATCCGCCGTCATCTGCCAGCCCTTTTAAGATTGCCTGGGAAGCTGTTACTGTCTTTTCTGCATCTCTTGTACTCTTATAAAGTAAATTCATGGTTCTCCACCCTTCTTATTCTTTCTGATTCACTTCAGCAATCTACTAAAGTATTTTCCTATTTAGCGATTATAGCATAAGAACCTTTCAAGTGCAATGCCATCCTTATCTGCGTTTCCACTTTCGTCCACACATCCGGCTCAGAAGAAAACACAGGAGCAGTGCCCCGGTCAGAATAACACCGATCAGAAATATCAGAATCTTTACATAAGATCCATCTCCGGTTGCAACCGTCTTTGCTTTCTCAGTTTCCTTTGGCTTTTCCGGACTTTCCGGTTTTTCCTCTTCTGCCGGCTTTTCCTTTTTATAGGTTACACTCTGTCCTTCGTCCTCCAGATCTGCGTGCGCTGCAACCAGCTTTTCCTCCAGATACACTTCCTCAAATACAACAACCTGTTCTCCTTTAAGCTTCGTTGCATCAAACGTAAATTCCATCTGAATTTCTCCGAAATCTGTATCCGGGATCAGCTTTTTCTCTGCGGTCACTTCTTTTCCATCCTGAAGAACCGGCTTTTTGGTCTCCTTATCCATTAATGTGCTTTTAACTACATATTCTTTTCCAATCTCCAGATTTTTCCATTTTACCTGATCTATGACCGTTACCTGTTCTGTCCGTTTCCCGTTATGCGTTCCCGTTTCCCGGTCAGATGCTCTTGTCCCGATCTCCGGTACGGGATGTTCATCATTTGTCAGTGTCCCCAGATCAATTACTCGCATTTCCTTTGTTACTTCCACCTCAAACGCAGGAATCAGCATCCGGTCTTCATTATTTTTACAAGACAGTTCTTCCACCAGATACGTTCCGTAAGGAAGCGCTCCTCTTGTATTATCCGGAGTTCCTTCCCCAAACCAGATCCCATCTTCACTTGTCTTCCCCTCATTCGTGTTGACGGTATGTGGATTCCAGTACGCACCGGTCGAAGCCTCCCCGTTTTTATCCGTCAGGATCACATGGCTCTCCCCAGTTGCCTGCGATGTGATCCGAAATGGGATATCCGCCAGTCTTTTCAAAGTTTTATCTGCCGCTTTCACCAGCTTTAAGTCCCCACGGATGAGCTTTTCCTTTATTTCCACTGGATTCCATATTTTCAGGGCTTTATAGCTTCCATTTTGCTCCGTTCCAGTCCTGATACAATGTGTAACGGTGTCCACCAGATACCCTTCCGGCGCATGCATCTCCCATACCGTAATCGTTCCAAGCGGAAGCTCGTTATTTTCAAAAAACGGATCCCCGCTGATCAGGTGCGCCTCATCCATCCGGACCACACCATCCGCATCCGACTTCAGCTTCCAACTCCTGAGCGGCACCTTCACACCGATCTCATTTTGATTGTCAAAAATGCTATCAAAAAATGCCACATGAAATTCTGCTCCCGCAAGAGAAAGTCCTGCCTGCGCCTGCCCTTTCCCTGTTTCCGCATCCTGCTTCCGGAGCAGGATTTCCACCTTTGTCTTTTCCGGTTCATCCTGACACTCATAGGTCACGGTCTGTCCGGCATTCACCGTGATCTGCCGCAGCTTTGTGTCCAGTACATAACCTTTCGGTGCTTTAGTCTCTTTGATGTCATAGGAACCCTCCGGCAGATTTTCTGCCTTCCCGTATCCTTTCTTGTCTGTCCGGATTACGCAGACTGCCTCGGATGTCCCACTTTTACAGACGGTATACTCTGCCCCTTCCAGTGAGTAGAGCTGATTATCAGCCGTAATCTCTGACCTTGCAGAGCTCTTCATGATCTCCAGGCTTCCGCTATGGGTTGTCTTAAAAAGATATATCGTTGATCTGGATTTTGCCACAAGCTGTGAAATCTGATTGCCACTCGACGGGATAGATGCCGAATGCCAGAACCGGTTATCGTTGCTATTATCTCCCCAGAAAAATCCGATATGGCAGTCTGCATCTTCTTCCTCCCAGGAAACCGGCTCAAAATAGATCACATCTCCTTTTTGCGCTTTTCCGCCCGCAAGCAGCTCCTCAATGGTGTTGTAATGATAGGATTCCACGGCATTGTCTGTCATCCAATGAAACCAGTTGCTCGCATTGACCTTGCCGCCACGGAGACTTCCTTTGTCAATTCCTGACAGATCCGCTCCACATTTTTCCAGAACATAAGCGACAAACCCGGTACAGTTCATTGCCCCATTTCCACCGTAGGCTCCGTTCGGACGCATGCAGTTCTCTGCTGTCAGAGGATATCCGCTGTAAGGCGTTCCCAGATAATAACCGTCCTTTTCGTGGTTTTTTAACTCCTCAAGCACTTTTCCCGGCTCTGCTCCTAATTTTTCATCAAGTTTTACAATCGTTTCTTTCTTTGCGATTCTCTCTGCTGAGTTTGCAGATACGACAGGCATACTGCTGCCCGACAATGATACTACCGCCAGAATCACACTTAGTATTCCGGCAAAATGATTCTTCATATATTTCATAAAAGTTTCTCCTTCTGCCTTTTCAGGTCAGAAAAGAGAATATAAAAGACGAGTACCCTTACTATAAAGGAAGAGTACCCGCTTGTCAATAGTATTTTATTGTTGATCTGCCTCCAGAACGATCACACTTCTCGGTCCCACAAGAATTCTTTCCTCCGAAATCCGTACCGGATTCTGATAAATTTCCTGCTTTTTATCTCCAGTATTTGCCGCCACATGCCAACTATATCCGCCCGGAAGTTGTGGAAGTTCTACCCAGACACCTTCCCAGTATGGATTCATCAGAAGATACACACAGTCTTCTTTTGCCATTTTATTATCATATCCGGCAAACATGACTGCCGCCGTCCGGATCTCCGGTCTGGAAAAATCCAGTTTCCACGGCACTTCACCGTGAAAGCTGATCTCCGGAAATCCAAGACTGCTCGCCCCTGCATCTCCTGTGATCGACGGATGCCGTTTCCGAAATGCCGTCATATAAGCACAAAAATCAAATACATCCTGAAACTTTTCTTTTCTTGTCCAGTCCAGCCAGGAAATCTCGTTATCCTGACAGTAGGCATTATTATTCCCGAACTGAGTATTGCCAAACTCATCACCTGCAAGGAACATCGGTGTCCCTCTGCTGCAAAGCAGGACCGCAAAAGCATTTTTCATCATCCGGTGGCGCAGTTCAACAACCATAACCTGATCGGTGTCCCCCTCTGCCCCACAGTTCCAGCTCCGGTTATCATCACTTCCATCAAGATTTCCCCATCCATTAGCCTCATTATGCTTCTGGTTATACGAATAAAGATCATACAGGGTAAATCCATCATGGCAGGTCAGGAAATTCACAGAAGCATGTTTTCCGCGGATTCTGGTATCATAGATGTCCGGAGAACCGGCAATTCTCTGAAGCGCTGCTCCTGCTGCCCAAAGTCCCCCTTTTAAATATTCCCTCACGTCATCCCGGTATCTTCCGTTCCATTCTGACCATCTGCGGAATGCCGGAAAACTTCCGACCTGATAAAGTCCGCCGGCATCCCAGGCCTCCGCGATCAGCTTTGTGTCTGCAAGCAGCGAATCATAGGCAAGATTCTTTACGAGTGGTGGATTTTCCATCGGTGACCCATCCTCATTTCTTCCCAGGATCGAGGCAAGATCAAACCGGAAGCCGTCCACCCGGTACTCTGCCACCCAGTATCGCAGACAATCCTGGATCATTTTGATCACCACCGGATGATTACAATTCACAGTATTTCCACAGCCACTGAAATTATAATATTTTCCATCTGGTGTCAACATATAATAAATCTGATTGTCAAATCCTTTAAACGAAATAAACGGTCCGCATTCATTTCCTTCTGCCGTATGGTTAAACACCACATCCAGGATTACTTCAATCTGGTTATCATGCAGTTCTCGGATCAGTTCTTTTAATTCTACTCCTTCCCGGTTGTATTCCGTTGATGCCGCATAGCTTGTATTCGGCGCAAAAAAGCTAACCGTATTGTAGCCCCAGTAATCAATCAGTTTCTTTCCGTCAACCTCCCTGCTTCCCTGCAACTCATCAAATTCAAAGATCGGCATCAATTCCACCGCATTAATCCCCAACTCTTTCAGATAAGGGATCTTTTCCTTAACTCCGGCAAAGGTTCCCGGATAACGGACGCTTTTGTCCATCTTTGTAAATCCCCGGACATGCATCTCATAGATGATCAGCTTTTCCATCGGGATCTTATCCGGCTTTTCACTGCCCCAGAAGAAATTATTCCGGACTACTCTGGCACGATATCCCCCTGTATTTAGTGCTTTTCCCCATACACTCTGCCCGGTAACTGCCTTTGCATACGGATCCAGTAAAATATGCTTTTTATCAAACAGCAGACCTTCCTTTGGTTTCCACGGTCCATCCAGCCTGTACGCATATTCAAATTCTTCAATATCCAGTCCGAATACCATCATGGAAAATACATCCCCGATCCGGCAGTTTTCCGGGAATGGGATCACCGCATAAGGTTCCGGTTCCTTTCTGTGAAACAGAAGAAGTTCACATGTCACAGCCCCTTTTGAATGCACTGTAAAATTAACTGCCGACTGAAATGCAGTCGCACCCTCATCACGATACAGTCCGGGACAGATTTCAAATCCATTTACATTTTCTGTCGGAACCCATCTTGGCATCATTTCTTCCAGCATTTTACCAGCTCCCTCCATGTCATGTTTTCAGTATAGCACATTTTTCCGTTTACACATCTTTCCTTTCTGTATATAATATAAAGGATTACATATTTTTTTGCAGCAGACTCAAGGAGGTTTTTTATGACTGCACAGCATCTATATTATTTATTTCAGTGCTTCTTTATATATGCCTTTTTAGGCTGGTGTACAGAAGTTGCGTTTGCCGCTTTTAAAGAACATCGTTTTGTCAACCGTGGATTCTTAAATGGCCCGATCTGTCCGGTATACGGTTTCGGCGTGGTTGCAGTCATTCATTTTCTGACACCGCTTCGTTCCAACCTGCTCCTGCTATATCTCGGAAGTGCTATTCTCGTTACTGCAATCGAATGGCTGACCGGATTCATTCTGGAAAAGGTTTTCCATAACAAATGGTGGGATTATTCTAATATGCCGCTCAATCTGAATGGATATGTGTGCCTTTTGTTTTCTCTAATCTGGGGAGTGTTCTGTGTTTTCATCGTAGATGTATTCCATCCACTGATTGACACACTGCTCTCACACATTCCTTTCCTTGTCGGTATCATTCTTGTATGTATTCTGGTGATTGCCGGACTTGCCGATCTCTATGTAACAGCATCCGGTATCCTGAAGCTCAACAAACGTCTTGAAAAAATGCAGGCCATTGCAGACGAACTTCATCAGATTTCCGACAAGCTTGGTGAATCAATCTACAAGCGTACCATTACAGCTATGGAAAAACAGGAAGAGTTCAAAGATACTGTATCTGAGAAGCAGGAAGAATTTAAATCTGCTATTTCCGAAAAACAGGAAGCAATTTCAGACACCCTTGCCGATGTTTCTGACGAAGTAAAAGAACGGATTGCTCTTCTTCGCAGAAGCTACCTGGAAAATGTCAAAGCAACTTCTCATATGCAGAAGCGTATCATGAAAGCTTTCCCGAAAATGCAGAGCCGCAACTACAAAGAATCCTTTGAAGATCTTAGAAACAAACTGAAGGAAATGTCTCTCAAAAAATAACAGGCTGTAAAAAATCCATCTGGTTTTCTTTTAAAAAAAGAAATCAGATGGATTTTTTATCTTTAAAATTATGATGTGAGTGTCAAAAGTAAATTTTGCCACTCACTAATGTTTCCTCTTGATCTTGTCCAGATACGGAATCTCGATTGGATCGATTGCATCAAGTGGCTGTTCTTTATTGATCTTCTTTTTGCGTGTGTGCTTTTTCAGAAGTGCACCACCCCGGTTATAAAACCAGAAAGAAAAGATCAGAAGTTTATTGAATTTTCCAATTTTGTCTTTTGTCGTCTTCGTGTAATACTCCCCACCGGACTGGATCTCTCCTTTTTCCCTGATCTGCCGGATCAGATCCAGCTCTGTCTCAATCCGTACCGGAAATTCCGTATACCCCATGCCGACGCAGTCCAGCTTATGCGCATCACTTCCTCCGGTCCCCGGTTTTCCATATTTTTCAGCAAGATACTTCGCCCCTTCATTGGACTGTGGTGGCTCACATGCATTGAAAGTCTCTATAAAATCAAATTTTTCAATCAACTCCGGAGATTTCTGCCATCTTTTCGTATTCGTAAAACTCAGATACTTTTCCCCACACGGATGTGCCGGTCCACAGATTCCTCCATTGTGATGCACAAAATCAATCAGCAGCGAAAGCGGAAGCCCTCTCAGCTCCAGAAGGCGCATCTTTACTCCCTGTGGCATAATGATCAGAATGTGCCCCGCATCCAGTGTATCATACTCTATTCCTTTCAATACAACAAAATCTTTGTATTTTCTCCCTTTGATCGTATTCTTCCAGTGCCGATATCCATTATAGGTGTCATGATCTGTAACCAGCATTCCGCCAATGCCTTTAGACTGCAGCTTTTTAATAAATTCTTCAATCGGCACTTTGCTGTCAATTGATCCTTCTCTTACATGACAATGCATATCTATCTTCATATTTTCATCTCCAGATCTTATATCGTTGATACTATTTTTATTATACCTCTTTTTTTATAACGCTGCAAGAAATACCGGTTTCTTCCAGCCATTCCTGATCAGATACAAAAGAGGATGTATCACATTCCGATACATCCTCTCATCCATCTTATCTATTCTTCATCCTCGTCATCATCATCATCCAGATCGATCAGCATGGTTCTTGCCATCTCTATTTCTTCTTCTTTTGATGTTTCTTTCTTGATCGCATTTGCTCTTCGAACCTGCTTCTTGTTGATCTCACTTGACTTCATGATAAACTGGATCACGATTCCGATAAATGTAATCCCAATCGAAATGATCCACATGAAAATCACATTTTTCAGGCCTGCCAGATCATAGATCATCATTCCTGCTCCAAAACCACCTGCTAATGCCGTCGCAATAATCACAAACGGTTCAAACCAGATCATTGCAAGGATTGCGAAAATCAGTCCGACTGCTCCGCAGACTGCCAGCATGATCCAGTTTCCCGCATTTGTAATCGCAAGTACTGTGCCAGCCATTCCCAGAAAGCATACCCAGAAAGCTCCGAATTTCTTAAATACACTGTTCAGTATTGCAAAAACCAAACCCGCAACTCCGGCTGCGATCAGTACCGGAACAGCTTCAAGTCCCATAAGATATGTCACGGCAAATCCAAGCAATGCCCCTGCAACGAATCCAATCACTGCATTCCAGACACGGATCAGCTTCAAACCTAAAATTACAATGAAAACTGATATAACAATTGATACCGCCGAAACAATCACGGCTTCTTTTCCTGCTATAAATACCGCACTGTTTCCCATGATATCCTTCAATACTATACCTATTGATTCCATCCTAATCTCTCCTCCTGTCGTACTTTCCTGTTGTTAAGTCAGACGCTTATTTTGATGAAGAGTCTGAAGATGTATCTGTATCTTCGGTCGTGCTCTTAACCGTTACGCCCTGATCAGCAAAACTGATCGTATTCCATACTTTTTTATGTACTTTAATATCCGTTTTCTTTTTCCATTTCTTACAAATTGACTGATACTGGTCACTCTTTCTCTGTGATACAATGGACTCTTTCTTGGTATCCGTTGCATCACGGTCAAGAAGGCTGACTACTTTTGCAACATAATAGCCATTGTCTGCTTCGATCACGTCTGTTACTTCGCCTTCTTTTAACTTATCAGCAGCTTTGATCAGATCTTCGTTTGGCGATGTTGTATCCGAGTCAAATGTCAGATCGGTGGCTGATGCACCTACTGCTGTTGCAAATACAGAAAAATCTTCTGCCGAAGCCGCATCTTTCTGGAAATCTTCTGCTTTCTTTTTCACTTCTGCTTTTTCGTCATCTGACATATCTGTCGACTTTCCATCACTGCCCGTTGTCTTTGTAGAGAACAGCACATACTGCATTTTCTTCTGTGCTGCTTCCTCATCGGATACATTCGTATCTACATCCACAGTCATGGCAGTTTCCATCTTCTTCTGAAGTGTCAGAAGTTCCAGTACTTTCTTTACCGTCTTTTCATCGCCCGATACTGCATCTTTTGCAGCACTGTCATTGCTGTCAGTAAATTTCTTCGCAGCATCCTCGATGCTTTTTTCCTCATCATCACTTAGCGAAACTTTATAATCATCCTTGTGCTCATCCAGAATATACATTTCTTCCAGAGAATCCATGATTGAATCCTTATAATTCTCTTCGTAAGTCTTTCCGTCTGTAACTTCTTTTCCCCAAAAATCATCTCCCAGATAACTGCTATATGTTGTTTCAAACTGCGCCTGCTGATATCTTGCAAAAAAGTTCGCCACATCTGCAGTCACTTTCTCATCTCCGACTTCTACCACTGTATCCTGTCCGTTAAACTTGCTTCCACATCCGTTTAAAGATGCAATGCAGGCAACTGCCAGTATACAGGCAACCACTCTTTTTTTCATTTATAAAATTTCCTCCTTGATCTTCTCTCCATTGTACACACTTCTTCACTATGCACTCGTATAGTATATCTTTTTTTTACCTTACTGGCAATCTTTTTCATAAAAAATACACATTATTCTTCGACAAGTCCCTGTATATCTTCGACAATTTTTCCTGCATTTTCAAGAATCTGCTCTGCTTTTTCTTTTTTATTTTTCCGAAGTTTACAATAAATAAAATATGGATTTTCTGCATCTGTCTTAAATGTCAGTTCTCCCTTATATTTTGCCAGCAGTTCCGGAATCTTTGCTACATTTACCCTTGCCTTCTCATACATGGTAAATTTGTATTCATCGCCTTTTTGCTCTACCGAAATTACATAAGCCGCATGTGCTTTCGCCTTCAGCTGCGCGATCATCAGAAGCTGCTGCACCTTGCGTGGTGGATCGCCGAAACGGTCAATCAGTTCTTCTAGCATATCTTCCTGTTCTTCTTCTGTCTCAATTGCTGCGATCCGTTTATAGATATCCAGCTTCTGATACTCATTCGGAATATAAGATGCCGGAATATAAGCATCAATATTCAGATCCACGGTTGTCGCATAGGTTTCTTCCGGGATCTCTCCCTTCAGGTGACGGACTGCCTCACTTAACATCTTACAGTAAAGATCGTATCCCACTGCATCCATATGTCCATGCTGTTCCTCCCCAAGCAGGTTTCCTGCCCCACGGATTTCCAGATCCCGCATGGCGATTTTTACACCAGAGCCAAGATCTGTAAACTCACGAATTGCCGAAAGACGTTTTTCTGCAACCTCCCGGAGCATTTTGTCTCTTCTGTACAAAAGAAATGCATATGCCATACGGTTCGATCTTCCAACTCTTCCACGTAGCTGATAAAGCTGGGAGAGTCCCATCCGATCTGCATCATGGATGATCATGGTATTGGCATTGGAAATGTCAAGACCGGTCTCGATGATCGTCGTCGATACCAGAACATCAATTTCTCCATTGATGAAATCGTACATAATATCTTCTAACTTGTGTTCCCGCATCTGCCCGTGTGCATATGCCACATTTGCATCCGGCACAAGTTTCTGGATCTTCGCTGCCATTTCAGCTATATCCTGGACACGGTTATAGACATAGTACACCTGTCCCTGGCGGGAAATTTCTCTTTCGATTGCCTCCCGGACCATCTCATCATTCTCCTCCATCACATAGGTCTGGATCGGCATCCGGTCAACTGGTGCTTCTTCCAGCACACTCATGTCACGGATTCCGATCAGACTCATATGAAGCGTTCGGGGAATCGGTGTTGCCGTAAGTGTCAGAACATCAATATTTTCCTTCAGCTTTTTGATCTTTTCTTTATGCTGTACTCCAAAACGCTGTTCCTCATCAATGATCAGAAGTCCCAGATCTTTAAATGCCACATCCTTACTCAATACCCGGTGGGTTCCGATGATGATATCAACCTGTCCCTTTTTCAAATCTTCGATCGTTTTTTTCTGTTGTGCAGGTGTGCGGAAACGGCATAACAGATCCACCCTTACCGGAAATTCTTTCATCCGTTGCACAAAAGTGTTGTAATGCTGCTGTGCAAGAATCGTAGTAGGGACCAGATAGACAACCTGCTTGTTCTCCTGCACTGCCTTGAATGCTGCCCGGATTGCAATCTCTGTCTTTCCAAATCCCACATCCCCACAGATCAGACGGTCCATGATCTTTGGACTTTCCATATCCCGTTTTGTTGCCTCGATTGCAAGCTGTTGATCCTCCGTTTCCTCAAACGGAAACATTTCTTCAAATTCTTTCTGCCAGACCGTGTCCTTTTCATAGACAAATCCTTCTTTGGACTGCCGTACTGCATAGAGTTCCACCAGATCTTTGGCGATCTGCCAGACTGCTGTCTTTACCTTGCTCTTCGTGCGATGCCATTCCTGTCCTCCAAGTTTGTTAAGTTTCGGCTTTTTAGCATCTGCACTGGCATACTTCTGGATCTGGTCAAGCTGTGTGGCAAGAATATAAAGATTTCCACCATCAGCATACGAAATCTTCATATAATCCTTTGTCACCTTATCAACTTCTATCTTTTCAATTCCCCGGTAGATTCCAAGTCCATGATTCTCATGCACTACATAGTCTCCCGGTTTCAGATCCGAAAAGCTGCTTATTTTCTGTCCATCATAACTTTTTCGTTTCTTTTTCTTCTTTGTCTTGCCAAAAATATCTGACTCAGATATGACAATAAATTTAATCATCGGGTACTCGTATCCGACTTCTATATGCCCGTAGCATACCATGATCTCCCCTGGATTCACTTCACGTTCCTGATCCTCACTGTAAAAACTGCTCAGATCATAATCACGTAGATCCTCTGCCAGACGTTTTGCCCTTGTTCTGGACCCAGAAATCAGAACCGCCCGGTATCCGTTCCTTTTCAGTCTTTTGAGATCCTGTGTCAGCATCTCAAAGCTGCTGTTATACGGGTTAACGCTTTTTGCCTGGATCCCAAACCGCTTTTTCACAAAAAATGGCTTACATTTCATTTCCAGAGCACACATCCCGATCATACAGAATTTGTTCAGAAATTTTATAATTTCATCAGTCGTAAAAAATTCCGGAGCTTCTTCCATTTCCCCGGTCCTTTCCATTTCTTCTGCACGGTTCTCTCTCGCTTTTTCCACTTCATTTTCTGCCAGACGCCCTTTTTCCAGAAGCCTTGCTGGTTCATCCAGGAACACCAGTGTGTCCTTCGGATCAAAGTAGTTGATAAAAGAAACTTTCCGGTCACTTCCCAGTCTGTCATCTGCCGGATAAATAACGATCTGTTCCAGATTCTCTACAGATCTCTGGCTGTCCACGTCAAAAGTCCGTATTGAATCCACTTCATCTCCCCAGAATTCAATACGGATCGGCAATTCCTCGGTAAGTGGGTAAATATCAATGATTCCACCACGAACTGCAAACTGCCCCGGACCATCCACCTGAGCTTCCCTGTCATATCCAAGTTTTATGATCTTCTCCTTCAGCGATTCAAATTCCAGCGCCTCCCCATTGGAAATGGTCAGAATGTCCCCTTTTATTTCTGCTTCCGATGGCAGTTCATCCATGAATCCGTCAATCGTTGTAATGACCGTAACCTGACTTTTTGCCTCCATCATCATCTGCAAGGTTTCCATCCGCTGTTTGACCAGCTGTTTTCCGTGGATATCTGCCTGATAAAAAAGGAGATCCTTTGCCGGATAATAGCTGGTATTTTCATTTAAAAAACGATATTCTTCGTATATTTTTTTTGCTTTATCTTCACTGGAAAGAACGATCAATGTATGCCCATAACCTTTTCCAAGCGCATACATCAAATGCGTTTTCTGTGATGTCACACACCCGGAAAGAAGCAGCATGCCCGGTTCCCGTCCACGCTCTTCACAGATTTCTTCAATCTCTGCCAGTTCAGATAAAGGAGCCGTAAGTGCATGCATCGCTTTTTGCCTCCTCTTATTCTTTCTTTTTCTGGTTATATTCGTTCATTGCCTGATCGATTGCTCCCTGCATGATCAGAGCAGAAGCTTCACAGGCAAGATCATAGCCTTCTTCCATAAGTACACGGTCCTCTTTGGAAAATTTTCCAAGAACATAATCAGCAAGATCATATCCTTTCGGTTTTTCTCCCACACCTACCTTGATCCGTGGAAATACACTACTTCCTAAATTGGCAATGATATTTTTGATTCCGTTATGTCCACCGGCACTTCCTTTTCTGCGGATCCTGAGTTGTCCGACTTCCAGACTGATATCATCATAAATTACAAGAAGTTCTTCTTCCGGATCGATCTTGTAATATTCCACTATACTACGGATACTCTCTCCACTCAGGTTCATATAAGTCTGCGGCTTCACAAGAAGCACTTTCTGTCCCTCGATCACTCCTTTTCCGATGAGGGCACGGTGTTTTTTAGTATCGACTGCTATCTGGTATTTCTCCGCCAGGCGGTCCACCACATCAAATCCAACATTATGTCTTGTCCCCTGATACTTTTCATCCGGGTTTCCAAGTCCTGCAATTATAAACATTCTATTCACCTCTGCTTTTTCTCTTTCCTGATTCTACTAAATCCTTTCTCTTTTGTCACGCATTTCTCATGCATAAACTATTTTTTCTTTTCATATAGTTTATTAAGCGGCATAACCTGCCGAAATTCCATACTGCCTAAGGAGGTCCTTTATGAATTCCAAAACAAAAATCATCGTACTTCACATGAAAGAAATTATCTATACTGTTATTTTTGCCACTTTAGGTATTCTCATCCTCTGCCTTTTATTCTTTATGTTCTCCGGAGACCGGCATTCCTCTGTATCCGACAAAAAATATACTCCCGGCATTTATACCTCTTCTTTTACACTCGGAAATGAAGATCTGGAACTGGAAGTTTCTGTCTCTGACACCTCTATCAATTCCATCCGCATTTCCAATCTAAGTGAGACGGTAACTGCCATGTATCCTCTTCTTCAGCCATCTCTTGAGAATCTGGCTGACCAGATCTGTAAATCCCAGTCCCTTGATCATCTTACACTTTCAAGTGACAGTCCCTATACTTCTCAGCTTCTTCTCAACACCATCCGTGATGCGCTCAAAAAAGCTGCGGCAACCAACTGATGCCGCAGCTCTTTTCCTTTTATTAACCTTCCACGATCAGATACTGTCCGTTCGGAAGTGCGAATACTTCTGAAGCCTCTTCCAGCTCTTCATCACTCATACCACTGATGTCCGCTCCGCTTTCATCCAGAAAATCTCTCACATCCTTGATAGAATCTACAACAACCGCCATACAGTCTTCCAAAAACGCTTCTGCCTCTTCCAGTGTCTCTGCAACCGGCTCATCAAAAAGCTGTGACTGCATATTCAGGAATGTCTGCAGACATTCTTCATCATACTCATACATACAGGCAACCCTCCCTTATCTTTCTCACAGAAAAATTTTCTCATCTGAACTATAAATAGTTAAGCAATTCTTCAGCATGTGCAATTGTTGCATCTGCTCCTGTCTCCACAAGAAGTTCTTTGGTCCGGAATCCCCATTCTGCTCCGACTGTAAACATACCGGCAGCCTTCCCTGTCTTCATATCTACATCCGAGTCTCCTATGTATATTCCTTCTTCCGGCGATACCCCTAATTTATCAAGTATCCACAGAAGTCCTTCCGGATCCGGTTTCTTCGGAAATTCACCCGACTGCCCCTGAATATGATCAAAATATCCTTTTCCAAATGTACTTTCCACTACATCGATCGCCTGCAAATGTGGTTTGTTGGAAAATACTGCAATCTTTATTCCCTTCTTCTTCAGTGAATCTAACATCTGAACAACACCATCATAAGGACGTACATGGTACATACAATTTTCTCCAAAGATTCTGCTGTACACTTCCATACCTTCTTCAATCCTCTTAAGCTCTGTGTCTCCGGACGCACGAAGTGCACGTTCCATAAGGCATCTGGCTCCATCCCCAACGAAGCTTCGGCACTGGTCTTTGGTAATCGTCTCAAGTCCCATTTCTTCTAACGTCTTATTCGTTGAATAAGTCAGCGAATCCAGCGTATTTGTCAAAGTTCCATCCAAGTCAAAAATACACGCTTTATACATTGCTATTCTCCTGTTCTTCTGTTCTATGATTATAATAGTATGAACCTTGACAAATTTCAACTGGAAATCTCTATTTTTCTATTCACTTCGCAGATATTGTCGCATAGCCCTGAGTGCATTCTTTTCCAGGCGGCTTACCTGTGCCTGTGAGATTCCGATTTCTTCTGCTACCTCCATCTGCGTTTTTCCTTCAAAAAAACGAAGTCTGATAATATGCTTCTCCCTTTTTCCGAGTCGGTCCATTGCCGCCTGAAGAGACAGCTTCTCCACCCATCTGTCTTCTTTGTTCCTTTTGTCACTGATCTGGTCCATCACATACATAGCATCTCCATTGTCATTATATACCGGCTCATTTAAGCTGACCGGCATCTGGATCGCATCCAGCGCATAGACGATCTCTTCCTTTGCGATCCCGATTTCCTCTGCAATTTCCTGAACAGTAGGTTCTTTCTGATTTACTTTGACATAATTTTCTTTCGCGTAAATGGCTTTATATGCCGTATCACGAAGTGACCTGCTAACACGGATCGAATTATTGTCCCGGATGAACCGCCGGATTTCTCCAATGATCATCGGTACCGCATAAGTTGAAAATTTTACTTCCAGCTCCGGATTGAAATTATTGATTGCCTTGATCAGTCCGATGCACCCGATCTGAAACAGATCATCCGGATTTTCACTGCTTCCCGAAAAGCGTTTGATCACACTGAGTACCAGACGCAGATTTCCTTTGATATACTGTTCTTTTGCCTCCTCATCCCCCGCTTTGATCTTCTCAAAAAGCACCTCTTTTTCCCTGTCGCTAAGCAGGGGAAGCTTTGCTGTATTTACACCACAGATTTCTACTTTATTAAGTACCATCTCAATAAACCTCCAAATCTTTACTGGTATAAATTTTTCTCAAAACTGTTTTTATTTATTCGATTCCCACTAAAATATTAAAAATATCGCTCCTTGACTTTTCCCATACTCTTCTGAAAGAATATACATCTTAGTAATATTGTCTGATTTTCTATCATTTTTCTTTAAATTATAGTATAATATACTAAAATAATTTTTACGCAAAGGGGTTGAGTATATGAAACTTACTTTTATCGGTGCCGCCCATGAAGTAACTGGAAGCTGCCATTATCTTGAAGCATGTGGAAAACATATTCTAATAGACTGTGGACTGGAACAGGGACCTGATCTGTATGAGAATCAGGAAATCCCGATCAATCCTTCCATGATCGACTATATCCTCTTAACACATGCACACATTGACCATTCCGGCAAGATTCCTCTGCTTGTAAAAAATGGTTTTAAAGGAGAAATCATCTGTACATTCGCCACCTCTGATCTGTGCAGCATTATGCTCCGTGACAGTGCACATATCCAGGAATCCGAAGCAGAATGGCGGAACCGGAAGGCACTTCGTTCCGGTGCTCCGCTTTACGAACCACTTTATACTGTACAGGACGCCATGAATGCAGTCGCACTTCTTGCGCCGATCGATTATAACCAGACGATCCAGCTCTGTGAAGGAATCGAACTTCGCTTCACAGATGTCGGTCATCTGCTTGGTTCTTCCTGCATTGAAGTCTGGATCACAGAAGACGGTGTAAGCAAAAAAATCGTATTTTCCGGAGATGTCGGAAATATTGACCAGCCGATCATCAAAGATCCGCAGCATGTGGATACAGCCGATTATCTTGTCATCGAATCCACCTACGGAAACCGGGTCCATTCTACTGTAAAACCGGATTATATTAAGGAGCTTACCAGAGTCTTGCGCGAAACCTTTGCCAAAGGTGGAAATGTAGTCATTCCATCTTTCGCAGTAGGAAGAACCCAGGAGCTTTTATACTTTATCCGTGAGATCAAAGAAAATAATCTTCTGCCGGAATATCAGAATTTTGAGGTTTATGTAGACAGTCCTCTGGCGATTGAAGCAACCAACGTTTTCCAGAAAAATGTACAGTCCTGCTTTGATGAGGATGCAATGGCTTTGATAAGTAAAGGAATCAACCCTCTTCTTTTCCAGGGACTGAAAACTACGATCACCAGTGAAGAATCTAAAATGATCAACTTCAATGACAAACCAAAAGTAATCATCTCTGCTTCCGGAATGTGTGAAGCCGGCCGTATCCGCCATCATCTGAAACACAACCTCTGGAGAAAAGAATGCACGATCCTCTTCGTAGGCTATCAGGCAGTTGGCACTCTTGGCCGCAAGCTTGTCGAAAGCAAACCGGAATCAGTCCGGCTCTTTGGCGAAAATGTAGAGGTTAATGCCCGTATTGAAGTCCTTGCAGGGATCAGCGGACATGCCGATATGAATGGTCTTCTGAACTGGATTGATGGATTCAAAGAGAAACCATCCCACATCTTTGTTGTACATGGAGAGGATTCGGTTACAGATTCTTTCGCTGCTACCATCACAGACCGTTTCGGCATTCCGGCATTTGCACCATACTCCGGAGGCTGTGTTGATCTCGCAACCGATACCATCCTTTCTGAAGGTATCAAGCTTCCGAAAAAAGCAGTTGAAAAGCCGGTCAAAGCACGTGCTCTTACTGCATTCAACCGCGTGGTTGCGGCAGCCAAACACCTCATGGATGTTGTGCTTAAAAATGAAGGTCTTGCAAACAAAGATCTTGCAAAATTCGAGTCACAGATCCAGAATCTTGCTGACAAATGGGATCGTGACGACAGATAAATACCGATCTTATCTTTCCAGAGACCGGCTTCCGACATGGAACGCCGGTCTTTTTCTGTCTTTTTCGACAATTCTTTAAAAAAATCCAGCATTTCAGCATGTCGAATAAAATTATTCTGTTTTTCCCATCTTCTGACAAAATCTGAAACACATCTTTTCTATAATAAAGCATGCTTAAGTACCAAATCTATTTAGCAGCTAAAGAGAAAGAAGGATAAGACTATGCAGTATGAAGTATATCTGGATGTATTGTTTCTGGAAAATATGATGATGGATTTTCTGATTCTTCTGGCAGTAAAAAAAGTATTTCCATGTTCTGCCACTTATGGAAGTCTTCTTGCCGGTTCCTTTACCGGTTCACTACTGACCTGTGCCATTTTATTTTTTCCATGCCCGGTATGGACCCGCTATATCCTGCTGTTTTTCCTGGTAAATTCCTGTATGACAGTGATCGGATTGAAAATCCGGACATTTCCCGTTTTTTTCAAAGCATGGATTCTGCTCTATCTTGCAAGCTTTCTTCTTGGAGGTATCATGAGTTGGCTCCGTCTTTATTTTGGAAAATTTTTCCGGATCATATCTTTTCTTTTCACCCTTGGCATCTGTGGTTTTTTTCTTTTATATCATGGACTTTTGTTTCTAAAGAAACTATGGAAATCACAAGATCATAGTTTTGATGTGATTTTAACTGTAAATGGAAAAGATTTTCATCTGAAAGCCTTTCTGGACAGTGGTAATCATCTTTCTGATCCACTGACCGGAAAGCCGGTTCATATTATCAGCAAAGACGCCTGTCAGAAGATTTCTTCCCAAATCTCACCTGGAAGACTCCGGTACATCCCGTACCGGACTATACAGAAGACGACCAGTATTCTTCCTGTTTTTTCTGTCAAGAAGATGAGAATAACAGGAGAATCTGAATTTTTGATCCAATCTCCACTGATCGGTATTTCCGAACAGAAGAATTTTGGAAACGGAAAATATGAAATGCTATTGCATCCTGAAGATTGTTAGGAGGATTATAATGATGATAAAAGTTGCTGTTTCAGATTGTTTTAAATTGAAAATGATTCCCTCTTTCCGCAGTGTTTTCTTCCCGGAAAAGCAGGAAATCCATTACATAGGAGGGACAGATATCCTGCCACTCCCACTTAGCAGTGAAGAAGAAGGTCATGCCATTTCCCTTCTCGGAGGCGGGCAGGATGAAGAAGGAAAAAAGCTTCTTATTGAACATAATCTGCGTCTGGTGGTTTACATAGCAAAAAAGTTTGACAACACCGGTGTAGGCGTAGAAGACCTGATCTCCATCGGCACGATTGGACTGATCAAAGCAATCAATACCTTCAATCCAGAGAAAAATATCAAACTTGCCACCTATGCCTCCCGTTGTATTGAAAATGAGATCCTCATGTATCTGCGCCGGAATAACAAGACCAAACTGGAGGTCTCCATCGATGAACCGCTCAATGTTGACTGGGATGGAAATGAGCTTCTTCTCTCCGATATTCTTGGAACTGAAGAAGATACCATTTATCGTGATATGGAAACCGAAGCAGAACACAAACTTCTTGGGAAAGCCATCGGACGGCTTTCAAACAGGGAACGGGTAATCGTGCAGATGCGATTCGGACTCGGAACCCCCGACGGGGAAGAAAAAACGCAGAAAGAAGTGGCCGATCTTCTTGGGATTTCCCAGTCTTACATATCAAGACTTGAAAAGAAAATTATGCAGAGACTGCGACGCGAAATGGTACGCTATGAACAGTAAATTATGAAAAACAGGGAAACAGTAATTTCTTACTGCTTCCCTGTTATTTCATTCTTATTTCTTGAAGAAATCCGGAATCTTGATAGACTGCTCTTTCACCTTGCTCTGTGGAGTTCTTGCACTCTGAAGCGGTGGTACCTGTGTAGTCTGCTGCTGTACCGGTCTGCCTCCGTATACCGGTCTTTCTACATTGCTGTATTCTCCCGGATTAAACTGTGGACGTGAAATATTGCTTGCTCCCATTCCAGATCCACCGTTCATCATAGCTGCTTTATGTTCCAGTCTTGACTGAAGCTTGCTCTGTGTTCCACCTACATTGTGAAGACCTGTTGCGATAACTGTGATAGTTGCTTCATCTGACTTGGAATCATCATACATTGCACCGAAGATGATGTTTGCATCTTCACCTGCAAGATCCTGTACATATTCTGCTGCATCACTCGCATCCATAAGTGTGATGTCACCTGAAATGTTGATGATAACGTGAGATGCACCTGCGATGGTTGTCTCAAGCAGAGGACTGGCAACTGCCTGCTTAACTGCTTCAAGAGCCTTGTCATCACCTTTGCCCTGTCCGATACCAATATGAGCAATTCCTTTATCTGTCATAACTGTCTGTACATCGGCAAAGTCAAGGTTGATCAGTGAAGGTACATTGATCAGGTCTGTGATACCCTGGATACCCTGCTGAAGAACTTCATCAGCTTTCTTAAGTGCTTCCGGCATAGTTGTTCTTCTGTCTACAATTTCAAGAAGCTTATCATTCGGAATAACGATAAGTGTATCTACATTTTCTTTTAATTTTTCGATTCCGGCAAGAGCGTTGTTCATTCTTGTCTTGGATTCGAATTTGAAAGGCTTGGTTACAACGCCAACAGTAAGTGCTCCCTGCTCTTTGGCAATACGCGCAACAACAGGAGTTGCTCCTGTTCCTGTTCCGCCACCCATACCACAGGTAACAAATACCATATCAGCTCCCTTGAGTGCTGACTGGATCTCCTCGGCACTTTCCTCAGCTGCTTTTTCACCGATCTCCGGTTTAGCCCCTGCACCAAGACCCTTTGTAAGCTTGTCTCCGATCTGCATAAGAGTCGGAGCTTTACATAACTGAAGAGCCTGTTTATCTGTATTGATTGCGATAAATTCAACACCTGCAATCTGTTCATCGATCATGCGGTTGACTGCATTGTTTCCGCCGCCACCTACACCGACTACAATTATTTTAGCTGCTGCTTCTGATTCATTTGTTTTAATTTCTAACAAGAGTTTCTCCTCCTTCGTCACCTTATTATATTATACACCCTAAATGTCAATATGCGCTTAGTTATACATAAGACTATAATATATTTTTTTCCGAAAAATATCAATAGAATTTTGTATATTTTCCTATTTTTTTATCCACTTGACACAGATTATGTTCCAAGGTCCGGAATCACATCTTTTTCGAAGGTAATTGTAATATTATCTGTGTTAAAATTTTCCAGATACAGGGTTCCTCCCTGATCTCCCAGCTTCTCAAGGATCGGCGATATCTGCATGATCCGTTCTTCCAGATTCGTGTGCCCGACATTGACACATTTGTTTCCAAAAAAAAGATACAGATCTGAACCGGAACAAACAATCTTATCCGGCGCGAGATCACATTTTTTCAGTGTCATCGTCATATCCAGAAGGTTCCCAAATGCTTTTTTGTTCGCCTTGCTGACCGGAAGTTCTTTGTAAAGCTGTACTTTCTTTACTTCCAGCCCTTCAATGCACGGGATTCCATCCCACAGCTCCTTTGTCTTTGCAAGTACGATACCATCCTTGTCAAAATAAATACATTCATCACCTGACACGATATAACCGGCCACACGCTTCTCTTTGATCGTCACCTTCACAGTCCACGGATTCTTCATCGTCACATTTGCCTCTTCCATTGCCGGAAGCAGCTCGTGATTCATCAGGTGGTTCCTGATCATCACATACAGAGAATTGGAAGACCAATTATCATCCTGCACCCAGTCTGCAATCTCCTGTCTGCTAAGATACTGATTTCCTGATACTTCGATTTTCCGCACTTGAAAGAGTAAAAGAAACGTAATCATAGCTATGCAAACCAAAATAATGACCAGAATGGCTTTCATGGCAGTCTGCTTTATGATTCTCTTTTTCCTTTCTTTCTGTATCATCCCATCAGGCATCTTCCTCCTTCCGTCATTTGTATATCTCCTGTTTAGTCTACCACTTGTGACACACTTAGCACAAGTCCCATTTCAATTAAAAGAAACATCACCGATGTTCCTCCATAACTGATAAAAGGAAGTGTAATCCCCGTATTCGGAATTGTGTTCGTCACAACTGCAATATTTAAAATAACCTGAATCATCATATGTGCCATCGCTCCGGTCGCGATCAGCGCACCAAAAAGATCCCTGCTTCCGGATGCGATCAGGAAAAAGCGCCAGATCAGAAGCAGAAACAGAAAAACGATAATCCCAGCACCCGCGAGTCCAAGCTCTTCACAAATAATTGAAAAGATCATATCATTCTGTGCCTCAGGTACAAATCCCAGCTTCTGTACACTGTTTCCGATCCCGACTCCGAATACTCCTCCGGATCCAATCGCGTAAAGCCCCTGCAGGGTCTGATAACCCTTTTCATATTTTTCCGGATTTCTCCAGATAGCAAGCCGTTCCAGCCGATAGCTTTCAAGGGCAAGAAAAATCCCCATAAAGCAGGCGCCTGCGATTCCCATCAAGGCAAATTGCGCATACTTCGGGCTTGCAACAAAGATCAGGATCACACCGATTCCCAGAATAATGATCGCCGTGCTTAAATTACTCGCTCCCACAAGTCCCACGATTGGAAGGATCCAGAACATGATCCTGCAAAGTGTCCACATTTTTCCGATTTTTTTTACGTTCTTCGTCACAAGATCCGCCAGAAAAAGAATCAGTGCAACTTTCGCAAATTCTGATGGCTGAAAAGAAAACGGGCCCAAAGCTAACCATCTTTTGGACCCGTTAATTTCTCTGCCAAACAACATGACCGCAACCGAAAGTGCAACTGCTGCCAGATAACCAAATACTGCCAGTCTCTGCCAGATGTGGTAATCCATCCCTGCCACGAACAGCATCAGTACAATTCCAAGCACCGTCGCAAACGCCTGCTTTTTCAGATAGTAAAAGGAATCATGAAATTTCACCTGCCCGTTATATGCACTGGTACTGTATAAGATCACCAGTCCGATCACAACCAGGAGAACAACAATCAACAGAAGCGTGTAATCCATACGCCCCTTTTTCCCTTTTTCCTCCACTTTGTTTCACGCCCTTTGATACAGATTATATGAAATTATTTTATTTCTTTTATAATGCATTCACGTATTTTTTGAATTCTTCCCCACGCACTTCATAGTTCGGGAACATTCCCCAGCTTGCACATGCCGGTGACAGCAGAACTGCATCTCCGGGTCTTGCAAGCTCCACACAGGTATCGAGTGCTTCTTCGAAAGTATCTTTTAAAATACAGTCATGAAATCCGCACTCTGCTGCTTCTTTCTGAATCTGCTCTTTTGTAGCACCGATCAGTACCAGATAGCGGACTTTTCCATCAAAGCTCTGGATCCATTCATGGAAATCGGACTGTTTATCATATCCACCACCAATCAGGATCGTCGGGCGGTTCATTGCCTGGATTCCCTTGATCGCCGCATCCGGATTCGTTCCTTTAGAGTCATTGTAATAGACAACCCCGTTCTTCTCTGCCACATATTCAATACGATGCTCAACCCCCTTAAATGCAAGTACAGACTTACGGATCACATCCAGATCTACACCGTAAGCCGCTGCCATTGCAACCGCTGCCATAACATTCTCATAATTGTGGACGCCAAGGATCTGTAATTCGCCGGTCTTGCAGATGACCGTTCCTTCTTTCTCCTTTTCCGGTTTGTATACAATGTCTTCTCCGTCAAGATAAATGCCCTGTTCCAGTTTATGCTTACTGCTGAAAAATAGAACACTTGCCTGAAATTCATCTGCCATCTTTCTTGTCTCTTCATCTTCATAATTGAGAACACAGATATCTTCTGGTGTCTGATTCTTCGCAATATTCATCTTTGCACGAATATATGCTTCCATCGTATGATGGCGGTTCAGATGATCCGGTGTGATATTAAGAACTGCGCTTACCTTTGGATGGAAGGTATGAATACTCTCCAGCTGGAAGCTTGAAAGCTCTGCCACGATCACAGAATCTTCTCTGGTATCTGCTGCGGCATTCGTATATGGTGTACCGATATTTCCCACAACAAAAACGCTGTCACGGGCATTTTTCATAATCTCGCCTAAAAGAGAGGTTGTTGTCGTTTTCCCATTGGTTCCGGTAATTCCAAGCACATCTCCTTTTCCACATACATAGGCAAGCTCAATCTCGCCCCAGACAGGAATTCCTTTTTCTTTCATAGTCAGAACAACCGGCAGATCAGTCGGCACCCCCGGACTCATTACAACCAGATCAAGACTTTCCATCTCCTCTTCCGGAAAAGCTCCGAGAACAACGCGGACTTTGCTTCCCTCACCAAGCTGTGCTTTCATTGCCTCGGCATCTTTTTTATCATTTCCATCATACAGAATTACCTCTGCCCCTTCTTTTTCCAGCAATCCGCAGGATCCGATCCCACTGATCCCCGCACCGAATACCAACACTTTCTTTCCTTGTAAATCCATTTTTGTAAGCCTCCTATAATGCCAGCAGTGCAACCAGGCACAGAATTGCAGTTACAATTGAAAAAACTGCAACCACCCGTGTCTCGCTCCATCCACACAGCTCAAAATGATGGTGGATCGGCGCCATTTTAAAGAAACGCTTTCCGCCTGTTTTCTTAAAATATGTTACCTGGATCATAACTGATAAAACTTCTACCAGATAGATCAATCCTACGATGATAATGAATAATGGCATCTGAAGCATGTATGCTGTCGAAGCAACAAATCCCCCAAGAGCCAGTGATCCGGTGTCGCCCATAAATACGCTTGCCGGATAAACGTTGAATAATAAGAATCCCAGCAGCGCACCTACCACTGCACAGGTAATCGGTTCGATCCCACTCTTTGTTCCGATCGCAACAACTGTAAAGAAGGTTGCCACAAGAACTGTTACACTGGATGCAAGCCCGTCCAGTCCATCTGTAAAATTCACACCATTGACGGTACCGATCACTGCAATAAAAAGTACCGGAATGGCAAACCAGCCGATGTTCAGATATTTCCCACCTGAAAACGGTATCAGCATGGTAAGCGGTATCTTTGCCACTTTCACGATGTAAAATGCAAAAATCGCTGTAATCACGATCTGGAGTGCCATCTTCTGCATCGGCATCAGTCCATCTGATCTGTGAAGAACAACTTTCAGATAATCATCCAGAAACCCGACCAGTCCGAATCCAATCGTTACAAAAAGTACCGGAATCACCTTCGGATACTCTCTTACATAGATCAGCGAAGTGACCGCAATCGCAAACAAGATCATCACGCCTCCCATCGTCGGCGTTCCGGCTTTTTTAAGATGCGACTTCACCCCGTCTTCTCTCTCTGTCTGATCCATCTTGAGTCTTCTTAAAACAGGAATTACCACCGGTCCTGCTGCCACACTGAGAACAAACGCGATCAGCACCGGTATGACCATTGTAAAATCCATAATACACCTCTGTCTTTCTTTTGTTTTCAAAATCAACCCTTACCTTAAAGGCACAGATTCTACGCTTTAGTATAATGTATCTGCCCTGTTTTTTCAACTGCTTCACGGGTTTTCTTCCCGTTCGATTCCAAGATAAGGAAGAATATTGTCGAAAATATCGCGCACAACCGGAGCTGCTATCGTCCCGCCATAATAGATACCCTGTGGATTGTAAATAATTGCCATTGCTGCTACCTGCGGATCATCTGCAGGTGCAAATCCGATAAAAGATCCTATATAACGGTTCGCACTTCTTGGCAGCGTCTGGCTGGTCGCTGTCTTTCCTCCGATCCGGTATCCTTCGATCTGTGCTTTTTTTCCTCCTCCCTCGGACACAACCGTTTCCAGTATCTTTCTCATCTTTTCTGACGTTTCTTTAGAAAGAATCCGTTTTCTTTTTCCATAAGAAATCGTTTCTTCTTTCTCTCCACTTTCCGCATCATAAACGGCGATGCCAAAATGAGGAGTGATCCTTTTTCCCTCATTCACCAGAGAACATACTGTTGTTGCCATCTGCATCGGTGTCACCTGAAAAGACTGTCCAAACGACATCGTTGCTAGCTCTACCTGCCCTACATTTTCCTTCTTGTGCATGATCGTTGCAGCCTCTCCCGGAAGATCTACACCTGTCTTCCCCATCAATCCGAATTTTTCAAAAT
>ERZ791906.765-NODE-765-length-31176-cov-25.670383_pt1 | contig 31176 bp, 37 predicted proteins | sample MGYA00510146_ERZ791906 | MGnify/ENA primary metagenome ERZ791906 (study PRJEB30046, sample SAMN00792096) | human gut metagenome | study: EMG produced TPA metagenomics assembly of the A metagenome-wide association study of gut microbiota in type 2... | reverse complement strand
CTCATTGAGTATTTCTTTAGTTTACCCTGCTCGTTACTCTACGAGCACATCTTCTGTATAATTATTATACCATATTTGAGAAATTTAGCAAGTTTTTTTTGGGTTTTAGTTTCTTATAGATTTAATTCTTTTATAATTTCTTTTAATTGCTCGGCATTGTCATAATCTACTATAAATTTTCCTTTTTCTTTTAAAGAAAATCTTAAAGAAGTTAGTAATTGTTCAAGATTATTTTCTGGATCTGTTGTTATGTATACTCCATTATCTAATTTAAAAAATTTTTGTTGCATGAAAAACCAATCTTTAAAAAAAATTGTGTTACTTCCAGAATTAATAGAATATTCCCAATACTTTTCCTTTAATTCCTTGGTACTTTCATGTTGATATAATTCTACAAGACTATCATAAAACCTTAGATCCTTCATATTTTACCGTCCTTTTTTATTTTAAAAAGAAAATTATTATTTATAAATTTTAAAATTCTCAATAACTAATACTACTAAAATTTATTTCTATAGTCTGCCCTTATATTACCATAAAAGAAAATATTATACTAATAATAGCAAAACAAATTAATAATTCAATACTTCTAATCTCATTTGCAAGACTAATTATTAATTTTGATGAAAAATACTTTAATTCTTTTGTTTTAGGAAGTTCAAAAATTATATAAATTTTTGAAAGAATATAAGATATTATTGAAATTGTTATCATAATTCCTAATATTTTTAAATATATTAAACTCGCTAATGGAGCTTCCCACGGAAAACCATGAAACTTACTTAAATATCTATTTATTTGCTCTAATGGATCACTTTTTATTAAGTATGTACTTATAAGATTTAAGCTAATAATAAAAGATAAAATGTATGTTTTTATTTTTCTATTTTGTAGCTCTAATTTTATTTTGGATAAAACTTCTTTTTCTTTAATATTAATTTCTTTCAACCCTTTCATAAAACTAAATAAGAATATAATACTATAAAGAAAACCTAAAAGAGATCCTATTAATAAAATAATATCCAGCATTTTTACTCCTCCTTTTTTATAAGTTTTTCATATTTTTTTTTATACTAAAAAGTGTTGATTTTCCTATCCCTGTAGCCTTTATACAATCCTTTGTTTTAATATTTCCTGCTATCCAGGCTTCTATATACCTCTTTTGCTCTTGAGAGAGGTTTTCTTGCTTATTAGGACGCCCTACAACCTTATTTTTCTTAATAGAGAGCTTTCTTCCTTTCTCATCAACTGGTAAAGCTGCATAAGCTCCTGTTTGTCTTTCTTTTTTTGTTTCTAACTCTTTTTCAGCAAAATATGATAAGACATTAAGAACACTAGGTTGTAATACTTCTCTCATTATTTCGTTCTCTGTATTGGTATTAAGGAAAGGCATATTTAAAATTTCTACATAAACACCTTTAGCCTTTAGCAATTCAAAGGTTGCTATAATATCTTTTTTAGTACGCCCTAATCTGTCTAGTTCTGTTACTACTAGAGTATCTCCCATTATTAAGTCTGCTAATAATTCCTTCCATTTAGTCCTGTTTAAAGTTCTTCCACTAACTTTTTCAAGATAGATGTTTTCAGTATTCACATTTGATTCATTCAAAAGTTTTATTTGTCTTTCTAAAGTTTGATCTTTTGTAGACACCCTGGCATATCCTAATCTTCTTGCTTTCATTTTCCTAAACTAAGTCCTTTTACTTTATCATTTTCTAATTTTCTTTTCCAGGGATCTTCTTTTGAAATTTCTTCAAAAGGTTGTTTTAAAAGTATCTCTTGATCTTTTATTTCCTTTAAAGATTTTTTTTCAAGTTGATCTTCCAAATTGATTTTTAAATCATTTGCCCATTTCGGTAATTCTTTTGCCAATAAAGTGATTGAATCATTTTCTTGAATAAAACATCTAGTATGTGCTTTTCCAACCTTGCTATTGTCATAAACAACTAATTTATCACAATACATAGCAATTTTCTTTAAGTTTTTTAAGCTCTCATAATATCTTCTCTCTATTGTTTCAACAGGAATATCATGTCCACCTTTATTAACTCTTATTTTAACACGCTCTTTTGCTATCTCTGGATTTTCTACTCCTACATAAGCCATTAAAATTTTATATCCATTCTTTTTAGCTTCTTCTATAGCTTTTAATATTGTATTTCCTGTTAAAGTTGTTTCTTGATTAAAGGAAATTCCTTTTTTTATAAAATCTTTTCTCATTTTAATAGCCATTTTTGAAGCCTTTATCTGATCTGCTGCATTTTTCCAGTTTCCTATTTTATTAACTATTTCATCTGTATTAATTCTTTCTCCAAAATCAGAATTTTTATCAAAAGTAGAAGTTAATTTATATAAACTTGATTTTCCTGCACCATTTACTCCTGCAAAGATATAAAAATTTTTTTTACTCATTTTAATATCCCTCATTTTCTAAGACTTCATTAAATTTATTTTCCATAGAATATTGTAGGAGCATATTAAAAAATAATTTTTCTTTCTCATCTTTAGCATTAGATATTAATTCTTCAAAATCTAAAAAAGATAATTTAGTATACTCTTTATAAAAGTTTTCAAATTTTTCTACATTTTCTAACATAATTTTACCTCCCAATATATCTTTCTATAATTTATTATACCACAACATTCCAAAAAAGTATACAAAAATTTTTTTTAATTTTTGGACTATTTTTTATATATTTTCTCTAAAAAATTTTATCATTTTTTATATTCCAAAAAAGTATACTTTATTGGAATATAAATCTTACTTACTCAAAGATAATTTTTTATCATCTTCTATTTTTTTTACCCAGGGGTTTTCTTTTTCATTCTCTTTTGTCTTTGGAAAATGGATTCCGTCAATACAATTATCATAAAGAAAAGCCTTTATATTAGACATATCATTAGTTTCATAGAATTTAATTAACATATCCCTAAATTTTTCTTGATGTTTTATTGGAACAGAAATAATACCTACTCCGTTTTGGATCATAATTTGATTACCTGCCATCATTGCTGTTCTCTTATTTCCGTCATAAAATGGTTGAGTTCTCATCAAATACAACATCATAGTTAAAGCTCTATCTGTTACATTTTCAATTTTAAAAATATCATTCATATGTTTTTCAATTTCTTCTCTATTTGGAAGTTCTGGTTTCCAGTCAGTTCCTCCCATATTTACATCAGAAGTTCTTAATGTTCCTGCAAGAGGAACTATATTGTATTCTCCTACTAATTTATTTATTTGAGAAAGGTATCTTAAATCTAAAGGATAATCTATATTTTCAAGTGTAAACTGCCAAGCGTGTTTTAAATTAACAATAGCATTTATATCATTTATTCTCATTCCATTAACTGATAGTCCGTCAAAAATAACTTCTGTTTGTGGATAAGTTACAGCTATACCCTCTAAGTTTGCAGACTTCCAGATATAATCTACTAAATTACGCTTTGCTACAAAGATATTTTCTTCAACTGTCATAGAATATTTATTTTCCATAATCTCCTCCCTATTTTATGTCATTCATAATTGTTTCAACATATTTTCTAATCATACCAAAGTAAATATTAGGACTTTTTTGTTTTGTAGTTAAAACAAAATTTTCTGTTATTTTTTCTTCATCACATAGTAAAATAATTGCTTTTTCTTCTATCTTTAGTTTATCATAAGGATCTAAACTATTAAAATTTTCCAAAATTAGATCTACATTTTCAGAAGCTGTTTTATCTTTAAAAAGATCTAAAACTGGAGATAGGTTCTTTTTCTCTTGTATATTTTTTTCTATAGTTTTGTTTTCATCTTTTTTATCTGTTTTAGGTTTTTCAGTTTTAATAATATTTATTTGTCTTTCTCCTTTAGCAATTTTAGAAGAAAATAAGGCAGCAACATTTACTACATCTTTATTATCTTTAATAGCTTGATAAGTTTCTCTTAAATAAAGTTCAACATCTTTAAGAGATAAACTTTTTCTTAATCTTAGTACAGATTCCTTATTTGTTGTAGTAAAGTTAATTCCAAATTCTTTAAATAAATTTTCAAAAAAATCAAGTTCATTATCATGATCATGATTCTTTTTATAATTGTTCTTTATAACTTGTTCTTTATTGGGTGCACCTCCTGCACTAGGGTAGTGCACTTCCTGCACTAGGGGTAGTGCACCTCCTGCACTAGGGTAGTGCACCTCCTGCACTACCTTTTCTAAACCATTGATTTTCTTGACTTTTTCATTCTCTACTTCTAAATATTTTTTTATATTGTTTACAGTATATAAATTTGTATCATTTACGATTTGATCCTCTTTTTTTCTACTAACTTTGTTTATTAGTCCTTTAGCAACTAAAGAGTTCATAGCATTTATAATTGTTCTTTTGGAACAAAAACAATAATCTGCTAATGTTTTATACGAAGGAAATGCAACTTGTTGATTATTGCAAAAACGACATAAAGTAATATATAAATGTGCTTCATAGATAGTATCAAATATCTCATAATTATCTATTGTAGCATTTTCAACTTTAAAATAAAAATCTGTTCTATTATCTACTATATTTAACAATTTTTTTTGCTCATCAGTTAAATTTATCATTTTTATACCTCTCATTCCGCAGTTTAATTTTTTTTAAGCAATGATTAAATTACATTTTTATATATCAATGAAAAGTTTTCTTTATCTATTTTTATTTTTTTATCATTTATGATAATACCATTAATTTCTAAAAAAATTTCTTCTATAAGTTTATCTGTAACAGATGTAGGTACATCATATGCTACATAAAATGTAGTTATTATTTTCCCTTTTTGACGCAATTCAAAATAGTGGCAATAATTATTTTTTCTTAATTCTATTAATACATTTTTACAAGATGTAATTCCGTCTGTTTTTACTTTTGTTAAATGTTCTAATAGATTTGAGTTGTAATTATATTTTAAAAGATATGTTAATAAACCTGTGGCTTTCCAACTTAAATTATTATCTTCTATATAAGAAAAGTTTTTAGTATTAAAAGTTTTTTCAATCGCCATATAATTCACTCCCAAATTTGATATTATTCTTTTCTTGTTTTATTTCTGTAAGAAGGTTAAAATCAATCTTATAATAACTTTTTTTAGAAATTTTTATTATTGAAATTAATTCTAATTCTTGAGCTTGTTTCTTTACTTTTTTTATACGATTATATGATATTCCACTAAGTAAAAATATTTCTTCATCTGGAAAATAAAACATTTCATTTTCTGCTAATTGGTTTAACCTTGAAAGAGAGTTATATTTATTTTCTAAAAGAGAAATATAAGCAGCAAAATCTAATCCATATTTTTTTAAAAGTTTTCTATCAATAGGTAAAAAATCATTTAAAGATTGAGTTAAAGTTATCATTATAAGTTCCTCCTAAGAAATTTAATATTTATATTATTATAGGGCTTTTATATTTTTGTATTAAAAAAGCCATGCAACAATACAAGTTACATAGCCCTCAAACCTTTTTTTCTTCACTTTATCTTTAAAGTATTACGATTAGTATTACTTTTTAAAATTATCTATTGACATTTTGTCAAATCTTTGATAACATTTTCTTATAAGATGAATACAAAGTTTGTGGGGCAAACTTGTATCGGCTCATAGAGAATTGCAGTTCTCTATGGGCATTTTTTTTTATATTTAATTTTTTATATTTATTTTATACACAATATGTTCACTTGTCAAGAATTTTTATTTTTTCCGTATAGAGGAAAAACTATCTCCCCATATTAAGGCTTCTACTGTATTTTTACCAATTATTAAAGTTATTCCTCCAGTACCATTAACTCCTTTTCTTGCATATGAAGCTGTTGTTCCGTCTGCAACAATATTAGTTACAAAACCTTTAATAGAATATTTCTTTATAGAGGCACTTTCTTGTTCCAATTTTATAGAACTAATTTCAAAATCAAAAATATCTGGTGTCAAAACTTCAACTTCTCCTAAAAAAACTTTATCATTCCCTTGACAAGATATTCTATATTCATTTCCTTTTAAACGCTTGATTATTAGTTCTTTATTATAACCAAAACCTACCATTTCCCCTTTTTTTAACTCTCTAGTATAAGTTCCAGGTAAATATTTTTTGACTGTATCCTCATCTGAAGATCCACAACTAATAAGTAAAGTTGATAGTAGTAAAGCTCCACATAGTTTTAAACTCTTTCTCATAATTTCACCTCTTTTTAATGTAATCTATATTTTTCTAAGAACTCTAGGATTGCTAGAGATAGATACTCTATAGATGAATAAGTTTTATTAGCTTTTACAAATTGCTGAAACTCTTGCCATACATTATCCACTACTTTTACAGATGTCTGTTTGACTACATAATTTTCCCCTTGCAGTCTAATAGGAAGTATTTTCGGAAGTTGAATAATCTCATAAACATCTTCATTAAAAGTATTACTATTAGTATTACTTTTTTCTGCTGCTGTATTTTCTATTAAAATCTTGTCTTTTTCTGGATTTTGTATTTTAGATAGAATTAGATCCATTCCTTTTAAAAAATCAGCTTTAGTTAAATTTTCATCATTGACTAAAGTTATTTCACTTGATTTAGTTATATTATTAATATGGAGCTCATAAGCTCTTAGATATTTTTTCCCAAGATATTCACACAAGGATTTTAAATTATAGTTTTTATTTACCCCTAATTCTTTTTTTATTAAGCTAAAGGGTTTATCTTCAATCAATAATTTTAATAATAATTCTTTTTCTTCTGTATTTAATGCTTTCATCTTTCCTCCCTTTTTAGAGTAATACTAAAAGTATTACTCTTAGTATTACTCTTTTATCTACAACTTTTTCATTTATTTGTAAGTAATATTAAAGGTATTACTTTTGATGAAATTCTTTATAGTACCCCAATGCCATTCCTATTAAAATAGCTTTGTCCATGTTCTCAACAATGTATCTTACATCTAATTCTTTAAAATAACATTCCACCATACCATTACTTAATTTTTTTGTACTCATAATATCCTCCTTTATTTTTTTAAGGATATATGGTATAATCTAATTGCGAGTTAGGATATATCATATATCTTTTTGGAAGTCATATTGACTTCCTTTTTTTTATTTCAGAAGTAATACTTTTGATATTACTTTTAGTATTACCATTAGTATTACTTCCTATTTAAAGTATAGTTTATTTTTAAAGTAATGTCAAGTAATACTTTTCGTATTACTTTTATAAATGCTCATAAATTAAAGAAAAGATACATTATTTTGTAAAAAAAATAAATTTATTATCTGCCTAAGCTAAGTCCTTTCGCTCTGTCGTTTTCCAATTTTTTTGCCCATGGATCATCTTTTGGAACTCCTTTATTTAGATCTAAAGATAAATCTTTTTTTTGTTCTAAGTGATCTAAATATAAAGATTCTTGTTTTCTAAAAGTTTTCATTACTTTATCAATATGAGATAACATATCATTTGCTGCTGCTTCTATCTCCTGTGGTGTTGTTTCTTTAGCTTTTGCCCACCTTTCTTTATGTTCTAATACTTCATTAGGGAATAGTTTTAATCTATGTTCTAAAGCGTCAGAAACTTTATCTTTTCCTCCAAACTCTAAATCCCCTAGATCAATACGAATATCCCCAGTTTTATAATCTTTATATTGAATATCTAATTTAGTTTTATAGTATAACATTCCAGGAATATGGTTTCCTTTTTCTTCTTCTGCCATAATATACTTTTGTATTTTATTTTGTTCTTTATCTTCTTTAATCATTCTTTCTAAGAATTTGTATGCTTCTACACCTCTTAGAACTGTATCATCTTTTACTCCTAGATCCTGTTCAGACCACTTATAATCTATTATTAGCCCTCTAAAGAATCTTCTTGTTTTATCTGGATCTTCTACTTTCCCTTTTTCTTCAATATCTTTTGTTAATTCTTTCATCTGCTCTTTTTGAATCTCTAAATAATTAGTATATATTCTTTCAGAAGCCTTTTCTGCGTCTGTAGCAGCTTTATATAATTCATTTGGGTTATTCTCTAAAGCCTTGATCCATGATTCTAAATATGCTGTATGATTATTAAAATGTTCTCCTTCTAACTTGACATTAAGTCTAGCTTGAGTAAATACAGCACAAAGCTCGGCGACAAGTTCTTCTCTTGCATAACCAGGAGAGCCAAAAGAATTTACTTGATCCCTATTTAAACGATCTGGGTGTCCTGTGCTATGTCCCATTTCATGCAGGGCAGTTGCAAGAAAACTTTCCTCATTTTTAAATGCTTCTCTTAAAGGTAATACTATTTCATCTCTTTTTGGAGAATAAAAGGCTTGATCCTGGGCAACCATTTTTATTGGACATTCAGAAGTTTGGATAACATCATTTATTATTTCTGATACTTGACTTTTTTCTACTTTAAGTTCGTCTTTATAAGGAGGAATACCTTCAATTTGACTAGCATTAAAAACTGTAAAGTATGAAGCAATCGGTTTTGCTCTTTCTCTTTCTACTTCCTCTATTTTGCCTGTTTCCTCATTTTTTTCTTTAACTTTTTCGGTAAAAATCCATTTTTCACATCTAATACCTTTTTCCCCTTTTTTTACTTTATAACCTTGCTCTGCTGCTTGTTTAAAAGTCAACCAACGAGGATCTGTATAACCATTTTCTATTGCAGCTTCCATTAATTTTAATCTATTTCCACCAAGATATTTTGCTCCAGATACTGGATTTTGTGGACGCAAGGCTGCCACATTCCAACCAGGCTCAAAGATATATCCTTTTTTCATATTTTCAATTAGTTTATCTACAAGTTTTTTTCTTTCTTCCTTTATTATTTCGTATGCAGTCATAGTTTTATTCCTCCTGTTCTTCGTGATCGTAAACTAAATCATCTTCTGAAACAATATCTCCTTCATCAACTATTCCCATTTCCTTTTTGAATTGTTCATTTTTCCATTTTAAAAATTCTTCATATGCTCTTTCATCTTTTTTCATATAATTACCTCCTTAAAAATAATAATAAAATCAAGAAAATCAAGTGTTTATCATGGTATTACTAAAAGTATTACTTTTTTTCTTTAAATCTAGTTTGTTCAAAATTTACATAATTGCCATTCATTTTTAATTTTAAATACGCTTCATATTCATTTCCTTTAGAACTCTTTAGTTTAAATAAAACTTCTTTTCCTTCTAAAAGTTTTTTAGCTTTACTATCATTTATCTTTAAAACATTGTTGAAATGCTTCATTTCTTCCCAAAGAGTAAATTTACAACCTGTCTTATAATTTTCACAGTAATAATTAACTTTTCCTGTTTTTGTCTTTCCTTTAAAAATTTTTCCTCCACAAACAGGACATTTACCTATTTCTTCCCTTGTGTCCTCTTTAGATATAGTCTTTTGTTCTTCTGATATAATTCTTTTTACTAAATCAAAAACATTTGAAATTAGCTCTTTTTCAGCAGCCATATTATTTTTTATTTTTTCTTGAATTAGCCACCAATTAGCTGTCATTTCAGCAGATATTAACTCTTTAGGTAAAATACTAATAAGTTGTTGTCCTAGATCTGTAGACACAACATTTTTTCCTTGCTTCTCTATATACCCTCTTTTATAAAGAATACTTAAAACTAAAGAACGAGTAGCAGGAGTTCCTATAGAGCCTTTTTCCCCTGTATCTTTATCTTTTTCTCTTAATATAGCTCTTATCTCTGGATCTTCAATATATTTACTAATAGATACCATATCAGATAAGATTGTACCTTCTGTATATTTCTTTAATGGTTTAGTTTCTTTTTCTTCAATATTATTATTAATATATTTGCTCTCATAGATTCCAGGGAGTAGATCAATAGATCCTGTTGTTTCTTCTGTTTTCTCTTTTAAATATGCTCTATATCCTAACTCTACATATTTTTCAGATGTTATTTTAAAATCTTTTTCATCTATTACAGTTAAAGTAGCTTCTGTTTTTTCTTTTAAGGCATTTTGTAAAAACTGGATAATATAATAATCTGCTATAGCTTTATAGACATTTCTTTCTTGCTCTGTAAGTTTATTTAAGTCTACCTCTATTTGAGTAGGAATAATAGCTGTATGTGCTGTTATTTTACTATCTTCAAAAGCCTTAGATTTAATATCATAGTTTATCTCTGGAACTTGAATATTTAAGTTTTTTAGCACTACAGGAATTGTATTTACAGATTCTTTATATTGCTCCTCTGATAAGTATTCACAATCAGATCTATTATATGTTATAGCATTATAACTATCTCTTAAATTTTGAGTAATTTTCATTACATCATCTGGGCTATAATTAAATTTATTTGAACAGTATACTTGCAGCTTCATTAAGTTAAAAGGTAAAGGCGGATTTTCTTTTAAAAATTGCTTAGTAACTGTTATTTTCATATTTTGTTCTTGTAATTTTTTATCTATTTCTTCAAAATAGCTTTTATTTTTTATTTTTTTATCTGGAAATTCTTCTGCCTTACTTGAAGGTAGTATATACTTGAATCTATAAATATGTTTATCTTCTAAGTTTTTATAATTGTTTTCTAAATTATTCAAGTATTCATTTATTAAGTTTTTATCACAAAAATTTTTATTTACAATATCTCTTAAATTATCTATTTCTTTTAAATTCTCATCATTTTTTATTACTTGCATATTAGCAAAAAATTCATAATATTTTTCTTTTACATGGTTTTTAATTGCATTATCTCTATTAACTATCATTGCAAGTGTTGGTGTTTGAACTCTACCAATACTTAAAGTTCCAACTTTATTTTTTAAAGTAAAGTATCTTGATAGATTTATTCCAAGAAGATTATCTGAAACAGCTCTTGCAGCAGCACTTCTTCCTAAAGGCTCATATTCTTTATTATCTTTAATATTATTAAAGGAATTTTTAATTCCTCCTATTGTTGGATCATTGATAAGCAGCCTTTTTACAGGCTTTTTATTATTAAAGTACTCTAAAATCTCATCTATTAAATATTGCCCCTCGTCGTCTGGATCTCCCGCATTTATAATTTCTTCTATATCTGATTTTTTTAAAAGTTTCTCAATAGTATCTAGTAAAAATTTATTTCTATCAATAGGTTTTTTGCCCCAATTATCAGCATAAATAGGCAAATCTTCTAGTACCCATTTTTCATACTTACTGTTTATATCCTCTGGCGTCTTTAGTTTCAAAAGATGTCCACTTGCCCATGTTATATAATATAGATCTGTTTTAAAACTTTTTCCTTCCTGTTCAACCTTAATATTTTCTGATTTAAAATACTCAACAATAGCTTTTGCTACTGCTTCTTTTTCTGCTATAATTAACTTTTTCATAGTACCTCCATTTCGTGTCAATTTCAGTTGTGTAGTGGGAGGACCCACACCCCGATTGCACTTGAAAAAAAATAACACAAAAAGAATGTTATTTTTTTCCAAGCACTCAAATTTTTTTTAGGTTTTATCTACTGTAACTTGCTTAATACAGTAATTATTGCCAGACAAAACATAAATAGTGCTAACAATGCAAAATAATATGTATAGATCTCATTATCATTATCATATCTATTTTTTCTTCTCATTTAATAACAGCTCCTTAAAAGTAATACTAATCGTAATACTTTATTCTATAGCATTATTTTTACTCCCGCACTTACTACACTCATATCTTGTGAAGTACTAAGTGATTTTTTATAATCATATTTGATATAAAATTTTGATGTTTCGTTATATTCGGCTCTTAATTCAATACCGATTCTACCTTCCTGTTCAAAGTAGTCTTTATCATTTTTATATTTTCTATCTTCTAAAAATTCGTGGTTGTATGAAACTGTAGGAATTATACTTACTCTTAGATCTTCATCATAGATAACTTTTTGAAATTCTGTTCCTATACCCGCATTAATAGAATCATTTTTTTCTTTTTCACTCTTGTTATTTAACTTTTCTTTTAGTTCAGTCCTTTTAATATCTGTTTCTATATAAAGTTTAGGGTAGAAGTTATAGTAGTAATTATCAATTATATCACTATATCTTGTGTATACTCCTATAAACTTACTATCTAGTTTTGTATCATTATCTTTTTCTTTAGATAACCCACCATATGCTGTTATAAAGAACTCTGTAAAATTAGTATAGTCTTTATAGTTATAGAAAATATTTAGTTGTCCAAAATCTCCATTAGTTTTAAAGTTTTTATACTCATTGCTTAGATCTGTATAGTTTAGGTTGAAACCTATTCTTTTTTCAAAGTCTGGAGAATAAGAATACATTAAATTCAATCCATTTCCATTGCTATTACTGATATTAGAATATGTATAGCCTATTTTATATATGTTTTCTCTGTCTGTGTTATCCTCTGAAAGAGTTTTTAGCAAGTAGTCATTATTTATTTTCATCAAAGAGTATTTATTAAACAAAGGATTCTCAAGTTCTTTTTCAGTATTTATAGTAGTCATGTTAGTATCAAATTCTAGCCCAGAATAACCCTTTTCAATGTCTACTTCTGCAAATGCCAAACTTTGACAAGCAATTAAACCTAATATGATTTTTTTCATAATTCCTCCTACAAAAATTATTTTTCACAATCAATAATTTATCTTAAATAAGCTATTTTTCAGCTTTTATATTAGTAATACTAAAAGTATTACTTTTTATTTTAAGTGCTTCTTTTAGTATTTTTTCTTTTTTTACGATCCCAAAGTACCTTGAATCATAGCTGTTATCATCTGATCCTAATAATACATACTCATCTTTTTTTAGAGTATATTTTTTAGGTAAAGATGATTTTAATATTTTTCCTTGTAAATCATATTCTTTAATAGATCCTTGATATTCGCCATTAATATAAAGTTTATTATTTTTTACTTGGATAAAATCCCCTGGAATCCCCTTTATATATTTAACTAAGTAATTAATATGTTTTGGTAAATATTCTCTTTCCCAAATTACTGTTTTAGCATTATCTGGAATTTCAATATAAACTATTTTTCCTTTTCTATATTCTTCTATATTCTTTAATTTATAGAGCCCTTTAGGTATTGAAGGAGTTATGTTTATACAGTAGTTATTATAAACATATAACTTTACTGTATAAACAATTCCTAGAGTTATTAATAAGAGTTTAAAATATTTTTTTAAACCTCTATTGTTTGTAACCAATATTTTTTACTCCCTCACTACCGCCAGTATTTGCAGTATAACTATTAACTGTATTTGACATTGTTGATGTCATACCGTCTTTTGCTGCTGCTCCTACTTTTCCTGCTAAACCTTGTGCTGTTCTTGTATTTGTAATACCTAAAGCAGAGATACTTCCAGATAATAGCGTAGCAACAAATGAAGGTATTTTATTCATCATAAAAACAAATAAAATCATAATTGCTAAGCTGTATATAGATGTAAACAGTCCTATTTCCCCTATAGAATCTGTAGGAAAAAATATGTTATTTCTATATTTTTTATAAAAATTTAGAATTATAGTAATAAACATAATTTCTATTCCTTGGGCAAAAAGAGCATGAAGCCCTTTTAAAGCAATATCTTGTGTTTTCTTAAATGCTCCAAAAGGCATTAAAATTATAGCTGTAGCTGTTACTATAAAGAATTTTACAAAACTTACTGTAATTTCTATTCCTATAAATAAAGCCCCTATAGCTAGTAGGAAAGTAAAAATTAATACTGCTGTAGGTACACTTTCAATAGAAACAACTGGTATTGCGTCTAGCCCTACAGTAGATCCAGAAATTAACAGTATTCCTTTTATAAACTCTGAAAGATCGTCAAATACTACACCAGGAGAAACTGTTAATTCTGTAGAAGTAGTGCCTAATGTTGAAAGATTCCCTAATTGTATAAACCCTTTTAAAATTATATCTACAATATCAGCAAAACTTCTAATTAGATAAAGAAAGAATCCATAAACTAATATTTTTCTCATTAATTTAATAAAAATATTCATTCCTTCTTCTTCTACGAATAGAAATGTTATAGTTAAATCTATTAAAATCATATAATAGATCATACGCAAGGAAGTATCACTTAAATTTTTAACCATAGTAACATTAACATTTTGGAACTCTTTTATAATCTCTGTAAAATCCATATGCCACCTCTGTAGAAAAGTAATACGAATAGTATTACTGCATAAATTTTTAAAAATAAATACTTGGTAGTTACTTTTAAATATTTTAATAGAATCTCAAATAAGCCTACAATCACACCTACTATTAAGAAGTCAAAAGAAAAATTAAATATTGTTATTTGAGTATTAGAAAAGCCTAGTAATATAAGTAAAAAGTAAATAGCATACTTTTTTTTATTTTCTAAGCTCTTTAAACTTTCGGTTTTCTCTAAAATATAAAGAACATAGATGATAGATAAAATTTGAATTATAATCATAATTTAATACTCTTTCCTGCTTCTTTTCTTAATTTTTGTATCATTTTTTCTTCATTTAATGTTTGATTTTCTTTGATTTTTTCTAATTCTTCTTTTCCATGTTCAACTTCTTGTGATTCTGTATTTGTTGCCATTGCCTGTGCTTTATTAGCTGTTTCGCTTAGAAGTCCTAATTGACTTATATTAGCTGATATTTGCCCTAGTAAGCTGTTAGTTATTTGTAAAGTTTCTACTACTCCTGTACTTGATTTAGAAGCTTCTAAAAGCATTTTTAAATTTTGTTCATCTGCTCCAATTTTTGCTGCAAAACCTTTACTAACCATTACATCATATAAAGCTGTATTTGATTCTTGACGAGCTTCTCTTATATTCTTATCCATTTTTTCCATATATTCTTGAGTTACTCCTATTTTTTCAAACTCTTTAGGTTTTTCTTTAAATAACTCTACATATCTTTTAGAAAGGTTTTCAGTATCAAGCATGATAGAATCATAAGAATCAAGCATATAACCAAACTCTCTGTAATAATCTTCTAAGTGAGTTAAGTTACCTTGTGCTAGTTCATCAGAAAATCTTTTTAACATGGTATATTGATTTTCTATTTGTCTTACTTGGTTTTCTATTTGAGTTATTAAGCTCATTCCCTGTTGGATCTGTTCTGTTCCCATAAGTTGTTGTTGAGTATAGATTTTAGTAACTACTTTTAATATTTCTGTGATACCTTTGATACTGATACTTTTAGAATAAATAGTAGTTGTTGAAAGAACTACTAATGCCCCTATAAGGAGCTTTTTTAGAATTTTCTTCATAGATCCTCCTTTTTACAAAGAGTAATACTTTTCGTATTACTCTTGTATTTCTAAAAATTGTCTTGTAAATTCATCTGGGGAATTGGTATTTCTTTTAATCTCATCAGCTTTTGCCAATTCTTCTGTTCTTGAACTAGCAACTAACTTTAAAGTTTTTTCCCCAAGGGCAAGAGAAAACTTTCTCGCATAACCTGTAGATGTTTTTATAAAGTAATCTTTCTTTTCAGTAGCATTTGCTATTAAATCTATTTCTTCTTCATTTAAAGAGAACTTTTTATAAGTTTCTATATAAGTTTCTGTTTTTGCGTTCGGGTTTGCTAAGAATATTTTTGTTTTACAAGCGTCATTAACTGCTGTAAATAAAGGAGAGTTCAATATATCTCCTAATTCTTGAGTTGCAAATACAACACTTGTATTTTTCCTTCTTAGGACTTTTAGCCATTCTCTTATTTTGTCTGCAAAAACTGGGTTATCAAAGAACGCCCAACACTCATCAAGAACTAATAGTGTAGGATCTCCATTTAATTGTATTTCTATTTTATGAAAAAGATACATTAGTAAAGGAACTAAAGCCTTTTTATTGTTTAGTATTTGATTCATTTCAAACACATTCCATGTTGATTCTTGGAGATTCTCATTATTAGAATCAAAATATTTTCCTAATGGACCAGTTATTAAATAAGGACTTAAAGTTTCTTTTAAGTCTGGATCAGCTAAGAATGTACTAAATGTTGTTAAAGTTCTATATTCTATTTCAGAATTTGCTACAAGCTCTAAAGCTGCCCATATTTTTTCTTTTTGACTTGGTTTTAAAGTTTTATTTTCAGCACTAAATATATCTAAGATCCAATCAAAAGCCCATTCAAGCTCTATGTTTCTTCTTATTTTTTCTTTTTCTTCTTTTGCTTCTGTTAAAACTTTATCATCTAATTTTCCAAGCCCTCTTAATGGTTGGAATGAAATATCATCTATTCCTAGATCATAGAATATTCCACCATTTGCGAATGTAGATACTTTTGAGGAAGCCCCTTTATCAAATATAAATACTTTAGCTTTATCATATTTCATAAATTGAGTATAAAGCATTGCTAAGAATACTGATTTACCAGATCCAGTAGGACCGACTACTGCTGTATGTCCTACATCTCCAACATGGAGGTTTAAAAGAAACGGATTTGTATTATCAGTTTCAGTAAAAAGTAATGCAGGTGCTTTTAAATGCTTATTTGTATATTCCCCATTCCAGATTGCTGTAATTGGGAATAAATGAACAAATTGCAAAGTATTTAATAGTGGATCTCTCTGATTAGAAAATATATTTCCTGGTAGCGATCCTAAGAAAGATTCCCTACAATTTACAGTTTCTTTAATTATCATAAAACCTTTGTTTTCTAAGACTTTTTCTAAATATTCAACTTTTTTATCTAAATTAGCTTTACTTTTATCTGATAGAAAAACAGTTGAATTATATATTCCTTGAGATAAGTAATCTCCTTGTGTTAAAGTTTTTTGAGCGTCTATTTCATCAGCCTTTCTTACTGCGTCAAAATTGATTTTACCAGATTCTGGATCACGCCCAGAAAGTTCGTTAAATACTCTCGTGAAAAAACTTAATTTCCCCTGTAAAGTTGCTCTATACTTTTTTTCTAATCTCTTTAAAGCCTGTCTTTTACTTAGAAAAATAAATCTTGTAACCCAACGATATTCAAAAGGCAGGTTGTTTAGCTCGTCTAATATACAAGGCTCTGTAAAATTAGGAATATCCATTATAGTAATTGCTTTAATATATGTTTCTCCTAGCTTTAGATCTCCTAAGTTTCTTAAAAGTGGAGTATCACATAAGTAATTATTTAAAGCAAAAGGTACTTTTTGGATTTTAACTTCTATATCTTTTTCAGATACACAAGAATGTAAATAATTTATTGTTTCCTGTGCTGTTAATTCTTCTGCTTCAAGAAAGATCTCTTTAAATAAATTAAAGAATCTATTAAAGGATTTGATAAAATCCTCTAATGATGTATCTGTTATAATTTCTTCCAATTTATTTTCTATAAAGTATTCTGACATCTTGTTTTCAATATCTCTTGGTAGTAAATATGTTAAGGTTGCATAGTATTCATTTATATAATATTCTGCATTATTACCTATAAAATGTTCTTTTCTTTCTTCCTCAATTATTTTCCCTGCCAGATACTGAAAATTTGATTCTATATATTTATTTGCTTTTTTTCTTTTAACTTCTACATGAATAGTCCAGTTCTCATCAATTCTTTTCATCAAATTATTAGATCTTTCTACCAGATTTTTAATTTGATCCTCTGTATAGGAGATTAAATCAAATCCCCTATACTTAAAAGTCTTTTGATATGATCCATTTTTATTTAAGACTACTCCATTTTCTTTTAGTACAAGCCAATCAACATCATCTGATAATTTAGATCTCTTTTTAAACTCATTAATCATTAATTAATACACCTAGCCTTCATGGTAATAATCTTTTTCTTTAACATATTTTTTTAAAAATATAGTTAAAATTAAAGGATCTTTTTTAGTAAAAAAATATATAGTAAAGTGTAATATAGCTGAAAATAAAAGCATTACAACACTTTCAAAGATTACAACAAAGCATAAACCTAAAGCAGCATTTAATATAAATGCTTCTCTACTTATTCCCATAATCGTATCTGGTTTTAATAGAGTGTGGCAAGTAGGAACTTTTAAATTCTCTGTTTTTTTCACTCTTTAACCTCCTCTTTAGTGTCTTTAACTTCTCTAGTAATGTATTCTCCGTCTTTAGTAACTCCTAAGACCTCTTTAATTTCAACTACTTTTCTTTCTCCACCAATTCTTTTTAATACAACAACTAAATTAACAGTTTTTGCTATTAATTTTTGCTGCTTATCTACTGATTTTCTTTGATTGTATTGCTCAAGCTGCTCTAAACCACCTTCTGTTGAATCTGAATGTATTGTAGAGAATCCTCCAGAGTGTCCAGAGTTCCAAGCTGTTAAAAGATCAAGGGAAGTTGCTCCTCTTATTTCTCCTACAATTATTCTATCTGGACGCAATCTCATAGTTGAATAAAACAATCGCTCCATTGATGTGTAAATACTTGTCTTTAGAGAAACTTTATTAGGACATAAACTTCTAATTTCTTTAGTGTCCTCAAGAATTACCAGTCTTTCTGTTTGAGGAATTGCCCCTATACAAGCATTTGCAAAGGTTGTTTTTCCAGATCCAGTACCCCCAACAATAAGTATATTTTTGTGATCCAGAATAGCTTGTTCTATATAATTTTTTTGAAATTCAGTTATAGATCCCATTTTTACATAATCTTCAAGTGTAAATATTCTAATAGATTTTTTTCTTATATTAAATATAGGGTTATCAACATTCGGCGGTATTACTGCTTCAAATCTAAAGCCACTATCTGGAAGTTCAGCAGACATTGTAGCATTTTCTTTATCTAGCTGTGCTTCTTCAAAGGTTGCAACAGTATTTATAATTTTAAATGCTTCAATATTTTCAAGTACTATACCAGTATCAAACATGCCTTTAGTTAATGAATCCACCCATACTGTCTTATCGTCATTTAGCATAATTTCTGTTATATCTTCATCATCAAAGTATCTATTTATTTTTTCTCCTAAAGAGTTTTTCAGAATAGCAAGGATTCTATCACTATAGATGTCTTTTCTATTTGATAAACTGCTCATTATTTTCTTCTTCTAAAGAAATTTCTTTATCTTCTGAATCTTTATATTTTTGAATCTCTTGCTTTAGGATAATTGACAATGTTTCTTGAAACTCTTTATTATCTTTATTTTTGTCTATAATTTCTAACAATTCTGCGTCATTTAATATATCTGTAAAGATTTTTTTAAACATATTGAATATGTACTTTTTTCTGTTTTCTTGCATTTTCTTTAATCTTTCTAAAATTTGTGCTTCACTCTCTATAAATGAAGAAAGATCTCTTTTTTTTCTAGTTTTTTTTGTTTCCATAGTATCTCCTTTTTAAATAGTTGGTTTAATTTTTGCTTTATCTTTAAATTGAGGGTTGTTATAGTAAGTTATTTTGATCCCTCTGTATGTTGAAATTCCTTTTAAAAAGATAAGGTTTTGTTTATCGGAATATCTCATTACCTCCTCTGGAGTAAGTAATTCTCTTGCTATTTTATTTTCTGAAATATTCCCAGTATCTAGTTTTAAAGCCTTAAAACTCTTATTTTTTGTTTTAAGTGTTCTTTTTCCTAAAACACTAGATATTAGCTCTGCTGTTGCCTTATCTGTAGCCTGTGGAGTATAAAAAACTGATGTTGAACAGTTCTCTAAAATCATATTTTTATCTCCATAAGTTTGTCTAAATTGATTAATACCTTGTGCAATTATAACAGCTTTCATTCCATAACCTGCAATATAGGCAAAAGCCTTTTCAAGTAAAGGAATTTTACCAAATGCGGGGAACTCATCAAGCATAAGTAACATTTTATGTTTATGTGGCATTTTATCTGGATTCTCCATTTTAGGACATAATACCCCTATAAGTTGAGATATTAATATTCTAATCAATGGAGATAATACAGAAATTGACTTAGCTTCTATAATTATATATAAATCTACTGGTGTTTCAGCGTTCATTAAATCATTAATTCTAAAATCTACGGCTGATGTATTCTTTCTAATAATAGGATCTTTATATAATGTTATAGCTGTAATACATGATGATATGATCCCGCTTGATTCTCTTGGATCTTTATTTATTATTTCTGCTGCTGTTCTTGAAACTATTGGGTGTGTTCCTGGATTTACACCTGCATTTTGTGATGAATCATAAATAGTATTAAAAAATTCTGGATCATCACTATGATTAAACTTAGTCAAATCTAAAATTCTATCTAAAATAGGTTTAGTTGGATCATTGAAAAAATCCATTACATGTCCAAGACTTGCAACCTCTCCTTTTTTAGATTTTTCATAACAAGTATGTAAAATGATAGCAACTAATAAAGAACTTGCTTGTGTGATCCAGTGATCTCTGCCTTTTCCTTCTCCTGGATCAGTAAGTATGTCTGCTATAATTTGTGCGTCTACATACTCATATTTAGTTTTTAATCTTATTTGTGCTAAAGGGTTATATGAACATGATATTTCATCATGTGGAGCAAATTTTAAAATTTTATGTTTTAAAATTTTTTCTCTATACCCTGCCGTTTTAATGTAGTTTTCCCCTTTAATATCTAATGTTAATGTTGAACTTTCCCAGTTAAGAAGTGTAGGTATAATAACTCCTACTCCTTTTCCAGATCTTGTAGGAGCAACTAAAGAAATATGTGTGTTAGAATTATCTATTATTTTGTAAGTTTTAAATAAACCTTTTGCAAGCCCTAACACTACTCCGTCAGTATATTTATCTTTAAGGAGTTTTACATCATCTAAATCATCTAATGTTCCCCAACGAGCTGAACCATAGCTCATATCTTTTTGTTTTTTTAGAATAATTCCGCCTGTTATTCCTATCAAAATAAGAAAAGATCCATACATTAATCTAAAGGCTTTATTTATTAAAGGGTTCGTATAATATTCGTTATAATAAGGTAGCAAAAAGAATGGACTTTGAACATCTTCCATAGTTATTCCTATTGCTGCATAAAAAATATATACATTTCCTATATATAAACTTGCTATAATTAATGTTATTAAAGTAACTATAAATATTAGTATGTATTTTTTAGTTTTTCTTTTCATCTTTATTTTCATAATTAACCTCTATTCTATCGGCTCTAATAACATATCTGAATTAACTATTATATTAAATTTTTGTCCAGGTGCGATTGTAATTTCTGGTGCAATATTCATTACTTTATCGGCAAATTTAGTACCAATATTAATGATCTGTTCTCCTGCTCCACGCCCTGCTTCTGATTTCCAGTCATCGTCGTCATCATCATCATCTACTATTGCTGTTCCTGCTCCAATAATTGAAGAAAGAACTACAGAAGTAAGAAGTTTTCCGTAATGATTATTAACTTTTCCTGTAACTCCTGCGTATCCGCTTAAATCAGTTCCTACAAATCTATCTAATTCTATACTTTTACCACTAGGAAAAATGATTCTTTCCCATATTATCATCACTCTGTCTTGTCCAAAAGTAACATTAGAATCATACATACCCATTATTCTTGCTCCCTTTGGTATTAGTAAATAATTTCCTGTAACAGAATCATAGACATTTTCACGGACTTGACCGACCATTCTACCTGGTAAAGTTGATTTAACACCTGTGATAAATACACCAGGAATAATATTCCCTGCGTTCACTTGGTATTGAGATAAAGGATCTACAATTTCATGTTGATTGTATATACTTAATTTATCTTCATTCGTTCCTCTTAAAAATTCTTTTTTCTCTTTTATTTTATTTTGATCCTCTTGTGGAATAATATTTCCAAAATTTGAAGGAATGATAGAGTTTGTATTTGAATTTGTAGAAGGAATAAAACTGTTATTTGTTGTTGTTTGTTCTGGATCATCAAATTTAATTACAGACTTTCTAGCTGCCAATTCTTCTTGCAAAAGCTGTTCATAGTATGCTTGTAAGTTCTCGTCTATTTGTTTAAAGTTATTTTCAGCTTTAATCTCTTTTGTCTGATTATTATTTTGATTTTCAACTGTTGTATTATTTTTTTCTTTCTCTATTAAGTATGTACTTTTTTGTCCTTCATACCCTGCATTATCTGTAATTTTTTTTCTTGAAGTACTTGCTACTTCTTGTTGTGTTTCTTGCTTTGGAGCTGTCATTTTTTTCACTTTACTATTTACTATTGAAGAAAGAAAAACAAAAATTATTAAGATTCCTGCTAAACCTGCCCCTGCAATAGCTATTTTCTTTTTGTCAATTTTAGTTTCAGATTTAGGCTCATGGTTTTGTTCACTCATTATTCCTCCCTATATCTGTAATTTTTATTTTTAACAATTATTCTTCTGTTTCCAAGTTTTAAAACTCCTTCTTCAAAGATTCTATCAATTATATAGTAGTTTCCTTGTATTCTAAAGTTTACAAGTTGATCTTCTTTAGATCCTTTTTCTCTTATATAAAATACAGGTAATTCTTGCACATTTTTTAATACAAAATATGTCTTTTGCCCGTCATCAAATATTGTTGAAGGTGCAAAATCATATTTTCTTGTACTAATAGTATATTGATAGTTATGATCCTCTAATGATCCTGTTGTTATTATAGTTTTTTCTTTAGCTTCTTGAATCTTCATTACTTCATCTGGATATAACCATTTAACTACTGGGTTGTACCATTCTTTAGCAGAATATAAGTTAATGTTATACATTCTCTTATTTGTATTAATTATCAAGTTTGTTCTTAAGTTTATTGAGAATGGTTTAATATATATTACTTGTCTTGTACCCTCACTTGATCCTGTTGTACTTTGAGATTTTTGCCACCTTGCTGTATCTCCTCCAGATACACTAATAATTTGTTCATTTGGAGCTAACATAATCGCTGTTAAATAATTAACTCTACAATAAATTGTATACATTGCATCTTCGTTATATACAAAGTTTGTTTGTACTCCATTTTTTGCTTCTCTGATTCCAGAGATAATAACTTGCTTACTTGGTGTTATTTGCTCTAAAACTGTATTAGCTGAATAAGAGTTAGCAGCCATAACTATACTAAAAATTAAAGCAATTTTTTTTATTTGCATTGTTCCTCCTTATTGTTCTTCTTCTTTAGAAAGAGAAAAATCTTCAACTATTATTCCTAAAGGGTTGATATTAATTTCTGCTATATCTTTAGGCTGCTCATTTGTAACTGTAAATAAACCAGTAAAATTAGAATTTGAAATTTCTAGCCCTTCCGCTGAATACATTTTTTCATTCCATTTTACCTGGTAGGTATTTTTAGTTCTTGGTACTTTATTAAAGCTAGTTATATTTAGATCTCTTGAAATCAATTGTTTTGCTAATTCGTTAGTATCTTCATTTATTAATATTTCTTGATGTTTTTGTAACATAGATTCAGTTAAGAAATATGATAGTTGTTGGAAATTTCTTGAATACAAAACATTATCTCTTGGAATAGATCTCATTTTATGAACTATCTCTCTAATAAAATATCTATATTCAACCTCTTTAGGAACATATAGTTGTTCTGCTCTCCTTATAGCTTTTGCTTCTCCTGTTTGATCAACTTCTACTACATAAGGAATTAAAGTTGATTTGGTAGAAAGATAAACACAAGATAAAGTTGATGTTATTGTTAGCCCTAGCATAAGTATTGCTATTATCTTATATGTATTTATTCTTTTACTTTGTTGAGCATAAAACTCAAAAAGTTCTTCTGTCGCTTTATCGTAATCAACTTCTTTTTTAGTAGTACTTTTCTTTTCTTCTTTAGTTACTATTTCTTCATTATTTTTTTTTTTTAGAAAACTAAATTTAGCCAATTACTACTCCTCCTGTTATATTGAATAGACCTAATAATACACTTGCACCACCAACAACAGCTAAAGCAATTACTATTCTTATAATTTTCCCCATAATACCAGAGTTCTCTGTTATTACCCAACCGAAAGCAGAAGCAACAATAACAACTAAAGCTATAACCTTTGCCATTGGACCACTAACTGATTTTGATATGTCCTCTGCTGGAGTTTCCCAAACCATTTTAGAGTTGTTAGCTGCAAAAGTAGCCACACTCCAGAATAATGATAATGCTGCAATTTTAAATTTTTTCATAATAAATACCTCCTGTTTAGTTTGTTAATTGTATAATATCACAAAACAATATTTTTGTACATATATAAAGCAAAAAAAAAAAAAAAGTAGTAACAAAAAATTGACGAACAATTTTTTTAATGGTAGAATTTAAGAAAAAATTAAAGTGCACTTTTGTGGCTTGACACTAAAGTGCACGCTTACAAGTTTCTCAAATTTGTTCCAAATTTGCAGAAACTTAATCGTGACAGGAACAGATTTCCTGTACCTTTCTGTAACCCTGCAGGTGTCTGCGACCAAATAAAAAAAGGAGGTGTTATCGTGGCAAACTATCACTTAAATATGAGTTATGGAAAAGTAGGCAAAACAAATGCCCACTTTGATTACATTACTGCTAGTGGGAAATATACAGGAAAAGAAAAAGAGTTAGTCTATGAAAATCATAATATGCCAGATTGGGTAACATCTGCTAAAGAATTTTGGGATCTTGCAGATAAGAACGAAAGAATAAATGGAAGAACTTATAGAGAAGTGAGAGTATCTCTACCAGAAGAACTAACAAAAGAAGAAAATATAGAACTTTTAAATCAATTTTTAAAAGAAAATTTTTCTGGACACTATTATAGTGTTGTGATCCATGATAAAGAAACTCAACCAGATTTTGAGTTTGTAGAAAAGCATAAAAATATTCATGCACATATTATGTTTTGCCCTCGTGTCATTGATGATATTGAAAGAAAAGATCCAGGGAAATATTTTAAAAAATCTAATTCTAAGCACCCAGAGCGTGGGGGAGCTGTTAAAGATGAAAAATGGAATGAAGTTGAAACACTTTTAAAATTGAGAAAAGATTGGGAAATTTTACAAAATCAACATCTTGAAAAACATAATATTAATGAAAAAGTTTCTTGTGAAAGTTTAAAAAATCAAAGACAAAAAGCTCTTGAAAAAGGAGATACTGACAAATACGAAAAATTAAATAGAGATCCTATAAATATAGATCACATCATACTTAAAAAATCTAAAAGAACAGAGTATGAAGAAAAACTTATAATAGAATTTAATTTAGACAGGCAAATTAAATATTATAAAGATAAAGTCTATGAACAAGTAATTGAAGAAAGAGCTAGAAATAAGGAAATTATCAATGAATTTAATTCTACTATTTCTCAAAAAGAAAAGGAAAATGCTTATAATAATTTAATTTCTAATAGAAATAAAATAGATATAAACAATGCTTTGATAGATGAACTTCAAAGTATCAATATAAAAAATGAAGTATATTCAAGATTAGTTTCTGGATATGAAGATAAATCAAATGAATTAATTTCTCTTATGAAAGAACATGAAGTGTTCACCCAAGAGGAATTTAATTTACTTGCTCAAAAATATAATGAACTAAAAATTATGGAAGCAACAATAGATACTGAAACATTTAATAAAGAAAGAGAAAATGTCGTTAATGAAATTGCTGCAACTATAGAAAAACTTAAAAAAGAAAATAATAAACTTAATGATGATATTCAAGATATATTTGTTAAAAATGCTAATAATAAAGACTTCTATAAAGAACTTGAAAATCATTATCAAAATAATGATAGTAAAGAAGCTATCAATAATATCATATTAGCCAACCAAGAAAAGCAAAAACTTGAAAGAAAAATTGATTTAATAGATCTTCAATTATCTAATTCAAGAAAAACTACTTTAAATATTCTTTCTAAGAAAAAATATGTACCACTTGAAAAAGAAATTAATAGGTTAAAAAATGAATTACAGTCTAAACAAAACCTTGGAGAAACAGAACAAGTGGCTATTTTAAAAGACCTTTTAGCAAAGAAAGAAAAAGAGTTAAAAGATATAGAAATTTCTTGTACAAAAGATATGGATAAATTTATCCGTATAAAAGAATCTTTTGAGAAAAAACTACATAATAATAGAGCAGAACTTAATTTTAAATTAAAGGCTGCCAATATTTCTATTGAACAAAATTCTAAAAATCTATTGTTATCTAATAAAGAGGTTAGAAGTCATTTAAGTAATGTAATTGAAAATAATAAAAAGTCTATTGAACTTAATAATCAAAAATTAGAAAAATTAAGATTTATCAAAAAGACTTTAAACAAAGATATAAAAGAATTAGAGGTAATAGCATATCTATCACTTACTAAGGGAAAATATGGAAAATTACAAGATAATATCGCAAAAAATATTGATAAAATAGAGCAAATAGATATTGAATTAATTAAATTAAAAGAAAATAAATTATTTAATATTTTTGCTATAAGAAAACTTGAAAAGGAAAAAACAAATCTTGAAAAAGAAACAGAGCAGATCTCTAAAGAATTTAAAGATTTAAAATCTTCTATTTCTCCAGAGAAATTAACTGATGAAATTTCAAGAATAAAAGAAAATTTAACAAAAAAAGAAGAAAATATTAATGAACAAATTCAAGGAATATTAAATGAAAATAGAGAATTAAACTCTATAAATAATATTTGTTTTGACCTTTATCAAGAATATAAAAATCAAGAGTCAAAAGATATTTATAGTAAATCTTTTGATATTTTAGGAAGTGGAAATACAGTTACAAAAAATACAGGATCTTGGAATATAAAAATAGAAGATGAAAAAGAAAAAGTAATTAGAATGTAAAAGGAGGAAAAATGAAAAAAATATTATTCTTAATAATTGTTAATTTATCGTTTAAAGCCTTTGCAACAGTTGATATGAAGGAATACTACTCGCAAAAGATAATTGACCCAAATAAAGCCGTTACAATTTACAATGATGTACATAGATTTTCTAAAGAATTTAATGTTGATGAAAAGTTAATTACTGCCATTATTCAAGTTGAAAGCAATTTTTCCAGTAATGCTGCCAGTAAAAAAGGTGCTATCGGTTTAATGCAACTCATGCCAGGAACAGCAGAATTATTAAATATAAATGCTGCTGATCCAACAGAAAATATTTACGGCGGGATCAAATATTTTAGTCTTTTACTAAAAAAAAATAATAATAATATTCCATTAACACTTGCTGCCTATAATGCAGGTATGGGAAATGTAATAAAATATGATAGTATCCCTCCTTTTGCCGAAACTCAAAATTATATAAATCAAGTTCTAAATCTTTATCAAGAACTAAGTAATATTAATGCTGATTCTTTTTATTCCAATGAATTTGCTAATACCAATTTTGAATGGGAGAATAATACCAATGAACTTGAAAACACTAAATGAAAAAATTGATTCTCTTAATAATCAATTAAGAAAAATAAAAGTAAAAAAATCAAGTTTTAGCCAGGCTGAAAGAAAAAAAAGAGCCAGAAATTTAATTATTTTAGGAGCAAATTTTGAGATCTTAGGATATGAAAAAGAAGATACAGCAGTAATATTAGGTTTCTTAAAAGAAAATATAGAATTAATTAATAAAAATAGAGAGCGGTATAAAAATATCGGTACAGAGATTTTAAAAAAGAGAAAAGAAGAAAAAGAAAAAATCAAGAATCAAGAAATCAAGCAAAATCAAGTAGCAGAAAAAAGATTAATTAATATGGACGAAATAAAAGAATTAATGCAATTATCTAAAAAATATGATATTTCTTCATTCATAAGAAGTAATTTTAAAAAAACGCTCTGGGAAACAATTACTTTTAAAGAATTTGAAGCCATAAAATCTAATTTTAAAGAATAAAAAAAGCTGAGTAACATTTTAAAAAAAATGTTTTACTCAGCTCTCTTTTTTGTATAATATAGTCACCACAACAATTTATACAAAGGAGACATACATGCAATTAAAACATATATTCTCTAACATTAATATAGCAAATTTACTTCTAAAAATCAAAAAATATTTTAATGATCAGCATTTTGCTAATATTTCTGAAACTATTCTAAAATTTCAAGCTTGTTCCCTTGAGAAATGCTTTGCTCTTTATCAATGTCCTATTTGTAAAGCGACTCATAAATTTAAAGTTACTTGTAAATCTAGACTTTGTCCTTCATGCGGTAAAAAATATTCTGCTATTTGGGCTGAAAAAACTGCTAGTTCCCTTATTGATGTTAAACATAGAGCAGTTCTTTTTACTATACCTAAAGAACTTAGAGAATTTTTCTTTTATGATAGAAATCTTTTAACTAAACTTACATATGCTATCAATGATATATTTCAATATCAATTTCATAATATTAAACGTAAAAATGAAAGAGTTCACAAAATTGGTAAGTATTCTAAAAAATATTTTACTAACTCTGATATTTTACATTATGGTTTAATTACTGTTATTCATACCTTTGGGCGCGACCTCAAATGAAATCCACATATCCATGCTATTGTTACTTTAGGTGGATTCAATAAAAATCACAAATATCTCGAAAAAAAATATTTTCATATTAATTCCATTGTTGGACAATGGAAAAAATTAGTTATTGATATTGTTAAAAATGGTAATTATGAAAATGAAAAACTAAAGAAAAAAGCTTATCATGTTGCTTCCCAACTTTATCATAAAAATACAAGATTCTTTTTTGATGTTGCTAAAAATGATTTAAATAATAATATTAAGGCTATTAAGTATATTGGTAGATATTTATCTAGGGCTCCTATCGCTGAATATAAAATTATTGATTATTCTGATGGAAATGTCACTTTCTATTACGAAGATCTTGCTAACAACAAAGAAAGAGTAGAACTAACACTAGATATTGAAACTTTTCTTTCTAAATTAATTATTCATATTCCTCCTAAACATTTTAAAATGATTAAACGTTTTGGAATTTATTCAAGAAATGTAAATAAAGAAATTAAAAGTATTATGGAAACTATGAGAAAATATGTATCCAAATACTCTAAAAGTACATTTTATCAAGTTGAAACTTGGGATACTTTTCAAGTAAATCCTTTTTATTGCTTTAAATGTCATGTCAAAATGAGAATTAAAGAAATAACATATTTTAGTAGCCGTACTGGCTCCATTCGCTATAAAGAATACTCTTATTAAACTGATTCTAATATCAGTTTTTTTCGCTTATAAAAATTTAGGATTTTTTTACTTTTCTACTTATTTTTGTCTATTTTCATATAAAAAATTAAAAAATTTTTATATAAAATCAATTTATAATTTCCTTAGAAATAAAAAAAGTAATACTTTTAGTATTACTTTTCAGACTGTAGACAAAAGAAATTTATTTATAGTCTTTAATTTTCTTTTATAATATGATATAATTTAAGAAAATAAAATGTTGTGAAAGGTAGGAAAATGGATATAAGATAATTTAAGTTAAACACAAATATGAAAAAAATCAAACTACAACAGTAGTTCTTTTTGTGTACGCTTAATAAATTATCTTTCATCTAATTTCTTATTTAAAATATAAGTTATATATTTTTATTTAGATACATTATGATGAAAGGCTTTTTTGTGTATACAAAAGAGCCTTTTGTAGTATTTATAGGAGGATTATATGACTAGAAAAGAAATAACAACAAAAGAAGATTTAATGAAAATAATTGAGCTATTTGAAAGTATAGGAATTACATATTGGCTTGATGGAGGTTGGGGAGTAGATATTTTAGCAGGAAGACAGACAAGACCTCATAGAGATATTGATATTGATTTTGATGAAAAATATACAGAGAAATTACTAGAAATACTTTTAAAAATAGGTTATAGAATAGATACTGATTGGAGTCCTGTTAGAATAGAACTTTATAGTGATGAACTTGGATATTTAGACATTCACCCATTTATTCTAGCAACTGACGGAACATCAAAACAAGCTAATTTAGAAGGCGGTTGGTATGAATTTGAAAAAGATTATTTTGATAGTGTGAGTTTTGAAGGGAAAATAATTCCTTGTATATCTTTAAAAGGACAAAAAATTTTTCACACTGGATATGAATTAAGAGAAAAAGATAAACACGATATTTTAATTCTTGAAAATTTATAAGAAATAATTTTATATAAACAAAGAGAGGAGATAATTTTCTCCTCTCTTTGTCTACAGCCTGAAAAGTAATACTTTTAGTATTACTTTTTTAATATATCATAGTTAAGACCTGTTTTTTTATATCTAAAGTTATTTTTATTACTTGCCCTTGAATATATTTTACTCTTTGCCCTAAGAAAAAAATAAAACTATATCTATATTTAAAAACCTTTCTCTTTATAAACTCATATTCCTCATTATCTTCATGTTGTAATATAATTTTATTATTTAGATAACAACAATAAATATCTGTATTGTTTTCTAGTCCAAAAGCTATTGATACATCTTTAGGAATTACAATAAAAACTTTTTCTTGTTTTACTTGTACCAATAATTCTTTTTCTAATTTTTGATCGTAGTAATACTCTAGCAATTCTTCTCTTTTTAGATCAAAATTTGGATTTTGAGTTAAAAGATTAATTATATCCATATTTATAAATAATTGGTTTTTTTCCATTTTTCTTAATGTCGGAGCTGATATGTTTAAATATGCTGCTAATTCTGAAATTGTAATTTTATTTATTTTTCTGAAAATTCTTATTCTATCTCCGATTTTCATTCGCCTAAACTAAGTCCTTTGATTTTATCATTTTCTAGTTTTTTTTTCCAGGGATCTTCCTTAGAAACTTCTGGATTTTCTTTATCTGTTACTATACTTTTTTCTTGATTCAATTCTATATTTAATTCTTTATGGAAATATTGTAATGTTGAAAATTTTATAAGTCTTTGATTCTTTATATTTTCTGGTGTTTCTAATGCTTTTTTATACTGTTTTATATAATTCTCCAATTTTTTAGCTAAAAAATCTTCTTTCCCTTTTAGTGCTTTATGTTCTTCATTTTTTATATATACTTTTGTTTCTGTATCAATATATTTTGCTACATCATTAACTACTACAGCTTTAGTTAGATCTAAACCTTTTGTTTTTTCTTTATCAGTAAAAACAGCGTATTCATGTCTTATGTGGCTTCTTAGAGGAACAGCAAAAGTTACTCCCATACAATTAACTAAAGTTGTACAAGCGTATGGACGATTTGGTTTTTTCTCCATTTCTTCACAATCTTTATATTTTTCAAAAAATTCTTCTTTAAAAAAATTAAATTTCATAAATACCACCTATGAAACTCGCCCGATATAGCGTCTTGAAGCAATTCGTTGCTGTTCTTCAGCAGCTCTACGCTCTGCTTCAGCTCGCTGATGAGCTTCCTGTTCTGCTCTGCGTCTTAAGCGTCTGGCTCTTTGATGACAGTTATCTTCAAGTTGTCAAC
>ERZ791906.759-NODE-759-length-31349-cov-4.982489_pt1 | contig 31349 bp, 24 predicted proteins | sample MGYA00510146_ERZ791906 | MGnify/ENA primary metagenome ERZ791906 (study PRJEB30046, sample SAMN00792096) | human gut metagenome | study: EMG produced TPA metagenomics assembly of the A metagenome-wide association study of gut microbiota in type 2... | reverse complement strand
ATCAAATTCATTTCTTATCATCCTCTCTCATTAACTTCCAACCACCGAATAGTCCCGCTCCAAAGCTAAACAACGCTATTCCTATAACATACATATGTTATTCCTCCAATTCGAAGTGGATTTTTACCAAATCAATTAACGCAAGATATTCTTTGGTAAACTTACTATTACCGTGTGTTTCTTTTACCTTGTCAACAAATTCGGCTAATGTTCCGTAAAAGCAACCGCATTTAACAGCTATATTTTCCTTTGTTCTGAAAATGGTTGTATTTCTATATTTTGAACCTAATCCTTTTATTATTATATAGTCAGCATTGCCGCACACCTTTGCATTGCCGCACACCTCTGCATCGCCGCACACCTTTGCATTGCCGCACACCCAACAGTTACCTTCTTGAGATAAATTGCGTTCGCTTTCTACCCTCACAGGCACACATAGACTGTCCGCAAAAGGATTAAAACTCTTAGGGAAAGTCTGACTATTTTACGGATAACACGCGGACAGCCCTTGTCTGCCTGTGAGATTTAATTTGTTATGCCGATAAACCTAATTTTTTAAGTTTATCTCTGCGTTTTTCAAGTTCTGCAACATCAATGCCCCACACTTCATATGCCATTTCGGTATTGATTGTATATAGCTGTGATGTCTTGACATTTTGCTTTATCTGTTCTTCCTGTACGGCTTTCTTGTACTTTGTCAGCGTCGCAGAACCCAAACCGCCGAACAACTCCTTGATTTCCTTGTTGCCGATTTCGGGGTATCTGTAATATATGTACAATGCCGTATCAATGTCAGCTATCTTCCTTACTTTCATTGTCTTTCACCTACTTTCTTTTTCGTCTGTTGCGAATTTTGTAAATTAATGTTATAATACATCCAAAGGAGTTGATTATATTGAGTTTAGCGGAATTATTTTCTATCATTGCTGTCATTATAAGTTTTATTGCTGTATGTATTTCGTTTCTTACTTTCATTGATAATAAAAGACAAACAAAAATAATGCAAAAACAACTTGACGAACAATTAAAACCGAAATTCACTGATGAGCCATATAATGCCTATACAGCTAAGTTAGACCGCATATCAAGAAATCTTAATGATATATCTAACGAAATTCATAAACTTTATGACTCCTTTAATAAAGAATAACCGCAGTATTTGCAATATCTCGCATCTTTCTCATTCTTAGTTCCACAATGTGGGCATACATTGCCTATCTTTCTTCCACACATTGAACAGAAATTGTCCCCTTCTTCGTAACTTGTTCCACAATGTTCACACTCCATTACCCCTCACTTCCTTTCTAATATTACTTTTGTTCATCTGTTGCAAAATTAACCATATTGTGCTAAAATGTAATAAATATAGACAACGCCGAGCCAAACCCACTACGGGGAGGTGTAACGACTGGACACGGAGCAACCTTTCCCACAGGTTGAAGGCACAGTCTGAACTCATAGGCGACTATGAGAGTTATGCAGAAATGACATAACCACGATTTTTTCGGAGTAACAAATTGGATGTCTACGATTAAAAACGAAGAAACTAGACTTTCAGGAATAGCAACAATGTCTAAACAACTTGATTCAGAAAAATATCCATCACTTTCAAAAATACAAGATGTAATTAAACCGTTCAATGATTCCGTACTTGATTCTGCCACTAAGCAACTTAAGTCTGAATATAATGCAATTAACGAGGTGAATCATTCGCCCTGCTATACGGTAACGTATAGTTTGCACTCCGTAAATTCGGTGAAACTCTATATTTATTTTTCTTCAAGCACATGGTCTTTGCTGTGTGCTTGTTTTTTTACGCTGATTTTTGTACACCATATAAATCATTTGGAGTAATGCTTAGAGCATTACATATACTAATTATTTCATTATGATGTATTTCTCTACGCCCATTCAACATAGCACTTAATGTTTTTTCGGGAATATCGGCTTTTTGTGCCAAACTTTTCTGTTTAATACCTTTTTCGTTAAGTATAAAACGTAGGTTTTGCCTTATTGTATCCATATTTTATCACCCCCTTTGATTTATGTTCAAGTTTCTTTGACTAATTATACTTTAACACAAGTTTCTTATATTGTCAAGTCTTTTTTCTCAAATTTCTTATACTTTTTTCTTGACAAGAAAAGATTTTTAGTGTATATTAGTATTAAAGGAGGGAGCGAAATGAGTATAGGTACAAGAATAAAAGAACTTCGCACGGGTATGAATTTAACCCAAGAAGAATTAGCAAAGAGTATCAATGTTACTAAAGGTGCTATCGCTAATTATGAAAAAGAAGTAAGTATTCCAAAACCCGAAATAATGTATAAATTATTCTCTGCATTAAATTGCGACGCTAATTATCTATATCAAGATGATATAAAAAACCTTAAACAAGATACGTATTCTTTAGTAGAAAAAAAATTAGTATCTGATTATAGAAGATTAGACGATCACGGCAAAAAAGCCGTAAATGTTATAATGAATGTTGAATTAGAACGTATTGATAAAATCGCTACCGAACCAAATTACGATAACATCATACCAATTAAAAAATACCAAGTACCTTATTACGATATGCCCGTATCGGCAGGAACAGGCAACCCGTTGGACGAAGAATATCCTGAAAAGGTTGACCTAACAGAACAACCGCCAAAGGGTACAGATTTTATTGTCCGCGTATCGGGTGACAGTATGAAGCCAACATACCACGACGGCGATAAGTTATTCGTCAAAGAACAGCCAAGTATTGAAATCGGTGAAATCGGGATATTTGTTGTGGACGGTAATGCATATGTTAAGGAATTAGGTGTTGACAGATTAATTTCACATAATAAAAAATATTCCGATATAATCATTAATGAATATATCAGAAACGAATGTTGCGGTAAAGTTTTGGGTATTTGTGAAGAAACATTCTAAAATCGTATTAAAAACACAAAAAACGTAACAAAATGTATCAAAATCGTAATTAATTTATTAAAATAGTCGATTTTTAATAAATTACAAATAAAAAAATCCCCTGCCTGTTGGCGCAGGCAGAGGAAAAAGAATAAAGTGCATTTATACACAATACTCAAAGCAACATTATTGTATCATAAATGCACTCTGTTTTCAATATAAAAATGAAGAGGAGTGTTATTTTTATGCCTATTTATAAAATGGACGGTAAAAAAGACGGTTTGCAGAAGTATCGTGTAAGAATTAATTTCACCGACAGTTCCGGCAAATCAAAACAAATTGACCGTGTTGCCTACGGCAAAGAAGTGGCAAAGGAGCTCGAAAGACAGTTAATGCACAATCTTAGCAATGAAACATTAAAAAGAATAACATTGCAAGAATTATATGATGAATACATCGCCGTCAAAAAATTTGAAGTCAGAGAAAATTCTATGAGAACTATTACAGGACGATTAGAGTTATATGTATTACCCAAATTTAAAGATTACAAATTAAACAAAATCACATCATCAGAATTACAAAAGTGGAAACAGTATATTGAAACCTGTACACAAGCTAAAAAGCCAAAAGAAAAGCTATCGTCAAGTATGAAGAAAAATATCTTTGGCGAATTTCGCGCCTTGATGAACTATGCGGTAAAAATGGAATACATACCAAAAAATCCTCTTACTGTTGTCGGGAATTTCAGAAATCCATATGAAAATAAAAAGGAAATGGATTTTTACACCCCCGAAGAATTTAAAAAGTACATACAAGCCGCCAAAAAGCAAGCAGAGCTATCCGAACAATCAACAGGAAGTATATATGAATGGAATTTCTATGTATTTTTTAATATCGCATTTTATACGGGTATGCGTAAGGGTGAAATAAACGCTTTAAAGTGGTCGGATATAGATGATAATATAATTCATGTACGTCGGAGCATTGCTCAAAAGCTTAAGGGTGAGGACAGAGAAACACCTCCAAAGAATAAATCGTCTGTTCGTGATTTACAAATGCCATTGCCACTTATTAATATATTAAACGAACACCAAAAACGTTATAAGGCTATTGACGGTTATTCTGATAACTTGCGGATATGTGGCGGTATTAAGTGTTTACGTGATACAACCATAGAAAAGCGAAACGAAAAGTTTGCCGATATTGCAAATGTCAAAAAAATACGCATTCACGATTTTAGACATAGCCACGCTTCATTGTTAGCGAATAACGGTATTAACATTCAAGAAATCGCCAGACGTTTGGGACATACCAATATAGAAATCACTTGGAATATATACTCTCATCTGTACCCTCAACAAGAAGAAAAAGCGGTTGAAATTTTAAATAAAATCGTGTAAATTCAAAAAATTCGTGTAAAAATCGTGTACATATAAAAACAAACCGCATAGCTATGCGGTTTGTTTGCATTTTGGTGCGGATAACAGGACTTGAACCTGCATGGGTTGCCCCACATGAACCTGAATCATGCGCGTCTGCCAATTCCGCCATATCCGCCCGACTTAACTATTATATCAAACGTACATTCAAAATTCAATAGTCAAATCCAAAATCTACTTATATTTTTTCAAAAATTTTATATCCTCTTTAGTAAGTTCGGCTTTTTCAAGCATATCGGGACGTTTTTTGAGTGTATTAATGAGTGACTGTTCCCTTTTCCACTGTTCTATTTTCGCGTGATGACCGGAAATAAGTACATCGGGAATCGGTTTATCGTGCCAAACTGCCGGACGGGTATACTGCGGATACTCCAAAAGTCCGTTAAAATGTGACTCATTTTCATACGAAGTTTCAGCAGCCAAAACTCCCGGAACAAGTCTTGAAACAGTATCAATAACAGTCATCGCCGGAATTTCGCCGCCTGTCATAACAAAATCACCGACGGACAGTTCCATATCCACAATTTCATCTATAACTCTTTGGTCAATACCCTCATAATGACCGCAAAGCAAAACGATATGCTCATAATTTGCAAGGTCGATCGCGATACCTTGATTAAACACCTTTCCCTGCGGCGACATATATATCGTAAACGGTTTATAATCAAGTCCCTCCGCAACCGACATATACGCATCATAAACAGGCTGTGCGTTCATAAGCATACCACCGCCGCCGCTATACGGATAATCGTCAACCTTTCTATGTTTATTGGTTGAAAAATCACGAATATCAATAAAATTCATTTCAAGAATATTATTTTCTCTCGCACGACCGATTATACTGTCACCCAAAACCGCCTCAAACATTTGCGGAAACAATGTAAGCACATCAAATCTCATATGATTTTTCACGCCAAGTCCTCCAAGCCGTCCATCATTCTGACGGTTATTTTACCGCCCTCAACGTCGATATTAAGAACAACGTCATCTATAACAGGCAACAAAAGATTTTTCTTTCCCTCACGCTTTACTTCGTAAATATCGTTACTGCCTGTGTTGAAAACATCGCTTACAGTACCGATTTTTTCGCCGTCCTCCGTAACAATATCAAGACCGATAAGGTCGGCAATATAATACACGCCCTCAGGAAGCTCGCCCAAAATTTCACGTTCGGCATAAATCACTTGATTTTTATACTTTTCAGCCATATTTATATCCGTAATCTGAGAAAATCTCACGATAAGATTATTCTTCTGATACTTTATACCCTTTACATCAAGTCTTTCATATTCAGACTTTTTCTTTACATAAACAAAATCTATATCTTCAAACACTTCGGGATAATCGGTCCAAGGAACAACCTTAACTTCACCTCTTAAACCGTGTGTATTAACTATTTTTCCTACCTCAAGCAAGTCCATAACTAAATCCTTTCTTCAACATCGGAAATTAAAATACAAAAAGGGCTCACAAATGCAAGCCCCTACTATCCTATTGTAAGATTTCAACCGCAACTTTTTTATTTTCACGACTTGCGGCAGCTTTGACAACAGTTCTGATTGCCTTAGCAATTCTACCCTGTTTACCAATCACCTTACCCATATCGCTTTCAGCAACTCTAAGTTCCAAAGTTACTGTCTGGTCCTCGTTGTTAATTTCCTTAACATCAACCTGTTCGGGATAGTCAACAAGTGATTTGGCTATTATCTCCAATACTTCTTTCATTAGCCTATCCTCCATAATTAGATAATGTTAGACTTCTTTAGAAGAGCCTTAACAGTATCAGTTGGCTGAGCACCGTTTGAGATCCACTTCTTAACTGCCTCTGCATCAATATTAACTGTTGCAGGGTCTGTTAGAGGATTGTATGTGCCAACTTCTTCAATAAATCTACCGTTTCTTGGGTATCTTGAATCTGCAACTACTACTCTATAAAAAGGAGCCTTCTTTGCACCCATTCTTCTCAATCTGATTTTTACTGCCATTGTTCTTTCACCTCCCATAAATTATAAGCATAAATATATCATAAAGTATTTATCATACCTTACTTACGTTTTCTGAGACGCTTAAGCATTTTTGCCTGACGTCCGCCTGACAGCTGTTTCATCATCTTTTGCATTTGTTCAAACTGTTTCAAAAGCTGATTTACGTCCTGTACTCTTGTTCCGCTACCTTTTGATATACGGACTTTTCTGCTTGCGCCGATTATACTCGGCTTTCTGCGTTCTTCCTGTGTCATTGACTGAATTATCGCCTCAATATGAAGCATTTTCTTTTCATTTTCTTCAGTGTCAACGCTTTCAAGCATTTTCTTATCTATTCCCGGCAACATACCGAGTATTTGTGAGAATGAACCCATTTTTCTGATTTGCTTGAACTGTTCAAGGAAATCATCAAGGTCAAACTGTTGTTTACGGATTTTTTCTTCAAGCTCCTGTGCTTTCTTTTCGTCTATGGTTTCCTGTGCCTTATCGATAAGAGTAAGCACATCACCCATACCCAAAATTCTTGACGCCATTCTGTCCGGATGGAATTGTTCAAGGTCGCTCAATTTTTCACCGACCGACGCATATTTTATCGGCTTACCCGTAACTTGTTTTACGGAAAGTGCCGCACCGCCTCTTGTATCACCGTCAAGCTTTGAAAGTATAACACCTGTTATATCAAGCTGATCGTTGAATGATTTTGCGACATTTACTGCGTCCTGACCTGTCATTGCGTCTACAACAAGAAGTATTTCCGTCGGATTTACTTCCGCTTTGATGTTCGCAAGCTCGTCCATAAGCTGCTCATCTATGTGAAGTCGCCCTGCCGTATCAAGGATAACAGGGTCGTTTCCATGCTTTATTGCGTGTGCTACCGCCTCTTTTGCGATAGTAACGGGATTTACGTCTGCACCCATTGAAAATACCGGTACTTGAATTTGTTTACCCAAAACTTCAAGCTGTTTTATAGCCGCCGGACGGTACACGTCACAAGCAACCATAAGCGGACGCTTATTCATTTTCTTTGTAAGGTTTAATGCAAGCTTACCTGTTGCCGTTGTCTTACCTGCACCTTGCAGACCGCACATCATAATGACTGTTGGCGGTTTTTGCGAAAATTCAAGTCTTGAAACTTCACCGCCTATCATTTGGGTAAGTTCTTCATTAACTATTTTAACAAGCTGTTGTGCCGGAGTAAGCGACTCCATAATCTCCTGACCAAGTGCCTTTTCGGAAACTATGTTCACAAATTCCTTAACAACCTTGAAGTTTACATCTGCCTCCAAAAGAGCCAGCTTAATCTCACGCATTGCGTCTTTTATATCTTTTTCGTTAAGCTTTCCTTTAGCGCGAAGTTTTTTGAAAACTCCCTGCAGCTTATCACCAAGGCTTTCAAATGCCATAAGCTGTGACTCCTTTCCGCAAATAATCTATATTTCTTTTGATATTTCGTCAATCAATCCGTAAAACTCGTCTTTACCGTCAAAATCGGCATTTTCAAGCAACGCATTTAATTTTTCAAGCTTTGAACTTATATTATGAAAACGTTCGACTATTCCGAGCTTTTCCTCATAATTCGTCAAATGCTTTTCGCCTTGCTTAATCGACTCTCTGACGCCCTGTCTGCTTATGTCGATTACATCGGCAATCTCCGACAGCGACAAGTCCTCGTTATAATACATATCTATGGCATTACGTTGCTTTTCCGTAAGCAACTGACCGTATACGTCAAGCAAAATGGTAACATTCAAGTCCTTTGCCATTTGCATCACCTGTAAAGTTATTTTTATTTACAGGTGATATTTTACACGATTTCGGACAGTTTGTCAATATATTTTTTATCAAATTTCTTCTTTCAAATCGTCAATGTTTTGTACAATTTCACAAAACTCATCATAATTAAGCAGTCTGTTGAGCAAATCAAGGAGCATATTCGCGGAAATTTTCATAGGTATTCCGAGAGAATGTGCAAGTGCGTTACGCTTTTCACCGCTGCCCTCTCCCCCCGAAAGACCTGCTTTATACAAATCGGCTTTTGTGATTTCGCGTCCCTCTTTTACCGCCGTCGCACTTCCGTCAATCGTGCAACCCGCTTTTTTGAGGGAATCAAGGATTATATCGTCCTTAATCCCCTCAACACCCAAAAGTCCCTCTTTTCCCGGTTCTCTCTTGCGTTTTTCCTTGCCGTAAACATCGGGTACATAAGCGTGTTTTACCTTTTCTTTCGGCAAAGACTGTTTTATGTAGTTTCTTATTTTAAAGCCGGCACTGTCGGAATCGGTCAAAATAACAATTCCCGTTTCGTCCGCCATCTTTTTTATGCTTTCCAATATTCTGTCATCGGAAAATACGCAAAATCCGTTTGTCACTATTATCACCGCATCTATAAAACGTGACAGCTTTATTTTGTCGTATATCCCCTCGACAACAATCGTTTCTTTTACTTTGTACATAATAAATAATATCCCTTTGTAAATTATATTTCGATATTTATTTTATGCACTTTGTCTTGCTCTGTCAATACTTTCTATTATATAATTTTCCACAATGTCACGAAGTCCCTGCGGTTCGATACGTTTCTTTATAATAGTATCAGAAAATTCCGTTGCGTCTTTGTATCGGTAAAAAATATTATTTATCTGCTTGCTTTCCACTATTTTACCTCCGCCTGCATACACGGTTGTCTTTTCTATCTTAATTCCGTAGCACTTTAAATCACAATAATCTGCCGATATGCTCTCGGGTATAATATAATAATCCAAACAAATGTAAACCTCGCTTTCCTTTTTTAAACTTTTGTACAAAATCTCATTATCCATATTAATTCCTCCGTCTTTTTGATATTTATGCCTCCTAACCGAGCCACCTAACCATTATATGCATAAAAATTTTTGAATATTCTAAAAAAAATTTAAAATAGGTATTGCAGTTTTTTAAAAAATGTATTATAATATTATAGCTAACTGAAGATTTGATTGGCGATGACGGCCGAGCCCGTGCGATTGAAACCCGTGAACCTTGTCAGAAGGGGAACCAAGCAGCAATAAGCGGTGCTTTCAATGTGTTACGGTAAACTCGGTCGGAGCCTATTTTGATTATTACAACGCCTATATGGCGTTTTTTCGTATAAAGAAAGGTATTGGAGATTATATGGCACATCAAGCTATTTACAGAAAATGGCGTCCTATGGTGTTTGAGGACATTGTCGGTCAAGGCCATATTACACAAACTTTAAAAAATCAGATTTTAAATGACAAAATCGGTCATGCTTACCTATTCTGCGGAACGCGCGGAACAGGTAAAACAACTTGTGCAAAGGTTTTGTCGCGTGCAGTAAACTGCCTTAATCCGCATGACGGAAGTCCTTGCAACGAATGTGAAGTATGCAAAGGTATTTTGGACGGCAGTATTTTGGACGTTAAAGAAATTGACGCGGCGTCAAACAACGGTGTCGACAATATTCGCGAAATTCGTGACGATGTGCGTTATGTTTCCACAAACGCAAAATACACGGTTTACATCATAGACGAGGTGCATATGCTTTCAACCGGTGCGTTTAATGCCCTTTTGAAAACACTTGAAGAACCTCCTGAGCACGTTATATTTATTCTTGCAACGACTGAGGCTCACAAAGTACCTCAAACGATTTTATCAAGATGCCAAAGATTTGATTTTAAACGCATAAAGCCGTCGGATATTATACTTCGTATGAAAGAAATCGCACACGGCGACAAGCTTAACATATCGGAGGACGCATACGAACTTTTGGGACGTCTTGCGGACGGTTCAATGCGTGACGGACTGAGCATACTTGAAAGAGTCGTTTCCGCCTGCGGCAATTCGATTACCGCCGAAAATATAACGGCAACTCTCGGCATTTCAACTGCCGAATCAATATTTCAGATTACAGACGCCATTGAAAAAGGCGATGTAAATAAAATAATTTCCGTAATTGACAATGTTATGTCAGACGGTAAAGATTTAAGAGTGTTTATCGACTCACTTATAAAGAATTTTCGCGATATGCTTATTTGTAAAATTACAGAAGATTCTTTCGCAATGCTTGACTACAATGCAGAAGATATGGTAAAATTAAAAGCGTTATCAGACAAAATGTCTTTTGAGAAGATTTCTCACGCAACATCGGTACTGTCCGACGCACAAGCCGATACTAAATGGATGAAGTCACCTCGTATAGTATATGAGTTGGCACTTATCAAACTTGCCAGACCCGAATATGACGATTCACCGTCAGCGGTTATGGACAGGCTTGCGTCATTGGAAAGCAAAGTTAAAAACGGTGCCGTTACCGATACTTCTTCCCTATCCGAAAGAATTTCAAATCTTGAGGAAAAGGTAAAAAACGGTATAACGGTGCAGCCGACCGAAACGGTTAAAAAAAAAGAAGTAACCGAGAAGAAGAAAACTTCGGTCAGATTATATAACCCAATTCCGAAAGAAGAACTCACCTCCGACAATCCTATTGTCAAGGTTGCAAAGAATTGGGACAACATATCGCGAACGATGTGCAACTCGGCAGGTTACTTAAAAGCCGCTTTGATGAACAGAAATATAACCATTGATTCAGACGGTATTATACTTTTGTTCAACCCCAAAGAGAAAGGTGCTTACAATATTGCGGCAGCGTACAAGGATAAAATGCAGGTTATTTTTAAACGTGCGTCCGGTACAGACTTTGCGGTAAAGGTTGCATACGAAAACGACATACAAGAAGAACTCGTTGATTTTTGGAACTTGCCCGGTGGCAACGGTGAAGTAAATGAACCGACAAAAGTATCCGACGATCCCCTGGACAATCTTGTAGCGAATTTCGGTGAAATCGTTGAAAATGTAGACGAAAGTGAATTTATGGAATATGATTCCTCTAAGGATAACTTTTCACAGTCATCTCTTGACGATAACAATGACGAAGATGATGACAATGTTTCCGAAGAATTTTTGGAAGGCAAAGAGTTACCCTCCGAGGATGATAATAATTAATTTTAAAAACTAAGAAAGAGGTAAATTACAATGGGAAAATACAAAGGTTTTGCAGGTTCGGGAATGAACGCTAATAAGAATATGAGCAACGTTATCAAGCAAGCTCAAAAAATGCAGGCTGAAATGGAAAAGGTTCAGGAAGAACTTGAAGATAAGGTTGTTGAAGGTACAGCAGGCGGCGGTGCAGTTACAGCTACCGCTAACGGCAAGAAAGAAATTCTTTCACTTAAAATCAGTCCTGACGCTGTTGACCCTGAAGATATTGAAACACTTGAGGACCTTGTTATGGTCGCAGTCAACGATGCAGTCAAAAAGGCTGACGATATGATGGCTGAAGGTATGAGTGCCGTTACAGGCGGAATTAATATTCCAGGCTTATTCTAATATGCACGCAACAGTCATTGAAAATTTAATCGAAAAATTTGAACAACTTCCCGGTATCGGCAGAAAAAGTGCAGAAAGAATTGCTTTTCACATTCTTGAACATATGTCAAAAGAGGACGCAGTTTCAATGTCTAACATAATCACAGAGGCGAAAGAAAAAATTACGCTTTGCCCTGTATGTCAAAATCTGACCGATACATCACCGTGTAAAATATGTTCATCACCGAAACGCGATAATTCCGTTATATGTGTTGTTGAAAGTCCCGAAGATGTTTCGGCAATCGAGGCGACAAACGAATTTAACGGTCTTTACCATGTGCTTCACGGTTCGCTGTCCCCTATGGACGGTATAACCCCCGATGACATAAAGATTAACGAGCTTTTACTCCGCCTCAGCGACAGTACGGTTAAGGAAGTCATTATGGCTACCAACCCAACAGTAAACGGCACAGCAACAGCAGTCTATATCTCTAAACTTCTTGCTCCGTTTGACGTAAAAGTTACCCGTATCGCACACGGTATTCCGATAGGAAGTGACCTCGAATATGCCGATAAGATTACTCTTATAAAGGCACTTGAGGGCAGACAAACTATGTAAATAAAAATCCGATGAATTAAATTCATCGGATTTTTTGTATATTACGAAAGTTTCAAGCTATTCAATGCCTTATCCAAAGCATTTTCGTAAACTGTATTCTTTTCACTTTCATTGCACGCTTTTATTACCGTAATCAGATTTTCACTGTCATATGGGACAAAATACATTGTATAATACACATTATTAACACCATTAATCGTTAAAACAAGATCAGCTTTATATCCCTTTTTGCCCATCAATGTTACTTCTTCAATTTCATTCGGCATTGAAATATTCAAATATGAACTTGAACTGTTAAGCATTCCTGCAATATTTTTATACATATATTCTTCCAAAGTATATGTGCTTTTATTTAATTTATCGTCGTAATATGACAACGACGTCTTTTCTGCACGCAATGAACTGCCGTCAGCCGCACTTAACATAAGAGAAAAGTTAGGGAAAATCGCCGACAGTAATCCCGTTGTATCCATTCCATTCTTAGAACGATCCTTTGCCAACAGTAATCCCGTATCTGTTTCGCTTACATTCCACAAGCAAGGATAATTGATACTGAAAATATCGCCTTTAAATTCATTTAGTACGTTCAACGCGTCAATATCACTATCGCTTTCAAGTGCGTCGCCCAATTCATTTATATTTATTTCTCCAGGCACAAACGACTTTATAACCGCGTCAGCACTTTCCTTAAATCCCTCCGCCTCTTCTTCTCTCTTATCATATCCGAGATTAATTTTATATCTAAAATCACCGTAATTCATATAATACGTTTTTTCGACATACTCATTTTCATTCTCCGAATAATTCTCCTCAAAATAATATGCTTTAATCTGTCCGATTTGAGTTTCTTTTATTTCGGATATTTTATATTTTTCAGAATTAACGGTCTTTTCGTAATCATCACGGTTCTTTTTTGCCCAATCTGCGGCAGACTGCCTATTCGGATTAGAATATGTAGAAATCATAATCAGAGGATCTCTTACACTTGAATACGAACTGTAATAATACATATCGTCATAATCGTAACCATAGCTGTAATTAAAATTATCGTCCGTTTCAATGCTTGTCGGTTTTATGACTGTCACTTTATTGTAAAAACCGTAGTATTCGTTTACAGACCAATCCTCATTTAATTTGATACTCCATCTGTAATTTCCGTCTACATATTCCGATTTTTCCTCTCCCGCAAGCTGTTTTTCAAGACCTATTTCGGCTACATCAACTGTATTTTCTTCGTCGCCGCCTTTATAATCAAATTCAAGCGAATCCAAAAACGCGGTAACATCAGTATTTTCTTTGGCAGTTTCAAAGTTTTCAAAACTTCGCTGTATTGTTATAAAATAAAAATACTCGTCTGTTTTATAAGCATATGCCTCTGTCACAGTATCAAGTCTTCTGTACTTTGTATACACATACTCAACGCCGTTATGCTCGCCCTTTCCTTTATCATACATTACATTTCGGTTGTAACTTGATAAATATGATTTTTGCATTGAAAGATAATATTGTTCTAAAGAACTGGTTCCGTCGTTTTTCTGACTTCTTAATGTGAATGATATATCATTCATTGAAAATCTGTAACTACTGCCGTAACTGCTCTCGGACATATCAAAATTATCTGTCTTTGTAAAGCGCCAATGTTCCTTTGAATTACCGATTTTTTCTTTCTCGGTATACTTAAACAACAGCTTGTAATTCACTCCCGAATCCAGACCGCCTGCCGAAACAATTACAATTTCTCCGCTTTCGCTGTTGTATGTTACGTCTGCACCAAGCGCCTCCGAAACAAATCTCAACGGTGCCATTACAGTTCCGTTATCACTGATTATAACAGCTGAACTCATAGTCAACGTCTGTCCTGCAACGTCAACTTCCGTTGAATTTAATGTGTACTTAATTTCAACATCATCATAAGTCACCGAATAAACTCCGTCTTTTTCAGTTATTTCGCCGCCGAGTGCATTTACCAGCGCATACATATCAACCATTGTATCACCGTTTTGATTGACATACGGTGCGGCTGAAACAGACATTCCCTCATCGTTTAGCGTAACACTGCCACTACTTACGTTCACCTTAACAGTATTCACTATAAGGCTGTCACTATACGCCATAGCGCTGACTGACGACAATATCATCGCCGCACATATCATCAAAGAAATAAACTTTTTCATATCATTCGCCTCCCTATTCCGTTTTAGCTTTTTCGTCAAGAACTATATCCGCATACTTGATTTCACCGTTGGTTTTCACACCTACTTTGACAGTATCGCCCGGAAGATAATTCTTCATCAATTCGTTAAGTTCAACTATACTGTTTATCGCAACATCATCGACCGAAACCAACACGTCACCGGTCTTAAACGACGCCTTTGCAAGAGGTGATGATTTTTCAAGTCCTTTTATTGTAAGTCCTGCCTCTGACGGAACTCCCAGCTCTGCAAGCCAGTCCTCTTGGAACTCTGCACCAAATGATATATGTCTGACTTTTCCGTACAATTCAAACTGATTAAGTACATACTTAACTGTATCAACAGGAACTGCAAAATTAGTATTTGTACCCGAATATCCGCTTGATGTAATACCAACAAGCTCACCGTTCATATTAATAAGTGCACCGCCCGAATTTCCGTGAGTGATAGCCGTATCTGTCTGAACAAGTCTGTACGGCTCGCCGACACTTCTGTTTAGTCCGCTTATATGCCCTACCGTTGCGGAATTACGCAATGAAAACGTTATCGGTGTTCCTATTGCTATAACCTGTTTACCAACAACAATATCTTCACTGTTTGCGAATTTCACAACTGGCAAACCAATCTTTTTTATTTTAACAACCGCAAGGTCTGTATCTTCATCTATATATTTCAGTTGCGCCTCATAGCCTTTTCCGTCATTCATCACAACTAAAATCGTGTTCATATTTTTTACAACGTGTGCATTGGTAAGAATTTCACCGCCGGTCTTTATTATAACACCCGAACCGCTCATAATACCCTCTTGCGAGCCGTAATAGCTTTCCGTCTTACCGCGCCCGATAATTCCGACCACTGACGGACTTACCGATTCAATCACCGAAGGAATTAATTCATCATCACTAAGCGAATTTGATATATTAATGCCTGCTGTCTGCGTTTCCTCGTTCCATGAAACCTCTGCTCCGGCGGCCTCAAAAACACCTCTAAGCGGTACATACGTTTTGTCGTCGATTATTACCGCGTCAGTATCTATCTGCGTTCCGTTCACTTCAACATTCGGTGCCGCCATTGCAGTTTGCAACAAAAGCAATGCAGAAATCATGCACGCAAAAACTATTTTTCTTTTCATTTGTCATCCCCTCCGATTTTATTTATTTTGTACAAATATAATATCATTTTCCAATTTATTTGTCAATATTTTCAACAAATTTTAATTATACGATTTTATGTAAAATCATTATGAACATAATCAAACTTTACTTGACTAATTTCTTATTAGAATGTATAATAGAATAGAATAATTTTATACTCTACAATATGTGAGGGGGTTACATTGATGAGTAGACTACATATGGGTATTGATGTAGGCTCAACAACAGTTAAAGTTGTTGTGCTTGATGAAAACAATAATACTTTATTTGCAGAATACAGACGTCATTTTTCAGATATAAAAAGCACCGTTAAAGGCCTTTTTGCAGAAGTCAAGGAGATTGTCAAAAACGAACAATTCACTGTTGTTATAACAGGTTCCGGCGGTCTTTTACTTTCAAAAATGCTTGATTTGCCTTTTGTACAGGAGGTTATAGCAAACAAAACCGCTATAAAAACATTTATGCCCGAAACAGATGTTGTTATCGAACTTGGCGGTGAGGACGCAAAAATCCTTTATCTTTCGGGCGGACTTGAGCAAAGAATGAACGGCACTTGTGCCGGCGGTACAGGTTCTTTTATTGACCAAATGTCTATACTTTTAAAAACAGATGCAGACGGTCTTAATGCACTTGCCGAAAAGCACACTATTATTTACCCTATCGCCGCACGTTGCGGTGTTTTCGCAAAATCGGATGTTCAGCCGCTTTTAAACGAGGGTGCGGCACGCGAAGATATTGCCGCGTCAATTCTTCAAGCCGTTGTAACTCAGACAATCAGCGGTCTTGCACAAGGCAGACCTATAAAGGGCAATATCGTATTTCTTGGAGGTCCTTTGCACTTCTTACCTCAGCTAAGACGTCAGTTTGAGGAAACTTTAAAGGACAATGCAAAGTCTTTCAAAACTCCTGAAAACGCACAGCTGTTCGTGGCAATCGGTGCGGCACTTATGTACGAAGACAAGACTTCCGACATAGACACACTTATTTCACAGCTTGCAAACGCAAAATCTGTTGACGCCGAAATTACGCGTATGCGTAAGCTGTTTGAAACAGAGGACGAACGCAAGGAATTTTTCGACAGACACGGCAAGGACGTTGCAAGACGCAAGGATATTTCAACCGCAAACGGTCCTGTATTCCTTGGTCTTGACGTCGGTTCAACGACTATCAAAGCCGCACTTATTAACGAGGACGGCGATATTCTTTATGATTATTACGGCAAAAACGAAGGCAGTCCTATTACCTGCGGTATAAAAATACTTCGTGAATTGTATTCAAAATTGCCGAAATCGGCTTATATCGCAAACGCCTGTACAACAGGTTACGGCGAACTTTTGTTAAAGACTGCTTTCAGAATTGAAGAAGGCGAAATCGAAACTATCGCCCACTACAAAGCCGCAAATTATTTCTCACCGGGTGTTGATTTTATCATCGACATCGGCGGTCAGGATATGAAATGTATGAAAATCAGAAACGGCGTAATCGACAGCATTATGCTTAACGAGGCCTGTTCATCTGGCTGCGGTTCATTCATTCAGACATTTGCAGAAAGTTTGGGACTTGATACAATATCATTCTCACAAGAGGCACTTGTGGCAGACAATCCCGTTGACCTTGGTACGCGTTGTACGGTGTTTATGAATTCGCGTGTTAAACAAGCTCAAAAAGAGGGTGCTACTGTCGGTGACATCAGTGCAGGTCTTTCCTATTCCGTTGTCAGAAACGCTCTTTACAAGGTTATAAAACTTCGTGACCCCGAACAAATGGGTACTAATATTGTTGTTCAAGGCGGTACTTTCAACAACAACGCTATACTTCGTTGTTTTGAACTTTTGACAGGCAAAAATGTTGTCCGTCCGGATATTGCAGGTATTATGGGTGCGTTCGGCTCGGCGCTTATTGCAAAAGAGCGTTGGAACGGCGGTGAATGTGATATTCTTCGTGTTGATGAACTTGATTCGTTCACATTCGATACTTCACTTACACGTTGTCAAAAGTGTAACAACCACTGTCAGCTTACAATAACAAAATTTTCTGACGGAAGTCAGTTTGTATCGGGTAACCGTTGCGAACGTGGTGCCGGACTTGAAAAAGCCAAAAAGCAAATGCCTAATCTTTATGATTATAAATACAAACGTGCATTTGCATACAAGCCGTTAAAGGCAGAGAATGCACCGAACGGTGTTATCGGTATACCGCGTGTGCTTAATATATATGAAAATTATCCGCTATGGTTTACATTCTTTACTGAGCTTGGTTTCTCCGTAAGAATTTCCGGCAGAAGTACGCACGACCTTTACGAAAAAGGTATCGACTCGATACCGAGTGAAAGTGCTTGCTACCCTGCAAAACTTGTACACGGTCATATTCAAGACCTTATCGACAAGGGCATAAAAACGATTTTTTACCCTTGTATTCCGTATGAACAGATAGAATATTCGGACGCAGGCAATCACTTCAACTGTCCTATGGTAACATCTTATCCGGAAGTTATCTACAACAATATGGACGTTGTACGTCAAAGCGATATTAACTTCTTATATCCGTTTATCAACCTTGCCGACAAGCCGTCGTTTAAACGTCAAATGATGAAAGCGTTGCACGATTACAGCTTTACAAAAACAGAAATTGACAACGCGTCTGAAAAGGCTTTTGCCGAACTTCAGCATTACAAGCAAGACATCAGAAATAAGGGTGAAGAAGTTTTGAAGTGGCTTGACGAACACGATGAACGTGCTATCGTACTTGCCGGCAGACCGTATCATATCGACCCTGAAATCAATCACGGTATTCCGGATATGATTACATCACTCGGCTTTGCCGTTCTTACAGAGGACAGTGTTGCACATCTCGGTCATCTTGAACGTGATATCAGAGTTGTTGACCAATGGGCATACCATACAAGACTTTACGAATCAGCGGCACAGGTTATCAAAAATCCGCGTCTTGAGCTAATTCAGCTTAATTCGTTCGGCTGCGGTCTTGACGCAGTTACGACCGACCAAGTACAGGAAATTTTGCAGTCACACGAAAAGATTTATACGACATTGAAAATAGATGAGGTTTCAAATCTCGGTACTGCAAGAATAAGAGTTCGTTCGCTTAAAGCGGCAGTCAAGGAACGTGACGATAACGACTTTATTCCGCATAAAATTGATGATTACACAATTAACAGAGTTAAGTTTACAGAGGAAGAACGCAAAAAGCATACTATAATCTTCCCTCAAATGAGTCCTACCCACTTCGGACTTTTCGAGGCGGTTATGCGTGCAAACGGTTACAATGCACTTGTGCTTGAACACGCAACGGCAGAGGACGTTGAGGCCGGTTTAAAGAGCGTTAATAACGACGCTTGTTATCCGTCAATTATGGTAACAGGTCAGCTTGTCAATGCGTTTACAAGCGGCAAATGTGACCCGAACAACACTTCCGTTATGATTACACAAACAGGTGGCGGCTGTCGTGCGACTAACTATATCGCCTTTCTTCGTAAGGCGCTTAAAGAGGCAGGCTATCCGAATGTTCCCGTAATTTCGCTTAACGTGTCGGGACTTGAGGGCAATCCAGGATTTAAGATTACTCCGAAGCTTGTTGACGGTCTTTTAAAAGCTTGTACTTGGGGCGACTTGCTACTTGCCGTTACACTTCGTATCCGTCCTTACGAGGTAAACGAGGGCGAAACAAATGCGGTACACGAAAAGTGGCAAAAGCGTTTGTACAGCGATATTATTAATAATAACCGTAAACAGCTTAAACTTAAAAAGGTTATTGATGAAATAATCGCAGACTTTGACGCAATCGAAATTGATGAAACAGTCAAAAAGCCAAAAGTCGGCGTGGTCGGTGAAATTCTTGTTAAGTTCCACCCTGACGCAAATAACAATATTATTGATGTTATTGAGTCGGAGGGCGGTGAGGCAGTTATGCCGGGACTTGCGGACTTTATGCTTTATTGCTTGTATAACAATAACTTCAAACGTGATAATCTTGGCTCTAAGCGTTCAACCGCCGCACTTTGCAATCTTGCAATTTGGGGTATTGAAAGTTTCAGAAAGCATATGGCAAAGGTTATGAATGAAAATCCTAAGTTCCGTATGCGTTCACCGAAACATATCGCGGATATTGCTGAGGGTGCAAAGCACGTTTTACAGCTTGGTCACTGCACAGGTGAGGGTTGGTTCCTGACAGGCGAAATGATTGAGCTTATAAATTCGGGTGTTCCGAATATCGCTTGTGTTCAGCCGTTCGCTTGCTTGCCTAACCACGTTACAGGTAAGGGTATGATTAAGGAACTTCGCAGACAGTACCCGCAAGCCAATATCGTTGCGGTTGACTACGACCCGGGTGCAAGTGAAGTTAATCAGCTTAACCGTATTAAACTTATGCTTGCAGTCGCTTTTGAAAATATGAAAAAAGACGAAATGTACGACTCTGTTATGCCAAAGAAAACAGAAGTCAGAGAAACTGTTAAAATAGAAAAGTAACAAAAAAGCACCTTTCGGTGCTTTTTTTATTATTCTGCTTTTACATATCGTCCCGCAAAATATACATTTCCGCTATCGTCCAATATGTAATAAGTAAACGGTTTATCCGCTCTAAATTCTATAACTTCTTCATCTACGGACAGTGCTGACTTAGTTAGTACTGCAACAGTTGCGGCAGCAGCCTCTGTTCCCTTCTCATCAACATCTATCATTGCTTTTTGCAGAACAGAATCAATTTTTATACGTTCCGGATAATTTTCAAGCATTAAGCTGAAATCAGCATTTTGATTATCAAAAGCTTTTTCTATTCCCATATTTTTAAGTATGTTTACGTAGTCTATCGAATATTCAGCTTTAAATTTCGGCAACGACACATCAACCAACTTGCTTGTCATTTTATTATTATGAATATCGTTAAGAATATTTTTAGTGTCACCTAAAACAACAACCATACTTAGTCCGTTTTCATATGGCAATTTTACGGCTTTAGTGTCACCGTTCTCATAATATTTAAAATCTGCCGCTTGATGCATAAAATCAATTTCCGATTCATCACCGTTTATATCAGTGAAAGTTTCTTTATATGTACCCTCTTTTTCAAATTTATTTACCCAATCTGCTTTCATATAAATCGCATTCGCAAGTGCACATACATAACCTCTGTTTTCTTCAGAAAGTATATTGGTTATTTTGCCGTTTGTCTGTTTTTCTACCCATTCATTTACCATTTCAATACTGTCATCGTTCGTAACCGATTGAGCAGTTCCTTGGTAGTCGCTTTGTATTTTCTTTTGATAGTCGTCGGCGAAATAAGCATTTTCCCCGCTGTCTTTGTTAAACCATATTGAATTTGCTATGTCCACGCCCTTATTTTTGTTATCGGTTATTATTTGGCTGTATAAACTTGTATTCGGTGAATCAAATGCTTGCGTTATTTCTTGTTTTGTGTCCCCTACTGCCCCCTCTGACGCCATCATCATTGCCATTTCAAGCGAAAACGGAGATATAACATAGTTTTCGTCCTTAGGCAGATTTTCCATAAGTTTTTGCGTGTAGTATTCATTGTACTTGTGAGGTTCTATTGCAACGGTTTTAGTGTCCCCATCCCAATCCACATTACAGTCAAGCGCCTCCGACACCGCTCTTAGCGGTACAAGTGTGCGGTCGTCTATGATTACAGGTACTGTGTCCAGACTCACTTTTTCGTCATTAACCGTCATTTCATTACTGCCGATTTCCAAACTGATTGTGTTGTCGTCATTTTTCGCAGTTATAATCTGCTTGCCGTCAATATCGGTATAATCAACACTGCAATGAAGTTCTTCAAATATCGCACGCATTGGTACAAGAACGCGGTCGTTCTGTATTATCGGTGCAACGTCAAAATCCATTGCTTGACCGTCTAACGTAACTTTTATTTTTTCCTCTGCTAACGTCGTACACCCTGACATTACCACCGTCAATGACAATATTATCGGTATAATCTTTTTCATTTTATGTCCCTCCTATTTTTCCTTTCGCTATTAATACTTTTCAACACTTCAAAAAGTTGCAAAAAGTTTATTAAATGTTAAATATTTCTTTTATAATATCATAAAAAGACAAAATTTTCAAGATTATATGTTAATTGTACTGTTTTCTAAACAAAAAAGACCTTAACATATTGCTAAGGTCTTATATCATTAGTCAAACAACGACACTTGGTCGGTATCGGGCAAATTATCGAAACATCCATTTTCTTCAAGAATATTAAGTGGATTTTTACCTATACCGGTACGAAGTCTTAAATCTTCGACGTTTCTAAACTCGCCGTTCTTTCTTTCTTCCGTAATGCTTATCGCATCGTTTTCGCTAAGTCCGGGAAGTGCCGAAAGCGGAGGAAGAATACCACCCTCAACCTGTCGGAAATCTGTTGCGTGTGATTCGTACAAATCAACAGGCACAAAATTAATTCCTCTTGCGTACATTTCAATACAAATTTCAAGTATCGGTATAAGGTTTTCTTCTTTCGGAGTAACCGTTCCGTCCTTTTTCTTTGCGTTGATTGAACGCATTTCTTCACGAACGCGTTCTTCTCCCCTCGCCATTACCGACGCGTCAAAATCGTCCGCACGCACCGTATAATATGCGATATAGAACGCTTCTGGATAATGTACTTTAAAATACGCAATTCTGAATGCCGACATAACGTAAGCGGCAGCGTGTGCCTTAGGGAACATATACTTGATTTTTTTACACGATTCAATATACCAATCAGGCACATTATTATCACGCATTTCCTGTTCATATTCAGGCGTCAGGCCTTTACCTTTACGCACCATTTCCATTATTTTGAACGAATGTTCTTCTTCAACACCGCATGAAATAAGATAAATCATAATATCGTCACGGGCACATATTGAGTGTGACAGGTCACACTTGCCCTCTCTGATTAATTCCTGTGCATTACCGAGCCACACGTCCGTACCGTGCGAAAGTCCCGAAATTCTTACAAGTTCAGAGAATGTTGTCGGCTTTGTATCTTCAAGCATTTGACGTACAAACTTTGTACCGAACTCAGGTATTCCGTATGTACCCAAATTTGTACCTATATCCTTACCCGGAAGTAATTTCAACGCTTTATTTGACGTAAACAAACTCATTGTTTCGGGGTCGCCTATCGGAATATCCTGTGCGTGCAGTCCCGTTATATCCTCAAGCATTCTTATAACCGTCGGATCATCGTGTCCAAGCTCATCAAGTTTTAAAAGGTTTTGGTCGATTTTATGGTAATCAAAGTGAGTCGTAATAATATCCGAATTAGGATCGTCCGCAGGGTGCTGAACAGGACAAAATTCATGTATATCATTTTCAAACGGTACAACAATAATTCCGCCCGGGTGCTGTCCTGATGTACGTTTTACACCCTCACAGCCTTTTGCAAGTCGTTTCATTTCCGCATTACGCATCACAAGATTTCTCTCCTCGCAATACTTCTTTACATAACCGAATGCGGTTTTTTCCGCGACAGTACCGATTGTTCCGGCTTTGAAAACCTTGCCCTTGCCGAAGAATGTTTCGGTGTATTTATGGATTACCGGCTGATACACGCCCGAAAAGTTAAGGTCTATATCAGGCTCTTTATCGCCCTTAAATCCAAGGAATGTTTCAAACGGAATATCGTGGCCGTCTTTTCTGTACTTCGTTCCGCATTTCGGACACACCTTATCGGGCAAGTCACACCCCGACAAACCGATTTCGGACTCAATAAACTCTACGTTTTTACAATTCGGGCAAATATAGTGACCTTGAAGTGAATTAACCTCCGTTATGTCCGACAAATACGCAACAAGCGACGAGCCGACAGAACCACGTGAGCCAACCAAATATCCATCCGCAAGCGAATGACGTACAAGCTCCTGTGCAATTCTGTACATAACCGAAAAACCGTAAGTCGTAATCGAATGAAGTTCCTTATCCAGACGTTTCTGCACGATTTCAGGAAGCGGATCGCCGTATATTTCCTTTGCTCTCGTTGTCGAGTCGTTTATGATACCCTCTTTCGCACCCTCAATTACAGGCGGACACTTTTTCGCAGGAATCGGTCTGACGTCTTCTATCATATCGGCTACAAGGTTTGTGTTTTTTACAACAACCTCATACGCCTTTTCCTTGCCTAAATACTCAAATTCTTTAAGCATTTCTTCCGTTGTTCTGAAATACAGCGGTGCTTGATTGTCAGCGTCCGAAAATCCTTTGTAATTCATAAGGATTTTTCTGTAATCCGCGCCCTCCATATCCATAAAATGCACGTCACACGTTGCGACAACAGGTTTATTATACTTTTCGCCAAGTGCAACAATACGTCTGTTTAAATTTTGCAAATCTTCGTCCGTATTTACCATAGGGTGTTTCGAATCGGTTTTCATATACGCATTATTGCCTATCGGCTGAATTTCAAGATAGTCGTAAAAATCAACTATTTCCTTTAATTCCTCATCACTGTCACCGTCTATCATCGCTCTGAAAAGTTCGCCAGCCTCACAAGCCGAACCGAGTATAAGTCCATCGCGTTTTTCTTCAAGCAAACTTCTTGGTATTCTCGGTGTTCTGAAGAAATATTTCAAATGCGATTCCGAAATCATTTCATAAATATGTCTTAAACCGATTTGATTTTTTGCAAGTATGATAATGTGATACGCTTTATTTTTCTTTGACGCACTTCTTAAATCAAAAATATCATTGAAAGTTTTAAGCTCCGTCTTATCTTCTTCGCGGAGTTTTTCTATCATCTTAACGAAAACATCAGCCGTAGCCTTTGCGTCATCCACGGCACGGTGATGATTTTCAAGAATAACGTGAAGATGTTTTGTAAGCGTATCAAGTTTAAAATTCGGAAGTTCGGGATACATACATCTTGCAAGCATAAGCGTATCAAGGTAGCAGAAATTAAATTCAAAATTATGACGCTCCGCCGCCTTTTTTATAAATCCTATATCGAACGCCGCGTTATGTGCAACAAGTATGCAATCCTTACAAAACTCAAAAAACTCACCGAGTATTTCTCCGATTTTCGGTGCGTCAGCCACCATACTGTCCGTAATACCGGTAAGTTCTACGATATTTTCGGGTATCGGCTGACATGGATTAATGAACGTAGACCACTTATCGACAATCTGACCGTTCACAACCTTTACCGCACCGATTTCGGTGATATTGTTTTTATCGTTGTGAAGTCCGGTTGTTTCTATATCGAACACAACAAACGGTGAGTCGATATTCTGATTTTCCGCATTATAGACAATCTTCTTGCTGTCGTCAATCAAATATCCCTCAACACCGTAAAGAATTTTAATTTTTTCATTAAAGTTAGACGCTTTCATTGCGTCCGGGAACGACTGCACAACTCCGTGGTCGGTAACGGCAATCGCCTTATGTCCCCAATAAATTGCTCTGTTGATAAGATCATTTACGGACGAAACCGCGTCCATCGCCGACATCTGTGTATGCAGGTGAAGTTCTACACGTTTTTCCGCTGCCTCGTCCATACGAACAGGCGGTTTTTCAATTTCTGCAATGTCGTTAATCATCACAATCGTTTCACCTGCGTATTGGTCGAACTGTGCCTTACCTCGTGCAACGATATATATACCGCCGCCCTTGACTCCCTTTTTCAATTTTGAAAAAAGCTTGTTAAACGGCTCGTCATCTTCCGTTTTTGTAACGAACATTTTCGCCGATATTGAGTCCTCGTTATCGGTAATATCCATTGTTATAAGGTGAAATTCCTTGCCTGTTTTTTTAGATTTAATATCTCTGTCTTCAACAAAAAATACCTTACCCGAAAATACAACTCTGCCGGAATTGTCGTTAATCGAATGAATTGATATAATATCGTCATTAATCGGTCTGCCATAAAGCATATCCGAAACATTTGCCTTACCTTTGATTTTCGGACCTGATGATGCAGACTGCATAGTGTCCTCTTGACCGGGTTCAACTTCGTAAATCATTACATTTTTATCTTGCTGTTTAATTCTGTTATCAACCCTAACGATTACTTCCGTAAGATTACAAGCCTTTTTTACTTCACTTTCGACCTTCGCCTGCTGATAAGCGGACGTGTCAGAGCCAAGCAAAATACCTATTTTTCTTCTGTTTTTTGAAACTCTTATTTTTTCTATTTCCAAATCGGCTATATCTTTATCCGTTATCTTTGGAAACACAACACCAATTTTCGGTTTCATATAACATCTTTCTCCTCGTGATAAAACAGGCTGCCGACATTTGCCGACAGCCTTTTTGTATTATTTAAAATATTTAACGCCTGCCTCAAACAGCTTTTGGTCTTTGTTACCCGGAACGTTAAACGATACGTTCTTACCGATACGTTCACTGTGTCCCATTTTACCAAGCACTCTGCCGTCAGGACTTGTTATACCTTCGATAGCATATACCGAACCGTTTGGATTCCAGTCAATATCATATGTTGCCTTATCTTCAAGGTTTACATATTGAGTTGCAATCTGTCCGTTTGCCGCAAGTTCCTTAACCTGTTCTTCCGACGCGATAAATCTACCTTCACCGTGTGAAAGTGCGATTGTATGAACATCTCCTGTATTCACATTTGCAAGCCATGGTGACTTGTTTGACGCAATTCTTGTTCTTGCCATACAAGAAACGTGTCTGCCGATTGTGTTAAATGTAAGTGTCGGTGAATTACTGTCAAGGTCACGAATTTCTCCGTAAGGTACAAGACCAAGCTTTATAAGCGCCTGGAAACCGTTACAGATACCAAGCATTAGACCGTCACGGTTTTTAAGCATATTCATAACCGCGTCTTTAACAAGCGGATTTCTGAATGCGGTTGCTATAAATTTACCGCTGCCCTCAGGTTCGTCACCGCCTGAGAAACCGCCCGGAATCATTACGATTTGAGAATTGTTTATTCTCTTTTGCATTTCTTTCATTGAGTAAACAACGTCGTCACCCGTAAGATTTCTTACAACAAATACATCTGCCACAGCACCTGCGTTTTCAAATGCTCTTGCAGTATCGTATTCGCAGTTTGTACCCGGGAATACAGGAATAAATACTCTCGGTTTTGCAAATTTTTCTGTTGCAACAGTTATATTTCTCTTATCATAGCTGAATGTTTCAGGCTCACTTGTAAAGTGACCTGCTTTTGTAGGGAATACCTTTTCAAGCGGTTTTTTCCATACTTCAGCCGCCTCTCTAAGCGGAATATTTACTCCGCCTACCGTAAATGCGTCAGAGCCTGTTGTACCGACTGTTACGGCACCGTCAATTTCTTCTTCAACTTCAAGTACGATTGAGCCAAGCGGTGCATAGAATAGCATATCATTTGTAAGATTCTTGTCAAATTCAACACCGATCATATTACCGAATGACATTTTTGAAACAGTTTCAACAAGACCGAATCCCTTAACAACGCTTGCCGACAATACTTTACCGTCAAGAATAAGCTGATGAACTGTGTCATACATTTTCTTCAATTCGTCAAACTTAGGTAAATCGTTTTCGTCACGTTTAACTGTAAACATAACAAGTTTTGAGCCTGCTTTCTTGATTTCCTGTGAAATAACCTTATCAGCCTTTACAGGTGCAACGGCGAATGATGTAAGTGTCGGAGGTACGTCAAGGTCGTTGAACGAACCGCTCATTGAGTCTTTACCGCCGATTGCCGCAATGCCTAATGCAAGCTGTGTCTTATATGCGCCAAGCAATGAAGCAAAAGGCTTGCCCCAACGCTTAGGATCAGTTCCAAGTCTTTCAAAGTACTCTTGGAACGTAAGATAAATCTTCTTATAATCAGCACCCAACGCAACCGCTTTTGAAACAGATTCAACGATTGCATATGTTGAACCGTGATATTGGCTCCAGCTTGAAAGTTTCGGATTATAACCGAATGTCATAACGGTTGCCGTATTTGTTTCGCCGCCAAGTACAGGAACTTTTGCAGCCATACCGTCTGACGGAGTAAGCTGATACTTACCGCCGAACGGCATAAGTACACTGTTTGCACCGATTGTTGAGTCAAACTTTTCACATAGTCCCTTTTGTGAGCATACATTTAGATCTGAAAGTGTTTCAAGCCACTTTGCCTTTACGTCAGTAACAACTTCTTGCTTAAAGAAACTGTTTTCAGTATCAGGAAGTACAACTTCAATATCCGTATTCTTGGTTGCACCGTTTGTGTTAAGAAAATCTCTTGAAATATCGCAGATTGTCTTACCTCTCCAGTTCATAACAAGTCTGTTCTCGTCTGTGACATATGCAACCTTTGTTGCCTCAAGATTTTCGTTATTTGAATATTCTATAAACTTATCTGAGTCCTCCGCTCTTACAACAACAGCCATTCTTTCCTGCGATTCGCTGATTGCAAGTTCGGTTCCGTCAAGTCCCTCATACTTTTTAGGAACTTTGTCAAGGTCAATAACAAGTCCGTCCGCAAGCTCACCGATAGCAACCGATACGCCGCCCGCACCGAAGTCGTTACATCTCTTTATAAGTGTGGTAACTTTTTCATCTCTGAAAAGTCTTTGAATTTTTCTTTCAACAGGCGGATTACCCTTTTGCACTTCACTTCCGCAAGTAACAACGCTTTCTTCATTATGCGCCTTTGACGAACCTGTTGCACCGCCGATACCGTCACGACCTGTTCTTCCTCCGAGAAGAATAATAACGTCGCCCTTTGACGGCACTTCACGAATAACGTTCTTCTTTGGTGCCGCACCTATAACCGCACCGATTTCCATTCTCTTTGCAACGTAGCCTTCATCATATATTTCCTGAACCTGTCCTGTTGCAAGACCGATTTGGTTACCGTATGAGCTGTAACCTGCCGACGCACCTGTTGTAATCTTTCTCTGCATAAGCTTTCCGGCATGTGTATCCTTTAGTGATACTCTCGGATCACCGCTACCGGTTACACGCATAGCCTGATATACATAACTTCTTCCTGAAAGCGGGTCACGAATAGCACCGCCAAGACAAGTTGCCGCACCGCCGAAAGGCTCGATTTCTGTCGGGTGGTTATGAGTTTCGTTTTTAAACATAATTAGCCATGGCTCGTCCTTGCCGTTTACGTCAACATCAACAACGATTGAACAAGCATTGATTTCTTCCGATTCATCAATTTCTTTTAAAAGACCTTGCTTTTTAAGCTGCTTAACTATAATTGTTGCCATATTCATAAGGCAAGTATCTCTGTCAGGTGCATACAAATCAGCTTTTGCAGCCTTATATTCATCATATGCAGCCTTAATGACATCGGCATATTTGCCGTTATTTATCTTAACATCATTTATCTTAGTGGAAAACGTAGTATGACGGCAGTGGTCAGACCAATATGTATCAATCATACGAAGTTCTGTAATTGTAGGATTACGCTTTTCCGTATCCTTAAAATACTTCTGACAGAATGCAAGGTCGTCCATATCCATTGCAAAGCCCATCTTTGAAAGAAATTCTTCCATTTTGCTCTCGTCCATTTCGGTAAAGCCGTCAACTGTCGCAACGTCATCGGGAACAACTGTTTCCATAACAAGCGAAGTCGGCTTTTCAAGGCTCGCCTCTCTTGCCTCAACAGGGTTTATAACGTAATTTTTAACAGCCTCTGTTTCTTCATCTGAAATATCGCCGATAAGAACATATACCTTTGCACTTCTTACAGTCGGACGTTCCTTTTCCGTAAGAATTGAAATACATTCTTCAGCCGACGCGGCTCTCTGGTCAAACTGTCCCGGTAAAAATTCAACCGCAAACACTTTGCCCTCACTGATTTCAATTTCTTCATCATAAGCATTATCAACAGGAGGTTCTGAGAAAATAAGATTTCTCGCCTTTTGATATTCCTCATCGCTTACGCCCGAAACATCATATCTGTTAATAATTCTGACGTCTTTAAGACCTTTTAAAGAAAGGTTTTCTTTAAGATCGGCAAGTACACCCTTTGCCTCAACGTCAAATCCGTTTTTCTTTTCAACATAAATTCTTCTTACGTTTTCCATGATTTAACTCCTTTATATTAAAACTAAACTCAATATATATTCATTCTATCACAAAATAAAAGATTTATCAACATTAATTGCACAAGATTTTGTGATTGCGCGTACAATTTTTATTGCAAATGCTTCCGTTATTTTGTATAATAAATTTACATTACTGATTTTGGAGTGATTTTACTTGAAGAAAAAGATTTTTTCCGCATACGATATAATATTTATAATATCGGTCATTGCTGTGTTTGTATACGCGGTATTTATACCGCCTGTCCATTCGGTTGCCGACCAAGGCGATTTTGAAAGAGTTATGCGTCCGTGCGGACTTGATTTCCCGTCCGACTACTCTTTTTACGATTATGCCGTAAGATTTTTTAATATGAAATTTACGTCGGTCGACTTGTTGTTATATGTGCCAAGACTTTTATTTTTAGTGCCGACTACGACGTTTATATTCCCTACCGCAACAGCAAAGCTTATATGTCTGCCGTTCGGTGCTTTTGATATGCGGATTTTGGCGGGTATTATGTTTTTGTGGTACGCAACAGTATGCTTTTTTATACAACGCAAATTTAAAATTGAAAATAAGTTTTTGCATTATATTTTTCTGTTGTTTTTTATCGTTGTATTTTTTAACGGAGTTAATTTGACGATTTTAAACAGTCTGTACGGTCAAAGCGTTATGCTTGTATCGTTTGCAACTGTCGTGCTTTTCGGATTGTATATGTTTGAAAATATACACGATGCAAAAAAAAGCGTAATAATATTTTTCACTGTTTCGTCTTGCCTGTTACTCGGTTCAAAATTGCAGTGTGCCGTATTTACACCGTTCCTTATTATCGCTGTATTGTATGTCGGTTTTAAAAGCAACAAGCGAAATTTGTGCATTGTGTGTTCAATCGTTTTACTTTGGCACGGAGTCGGCGGATACGTTATAAACGGCGGTCAGCTTAATTTGGATACACAGTATAACAGTGTGTTTTACGGTATTTTAAAAGACAGTCCCAATCCGAAACAGGATTTAATCGATATGGGGCTTGACGGAGATATGGCGGCCGACAGCGGTAAGCACGCATACCTTGATAAATCAGAATACAAATATCCGCCGCGAAGTGATATTATGAATGAAAAGTTTCATTCAAAAATGAGTAACGGAAAACTTATAAAATTCTACATCACTCACCCCCTGCGTCTTGTATCTGTTATGGAAACAACCGCACAAAATGCTTTTACAAACAAAATAAACCTCGGTACATTTGAGAAAAAATACGGCTATGTACCGAATACGTCCTCATATCGTTTTGATTTATGGGAAAATATCCGTGAGCATTTGCCGAAAACATTGTTCTTTATAATACCGAGTTATGTGGTATTTTTACTGATTGGTATTGTGATGTTGAAAAAGAAAAATAAATATGCCGTTCCGTTTATTTTCGTGATACTTATGGGACTTATTCAGTTCCCTATGCCGTATATCGGCAACGGTGCGGCTGATATTTCAAAACAGCTTTTTCTGTTTAACATATCGTTCGATTTCGGCTTAACCGTGCTGATTTATATGCTGTTTAAAACAGTTTCAAAAAAAATATCGAAAAAAGTTTCAAAAAACAGTTGACAAACCGTATTTCCCGTGCTATAATAACAAAGCAGTCAAGAAATGCGGGAGTGGCTCAGTGGTAGAGCGTCACCTTGCCAAGGTGAACGTCGCGA
>ERZ791906.749-NODE-749-length-31578-cov-4.508581_pt1 | contig 31578 bp, 46 predicted proteins | sample MGYA00510146_ERZ791906 | MGnify/ENA primary metagenome ERZ791906 (study PRJEB30046, sample SAMN00792096) | human gut metagenome | study: EMG produced TPA metagenomics assembly of the A metagenome-wide association study of gut microbiota in type 2... | reverse complement strand
ATATTTTTTTGATTAAGTCAATTTTTTTTATTTTTACTATCTTTATATTGTTCTAACATATTTTTTAACTTTTCAGGAATAGGAACTCCACATATAGAAGCGTTTTCTAAGATAGAAAGTCCTTCATTACTTAGTAAAATTCCTACTGTTAGGCTCTTAATAGCAAACTTCCCATCAAATAACAAATCTATTTGATAAGCTAATACAACTACTCCTATCATAACCATCTTTTTTAATAATCCTTTGAATCCAGCTTTACTATTAACCTTTTCAATTATAATAGCTTTTGCTACTCCTGTAAGATAATCAATAGTCATTAGTATTATAAGACAATTCATCATCTTATCTTCTCCACCAGTTATAAGAAAAATTAAAGAAACAATAGAGCCTATAACCCATACTATTTTATTAATAAAGATATCTCCTACATCAACTATAAGCTGTAATACTTCTGTAAAAGTCATTATGTAATCCTCCTTTATTTAGTTTGTAAATAGATAATTTATAAATCTCTCAAAGACATCAAACCAGTAAGGAGTTATCTCAAGACTTGGAACTAGAGAAGATAATACACACATTAAGAATACTCCTACAAGAATAAATGCTAATGCTTTTGAAAATACATCTATTTTTTTTATTTCTATATCTTGTTGTTTTTCTCCATTTTTTGCTTTTTTAGAGAATAGATCAATAATCTTATTACCTAAACTTCCTATAAGAGTTAATATTTTAGTCATAATTCTCTCCCTTCATTTAGTTATTTACCCAGTTCATACCTCTTTCTTGAGCTTTATCTAGCTTAAATCCGAAGTGGACAAAGTTTTGTCTTGGATAATAGATCAATTGATCAAATTGAATTTTACCTTCTTGCTTTAGTTGAAATGCTTTCTCATAAATTTCTTTTGAACTCATCATATTGCTATGTACATCTACTGCTAATCCAAATCTATGAGCTGAAGTTTTAGATCCATCAACAGCTTTGTTTAACTCTTCACATCTAAACCAACTAGTTACAATTAAAGGAACTCCTAAAAGCTCTCTAATGTAATCCATTCTAGTAGCTGTATATTGGATGTAGTTTTTTTCTTGCTCATTAGGTGTATTTTTAATTCCTAAGAATTTTCCTGTTGCTGATATAGTTGTTTCTTTTTCTGTAAAGTATTTGCTATTTAACATTTTAATCAACTCCTTTTTTATCAAATATAGTTGATAGTATTAGAAAATCGACCTCATAAAATCCTTTTTAAAGCCCTTCAAAAAACTTAGATGATATAAACTATAGCTGGATATTTCCATTTGAAACTTTTATTTCATCTTGTTTTTCTAAACTTCCAATTTTTTGTAAAATCTCTTCTATTTTTTTATCTTTTTCTTCTAAGGATTTTTTTAATGTTTCCATTTCTTTATTTTGATTTTCTAAATCAACTATACGAACATCTCTTTTTTCAATCTCTACTTTTTGAACTTCGATAGTATTTTCTAATGATTTAACTTTATTCATATAGTCAGAGTGTTTTTTAGCTTTCTCCATTATATATGTTGAATAAATAGTGTCAAACTTCTCTTTGAACTCTTCTAGTGTTAATTTAACATTTGGAGTCTCTGCTTTTAATTGTCTTTCTACCTCGAATAAGGCATCTGTATATATAACTCCAGCATCTTGTAGTGAATGAGCCTCTTCCAATGTTAGTGGATATTCATCTTCATCACTAAATTGCCATAGCATAATATCTTCAGGATGTCTTTCTAAATAGGAAATTGTAGTTTCAAGAAGTCCGACATCTTTATCTGGTCTTGAGTGTTGGTAATGAACTTCTCCTAGTTTATCAGTCCATTTATAAGGACCAGGAAAAACAGTAGCTTTATATAAATTTATCAATCTAAAATATTCAGTTTTTAATTCATCTTCTGTTGCTCCCTCATACCATACATGAGTTTCCTTATTCCAAGCTTTTTTTAGATATCCTAACTTCTCATCATATTCAACTATAATAAGTTTTCCATCTTCAATATATTCTCCATCTATAAGAGGTTCAACTTCTAATAATTTAGTTTCTTCATATGTCATCTCTCTTATAGCTTGAAGCTCTTCATCATATGTAGGATGAGTAAAATCATTATTTTCATCTAATACAATATAGTCTTGAGGATTAAGTTCTGGATGGTCTATAAAAACATTTCCATCAAAATACTGATTAATCTCTTCTCTAGTAAATAAGTGTGTTATAATTACTTCTGAAATTTTTTCTTTTGTAAATACTTTAATCATTTTATTCCTCCTTGAAATTTTTAATATATGATTAATCATTTGATTAATTTTTGATATTTTATACTCCTAAAAATCTAAATAAATTTTATAATTTATGTAGTTTTTGATAATTTCGAAAGTTCCGAAAAGTCAATAAAATTAAGACTTTTATACCTAAGGATTTTAAAAGTGTTTTATAAAAAACTCCTAAAGACAGACTTTAAGAAAAATTATAAAAGCTAGTAAAATCAATACTTTTTCAAAAATCATAAAACTAAATTTTTTAAATAAATTATAAAATTTATGTAATGTTACATATGTTTTTTACATTGGAATCACTCCTCAAAATTTGACTTTTTGCTATTATTTTGTTATAATTAAAGTGTTCAAACCCCCGCAGGGGTTGTAGTGTGATTAATTAAGCTTAGAATATTAGCCCTAATAATTTTATTGGGGCTTTTATTCTGCCCTTAAGCAAGGTAGAAATCACACTACATGAGGAGGAATGCTCGATGAATATTTTTATTCAAAACATCCACTTTGATGGAGGACTACTTCTTTTACTAGTAGTTATCATCATTGTAATGTTGTACAGAAAGTAGCATTACCTCCAACCCTTCGGGGTACTTTTTTTATTTAAAGTCCTGCTCTTCTTCTTAATTCTAATAATCTTAATTTTATTTCTTCCTCTTCTTTAGCTTTCACATAGTGTTCTGATGTAACTTTTGAGTCTTTATGATATCCAAGCATAGCTCCATCATTAACTGTTCCAGCTCCTGAAATTATATTAATAATAGTTTTCCTAATACTATGAGGATAGTAGTTCTCTATTCCTACTATTTTCCCCATCTCTCTTACTCTTGCCCTTATAGTTTCCTTACTCATTTGCTTATATGTTCTATTGTACTTAGTAACAAATAACCAATCTAAATCTATACCTAACTTCTCTCTTTCTTTTATCCATTCTACTAATATAGCTCTTGTTTCTTCAAAGAATAAGACTGGTTTAACATATCCTTCTTTATGTCTAACACCTATAAAGCAATTATTATTTAAATCTAATTGAGATAACTTCAAACCATGTCCTGCAGAGATTCTTACTGCACTATCAAGGAATAAATTAAATATTAATCTATCCTGGATATCAAATTTCTTTTTATCTAACTTCATCATAAAGTTTATTTCCCATATCTGCTTTTGAGATAGGAAATATGATGTCCTCCTTTTATCACTTTCAGTAATTTTTATTTGCTCTATCTTTCTAAAAGGATTTATTTTAATAAAATCTCTCTTTTCACACCAGTCAAGGAATGTTGATACTGCTGTTCTCTTGTTTCTAATAGTTTGATTATTATTTCCTTGCTGGATACATAACAATACATATCTCTACCAAATTCCTGTGAAGTTTTTTATTGTATCTTCTGAAAGAATATATCTATTATTCTCATAAACTTTTAAATACTGAAAAAATAGCTTTACATTATTAAAATAAGTCTTATAGGTTGTCTGTACTGTTTCTTTTGATTGTATAGCTTTACTTGTCAAATAAGCATTGTAAACCTCCCAGTTCTTTCTGTTTACTCCAAGTTCTTGTGCTTCCATAATTATTAGTTCTTTTTCCATCTTAATATCTCCTTATATTTAGTATAAAGAGATATTTTACCATATTTTAAAAACTGGATAATCTAAGAAATTTATCAATGTCTAAAATTATAAGAGTACCATTAGAAGATAATCGAAAGAAAATATTAATTCCATATCCAAACGGATACAATTGGCAAAACTCAAGAGTTATACCAGTCCCACTTGGAAATGATTTAACTTCAATTCCACCTATAATTAAATTAACAACTGATGGAGTATATTTCATTGCATTTAATGCAAATCAATGGTTTGATCTACTTTTTATATTTTTTAAAATTATTTAGTTATATAGTTTAAAATTTAGGCTTTGGTATAACCATATCCACCTATAATATATGGTCGAGCATTAGCATAAAACAAATCAATAGAACGCCCAAAGGTTGATATTTTAAACGAAGTACCAATAGACTCGCTATTAGCTGAAATACCATCAGCTTCAATATTATTTATAGTAATAATCCCTTGAGAATTCCATTTTAATATCAATATTCTAATATTTGATCTGCGATTTGGATTGAATCGAAATGCACTTAAAGATATATCAGCCATTCCAAGTAAAACAATACGGATATCTGATATTCCTAAATTAATATACTCCGCTATTTTAGATTCAATTACATCATATGTAGTATTACCTGTGTCGAAAGTGATATATTTAATTAAATTATCCAGCTTATATAGTGGATAATTTAATAAGAATAAATAGCGATATTAATACTAATATTTTAATAAAAACTGGAATTTTTAATTCTAAAGTTGCTTCTGGAGAGGAAAACACTATATTTTTTGAAACACCATTTCCTTATAAATGTATAGCTGTTCTAGTTGTTGATAGTGGTACATCAGGAGTAGCTATAACTTCTTGGAAAATCCATGCTACCCCAACTAGAACCTCTTTTAGAGCTTATTATACAAATGTTCAAGGTAATGCAAGTTCTCCATATTTAACTTATTTAGCTATTGGGTATTAATTTTAAAGAGCTTTAATTTCTAATATTTCAATTAAACATTTACAAGGTTTTGTAAATTTAACTATAGTTCCATCTTTTGTTTGATAAGTAATTTTTATTTTAATTCTTGTATTTGATATAACTTTAATTTCAGACTGCAGAACAGAGTCTAACACAAAAGATGATATATCATTAGCACATATACTCCCTGTAATATTAGTATTAGAAAATATATTAGGAATATTTATAGTCACCTCTCCATATTGATTTGCTTTTGATGAGTCATATGAGAAAATAAAACTCAATTTTTTAAAATCATCTTGTATTAATTTATAACCTATTATTTTACCTAAATTTTCTCCACCATCAAATTGGATAACTCCAAATAGATTATCCAATCTGTCAGCATGATTATTCAATGACATTTCTATGAAATTGGCATTAGGTGTGCTCAATGATGAACCACTATAAGCTGTTATACATTTATACTTCTTACCATTTACAGCCTCATATACTTTTCCAACTTCAGCACTTGTTAATGGAAATTTTCCATCTTCAACTTTTCCTACAACATTATCTATAAGTGTTTCTATTCCAGCTCTACTTAATCCTCCAACAGCAGCTGCATTCCCACCTTCAGGATTATTTCCTAAAATTGATTCAACTTGTTTTACTACTTCATTTCCAGTAGCTCTTAGTCTTTCAATTTGCTTATCTCCTTCTCCAGTTAAAACTTTAGAAAGATTAACAGTTAGCTGATTGATTTCATTTAAAAAGCTATCTCCTATTTCTAAATCTATACCTTCTCCTGCAAGAGTTTTAATTACAGTAACTCTAATAAGTTTGTTTACAGTTAAGATACTATTTCCTTTAATTAAGATTATTTCAATTCCTAGTTCTCCAAATTTAGCTAAAGCATTAGTAGGAATTTGTACTTTATTAGATGAAGTAACACTAGCCTTTGATGTAGTAACTGCTACTCCATCGCTTCTAATAAAGTTCACTTTCATTGATACTCCTGAAAAATCAATTTCTGTGTCTTTAAAATCAATTTGTAAGTAGTGTGATTGACTATCTGCTTGAGTAAACTTTGTTTCATAGTCATAAGTTGCTCCTCTAAGTAAGTCAATTACAATTTTTAAAATTCTCTCCATTTTTCCTCCTTATAATAATACTCTTGTTTTGACCCAGTTAATGTTTAAATCTTTAGGTTCAGCATCAAAATGTGGACTATGTTTTCCAGTATATTCTTCTACTTTCATTTCACTATAATGACTAACTAATCCTTTTCCAGCCCATGAACTTAACCAAAAATCAAACTTACCATCATCTTTTTGAGAACCTAAAGCTGTACGTTTAATGTTGAAATAAACATATCCTTTATAAATAACTTGAGGGTTACTGCTTGTAGAATAGTAAGCATAGTAAGTCACACGTTTATGCTCTCCTAATTTCATATTTTCAAATCCTGATACTCTTATAGTTCTAGCTTTACCTCCTCCTTCAGTAGTAGTAACTAATCCAGCTGCATCTGTTAATTTCCATTCTTCAATATCAAAATTAAAATATACAGTTCCATAAACTTTTTTAATGCAACTAAAATAAAGTTTATCTTTGCTCCATTCTTTCAAAATATTTTGTAAATAGATAATATATTGAGTAGTATAATAGCTAGTAAACTCATATAATTCTTTTTCAGCACTTACTACTTCTGATAATAAGTAATAATCAGCAAGAGTTTCTCCAGGAACATATTTACTTGTATAATCTACAACAGAAGTAAAAATATAATTCATTAAATTAGCATTTATATTTTTATTAGTATTTTTATCTGTTACCCATTTATTTATCTCATCTTGCCATTTTAATACTTTATCTTTTAATGCTATTTGCTTGGTATTAAGAGTCTGTAATAATTCTTTAGATAAGATATCTCCAGCTTTAGCTGTAGTAAAGTTTGCTCCCTCTTTACTTCCTATTTTTCTTGTAAGCTGGTTGAAGGTAGTATCTAAAAATTTAAAAGAACAAGTACCATTTTTAAAATCAGGAGATTTATCTATTATTTCCATTAGTTTACTCAAGCTATCCCCTCCTTTTTTAACCAAGCTTCTATTCTTGTATGATTTTTAACACAACTTTCAAAGTTTTCATCTTGAGAATTAAATATTTTATGTGAAATTTCTCTTTGAGTAGTAGTAATTACCCAAGTTCCATCTATTGCCTTCCCTAAAGTATTTTCTCCTAAGAAAGCTCCCCATTCATGCCCAACATCAAAATATGCTAATCCATCATATGGGTCTACTATCTCCCCTGTTTCTTCTTTTATTCCTGGTAATCCTTGTGTATCTCCTTCCCAAGCTATTAAAGTTTTATGCTCAATAAAGAGATAATCTCCTACTTTATAATCAACGGCTACTTCTAAAGGAACAGTAAGTTCTAACTCTACTCCAGGATATCCATATCTACTGAATATACTATCTGATAAAGTAGCAGCAAATGTAGCTTTATCTGTAGCAGATAACTTATTAACTCCAGCTATTATATATTCATCTGGACTACTTGGAATAAGCATTCTAAATTTATTAAAAGAACTTATTGAAGTAAAATACCTTTTAATCCTTTCTTTATCTTCCTTGAAGTCTTTTTCATACTTAACTATCATATTATTTACTATGTTCTCATCAGTTATATTTTTACTATCTATTGAAATAATATTACTTTCATCAAGAGTAATTCCTTCCGTTCCAACAGTTGGTTGTCTATGTAGTTTTATTCCAAGCTTTCCATCTAAACTTAGATATGGAAATATAGCACAAGGTTTATATACATTATCTATCAACCACTCATAAGGATCATCTATAGGTTCTCTTATTTCTAAGTAGTAGTTTGAATAATATGGTCTATTTAAAACCTCTCTAATCTCGTTTAGTGATACTAAATCTACAAAGTTTTTATATTGATTAGTCAAATATGGCACTTGAACTTCTAGTTGAGGTGTTGAGAATACAGCTTGAAATATTAGCTCAATACAAGTAACTGGATGTCCTTCAAATACTATAACTCTAGTTAAAATTGAATTACCATCATCATCAGTTTCTCCCTCATCAATTTCTTTAATACTAAATCCTTGCTTTATTCCATTTATAGTTTTAGTAGGCATTCTATATTTATTAATATCATCAATAGTTTCTCCATTATATTTTGATAACTCTCTATCAAATATAGAAGCTTTTAATCTTTCTTGGAAATCGGCTATTTCAAAAGTATACTTACTTTCAAATACATCATTATCAATACTTCTTATAAGTCCTCTATATATTAATTTTAAAGTTTTATCTCCACACATAGCATAAATATCAACCATTTCTCCATATGTCATAGAGTTCCCACTATTCAATCTTTCATAAAGCCATTGGGATATAGTGTAATCAACATTTACTATATCAAATTTAATTGATGATACAGAGCATTGAGAATCTTTAGGAGTAATTGAACTTCCTCCACCATTTGGAATACTCATATATGGTAAACACTCTATATCTTCAAATATTACTCCTCTTTTAGTTGCTAAGTATAAAGGTTTTCCCTCTTCTCCACTCCTTAAACTATCATATATTTTTGCTATATAGTGATAATATTGTTTTTCTATATTCATAGCATATCAACCCTTTCATTTAACTTGATAGTGAGGTCATAATAAGGTTTACCTGTACTTTGCTTAGGAGAAATATCCTTTATTTCATAGGAGAATAAAGGGTCATCAGGTAAATTTTTAAAATCTATATAGCCCTTTTTTAAAAGAATTTCTCTAGGAATATTAAGTAATTTTCTTTCTTTTTTTATCTCTATAAGTTCTCTTATTATATTTTCACATTCTTGGAAAGAAAGATATTGTAAAGATAGAGTATATTTATATTTAAACCATCTGATTATATTAAATTCTTTCCCAGACTCTGCTGTTTGATAAATAGCTCCTTCTTTATCATCAACTCCATCATATTTAATACCTTTTATTTGATAATCTTTTAGAGTAGAAATATAGATAGAAATTTTATTTTCCATTCATACACCTCCTTTTTTATTTTTATTATTAAATTGCCAATGTTCTTATTTCTACTTTATTTTTTCTTTCCAATGAGTGTTACATTATATCCATCATTTAATTCTTTTTCTATTTCTTTAATAAATAATTTGGTCAAGGTAGAGTTACTTCCATCTATATAGACTATACCTTCATTTTTTTCTTGAGAACTTTCTACTCTATCATTAATTCCTTCATCATATTGAGTAGAAGAAGAGTTATTATCTTCATTATCTGTATCTTCTTCAGAGTCAACACTATTGTTGATAGTTGCTGCAGCTACTCCAAAAGAAGCGGCAACAGCAGCATTTTGTGCAGCAGATACAAAAGCGTTTTTAGCTCCACTATAATTATTAGCAGCAATATATGATAATCCTAATGCTGTATCTGAAACAGCTCTAGCAGCATGTTCTTGCCCTTTTGCCATTAATAACTCAGCTAATTGCAACATAGCAAACTTTTTAAAATCTTCCAATGATTTAATTTGCCCTTGTGCTAAAGCTGTGTAGGTGTCCATAATAGCTCCTGCTGACCTCTCATATATATCAACTTCATAATTAGATGCCCATTTCTCCCAGTTAAATTTTTTATTTTTATTAGCTTGTTCAAGTTTAAAAGCATTTTCTTCCTGTTTAATCTTATTTTTATTAATATCTACAATAGTGTCAGCTAGTTCTTGCTCAAATCCTGCATTGGACTCATAGAAAGCTTTTCTTTGCTCTAATTGTAGTGCCTCTTGTTCTAACCTTTGTTGTTCCAACTCTAGTAATCTAATATTTTTATTTTTTTCTATATCTTCTATACTTAATTTCCCCTGGTTATATAAATCAACCTGTTCTTGTAGAAATAGCCATTCATTCTCTAAAAGGCTAGCTTGTTGCTCTTTTCTAGCTTGTAATTGAGTATCTAACATAGAATCTTCTCCTACATCATTTCTTTCAGTAGAAAATCTTTGTTGGATATTTAATTCTACTTCAATTACTTTTTTCTTAAACTCATTAGCCTTTGTTAAATCATCTATATTTCTATAATAATCTTCCATTTGCTTTAAGCTTTCCAAATTAGCTTTTTGCTGTTCTAAATAAAGTTCATTTTCCTTATTTTTAATATTCCTGTTATATTCCTCTTGGTTGATTATTCCTAATGATAATAAATTTTGTTGGCCAGCTATATAATCTTTTTTATCTTGGAGATACTTAAGCTCATTAGATTTTAAGGTGTCATTATGTTCCTCTAATCTACTTTCTTCTTGAGCTCTTAAATCTTGTAGTTGAGTATTCTTTTTATTTTCGCTCTCTACTATTTTTTGATTAGTTTCTTCAACTTTTTTAGCTGCCTCTTCCCTAGTTTTAATTTCTCTTTCTATATTTTGTATTTTCCAAGTAAGTTGATTTTTTTCATCATTAAGCTTGTTTTCAGTAGGAATTAAGGTCATAGATTTATTAGGATTTGTTTTTAATAACTCTTCTCTTTTCTTTCTAACCTCTTCTAATTCCTTTGTTACTCCCTCTAATTTCTTTTTTAAATCAGGAAGTTCTTTTTCTCTATCTAGTTGAATTTCTAAAGAGTTATCTTCTCCATCAATGGCCCTTCTAATAGTTTTTACAAAATTGAGTAAACTTTCATTTTCTACAACAGATTTTACAAACTTACTCCATCTATTATCCATAGCCATTACAAGCTTTTCCCATTCTGATTGAATATTATCTGTTGCTGTTCTATAAGCTGTTTCCAATTCTCCTGAACTACTAGCCACTTTTTCTAACTTATTAGCAAAATTTTCAGCATTTATTCCTGTAAGATTTAAAGCTGCACTTCCAGCTTCAACTGATGAAAAGAGGTCTACAACTGATTTATTAGATTTTTTAGCATATTCTTCCATCTTTATCATAGCTTCTTGAAGAGTTCCACCATTTGCTATAAATTCAGTAAAGCTTTGACCTGATAATTTTTCAAAGTTATCAGCAGCCATTTGTCCTTCTTTGGATAATTCTGATAGCATAGACTTTAACATTGTTATTGTCTTGGCTGTATTATTACCATTTACAGTCATTTGAGCTATTGCTCCACCTACATCATTAAGAGATACTCCAAGAGCTGCTGAGATTGATGTTACATCTCCAAGTTGGTCCCCTAACTCTCTTACAGTAGTTACACCCTCATTTTGAATTGTAAGCAACCAATCAGCAACCTTTCCAGCTTCACTCATTTCCATTTTATAAGCATTGATAATAGAAGTAATAGTTCCTACTGACTGTTCAACAGTAGCTTGTCCAGCTATAGCTGTTTTAGATGCTGTTTCAAGAAATCCTATTAAATCTCCTTTCCCCACTCCTGATGATAGAGCTTGGTAGGCAGCATTTGCTATCTCTGTTTTACTTGCTCCAGTTTTAAGAGATAATCTTTCAAATTCATCTCCATATTTATTTAACTCATCTCTTGATACTTTAAGAAGAGTATTTACCATTCCAAGTTGTTTTTGATATGCCATTACTTCTTTAGTAGTGACTCTAAGTTTATTAGCTACATATATTGTAGCAGCTGCCATAGCTCCTTTAGCAATAGTTGCTGCATTAATAGATTTAGTCATCTTTCCAAAGGCACTATCTATTTTATTGGTAGTTCCTTCAGTTTGATTTTGCATTCCCTTTAAGCCTTGACTATAGTTACTGGTGTCAAGAGTAGCCATATATTGTAATAAATATTCATTTGAATAAGGTATCATAAAGCTCCTCCTTTAGTCATAGCTTGTAATTTCTTTATATTAAAGAAATCTATTCCTCTAACAACTTTAACTCCATTATTTTTAAAATCTTCTTTATATCCATTCAATAGTTTTGTGTATTTTCCTTTATCTTTAGAATTTAGATTTATATGATTATCAACTATAGCTGATAAATTTAAACTTTCTTCTGCTTCTAAAGCTTTTATTCCTTCTAGTATTGAATTAAATATAAAGAAATTAGTATTCATAGCTTCATTTAGTGATGTTGAAGTATTTTTACAAAACTTTGCTATTCTATATGACATATTTATATAGATATCATCTGAGCTTTCTTTACTTTCCTTTTCTCCAGTATTTTCATTTCTTGACATCATCTTAAAGCATTCTTGAAGTACAGTTACTAATTCTATAGTTGTAAGTTTTTCAACTTCAACTATGTCATCAGATAATGTTTTTATATAAACATTACATATTTCTCTTATCTCCATTTTTTCAAAATCTATACTGTTTAGATATAACCAATCTTTAACAGTAGGTTCTCTAATTGTTATAAATCTTATTCCTAAAGAAATAGTTTTATTTCTTGGAATTAAATCTTTTATATCTCTTATAAATATCCCCATATATTCCCTCCTCTCTTAAGTTCTTTATAATACCTCTATCAATTAAGATAGAGGCACTGAAAAAACTTAAGCTTTTGCTGTGTAATTTCCCCAAGTATATACTAATCCTTTTGTTGGACTTTCTTCAGCTATATCTGTTGAGAAGTTAAATGTTAAAGCTACTTTAAATGTTAAAGCTACTTTAGGTGTATCTTCTGTTTTAAAGTTAATTTGAGTATTAACTAGACAAGATACTCTAGGTCCTGTAATATCAAAGTCTGTTGAATCTCCTGCTGATAATGGATGTACTTTTAACTTTCCAAATTTAAGTGGTTTTCCTACTGTTGTAAATCCTACTCCAGTAGTTCCTTCAATATAAGTGTTTGATAATTTAGGTAATACACTTAAATCTAAAGGAATAGTACATGTAAGTGTAACTTCTCCTGGAATTACATTTGCTATATATGGTCCTTGCATTTGGTCTACTTCTACTGAGTAAATTTCAAATCCAGCACTAAATAAAACTTCCTCTTCTTTCAGTGTAAGTCCTAATACAACTGGGCTCTCTTCTCCTTCAAGAGTATATTCAATCTTACAAGGTCCTAATGGATATTCTTTCATTGTTACCTCCCTTTAAGTAATTATTTCTATATCTTTGTTGTCTTCATTTCTTAAAGCTTTAGCTTTAATCTTTACACTATGAGTACCTTCGGTTTTGAAATTAAAATTAATTTCAAGAGTTATAACAGCACTCAATAACTTTATTCTTACAGAATTACTCATAGTTACTATCTCTATAACTCCTTTTTTTACTAGTGTTTTTACATCAGGAGTTATACCAAATGTATTAATAGAGTTTTCATCTAATAATACTGTTGTTTCAAAAGTAATATTTCTACCTAATTCCAATATCTCTTTTATCTCTGAGCTCTCATCAGTTTTTATCTCTTGTGTAATAGCTTGTAATTTTAAAGATGTACTATCAGTTCTTAATGTGTGGCCTATATATTTATCATTGAAATATACTTGACAAGGACCTAATTCGAATATCTTAACCATCTTTTCCTCTGAATATATATAATTTTCTTATTTTAGGTTTGTCAGAGGTACTTTCCCCCTCTGATAATTGAGCTTCTCTTATTCTTTTGAGATTATCTCTAAAGTTAACCATAAGGTCTGCTGCTAAGTCTATATAATCTGGATGAGCTATCATTTCATGTAATTTAGCTGTTACATAGCTCTTACATAATCCTGTAACCAAGTCTTGTCCATTTGTTAGTTCAAGTGTCTTGGTTAGGTTAACTGATGAATCAATAACTCCTATAGCTTCTCTTTCAAACTCTTCAGCAACTTTATTAAACTCATCTTCAGAGTATTGAGAATAAGCTAATAAGATATTTTTTACTGGAACAGGCATAAATTTATCATTTAGATATTTAAAAGCCATTATCCCTCCTTTCTCAAGGAGAAGAGGGAACTTCCCTCTTCAATATTAAGATATAGTAACCTTATATCTTTCAAATTTAGTTGTTGATAATACAAGAGGCATTGGAGCTGATTTACCCCATAGTCCTTTACTTCCAGTAGTTTCTTCTACTTTAGTATCTCCAGCTATTACTTTAGATCTAACTAAAACAGACTCATTACTTGCTACATCTCCATAAGTAAGACAACCATATCCAACTGCTAAGTTATTAACATTAGATAAAATAATTAGATTTTTAGTATCTATCTCTTTATCATCAGTTCCTTTAGCATTTACTAGAAGTTCTACTTTTTGAGTTCCAATCATTAAGTACGGCTCATTTCCATCAACTCTAAATTCAACTTTATTTATATTTTGTCTAGTATCATTAGCTTCATTTTTTATAGCATTAAATATGTTTTCCCCTACTTCGATTTCAGGCCACATTCCATGTTTAGTTTGATAAGCTAAAGCAAGTTTTAAAACTTCATCAACAAAAACAGTTGTTCCATTAGTCCAAGAAAGAGGTTTATCTGCTTTAACTCCTACTTCATGAGCTTTCTTATTTTTGTCAGTATAAGTACCCTTTAAATAAACTTCAGCACATTGTTTTTCAAATCTATTATCAATAGCAGCAGCAATTAGTCTTGAATATTTAGCTTCCATTTGTTTAATTGTAGGAATTTCGGCTCCTGTTTTTGTGTACATAGGAACACCAGCTTTTATTTGGATTAAATCACTAGCTGAATAAGGAAATTGTCCTCCAATAATATCAGGTTCAAACTCAATAACTCTATATCCATCTTTACCAAGAATAGGTAAAACTTCTGTTCTTCCTACAATTCCAGCTGTTACAAAGTGATCTGTTAAATCTTCTATTCTTATTTTTTCTGTTGGAGATAAGTATTCGTTTCCAGAGTTTATGAATTTTTTTGAGTATCTTTTTGGAATATTTAATTTTTGTGACATCTCAGCTATTAGAGATATTAAGTAAATCATTCTTTTATTCATTTATTAAGCCTCCTCTGTTCCTTCAATTTTAGTTGTTAAAATAACTCCAGCTACTTTTAATTGATGTATAGCTGTAAAATCAGATTCCCATTCTATTCCTTGAATATCTTCTTTACCAACAACTACATAAGTAGAGATATAACCAACATCATCAGCCTCTGCTGTAGTATCTGCTCCCATATATAGTCCTGCTATAACTCCTTTGTTAGGGTCATCTTTCACATAAGCATAGAATTTACCATCTGTTTTGTCTTGAGCTATAGGTTGTAAATGCTTCACTGCCCCTGCTCCCATTGTTACTTGCATATCAGGTTGTAATCTGATAACTGCTTTGTCTTTTAAATTTTCTGTTTTTCTTTCAAAAGTTGCCATTCTTTATACCTCCTTAAAATGATTCAGCTAACTCTTTAGCTTCTTGTACTGGGTCTTTATCTTCTGAAAATTCTATTCCACTAGATATATTTTTGAATAAGTGTGCAAAAGGGCCATCTTCCTTAGAGAACTCTTTTAACATATTGGCTATAGTTCCCTTTTTTCCCTCAGAGAACTCAATAATATTTGAGTATTCTTTCTCATCAAAAGCTTTATCTATTCCAAATTCAATAAACGAATGCATTACTGGTGGGAACATTTTAATAAATTTTTCCTTAACTTCTTTTTTCTCATTATCTCTAGTAAACTCTGCTCTAACTTTCTCATATATTTCATCTTGAGTTAGATTTTCTTTTTTCTTTTCTATTAAATCAAAATTAAGAATAGAAGCTATATTTTTTAAAGTATCAGTATTAAACTCAGTTGTTTTTTCTACTGTATATCCAGCACCTCTTAGTTTATCTACTGCTGTTTTTTCACTATCTTTTTCCCATAAAACATCAAATAAATTTCCTAACTTTATTTTTGATGCATCAACACCTTTAATATAGCTTGTAAATTCATCAATCTTAGTTTGGTCATCTTCTGCAAACTCTATTATTTGAGTTTCTTCTATTGAAGTTAAGTCTTGAGAGAACTCACTAAAAGACTTATCTAAATCTTTTAAATGAGGTGGTGCATATCCTAATATTGCTAAATGGTTAGGATTACCATCACTTCCTATTCCTATTGAAAGATTAGGATATTGTTTCTTAATACTTTCTCCAAAAGAGTTATAATTGAACTCTCCTATTAAATATCCGTTCTCATCTACATCAGTTACTTTACAAGTACCAGCGACTGGAATAGCTGTTATAGGATAGCCATTCTTTTGCCAATCTCCTATATGTCCAGCTGTTATTGAGAACTCTTTACCTATCCAACTTTTAAGGTTTTCTACTGTATAGTTTCCCTTTGCTCCATAGTTTCCAGCTTTAAATATTTTTGGCATTTTCTTCTTCCTCCTTTTTAACTAATTTAGGTCCCCAAAAGATATATTTCTTATTTTTCCCTTTTCTTTCTCTAACTACTCCCCAAACTAAACCTCCTGTTACTCCTACGGCTACTCCTATAAATAAAAATCCTACTGGTGTTACCATACTATCATCTCCTTATAACTTACCTGTTTTTAGATATTTTCTAATTATAGCTGCATATGCTATCTTTTGATTATTACTAAATCCTATAAACTCCCTAGCTGGTTTATCTCCCCAAGGAGAAGATACTTCTCTTTTACGAGTATGTTGTCTTACTCTTTCAGTTCTACCTCTTCTCCTTCTAGTATGCTCTCTAATAGTTTCAGTTACTTCTGTAGTTCCCAATTCTCCTTTTTTTACAGCAAAGTTTTGATATGCTGCATATTCTTTATTAGTTCCTACTACTGCAATAGTAGGAGTTACTCTTGAAGTAATACTAGCTCGTAACTCTCCAGTATCAACTAAAGGTTTATTACTTCCCTTTCTTCTTCTTGATACAGTTATAAGAGAGAGTGGAGCCCATGCTTCTCCATTTGGATTTTTACTAAGTCTAAATCTAAAATCAACTTTAGTTTGCATATCTCCAGCTATATATCTCATCAAAGGAAGAGTTTTTTCAGAGTTTATGTTTAACTTTTCTAATCCTTTTAGAACTACTTTTCCATTATTTGTTACATTAAACATAACTCATCACTCCATTAGAGAAAGTTGTTTTAAAGCAGAGTTTACTTCTTTTTTCAATTCTTTTACTTTCTCATCTTTTTTCTGTAAAGAAGTAGCTAATGCATTGACTTGATTTCCTTTGAATTCTCCAAGCTCATTTTTTAAGTCTAAAATGGATTTTCCCATTGTTTTATGAATAGTTAATCCATATTCTTTTACATCATCTTTACTTAAAGCAATTCTCCTACTTCTACAACCGTGATGATTAGGTGGCAGAAAGTTCTTCCAAAAACTATGGTCCAAAGGATATACAAGTCCATCTAAAGATTTACATAAATCTGTTGTCCTATTATCTCCAACAGCATCATACATTCCATAAGGTTTATTCTTTTTATTGAGCTCTTGATTATAGAAAGTACCAGCATTATAAGTAGTCATTAAATTATTTCTATAAACTAATTCCAAGTACCAAGGATTATTTCCAAATCCTGATTTATTTAAAACATCTTCTGACATCTTTAACCAATCTTTAAAAGTCTTTCCTTCATTTAAAGTTGAAAGTAAGTTATTGTATAAAGCTTTGGTTACTTCTAAGCTTGTACTTTTCTTTATATAAAAATAACTTTCTTGTACTTTAGCTGAAATCTCTTCCAATTTGTCAAAGAGTATAGGAGATTTATTTAAAAAATATTGTATAGCTTCTTCATGCTTTAATTTAAAAGGATTGATATTTTCCTGTGGTAATAAGACACTACCACTAATAACTAAATCATCTAAATAACCCTTTAAAAAACTGATAAGCATTTTATCTTTTAAAGAAGTCATATCTAAAACTATATTTTCTAAATCTTCTAAGGTTTTTATATTTTTTAATTTTTCCTTTAACTGTATTGAAATATCTTTGAAAAAATCTCCAAAACTTTCTTCAATCTCTTGTAATAAATTACTATCTTGTTCTTTTATCCTTTCTAGTAGTTCATCTAACTTATTTTTTGAGAACTCACCTTGTATTCCATTGATTATAGTAGGTGTAGAACTTTCTTCGAGTGAAACTTCGTCTATACCTAAATACTCTGCTAAATAGACTTTAGAGAGCTTATAACCAATATTTGATAATTTCAACATATTATCAAGTTTTATTGACTTCAAATTTTCTTTTTCTTTCTCTTGTTCTACCTTGTCAGCTTCTGTATATATCTTTTCAAGGACAAATTCAAAATCTTTAGGATTATATCCAAAGAACATAGAATCAATTTCTAAAAGTTGAAATAATGAATCTGTAACAAATTTACATATCTCTTCTACTACTTGCTCAAATCCATCTTGGTGTACTTGTCCTAAAGAATAACTTCCAGCTCCTCCACCATTATCCATAGTGAGAGTAGAACCAAGTATATTTTGAATAAGCTTTTCTTTTTCTCTGTTCTCTAACTCTGTATAAATGCTAGGGTCTAAGTCAGATAATTTTATAAAGTCTATAACTTTCTTTAAGTCAAATTCATCATCAAAATTAACAGGTGCTCCTATACTAGAAGCTCCTCTTATATTTTCAACAGATTTTCTAAGTACTTCTCTTTCCTTTTCTTCCATATTTACATCATAGGGATATATAACAATAAGGTCCCCATACTTTTCAGCTATCTCTCTAAGCTGTCTTTGAAACATAGATTTATCTAAGAAAGCTTGTTGACAACATTCAAATATACTTGTTCCCATAACTTTTGCTGGATTCCACTTATGTATACATAAAAGGAATTTTTCTCTAGTTAAAGGAATTTTATTTGAACCTACCTTTATTTCCCATTTTTTAGTTCTAGTATCATAATTGATATAGTCATAAGGAATAGGTATAAGAGTATCTATTGAAAAATCTTCATTATAGACTATCTCAAAACAGCTATATCCAAAATACCTAGCTGTGATTAAATGGTTTATAATTCTATTGAATTTAATACCTGAAAATCTTTGTTGAATTTCTTTTTCTAAATCACTCATATCAGGATTTTTAGCATAAGGAAGTATTTTCCTACCAGCAACAGCTCTTTCAAGTTTTTGAAGTGCTGAAGCTATATCTATATCATTAATAATCTTTTTTACACTTTCACTATTGAGAGTTTCATCATAAGTATTAGATTCTTGAAATAATTTAACTACACCTGATATAAGTAGTTCTTTTTTAGCCTTTTTTATATCTTTTTCTATTTTTCACACCTCCTTTTATTTTTTATTGGTAATAAATTTAAAGTTATCTTTATTAACATTATTTCTAATCAATAGTGGTTCTATTGAATATCTCCAAGCATCTATTAAATGGTTGTAATTATCTATAGGTTTATTTAATGATTTACCAGTTTTTTTATCTGTATCCCATACATAGTTTTTTATCTCTATGATGAAGTTTTTACACTTAGGATGTATATAGACTTTATATCCTTGTAAATATTGAATACCAAACATAATACTATCTGGTCCTTTAACAGAACTTTTAATTCTTGGAACTCCATTTTTCTTCATCCATTTAATAGATTTTTCTTCAGCAGAATCTGCCACTATAACTGATTTTGAGTATCCTTTATATTTAATAAGTTCCACTATATCTTCATTAAACATACCTGTTTGATAATGTTCATCTATAATATAGATTTCTTTTTCATCTTCATTTACTAAGCTAACTATTAAAGCAGTAGGGTCATTTGTAAAACCATAGTCAAGTCCTATACAAGTTAGATATTTACCAGTTTTTATAAGAGTATTGATATCAAAATTTAATACTTCCCATCTATAAAAGACAGTTCCCTCACATATTCCCCAATTACCATTTCCTTCTATTTCAAATCTTCTTGGATTTTCTTCTTTCATCAGATTAAATACATTAAGGTCAGCTTCATCAAGGAACTCATTAGCTCTAAAATTAGTAGTTATAGCTAATATATCCTTGGTATTCTTATGAATTGCTAATCCTTTAGTTAAAAGATTTTCTCTATCTTCTTTTCCACCTTTAAAGAATCTATCATTTAACCAATGAGTTTCAGACCAAGGGTTAAAAGTACAAGTAATTTGTTTAAATAAGTGACTTGGAACAGCTCCTCTAATAGAAACATCTATCTTATTGAAATCATCTTCATTCTCTATTTGGTACATTTCTTCAAACCAAGCCCAACATAAATATCCAACATCTACTGTAATAGAAGTTATTTTTAAGGGGTCATCTAATCTCCTGAATATAATCTTTTGCCCAGTAGGTATATATGTCATTTCCATTGGTGAAGTAGTACATTTCCATAGATGATAGACTTTTAATCTTTTCATAGCAGTTTTTAGTTGAGCAAAGGTACTTCCTCTATGAGTATCAAATACTTTTCTTACAACTAGTAAATTACTTTCAGGAAGCTCCATAAGTTTAGTTATATACCATAAAGCTGTGGTATAACTTTTCTTACTTCCTCTTCCACCTTTTACTATTCTGTATCTCCCTTTAAAATTCCAAAATGTTGCATATCTTTTTCCTACAATATTAGGAAGATAAACATACTCAGAATTCTCTTTAGTATTAATCTTCAAGCTCTCCACCCCCTGCTATAAAGATAGGTTTTTTATCTTCTATTTTTTCAGTTTCTTTAGTATCTCTTTTAATATTCAATCTCATTTCAGGAATACCTAATAATTGAGCTTGTCCCTCTATTGTCTTTTGAACTATATTAACTACTGTATTAAAGATTTCAGCATCTTTTTTTTCTAAATCACCATTAGATAACTTGGCCATAGTTTTCTTTTGAATATAGTTAAGATAATCAATAGCTTCTTTTCTCCTTTGTATATGCTTTTCTCCTTCTTCCTCTTGGAGCTTTCCATATACATTTTTAAGAAATCTCTCTTGCTGCTCTATCCAGTTTTCTTTAGATGAATAGTTTTTAAGTGTACTTTCACTAAGTCCTGTTTGGTTAGAAGCTTCTTTTATAGTTCCACCTTGAATAACTATTGATTTAGCTTTATTTATAAGTTGCTTTTTTGATTTTCCCTCTGCCCCCTTGGTTGCACCCGAACTATCTATTAGGTGCACCCAATCATCACCCTTAGCTTTATCTCTTTTCTTCCAACTTTTAACAGTATTTTCAGATATCCCAAAATGATTAGCACACTCTTTTAAAGAAATATTATTTTGCTCATAGTATTCCCTTACCTCTTCTTTTGTGGGAGCTCTAGTAGGATTACTCATTAGTATCACTTCCCTAATATTTCAGTATATTTCTTATCTTTAGATATAACTTCCATTACTTCTTTAAAACTTTTATCTTTCATATAGTTACTAGCAACTGTATTTTGATAAAGTGTAGTGAATACTCTGGCAGTACCTTTTTCTTCCATACTTTCAGTAATTTTTATGTTTTCCTTATCATAAAGTAAATGATTTAAGTTATATGTATTTCCTGTAAATCCCTCTAAGTTTTCTATTCCACAACAGCAAAGATTATCTCCCATATTTCTTAATCTATTTTCTCCAATAAATACTCTTAATCCTAAAGAATGAGCTTTTAATTTTATCTCTTCAAAATCTTTTCTTAATAACTCTATTGGATATACATAATCAGCTCCTACTTTCTCCATTCCTTTTACTTTTTTAGCAAATTTCATTCCTTCAAGAGTTATTCCATATACTCCAATCTTTTTATATCTTTTTAAGTTATCTAAGATATCTTTCTTAGCTTCTCTCATATATGGCTGTATTCTTACAATTACTCTCTTGGCCACTTTTGCTACTTTTTCTATAATCTCTATTCTTTCTTCATATGTAGGAGCCCCTAGTTCTATCTTGTCATATAAAGGACTTACTAGAGATATTTGAACTACTGCATTACACTGTTTTAGTAATTCCAAATATTCAGGCTCTGCTATAAGCTTTCCTTTTGTACTTACTATAAAGGGATATTTAGTTTCAGCTAATACTTTTAAACATTTATATGAATTTCTATGTATCTTTTCACAAGGTTGAAATGGGTCAGACATACCACCCCAATGTATAGGAATATCCCAATTACACCAATTAGTTTCTTGATTTCTTTTTCCTTTTATAAAACTTAATAGTGCTGATGGTGTTTCATCCAGCTTTATATTCTTTATATCTACTTTTCTAAATACAAAACAATATTTACAACCATGACTACACCCTTTATAAGTATCAAATCTTATAGGAACATCACATATAGGAACTTGACTTCCACATCTTGGCATCTTCTATCCCTCCATTTCTTCTAAAATCTTATTTACAAAGTACTCTTTAGTTTTTAATTTAATAAATTCTTCTATTCTTTCTCTTTTATCTGCTGGGAAGTTAAAGCTAATAGTAAAGATAGAGCTTTCATTCTTTATCTCATCAGCTAGTGAAGAAAAGCTTTCATTAGTTATTGCATCTAATGCTTCTATTTCAGCTATTTCTAAATCCTTATCAGTAAATCCAAAAGCTTCTATATCAATTCCTTCTATTTTTAGTGAGTTTAGTTCATATATTAATTTATCTCTGTCAAATCCTGTATCTAAGCAACATTTATTATGTAGTATTCTATATAGTCTTATCTTTTCAGGATTTCCATCAATCACTATACAAGGAACTTTTTCCAGCTTTAATAATTTAGCTGCATAGTATCTCCCATGCCCTTCAACTATTTCATAATCAGAAGTAATACCTATTGGGTCATTGAAGTCAGTTTCTTGAATGCTTTTAGCAATAGTTTGTATCTGTTCTTCTATATGTTCTTTGATATTATTCTCATAGGTTTTCAATTTATCTATTTCAATATATATAAGATTAAGCATTTTACACCTCCAGCTTTTTAAAATTATTCTCACTAATAGAAAAACGTCACCGATTTAATAGTGACGTTTTTTGTAAAATTTTCAATAAATCAAATGTATTTTGGTTACACAATTTTTGTAAAATTTTAAAAAATATTGATTTTTTTGTAACAAGATGATATAATAGATTTATAATAGGAGGCGCGATTATGGGAAGATATTTAAGAGATTTAAGAGAGAAAAATGGTTTGACACAAGAGGAGGTAGCAAAAATAATGGGAGTAAAGAGGGAGGTGATATCATATTATGAAACTGAAAAAAGAGAAATTCCTGTAACAAATTTACAAAAATTACTTAATTTTTTGGGGATAGAATTAGAAGAGTTTAAAAATGGAAATTATGAAAGAAAAATCCAAGTAGCTTATAGAAAAGAAGATATCTCTGATGAAAATTTTGAACAAGTAATTTGGTTAAATAGATTTGTAATGAATTTATCAAAAATAAAAAAATTAAATAAAGAAGGAGGTGAGTAATATGGAAAGACTTTTAGCTATTAAAGCAAGGGAAAACTTAGGAGTAAGCATATTAGATCCAATTGAAAATATAAGTAATTTATTACAAAAAAAGGCTAATATCTCAATTATAAAAAAACAATTAAATAATGATATTTCTGGTATATGTAGTAAAAGTGATGATGGTGTAATGGCAATTTTAGTAAATACTAATTTTAGTTTAGGGCGTCAAAACTTTACAATAGCACATGAATATTATCACTTAATGCATGATGAAAATTTATATAAATACTCAAAAGAAAAAGAGTCTAATGCAAATACTTTTGCTTCTTATTTTTTAATGCCAAAAGAAGCTTTAGAGTATTATCTAGAAAAAAAAGGAATTTCAAAGAAAAAAGATACACTAACTCCAAATGAGATTATAGAAATTTCATCATATTTTAGATTGAGTTATTTAGCTACAATTGTTCGTTTAGAGAAATTTGAAAAATTATTAACTAAATCCAAAGCTGAAGAATATAAAAAATTAAATGCTCAAGAATTAGCTGCAATTAATGGTATTTTTACAAGACTATATACAGCTACACAAGAAAAATATTTAGCAAAAACTGATTATGTTGATGAAGTTAAAAAAGCTTTAGCAAATGAAAAAATTACAGAAGGAAAATACGAATCTTTACTTTTAGAAGGGGGATTTGAAGATATTGTTTATGGATTAGATGATAACAACTATGTGGAGGTACTAGATGGAAGAATCGAAGATTATATGTGATAATGATTTTTTATCATCTTTTTTATGGGTTGGAGAAGAACAACTGTTAACTACTTTATTTAAAAATAGGTTATTTGTTCCTGATGCTGTAAAAGTGGAACTTGAAGTTTTAAAAAATAGTACAATTGGAAGTAGAGTCTATAGTAACTTCTTAAATTTGGTAAATAATAATGAAGTACAAATTTTAACAATTAAATTAAATTCACCTGAAGAAAAATTGATGGAAAAAATAAAACAAGAGTTTAAGTTAAAGTTTGGAAAAGAATTAGGAGCTGGAGAGTTAGAAATGATAACCTTAGCTATACATTTAAAAGCTAGTTTTATAATAAATACAGCTAGCAATAATTTAAAAGATATAGTAAGCTTCATTGCAACTAATCAAATTGATAATATAACCACAATGGATGTTATGTGTCTAGCCTATGAAAAAGGATTGAAAACTTTCCAAGAGTTAGAAGCAATGAAAGGACAAATGCTAGCTAGAAGAAGAAAATTACCTAACATTACAGTTGAGGACTACTATAACTCTACTTTTAATAAAAAATAAGTATTAGATAGTCTGCAATTATCTAATACTTATTCTTAAAGTGTAACTATGCTTACATAGATACAATTGCTAATAAATAAGTCTGCAATTTACTTATTAGCAGTACGGCAATAAATCATACGATTTACTTTTACCTAAAAGGAGTTACTTGAGAATTTACTGCAATTTTCTACAAGTAAAGCCTTAAGGATATTATGTTATAAATTTTAAAATGCACTTCCATTATAGCATAATATTCCTTTAAAGTCAAAAATAAAGGAGAGTTTTATGCAAAAATATAAAACAATTGAAATTAGATTAAATTCAATGAGTCAAGAACAAATTATTTCATTTTTAAGTAGTTATAGTTCAAAATTAAAGGATAAAGAATCTCATTGTAGAGATTTAGTTGATGTAGAAACAGGATTACCTTTTATTACCTCTGTATTAGCTTCAGGTTTAACTGTTATAAATAATACAACTTATTATCCTAATATGTCTGAAAAAGTTTATTTGAAAGCTAAATCTATTTTAGGATATAGTCAAAATAATAAATACCATCATTATTCAGATAATGAAATATTATTTACTTTAGGATTTATTACACTATATCATAAATTAGATAGTTTAAATATAAAGGTAAGTTAAATGAAAAAGGAAGTATTAAAACTTCCTTTTTTTACTTTTAGCATATTTCAAATAAATATTTAGCATTTCATCACAAAATTTTCTTAATTTCTCTAGAGTAAAATAAAATTCATATTTCTTTTTAAAATTTTCAGTAGTTCCTGTTATGATAAAAGCACTTAATTTTTTATCAGCATTTACTGCATCAATTCCAAGATGAGCAATTCCATTTCTTAAAGCTTTTATTATCATGTAATTATTTTCTGGTTCTTTACTTAGGTCTGTTTTCAAGGTAATTGGTATTTTTAACTCTTCTAATTTTGAATAAACTTGATTAATAATTTCATAATTATCATTAATTAATTTTTCAATAGGTAAACAAATTAAAGCTAAAGTACAATTTAATAGTAGTGTAGCTTCATATTCTCCTGTATAAGTTTCTATAATGTTTTTAGTTCTATTCAGAAATTCTTTATTAAAAGCTCCAGCATATTCACTCATTAGTTTATCTTCCTTTCTTAATATTATAATTGTTTCAAGCCACTCTTTGCTCCTGGAGCAATAGTATCACTACAAATATCTTTATTTAAAACAAAATTCTTTTTTTTAGTAGTTTTATCAATATATTTCATTAATTCATATATATCGCTTATGAAAGGTTCCAAAATTATTGAGATTGGTTCTTGATCAGTTTCGTTTTTAAATCCTTTTTTATAAATAAATTCCATTGTTTTAAAGTTATATTTAGCTTGTATATTTTCTGTAGGAGATATTTGGCTTATTCTATCTAAAAGCTCATCATCAATATCTATTAAATATGTCTTTTTTATACTAGCTATTTCATTGAGAAATATTAAAGATGAATTTATTAAATATTCATACCAACGAGTTTCGCCATATATAGGGGCTTTTTTATAAAAATCTAATTTATTTATTTGTTGTAATAATTTTTCTTTATCATAATAAATATTTTTTAATATAGGATCGTTTTCATCTATTTTTTCAGAAGTAGCTTTATATATTTGTGCAATTACATTATTTATATTTTTTAATGAATATATTAAATTATCAAATAAAAGTTTTTTTCTTTTTTCTATATTTTTTTTATTTTTATCATCAAAAAATATCATTATTATAAAAGCTGCAACCATACTAATAAGACAACTAATAAAAATATTGTATCTAATAAAATCATATGTTTCTTGAGAAGAATGATTTAAGGAGTAATTTCTACAATAATAAATAATTATTAATATTGCAATACCAATAGAAAATAAAATTTTTGTATTTCTTTCAATAAATTTTTTTATGTTTTTAATAAAATTTTTCATATTTTTCCCCCATTTTAAATATATTCTATAATAAATATTATACAAAAAAGAAGCTTCTGTCAATATTTACATCTAATAAAAAAGAAGCCTTTAATTTAAAGCTTCTCAACAATAATTTTCCATTCTCTTTTACTACAATTCTCAATCATCTTAATCTTTATTTTACCTTGAGATTCTAAAAAATTAAGATACAGCATATATGGATTGAAGTTAATTTTTTCTCTTTTATCTGTAAAAGAGATTTCTTCTATCTTGGAGAGAGAGTTGTAAATAATCTCTATCTTATCTTCATCAGTTAATTTATCTATCATAAATCCTCCATTTTTTTACTTATTTTCCTTATTTTTTTATTAGCTCTATAAAGGTAATTTCTGCTGGTAGTCCTTTTTATATTAAGTAATGTAGCAATTTCTCTGTGATTAAGTCCTTTATAGTGAAAGAGTTTATAAACTTCAACCTCTCTACAAGACAAGCTGTACCTATTAAAGACACAGCTCATCATAGCATTTTTAATCTTTTTCTTAGCTTGTAAGAGTTCGCTCTCTTCCCTATGAGAGAATACAGAGTCACCATTTAGAAAATCTTTGAAGCTCATTTGAGAACTCATATTAAGTATTCCCTCCCTTTTTTCCTATGCACTCTTTAAATATTTATCTAGTATGTTCTTAACCTCTTCATAACTTCTAACTACATAATAATCAGCACCATTTTTTATAAATTTTTCCTGAATCTCTTTTTGCTCCTTGCTTTGTTTTCCAGTAGGTGTTTTAACTTCCAAACCTATAGTTTTTCCATTGATAATTACCCATATATCAGGAATACCTTTTTTTGCTCCAGTTGGTAATTTTCTAAATCCTATTACCTTCCCTTTACTATCTTTATTTACTGGAGGAATATTATTAGTTCTATTAAAAAATAGTTTTCCTTGAGTTTCAAGGATTGCTAAATATCTAATTATAGTTGATTGAATATCTGTTTCCCTCATCTAGTTTCTCCTACTTTCTTTAAATAATTTTATATCTTCTTGTATCATTAATATTATTGCAAAGGTATTAATGATAGGACTAGCACTAGTTATTATGTAATTTATAGTTAAATTTATGTTAGGTTTGAAATTGGAGTTTAATTCTAAATACTTATCAATATAACTATATGATAATAAATATACCCACATAATTATAAAACTTAATACATAAATTCTTTTTAGGAAGAGAATTACTTCTTCCATACTTCTACCTCCTGATATCCTTTACAGCTTGGATATTGTTCATCAATATAATCTCCACGTTGACCACAATAAGCTTTATCATTCCCCTCTGGATATAGGCAATGCTTACAAGTTACACATTTATTAGATTTTATTCCATTTTTCATTTCTTACCTCCAAAATTGCCACCACTTTTTATTATTTAGTTTATCTATTACAGAATAAAGGATATTATTCTTTTCTATTAAGTCCTCTCTATCCTCTCTTAAATTTTTAGTTGTATTTTGAAGTATTTTTATATCATTAGAATATACTTGATTAGTTTTTTCTAATTCTACTTTCTCTTCTTGTAATACTTTAACTTTTTTTCTTAGAATATCAACTTCAGTATCTAATCCTAGATTACCTTGAGAAATAGAAGCATAGTGTTTAGTTATTTCAACAAGAGCTTTTCTACAATCCTCAATAGACTTTAAATTTCTAGTAATAATTACTTTTATTCCTAATCTTTGCTGAAATTTAGTAATTTCAGATTTTAAAATATCTCTTCTATTATCCATAATTTCTCCTCTCATTTTTTATTTTGGGGGTGTATTATCCCATAGTAAAAGCTTACAAATATAAGTATTGCTAATCCAATCCCATAAAATCACTCCTTTATTCTCTCAATATTTCTTCTCATTTTTCTTTCATACATTTTCTTAAGCTCCTCATCAGAGAAGTTATAAATTTCTTTCAGAAGTTGTAGGCAGATATAAACATCACATATCTCCTCTTTTATTTCCAATCTTCTCTCATAACCTCTCAAATCCTTGCAAAGTTCTTTCTGTAACTCTGATAATTCTTCAATTACTATCGTTTTGTTGACATCAACACTTTGACTATTTAATATCAAATTTATATTTGGATTATATTTAAGCATATATTCTCCCTTATGCAGTTTTAACTAAAGTTTTTTCAGCTGCCTTTTTTATTTTGTCATAATATTCAATTTTTAAAGCTTCTGTGAATATAGGATTTGAGCAAAATTCTATATAATTCTCAATCATAGTATCATACTCAATTCTCCCTTTCTCATAATCATCAAGAAGCATATTAGCTTTACCAGCTAATTTCTTTCTTAATTCTTTCTCAGAGATAGTTTTTGTTTCACTAGTTCCAGCTTCCCAATTATCTCTAAGAGCTTTATATATAGCACCTTCTCCCCAAGCTTTTTGTTGAGCTGTGATAAGGACAGACTTTATCCTATCAAGGTCTACTCTGCCATTTCTTACTAATTCCATTATGTTTTTACAAGTGTCTATACTTATTTCATGACTTTGTAGAGCTGATTTAATTTGATAAATTGTATCTTTTTCTTTACTAGAACTATTTTTAACTGGACTACTACTGCTACTAGTAGAACTATCTTTAGAATTTTGGTCTATCTTATCTAGGTTATCTAACTTAGTAGTAGTTTTTATATTTAGTTCTTTATCTAAGTTATTTATACTATATTCTTTATTCATTGAATTTTTTTGAAAACTAGTTTTTAAATTTTTTAAAGACTTGCTTTCAACTTTTTTCAATTCTTGGTTTGAAATTTTTTCAATTCTAGTATTTAAAAATTTTAAAATCTGGTCATAGTTAAGTTTAAAATATCTCTTCATAGGTACACCTTTATTTTCTTGTAAAAGAATACCTAAAGAGATAAGTTGTTCTATACATTTAGTTTGTTTATGATTAGATAAACCAGTTATTTCTTCCAATGTTTTAGAAGTTTGATAAAACCATCCTTCATCATCTGCTAGTGTTTCATCAGCTTCTACTAAAGTAGTTAAAAAGAAAGCTGTTTCAATACCAAGGCTTTTAACTAATTGTTTATTTAATACATAAAAATTACTTGTCATTAGTAATTGTTTTATAGAATTTTTCTCCATAGTTTTATCCTCCTTTGAGGAGCTATGCCACTAGTTCCTCTTATTTTTATCTTATGCCTATCCACCATTCCCTAAGTTCTTTAGAACTAGTGGCTTGGAAATGATGAACAGATATAAAACAAAAACTGTCTTTGATTTTTTTATATTATTTTGTTATAATTAAAGTACCTAGAAACCCGTACAGGTACTTGATAAGTTGTTTGTTTAAGTTCAAAATGGAGGCTCTAATATTTTTATTAGAGCTTTTATTCTGCCCTTGAACAAGGCAGACAAATAATTTATCAAGGAGATACAGAAATGACTGTAACAATTCAAAATCTAACTATCAATCTTGGTGGTGAAGTAATTTTTCTAGGGAGAATGCTATCAAATTAAATCTTCTTAATTTGATAGTATCTCTTAAAACTTTAAAACTCCTTCTCTAAATTCCTTTAACTCTTTTGACTTTCCAAAAAGTTTTGATAATTCTCTCCTATCTAGTTTTAACTCATTAATCTTATCAACTACATCAACTAAGCCTTCTTTTTCCCAATAATACCAGCCTTGTTTTTTTAAAAAAGTTATACTACATTCCCATTTACCATCACCAAGGTATTCTATATAGTAATTTTTTCTAAGCCTTTTAAACTTTTTACTTTTAAGCTTTTCTTCTAAAAATAAAACTAAATCAAGACCTTTAGAGTATTTATTGTTGAGAAGTCTAAGTCTTTGAGCTATGTATTCTATAAAATCATGTGGTCCTACTATCGGATGTAAGTCAAACTTCATATTAGTTCCTCTTATCAAAAAACATTGTGTTGACATTCCAGGAACAGTATTTGAAGCTATCATCAACTCATCATCAAAAAATTTACCTCTTGGGAATATTCTCTCATCTTGATGAGTTATTGTAATAGCAGAATATTTTTCATTGATTTTTACAACTTCAAATTCAAATACATTATTAGTATCTTTCAATTATTATCACCTTCTTATATTGGCGGAGATAATGGGACTCGAACCCATAAGAGCTATTAAGCAATCTACTGCCATACCTCCATAAGCACCGCAAGTGCGGTAATGTGTATTTATAAGTTATTTAAAGAAAATTTATTTCTTGCCTTTGCTCCTCCAATAATATATACTTTAAATATGGAGGTTGATATAATGACTTTATTTGAAAAATTCAAAGATAAAACACTTTTTATTACAGTTCAAAATGGAACTTTGTTTCCTACTTATAAGGGAACTATCCTTTCTCAAGTAGAAGATTTCATAGAATTTAAAACTGAGAACAATACTATTTGGATAAACCTTAAATATATTGTTAAGTTTATAGTAGTGGAGTAGAGAGCTATAAAAGCTCTCTACTTATTCTTTTATTGTTTTTATCCCTCCAAAAAGTTATAATATATTTGCTTATAATATTTATGGAAAGGAGGGATAGAATATGTTGATAAATTCGTTAATTGGTAAGCAAGTCTTAGTCAAATTGTCAGACGGTGCAATTAAAGGAACTTTAAAAGCTGTTGGTAATTATTTTATTCTTGTTGATGAAAAATATATTAATATCGCTCATATTATAAAAATTTCAGAAACACAACAAACTGATTGTAACAGAACTTTTAAAGTTATTTACTAATTTTTGACACTGATTATTCAGTGTCTTTTTCATTTAGTATTATTTGGATACAAGGCATTTTATCAACTATTTTTAAAAAAATAGCTTCTTTAGTTTCCTTGCTAAAATCCATCTTTGAAATACTGTTGTATACCTCATCTAAAAAAACTCCTACTTTTCCCATAGTTCCTCCTTTAAAAGTTTTCCTTTTTAATATAAATTTCAAGCTTTTCTATAATTTTTTGATATTCTATATTTTCTTTTTCCTCTTCCATAGCTCCTCTCATTATTTCTTTTCTCCTTGTTTTTATTCTTCCAATAAGATATAATATAAATAAAAATCATTGGAGGTTAGTATGCATAAAGCAGAAATTTATTTTAACGATAGTTCTTCTATAAATGGTTACTATTTAGATATAGAAACACCTAATCATTGTCCTCATTGTCATACTAAAATTTTTCCTGTTGTTATAGGTCACTCTGATATCACAGAAACTGAAACTTTTCCTATTTTTAC
>ERZ791906.742-NODE-742-length-31926-cov-23.616705_pt1 | contig 31926 bp, 29 predicted proteins | sample MGYA00510146_ERZ791906 | MGnify/ENA primary metagenome ERZ791906 (study PRJEB30046, sample SAMN00792096) | human gut metagenome | study: EMG produced TPA metagenomics assembly of the A metagenome-wide association study of gut microbiota in type 2... | reverse complement strand
AGAACTGGCAGGAGGGGAGGTCATCTTTACATACCGCCTTGCGGGAAACAGTTATACGTGGGTTCCATGGGAGGATAACCCGGACTATACGGGAATGTCGGATATCATGGCATTGTATGCAGAAGGGGCATCCAGTCTTTGTGTGAACGGCAGTGTGGATATGCTGGGCAGGCTGGCAGGAATATCAGCCAGTAAGTATACGGGGTATCCGCCCTATGATGATGCACCTAAGGAGGGTGAATTTGACTGGGAAGGATTTACGAGAAACCTTGCAATCGGTCTTGGAGTAGTTGCAGTATGTGCCATTGGTGCCGCAATTAGTATAGCAACGCTTGGTGCTGGAAGTATTTTAGCCGGGGCGTTTATAGGTGCGGGTATTGGTGCATTATCTACGACAGCGATGAAAGCAGGAGAGGAAATTTCGACTGGAAATGTCCGAAGTGCGAAAGAAGCTTTTCGGGATGTAGGAATATCAGCTGCCAGCGGTTTTATAACGGGGGCATTTGGAGCAAAATTTCCGGGAGCACATCGTTTGGCTGAAGGCGTTGTAGATACGGCGGTATCGGCAGGTGAAAGATATTTATATGCAGTTTTTGACGATAGCATGTCACGGGAGGAAAAGTGGGCATATGCTTTTGATCCAGGACAGATGGTGGCAGATTTTGTAACAGGTGTTGTCATAGGAGAAATCCTTGATGGGATAATGGCAGCAACACAGAATAAGTTAAGAAGTATTTTTGCAAATTATGATGTTACGATGCGTGAGACCAGAGTGGTGAAGACTCTGTAGACGATATTGAAAAAGGGGTAGAGAATGGAGATATTCTATTAAGCAATAACATTCAAAAAGGTAATTATGGCGAGATGAAGATGGATGTGTATTTTAAAAGTCAAGGATATGAGAGAATAAGTCTCGATAGAGTGACCGATTTGAATGCTCCAACGCATCAGGGAATTGATGGAGTATATTATAATCTAGACGGTCATCCACCATACATAATTGGAGAGGCAAAGTATGGTAGTTCAAGGTTGGCAATACTGGCTGATGGAACTCCACAGATGAGTGATAAATGGATAATTGATAGATTAGAAAATGCTGTTGGTGAAGGGGTTGCCAATGATATTAAAATGGAAATGATTCTAAATCCAGATAATGTAGGTTCTATATTGGTTCATGTCTCATCAAATGGTGAAATTGATATAACAAAATTAATTGATGGAATCAAACAATAGGAGAATGAAAAATGAGAGATAGAATGAAAGATGAACATTATTTTATCATTTTAAGCCAAAAGGAAAGAAAAAATATAATAATGTTTGAAGATGCCGTAAAAAAAACAACTCTTGAAAAGGGCGAATTAGATAGAGGTACTCGTAATGGATATAGTATTTTAATTAATTCCTATGAAAAAGAAATTAATTTATTATATTCTTTAGGAGAAAATTTGGAAACGATTGAAGAATGTTACAAAAAATTATTGTTTTATTATAGCAAAATGTGGGACAGAAAATATGGCTATATTGAGTTGGTAAAAGTGCTTTCATTGGGAGTACTGTTCAAAGTTAGTAAGAGTGACATATTTGAATTAGAGCAGAGACTTATATCTGAAAAGTTTGATGACTATTTAGTAAATTTCTTAATTAAAGAAATCGATTCTACTTGGGAGAGAGAAGGAGTTGAGTTTGAATTTAAAGTATACGAATGTTTAAAACAAATTTTGGATAATGATGAAATAATAGCTTGTGAAGCGTTGAAAGAGTATTTACAGGAAAAATGGTACGAAATACATAGGGAATGTGCTTGGTATGATAGTCATAAATCAAGCAAAAATGATTATTATGGGTATTGGAGTTTTGAAGCAGGCGCTATTGCTAAAATACTAAATCTGGAGGATAGTAGTTTAAAGGATGTAGCATATTATCCCTATGACTTAGTTCACTATAAAAAATAAAATTTATTATGGTTATATGGGATACCCTTTGTTTTCATAGCACTTTGTGCTGTGGAGACAATGCGGTTTTCTTTGGTAATTATCAAATTCTTTTCCAGACTGCTGATATCGATCTGCTTTTTGCGAATATCGTGCCCGAAGTTTGCCTTTTTGTTATCTTACATAGAAAAAGTGCTCAGCTGGTTCAAGAATTGATATTGATAAAAGTGCGGCAGGTGGAAACAGTTATGAATAACACAGAATTTAAAAAGATAGTACAAGAGATTACGAGTAAATATGGATTTATGTATTGTAAGAAAAATTATTATTATAATTCAGATAAAATAATTGTAGTAAATTTTATATCTCATTTTAGATTATCTGCATAAACACTATACTTTTAAGCATTTTGAAATATAAGAAAACACTCATTTTACCACGATTGAATGAGCCTTGATATGACCTATAAAGTAACACCAGAAAGACATCATTATACCTAAATGGTGTCTTTTTAAAAAGCAGTCAATCATAAGACTAACTGCTTTATATGTGATATAAGGTTATCAGACAATTTACCAACAAAGTATATACTATCGACTCAATAACATAGGCAAAAATTTTAATAATAAATCAATTCCATACGTAAATATGAATAACCCTAATATTATCGAAACTATTGTTCCTATTTTAATTTTTTTAGCCAGAATAAATACTGCTGGGTGCTTTGGGTCAATATATATGCTATATACATTTCCTTGTGTCATACTCCTATTTAATCGTTTATGAGATATATTTTGTGCTGTTTGCTCACGATAATAAGTTCCGTTATATGTATATTCAAATATTGGAGATTGTGTAGAAATGCCATTGCCACCATAATATGTATTGTAGCCACAATACACGCCGTCCACTTTTTCTCTACAACGCAATAACGAATATAAATCATTTACCCCAACCAAAATAAATACCAAACCAAATATAATTGCTCCCAATGGATAAACCAAAATCTCACCATATGGCAAAGTTAAAGATAAGATAGAAACGATTCCACAGCCAATGAAACAAATAAACATAATCAAACAGATAAGTGGCATGACTTTATAGCGTTTCTTTTTCATAATTACAAAACATACTATACCAAATACTATTGTTAAAAAATAAATAAGAATTGTCATTCCTAATCGCTCCTTTGATTTTACCAAACCACTTAGTCAATATTATTTTTCTAACTGTTCTTGCACAAATTTAATGCTATTTTGAATATATTCTTTGTCTTTTTCTGTTGCAACTTCTTCTAATTGTTTAAACAAAGCAATACATTCATTTCGTTTACCTAATACATTAAATGCAGTTGCAATATTGAGATACCATGTCATTTCATCTTTCATATCTTTAGGTTTCGTATCTATTGCAAGAAGTTTTTCTAAAAAGAGTTCTCCATTTTTATTTTCGTGATATTCTCTTACAATATCATTGTTCATTTTTCTAAACTGACGTCCTCTCCGCATTAAAACAAAGAATACAGTAAAGAAATAAACAATAGTAATAACAGCAATACCACCAACAATAATGCCTAAAAAGCCAATTGTTGATTTTACATAGGGAATTACTATGTTCACATAAATCAATAGTAGTACCGCCCAAAATAGAAAGGCTAATCGGATAAGCCATTTATCTCTTTTTTCATATATTGCTCTTTTATTTTTTAGATTTTCGGGTTCGTAAATCATTTTATTTCACTCCTTTATTGCCACATCAATCAGAATTTGTTTCATTGTTCTGATTTTGTTTCTTCCATTCCTTATAATCTTTTTGCGTTTTTTGTTGTCTTTTAACATCTGCCATTTTTTCTAAAATTACTTCTACGTCTGGTTGACTGTGCTGTTCTGGTAGAGAATAGAAAATAAGGTTATCATCGCTTGTATATACTGAAATATTAAAAACCAAATCACTTTCTACAATTTCTTGCATGATATAGGAAAGTTCTTCTGCATATTCTTTATCAGTTTTTCCCTCATTAAGATATATACTTGTTTCTATTTCATATTCCCTTTTTTTCAGATATTCTTCTACACTTTCCTTACCATTCCATTCTGTCGTGGTTGTATGCCCTTGAACTTCAATTTGATAACCTCTTATAAAAGGCTTATCTTGAAATAAAGGAGTTGTAAGTTCTTTTATTTCATCAGAATAGTAATAAACATGGTAACTATCCTCAAAAAGTCCAGTATTTCGTGTATATATAGTAGCAGTTTGAGAAGAATTTTCTTTACTGGAAACTTCTGCCATAATCCAGTTTAATCCTATTTTTTCTTCTTTGTACTTCTTCACTTCTGTAATAATAAATTCTTCATTGTATTTGTCCTTTAATTTGGATAAGATATATTTTTGTGCTTCTTCACTAGAGTTAAAATCATGCGAATAACTGCTACAACCATTTAATAGTCCTAGACAAAGCACGCTTGCTATAACACCTAATAAAAATTTTTTATATCGCATAATCGCCACCTCAATGTGATTTAATACAATTCTACAAACTGATAGTTATAAGTCAGTCAAAAAAATTTTTGAAATATCTTTTTTCTGAAGTTTGTATTTTTGAACTTGGGATAATGGAATTTCAAATGCTGTGCTTGTCTTTGGAAATTTATTGTTCAATATATCATCATAGAGAACTGTAATAAATCTCCCCCATTCTTTTAAGTCAGCTGTCTTTGTTGAATCGTCTAAGAAAGCATAACCATCACTTAAATAAAATATCTCTAATGCTAGTGCTAAATCACAACTGGAGTCAGCAAGTATTTGTTTTGGAATTTCAAATCCGTCATCCCAGTTGTATTCATTTAGCTTACTTCTCAAATCATTATATATCATTTTTATATTCCCCAAATTCTAATTTGCATGTATGAAATATAGGATTATAATCTTACCATTCATTTATGGCATACAAAATAGCAAGTCTTACATTTTTTAACAACTCAGAAGATAGAGTTTCGTATTCTTCAGATAACCCTTTTTTGTGAGCCATATATGCTGGGCTATCATTCCACGAACCCATTGCTCCAAAAACATCCGAAATACTTGCAGCTTCGAACATTTGAAGATTTTGCTGTGGAATTGGTGGTAAACTCAAACCATACTTTTCATCTGGATATTCGCTACAGCCATCTAAAAGGTTTATAGCAGAAGTAAAAATATTAGCAAAATTTTCACACTCAATTTTTTTAGCCAATTCTTTAATCGATAATAATACATCTCGAAATGAGTTAATGTTATTCTCAAAATATGGTTTTTTTGATGGTGGGTTAGTCCACTCATGCTCTGAATATAGAATATTCCATTTTTTTTGCATAGAGTCAAATTGCCAATCAGCAGTAAAGTATGTTACTTTTCCGCTTTTGTAAAAACACAAAATGGAACTTTCTGTTGTATTTGAAAATCCTAAAAATTGTCTATCCTTTACTGAATATGGACATAGCAACTTTATATCCTGTATCCCATTTTTCTTTATTTGTTCAAACCACAATGAAACATTAGAAGCAGTATATTTTTCTGTCCTTAAAAATTTCTTTTGAGGTAAAAAGACAAATTCAATTTTATTCTCATATTCTAATTGTGAAAATCTAATTGGTTCTGATAATTGCAACGCTTTTTTGCTCGTCGCTACAATAGATGCAATTTGAAACATTTGTCCATTCATCATTTCGCCTCCCCTTAATATGAATAATACTGTTCTTTCAAAAATTCTAATTGAACAAAATCGCTGCGCGATGGCCTGCCAAGGCTGTGGCGCAGCTTTCTTTTTCTCAATAATAAAATAGGCAATGGCAATTCTTACCAGTATTTGATATTGTAAAGTTACCACACAAAACAATTCAATAAAGAAAGACACCACTGCCTATGAAAAGAATACCATTTGACCGCTTTTCTGACAAGCGGTTTTATTATGCTAATGCACCTCCATGTAAGCAGGGTTTTTCATTAACTACTGATTTTACATGGAGGATTTTATTATGTACGAAGAATTAATTTACAGAAATCAAATTTTGATAATAGCTATTATATTAATTATGGATTTTGTGTGAAAGATATTCATAATGATTTACAGTATCCTAAGAATAATGAATGTGATATTACAGGCAGATTTTTAAATGAAACAAATAAAGGCATATATCAGTTAGATACAATGAATGCTGAAGAATTAGTAGTGAGTTTAGAGAAAAACATCCTTAATTCCACAACCGTGAGTCCCATAACGTAAATTGCAGATTCTGTGGTGCACTCCGTAACGTTGATCGGGCATGTATAAGCGTCCTCTCGCAAGTCATTCGTAACGTAAATGAAAGAAAAACGGTGCAGACAAATATGATTTCCTTCGTGAGCCATGGAGCTGGGATTCTAAAAATTTCGTGAAGCTCTGCTTCACAAAATTTTTGCTCAGAAGCCCAGCGGAATGCCTGGCGAGCAGGAACATCATATTTCGTCTGTACCGTTTTTCTTTTCATAAACCTATAAAATCACGACTTGCGAGAGGACGCTTATATCTGCCCTTCACAACCTATAACCGCACCACAAAATCTGCGACACTACGCCAGTTAAACTCCGGTTTATAACTCCGGCAGGAGTTTTAAAAATTCTTCCGTAGATTGTGACACTGGCAAAGTTGGATTTATGGAAGCTACCATCTGGCGGGACGGGAGTTTTTCTTTGGTTCTCACAACATACAGGTCTTTGGATTCCCGGCTTAAGCAGTAGTCCGGGATAAAGGCTATTCCAAGTCCGATGCGGGCAAGGTCGATCAACAGGTCATTACTGCTTAATTCCACTTCCGGGATTAACTCTAACTGATGCTGCAAAAACAGGTTGTGCAGAAATTCACTTGTGGTACTCTTGCGGTCAAGCATGAGGATCGGATACTGTTTCAGTTCTTCAAACGGAATCTCCTGCTGTTTCAGATTGAAGTAGGCAGGGTTCGCAATGAAAACATCGGTAAAATTGCAGACTGTTTTCTGAATATAGGAATGATTCAAATGTGCATTTGGGAAGTTCGTCACGATCAGATCCACTTTTCCCTGCTCTAAGAGATCCACACAGCTTACAGAAGTTGCGTTGGTTACTTTGATTGGCACATTTGGAAACTTCTTGTGGAACTGCTTTAAATAAGGAACTAAAAAGTAACGGCAGATCGTATCGCTGGCACCGATGTGGAGCTGTCCAAGTCCAAGGCTGCCAGAATCGAGAAGCTGGCTCTCACCGCGCTGGATTAAGTTCATGGCAGGCTCAATGTGCTTTAAGAGTACTTTTCCGGCAGGGGTGAGCTGTACTTTTTTCGTGCTCCGGATGAAAAGAGGCTGCTCTAATTTTTTCTCCAATGTCTTGATCGACTGGCTGACAGCCGACTGTGAAATGTATAACTGTTTACTTGCCTCGGAAAAACTCAAAGAGGTTGCAACATAATAAAAAACTTTATATAACTCGTAGTTGATATCCATAAAAATGCGTGTACCTTTCCAATAAGGTTTCCATGTCAGAGAAAACCTCAGATTATAATGAGCGTATATACAGACTGATGTGCCTGAATAGATATAATTATAAGACGTACTTATAATTGTGTCAATCGATTCTTATGATTAAATGAGTGTGAAGTGTGCGTGATAAATAGTAGATTAAATATTAAATAAACTTATAAAACAAATTAAATATATTAATTATGCTAATCTAATACCATATGTTATACTATCCTAAGATTGAATCGCAATGACTCAGTACGTCATAATTGCGAAGCGTAATATCTAGCGTGGCAGAAAAAATCATGTCAGAAGCAGAATAAAAGAAAACATATCGCGAAAGGAAAAGGGAACATTTATGAGCAAGGTAAGAAGAGTTTATGTAGAAAAGAAACCGGCTTTTGCAGTCAAGGCAAAAGAGTTACAGGCTGAGATTAAGAGCTATCTTGGAATTTCTTCCGTGACAGGTGTACGTGAACTGATTCGTTATGATATAGAAAATATTTCAGAGGAGACCTACAAGAAGGCACTGGTCACTGTTTTTTCAGAGCCGCCGGTAGATACGGTTTTCGAGGAAACCTTCGAACTTGGCAATGCAAAAACTTTTTCTGTAGAATATTTACCGGGACAGTTTGACCAGAGAGCAGATTCCGCAGAACAGTGTGTAAAATTATTAAACGAAGAGGAAGAGCCGGTTATCCGTACCGCAACTACTTATGTGATCGAAGGCGATATCACAGAGGAGCAGTTAGAGGCGATCAAGCATCACTGCATCAACCCGGTTGATTCCAGAGAGACAGGTCTTGAGAAGCCGGAGACTTTGGTACAGAATTTTGAAGATCCTGCAGATGTGATCTCATTTGTGGGATTTGCAGATATGCCGGAAGCACAGTTGAAAGAGCTTTACGGTTCTTTAAACCTTGCTATGACATTCAAGGATTTCTTACATATCCAGAACTACTTTAAAAAGGAAGAACACAGAGATCCATCCGTAACAGAGATCCGTGTTCTTGATACCTACTGGTCAGACCATTGTCGTCATACGACCTTCTCTACCGAGTTAAAGGATGTGAAATTTGACGACGGATTTTACAAAAAACCGATCGAAGAGACTTACAATGACTATCTGAATACATTCAAAAATCTTTATGAAGGACGTTCCGACAAGTTTGTCTGCTTAATGGATATTGCACTTCTTGCCATGAAGCGTTTGAAAAAAGAAGGAAAATTACAGGATCAGGAAGAATCCGATGAGATTAATGCATGCTCTATCGTAGTTCCGGTTGAAGTGGACGGACAGACCGAAGAGTGGCTTGTCAACTTCAAGAATGAGACACATAACCACCCGACAGAGATCGAACCGTTCGGTGGTGCAGCCACCTGTCTCGGTGGTGCGATCCGTGATCCGTTGTCAGGACGTACTTATGTATACCAGGCAATGCGTGTGACAGGAGCAGCAGACCCGACTGTATCTGTGAAAGACACGTTGCCGGGAAAACTTCCACAGAAGAAAATTGTCCGCGAGGCAGCTCATGGTTATAGTTCCTATGGTAACCAGATCGGACTTGCAACCGGTTATGTAAAAGAAGTATACCATCCAGACTATGTTGCAAAACGTATGGAGATCGGTGCCGTTATGGGTGCTGCTCCAAGACGTGCAGTTCAGAGACTGACTTCTGATCCGGGAGATATCATTATCTTACTCGGAGGACGTACCGGACGTGACGGTATCGGTGGTGCAACAGGTTCATCCAAGGCACATAATACACAGTCCACTTCTGTCTGCGGTGCAGAAGTACAGAAAGGTAATGCTCCGACAGAGCGTAAGATCCAGAGATTATTCCGCCGTGAGGAAGTTGCCCACATCATAAAAAAATGTAACGATTTCGGTGCGGGCGGTGTGTCTGTGGCAATCGGTGAATTAGCAGACGGACTTCGCATTAATTTAGATAAAGTCCCGAAAAAATACGCAGGACTTGACGGAACAGAGCTTGCAATCTCTGAATCCCAGGAGCGTATGGCAGTTGTTGTAGCTCCGGAGGATGTTAAGACCTTCTTAGGTTACGCAGCTGAGGAAAACTTAGAGGCAGTGGAAGTTGCAGTTGTGACAGAGGATCCAAGACTTGTATTAGAGTGGAGAGGAAAAGAGATCGTAAATCTTTCCAGAGCATTCTTAGATACAAATGGTGCACATCAGGAGACTAACGTAGAAGTTGAGATGCCTGAGGAAAAAGAAAATTATTTCAAAAAGATCGCAGCACCAAAGGTAGCAGAGGCAGTTGCGGCAAATGATATGAAAGCTGCATGGATGACAGAGCTTGCTGATTTAAATGTCTGCTCCCAGAAAGGTCTTGTAGAGATGTTCGACGGTTCCATCGGTGTGAACAGCGTTTACATGCCATTCGGTGGAAAATACCAGCTCACAGAGACACAGTCCATGGTTGCAAAGCTTCCTGTTGCAAAAGGAGACTGCGATACTGTGACCATGATGTCTTATGGTTTTGATCCATACTTATCAAGCTGGAGCCCATACCACGGATCTGTTTACGCAGTATTAGAATCTTTATCCAGAATCGTAACTGCAGGCGGTGACTATAAAAAAGTACGTTTCACTTTCCAGGAGTACTTCCGCAGAATGAGCGAAGATCCAAAACGCTGGAGCCAGCCATTTGCAGCATTACTCGGTGCTTACAATGCACAGATCGGCTTCGGACTTCCATCTATCGGTGGAAAAGATTCCATGTCCGGAACCTTCAATGATATTGACGTTCCACCAACACTTGTTTCTTTCGCTGTGGATATCGCAAAAGAAAAAGATATCATCACACCGGAATTAAAAGCAGTGGGAGACCAGTTAGTACTGTTTACAATTAAAAAAGATGAATTCGACCTTCCGGATTACGCACAGGTCATGAAATTATACGATACCATCCATGCACTGATCCAGGCTGGCGTGATCGTATCCGCTTATGCACTTGACGGAAAAGGACTTGCAGCAGCAGTCAGCAAAATGGCATTCGGTAACAAGCTTGGTGTTACAGTAAATGAAGATGTTTCCAAAGAAACATTATTCGCTCCGGGATTCGGGAACATTGTGGCAGAAGTTCCGGCTGAAAAAGTTGCAGAGGTAAAAGCAGCATTCGATGCAGCAGGACTTGCAGGATACGAAGCACTTGTCGGATGGGTAAATGAAGAAGAAAGCTTTATTTACGGTGACATGAGAATTTCCATGGAGGAAGCATTACACGCATGGACAGCTACATTAGAAAAAGTTTTCCCAACCCGTGCAACAGAGAATAAGGATGAAGTTAAAACAGGATTATACAAAGCAGACAGCATTTATGTATGCAAAAACAAAGTGGCAAAACCAACTGTATTCATCCCGGTATTCCCGGGAACTAACTGCGAGTACGACAGTGCAGACGCATTTGAGCGTGCAGGTGCCGATACGATCGTAAAGGTATTCAAAAACATGAATGCAAATGACATCCGTGAATCTGTAGATGAGTTTGTAAAAGCAATCGAACAGTCCCAGATCATCATGTTCCCGGGTGGATTCTCTGCCGGTGACGAACCGGACGGCTCTGCAAAATTCTTTGCGACTGCATTCCGCAATGCAAAGATGACAGAAGCAGTCATGAAGCTGTTAAATGAGAGAGACGGACTTGCACTTGGTATCTGTAACGGATTCCAGGCACTGATCAAATTAGGATTAGTTCCTTACGGAGAGATCCGCCCGCAGTCAGCAGAGTCACCGACTCTGACATACAACACCATCGGACGTCATGTGAGCAAAATGGTTTACACAAAAGTTGTTTCCAACAAGTCCCCATGGTTACAGGGTGCAGAGCTTGGAAAAGTATATTGCAATCCGGCTTCCCATGGTGAAGGTCGTTTCGTAGCACCACAGGAGTGGTTAGACAAGCTCTTTGCAAACGGACAGGTTGCTACCCAGTATGTGAATGAAGCCGGTGTTCCGACCATGGATGAAGAGTGGAATGTCAACGGTTCCTACATGGCGATAGAAGGTATCACAAGCCCGGATGGACGTGTACTTGGCAAGATGGCTCACTCCGAGAGACGTGACAGAAGTGTTGCGATGAATATTTACGGAGAGCAGGATATTAAGATCTTTGAATCCGGTGTGGCTTACTTCAAATAAAACAGGCAATATTATTTATAAAAGATGAAAAAGACTTTGTGGAGTGTATAAACTCTGCAAGGTCTTTTTTTACGTCTTACGGTACAAACTTTACCACTTACATGAAAGCTATTTACAAATATAACACCATTTTCTATACTGAGATAGTCGATAAGGACAACGAAAACATGAAAGGTAAAGGGAAAAGGAATGAAGGTTACATCCAGCAGACTGATCGAACAGAAAAAACCGATCCTGAAACAATTATTAGATAGATTGCTGCAGACATATTCGTATGCATCCATTCTGATGACAGATTCAAAAGGCAAACAGTACACCATTTCAAAACAGGGAATCAGCATTACGGAGAACATGTTTGTGGAGTTAGGCTATGTGGCAAAAGTATACGATGGCGAGAGCTATGGAGAATATGCGTTCAGCCACATTGATGAGAATGAGATTGACACCATTGCAGAGGAAGTAAAAAATCATGTGATGCCGTGGGCAAAAAAGCTTCCGGATGACATGAAAGTGAAACAGTATCCAGAAATTCCGGACGAAGCATATCATTTTGAAAAAAGCACTGACTATGAAGTTTTGCCGGAAGAATTAGGCGATGAGGAGATCGTAAAACGCCTTGGCGCAGTGCGTGAAAAAGCAATGGCACAGGATGAAAAAATCGTTGAGATCAAGACAGCATGCGTTTACCAGATTTATCACAAATTATTTTTATCTCCAAACAAAGACATGACGCAGAACGTCATGTGGACAAACGGCATGATCATGGGACTGATCCCGAAGGGCGAGGAGATGAAGATGGCATTTGACAGCTGCTCCGGCTGTGGCGGAATGGAAATTTTAGATGACATGGAAACAAAAATCCCACCATTAGTGCAGAAACTCAATGATCTTGCCACAAGTGAACCAATCACACCGGGCGAGTATGACTGCATCTGTGCACCGGATGTCACAGGCATGATCGTGCATGAAGCATTCGGACACGGTGTTGAGATGGATATGTTTGTGAAAAAACGTGCGTTGGCAGAAAAATACATTGGCGAATATGTGGCATCCCCATTAGTTACCATGCATGACGGTGCTGCAGCAGCATCTGAGACCGCAACTTTCTTTTTTGATGATGAGGGAACACTTGCGCAGGATACCGTCATCATTGATAAAGGAATATTAAAGACCGGAATCTGTGATGCACAGGCTGCTATGGCACTTGGCACAAAACCGACCGGAAACGGAAGAAGGGAAAAGAACAGCCATAAAGCGTACACGCGGATGACGAATACATTCTTTGAGCCGGGCACAGATAAAGTGGAAGATATGATCGCCTCTATTTCCTATGGCTTTTATCTGGAAAATGCGAGCAGCGGCATGGAAGATCCGAAAAACTGGGGAATCCAGTGCTTAGTTGACATTGCAAGAGAAATCAAAGACGGTAAATTTACCGGAAAAGTATTTTCTCCGATCGTTTTGACCGGATATGTCCCGGACTTATTAAAATCCATTTCCATGATGTCAGACGAGTGTGAACTTGCAGGAACCGGCTACTGTGGAAAAGGACACAAAGAATGGGTAAAAGTGTCGGACGGCGGCCCATATATCAAAGCCAGAATCAGATTAGGGTAAAAAGGAGAAAAACAGATGCGTGAAAAAATATTACAGGCAATTCGGAAATTTCAGATAGAAACCTATCTTGTGACAGAGAAAACAGTCGAGGGTGCAGAACTTTATTTTATAAAAAAAGAACTTGATATGCGCAGGATGAAACAGGATGCGGTGTCTGCGGTTACCATTTACCGTGATTTTGAGGCAGACGGAAAGAAAATGCGTGGTTCCGCAAATATCAATATTTTTCCGGAGATGACACAGGAGGAAGTAGATGAGGCGGTAAAAGGTGCTTATTACGCAACTTCCTTTGTAAAAAATCCATTTTTTGAACTTCCAAAAGGGAAAAAAGAGGATAAAGTGCAGGTAAAAAGCACACTTTGTGGAAAAAGCCTTGAGGAGATCGGAGATGCATTTGTAAAAGCGCTTTACTGCGTGGATGTGCAGGACGATGCATTTATCAATACGGCTGAGTTTTTCATGGAAAAAACGACGACTGCGATTTACAATTCAGAGGGTATTGATGTTTCCTATGAAAAAAACAGTGTGAACGGAGAGTTTGTCGTACAGTGTATCACACCACAGGATGTCGAGCAGTATCAGGAGTTCGCATATGATGATCTTGACACAGAGGCACTGACGGCACAGGCAAAAGAAGCATTGGAACGGGTATGCGACAGGGCAAGGGCGACAGAAGCACCGGAAAAAGGAAACTATAAGCTGCTTCTTTCCGGAAAAAATGTGCGCACACTGATCGATTTTTACATAGACCGGTCATCCTCCGGCATGGTCTATCCGGGTTATTCAGGCTATCAGGCAGGAATGGATGTGCAGGGAGAAAAAGTGCAGGGAGAAAAATTAAATATCACGCTCCATGCATCCAATCCTTATTCAAGTGAGGGAATCCCGATGAAAGATATTACACTATTAAAAGAGGGAGAACTGAAGGCAATTCATGGAAATGCCCGGTTTGCATACTATTTAGGTGTCGAGCCGACCGGAATCTACAGTGCGGTAAAACTGGATAATGGCACTAAAACTCTTGAGGAGATGAAAAAAGAACCATACCTTTATGTGGTAAGTTTTTCTGACTTCTCCATGGATAGCTTAAGCGGATATTTTGGCGGTGAGATCCGTCTTGCCTATATTTTCGACGGTGAGAAAGTGACGCCGGTAACCGGAGGCTCTGTCAGCGGCAATCTGTTGGAATTACAGAAAGATATGGCATTTTCCACCGAGCGTTATAAAGATAAAGATTATGACGGACCATTTGCGGTCGAATTTCATGGGGTAGCGGTCGCAGGAAAATAAGATTTTCATGGTGGTGAAAACGGGATGTAAAGCAAATTAATATGATAAGTGTGAAAGGAACATTACATAAATGGAACAGAAAAAGTTTCCGTTTATGTAATGCTCTTTTTTGGTGGAGACAGATAAAATGGAGATGAAAAACAAATGAAGAGGAGAGAAAAACATGAAGAAAAATCTGAAAAACAAAATCAAAAAGATGGTTGCAGGAATGATGCTTGCCTGTTCACTGCTTACATTGTTTGGTGGAGTAAGCAGTGATGGGATTGCGACGTGTACTGAAGTTGTGAATAATGATATACAACGAACTAACTAAGATAGTTTAATGTCAAAATCCTTTAATAAAGATTCTTTTAAGACATCAGAATTTGGTTTTGATTCGAAAAGCTCTTGTATAGCACATGCATAGTGTCCATATAGTTTTGCAGCGTTATATTTTTTGACTTCACCAAGTGCTTGTGCATAATAAAAAAAGAAATATCCAAAATTGCGTAAAGATTTCTTCTGTACACTAAAATTTTTTTCTGACAATAAATCTAATAATTCATAATAATGTTTTTGAATATATAAATTAGTACAGTACATTGTCAAAGTTGGCGAGAGAAAAGAGTTCATAAAACAAATATCAAATGAATTAATTAAAAAATAGTCAAGTATTTTAGAAAAATATACATTACTTTTATTTGCGTCTATTGTTTGGTATTCAAAAGCAATATTAGTCAGGAGCGAAAGTTCTGCCCATGATAATCGGTAATTGTAAATAAAATGTATATCAAAATTTGGTAGAGTACAAGATAAGGCTTGCAATAAAATGTCAACTTTTTTTTCGGCAGACAAATTTTTGCTTATTGCATAATATAAGTAATATAGTTGTGTTGGTAAAGTATCTTTTGTAGTAAGCATAGATTTTAATTTACTTAAATATGAAGATAATTTATCTGTTTGATAACCGAAAATATGCATCAGTTTGAATTTTAACTCATAAATTTTGCTTTCACGTTCGTTTCCCCAAAAGGTAAAACCACGTTCTGATATGCCAAGCCGTTGTAATAAAGCCTCTGTTAAAAAGACATTCGGTTGCAGGGAGTCGTTTTCAATTTTTGAAAGTTTGGATTTTGAGCATAATCCCTGACATAATATAGTTTGGGAGAGTCCTTGTTCTGTGCGAAGCTCATGAATTAATCTGCCAATTGTCAAAACATCCGTGGAAAAAAAGTCATAAGTACCGTCTGTTAAATCAGATGTAGTTATGGCTTTTTTGATTGGAAACGTAATCTGTGGAATATCGTCCATTTGTGAGAGGTAATCATCTAATGCAAACATATGTTCATTTAAAACATAATTTCTGCACATAACGGCATAGTAGCTGTCGATGGAATGTGCAGCATAAAAAGTATTCTTAAAATAAATATAGGCAGTTTTCATTTCACCGGTATGATAATAGCCAACCGAAGTCAGAAATGTTAATTCTAATAAAGGGGAATCCTCGGAATTTTGTACCATTTTATGACGGTGATGGTCTGCTATGGCAAGAGCTTTTTTATAATCTTTCATTTCTAATAAATACTTTGTGTAGACAATCGCATATTTCGCGTACAAATAATCTTTTTTCAGATAATCAATTTCAGCGTTTGCGAGATAGGAAGCAATCTGTGAACAGATGTTATAACAAAGATCGCTTTTTCCCAGATAAAGTAATTCCTGTGCAACGCCAATAAGCAGTTCGATTTCAACAATAGATAATAAAAGATGATGAAAATCTGAATAGTCAATTTCAGGACGTGTTATATGGAGCGCGGAAGAAAAAAGGTCATAAAGGGCATGATGGTCTGCACAGCCAGAGCACACCTGAATCCGACCATTTAAATAAAGATATTCCTGATAATAGAGTTTGTTATCTGCAAAGTTCCATTCTTCCAGCTTATTTAATTCATCATATGCCTGACTTAACTGCCAGGAACCCAGATAGAAGCGTGCACGATTGAGGGTATAGAAGCAGTCAAAGTCTGTTCTGCCTGCAAAGATCGGGTAAACTTCGCAGGGAGCACCCGCATGAGCCATAAGTGCCTGAAAAGTGACAGGGCTGACACCGGCGGAACCATTTTCGATTCTTGAAAGAGAGAGAACAGAACATACCCCTTCGGATAATTGTTCCTGTGTTAACCCCGCTTTGATCCGTGCTTCACGGATTGTTTTTCCTGCATTTCTGACACCCATTTATAATAACCTCTAATTTCAACATATATTTTGAAATAAATTATATAGCGGAAAAAAGAAAAAGACAATGTATATCAATCAATTTGATATATACATAAATGGAAACTTTTTTGTTTCTGGTTACTTATTTTACAAATTTGTGCGGAGCTTGTATAATGAAAAAAGGCGAAAAGAAGAAAGGAATAAAAAGTGTTGTATGAAACAGGAAAGTAAGGTCGGCTACCGTGATATCTTTCGGCAGACCGAGTACATGAAAATTATGATAGCGGCATTGATCAATCGTTTCGGAGATTCCATTGACGCAATTGCATCCACATGGATTGTCTATGAAATCACAGGAAATGCCGCATGGTCGGCTATCATTTATGGTGTGAATAGAATCCCATCTATTATCATTACGCCGTTAGCCGGAGCATGGGTAGAGGGACAGAAAAAGAAAACAATTATGATTGTCACGGATTTGATACGTGCGGTCTGTGTTGCATTTGTGGCAACCGGGTATCTGTTCGGATTTTTACAGGCATGGATGCTGTTGGTTACAACTTTGACGATTTCTGCGGTAGAGGCATTCCGGGGACCGGCAAGTGCTGCATTGACGCCAAAGGTGCTGGAAAAAGAATACTATGAATATGGAATATCGTTATCGACAACCTTGTCAAGTATGGTAGAATTAATCGGAACGGCTGTTGCAGCGGCAATTATAGCTGTAATTGGAACTTCCGGTGCAATTTACGTGGATATGACAACTTTTTTGCTGTCCGCACTGATTATTGTATTTGTGAATACAAAAGAGCAGGGGCTTGTCAAGCAGAAATTTGACCGTAAGGCATATGTGAAAGATCTGGCAGATGGATTTTCTTATGTGAGAAAAGATGCAATGATCCGCATTTTTTTACTTTTGGCGGTTTTCCTGAATGCAATTTTAGTTCCATTGAACAGTTTACAGGCACCCCTTGCCGGTGATATATTGGGCGGTGGAGCGGAGATATTATCAATTCTCGGAATCTCCATAACCGTAGGTATGCTGCTTGGCTCCGTCACTTATCCAATGGTACAGCGTATTATTCCGGGAAAGGGGCTTTGGATTGCGAGTGGTTTGGGGATTGCTTTGTTTTATATTATGCTCCCGGTGTGCAGACCGCTTTATACAAGCCAGATTTTGGTTTGTGCGTTTACCGCAGTATTTAGTTTTATTCTGGGATATACGGTGGCATTGGTAAATTCGCATTTGAGTGTGTTTGCAGTAAAAAGAATCCGCACAGACTACCTTGCCAGAATATCCGGCATTACAACCGCGGCAGGTGCAGCATCCATGCCTGTGGCATCGTTTCTGGTGAGTATCGTTGTTGCATATGTGGATACATCAGCAATATTTATTACTTCCGGTGTGCTGGCACTGATCGTGACTGTGTGCATGTTTTTTTCCAGAACACTTGGACAAGGGGAAACTGATACGGTTGCAGAAGATGTAGAAATGGTGCGATCATGAATTGGGATTAATATTGAATTGACACGATATAGAGCATTAAGGCATTATTAAAGGAAGTGAGTATAAGCATCATCGATGGCATGTGAAAAAGCAGAGATCAGAGCCAGGGTTTAGAAGGAGAAAAACATTGAACACGTATATATATAAAACAAAAAAATATATTATCGCCCAGATTTTATGGGATTTGGCAGGCGTTATCTGTCTGGCTTTTTCACCATTGCTTCAACAATGGCTGTTTGATTATGGGCTGCAAAGCCCTCTCAAAAAGATCGTGATGGTGATATTGGCGTATGGTGCATTACTGGTCTTTTATACTTTATCACAGTATTTTTGTGTGTTGTATGCATTTAAAGGCGGAATAAAATTCGAAAATTTACTGAAAAGAGATTTTTTGTATTCTTTGTTTCATATGGAATCATCAAAGTTCTATAAGCATTCCATTGGCGAATATGTTTCCTTACAGGGAAATGATATTACAGCGTTAGAGCAGGATTATCTGGAACCGGTTATCAGTATCATACGCTGCGTAAACATGATAATTGTGTATGGTGTCGTGCTGTTTTTCGGAGTTGACTGGAGAATTGCGCTGGTGATAATTCTGGCTTCGATATTTGCGATCCTGATACCGAGAATGATAGGAAAATCGCTGACTGACGCAAGAAGTACATATCAGGAACAGATGGCGGAGTACGTTACAGAGATTACGGATTTATTGGAAGGTTTTCGTGTTATTAATCAGATGACGGTAGGAAAAATACTTGATAAGCATGAACACGTTTTAAATGAAACAGCAGAAAAGCGGTATCAGTATGGGAAAAAGAAGAGCATGGTATTAGGCGTGAGTGAATTAACGACTAAATTCGTGAAAATATTTACATTTGCAGTGGTGGCAGTTCTTTTTTATAAGCATGAGATCACAGTGGGAGTCGGAGTTGCCACACTTAGTTATGTATCTTCTTTCATCGAACCGATCGACACTGTCCTCTATAATTTCACGGCAATACAGTCCATGAAGGACGTGAAGAAAAAAGTATTAGCTTATACGCAGGATACGCATGTCACAGTCCTGCCGGGAAAGAAAAAATTAAATTCAGATATAACATTGGAAAATGTGACATTCAAAAGGGAAAATTTTGCATTGGAAAATGTAAATTTAATAATTAAAAAAGGCATGAAGTATGCCGTTATCGGACACAGCGGAGCAGGAAAATCAACCTTGTTCAAACTTATTATGGGGTATGAAAAAAACAGTTCCGGCGTTATCAGATTAGATGGAGAAGATATCAGAAACTATGATATTTCTGAATTAATATCCTATACGGATCAGAGTGAACATATTTACAGAGCGGGGATCGTAGATAATATAACCGTTTTTCATTCTTATCCAATGGAAGGGATCGACAGCGTAGGAAAGAGTATCTGGCCGGAATTTTTTGAAGGGATATTCAACAGAAAAGAAAAAGAATGTCAGCGTTTTAGTGGAGGGGAAAAACAGGCAGTCGCATTTTTGCGTATGGCAGCAAAAAATGCAGAGGTGATACTTCTCGATGAGCCGTTTTCTGCAATGGATGCAAAAATGAAATCGGCAGTAGAACATTATCTGTTTACAGGAAAAGAGTTTGAAGGAAAAACCGTTTTAGTCATTACACATGATACAAGAGAAGAAAGCCTTTCGCAGTATGATGGAATCATACATGTTGGAGAGAATGGCATTTATGTGGAATAAATGCCTATGGGCAGGGAGAGATTGGATATTGTTTTTCAAAAAGTAATCCGCTATACTTAGGTCAATAACGAGTGAGGATGACAGAGATTGTTCTTGATGGTGACTGGAGGGACGATACATGAATACAATGCCGATATCAGAACTGATTGAGCAGGTAACAGAAATCTGCAAAAAAAACGGGGTGAAACGGCTGGATTTATTTGGTTCTTTTGCAACAGGAACATCCACACCAACGAGTGATATTGATTTTGTGGTGTATGGATGCAACAATCTTATAAAATTGGAAACAGATTTAGAACAGATTGAAACATTGCGGAAAATAGACATTTTTGACTACGACAGTATTCACAATGAATTTTTACGGGAGGATATTCACAAATATGGAAAGCAGATTTATTAACCGGTATCATACTTTTTGCAAATGCCTGAATAATCTGGAAAAAAGTAAAACTGCCAGCCCGGATGCAGATTTTGTGCTGGAAGGTACGGTTATGAATTATAATCTTACATTTGACATTGCATGGAAAGTAATGAAAGATATTTTGGTAAAGCGTTTGGAAATCCTCGATTTTGCGGTGTGTTCTCCAAGAGAAACCTTGCAGCAGGCGTTTACAAACAGGATCATTGAGGACGACAGGTGGATGCAGATGTTAAAAGTGCGAAATCAGCTTGCGCATGATTATGATGGAAGTTTTGCATGCGAGATGTTTGCGGATATTGTGAATGTGTACTGTCCGTTGTTCGAGAAATTCCGTGACAGCGCAGCAAAATATTATGAGTAAGACAGAAAGGGGCTGTGCACCAGCTGATTAGAATCAATCAGCAGTGTCTCAGCTTCTTTTTTTATGTAAATAAGAAACTTCGTTTCTGTTACATAAAAAATACTCCGCGGGGATGCGCAACTTGCGCACGAGCAAGATGCACACATTCATGCGGTGCATTTGACGACCGTTAATCAGAGCGGGATTCGCAGAGCGTATTCGTCTTTTGTGGGAGGGCAGATAACTATGTATTATATAGCATTAAATGTGTTACACAACATGAATTCAAGTAGAGTAATGTTATACAGAGAAATGCGAAAGCACTTTGAAAACCAGAATATCAATTCAGATGATGAAGTTTTTGAATTAGGACGAAAGCTGGGATTGGCTGATCATGTAATTAAGTATGAATATGATGGCTGTATGTATGCAAATTTTATAGTGCCTCAAAATGGTGTTAAAAGACTCTCTGAAAAGGCAAAAGTTGATTTTAAATTATATGATTCTGAATTGAAATATAAATTATCTGAAGTGCCTGTTACATTTGATATTTACCCGGAATTCATTGAGACTAAAATGCATCGGGTAGATACGATCGACAGGGCATATGAAGAAAAACTCATGGAAGAAAAGTGGTCAAGAAATAAGACACTGCAACGTTATAAAAAGAAAATAAATTCTTTTTCAGAATTGGAAAGTACGATCTGTAAACTGAATGGAGCTTTCGGTGAGCGAGAAGAATATCATAAAAATTTGGAAGAATTAATAACGGCATATGGAACAAGAAGAATTCATACAAAAGATTCAACGGCATGGATCAACTTTAGAGGATGTTATTCGTCTAAGTCATTAAATGATTTTTGGAAAGTCTATCTGCATATCTTTGATTATACAGGTAAAGCAATAGAGTGGGGCGGGGAGCCGCTTTCATTGCAGTATCTTTCTGAACTTTGTGATAGGGAAGAAAAAAATTTGAAAGATTTTTTGGTAGCAGCAATGGAAGACGGGATGATTAGAAAAATAGGAAAAGACATGTTTTCTATCACTGGACATGCAGCCTCCATTCATAAATGCATTAGCAGTAAATATCATTTAAATAGATTGAGTGTTATCATTCGCAGAAAAAAGAAACAGCGTTTTATTTTGCTGATTGGAGAAAACAGTTTGTATTCGCAAAAAATAAAAGAGGTAATTTATTGCGATACAAAAAGAGTAGAAAATTATTGGCGTTTATTTGAGGCTGATACATTAAGTGATGTTATTGCAAAAATAATGGATATCATTACTGCGTTTGATATTTATGAGGATTATTATTACTGGCCGCTAATTAGGACATAGGGGGATATGGAAATTAATAACAAATATGATTCAGAACATATTGATAATCGCAATTTCATAATAAAATGACATAGATATTGACATAATATATATAAATATGGTACTCTCTTAAAAAGAGGTGAGAAAATGTTGAAAACTTATCTGATGGAAAATTATGGATATAATGAACCTATTTTTTTGAATGACTTGACAATTCAGGGATTGTCTGAAAATGCAGTTCGGCAGGCCGTGAAACGACTTGTTGCTAATGGTTTTTTGGAACGGTATGATAATGGAATCTATTATATTCCAAAGCGTGACGGATTACTTGGGAAGAGTTATCTTGATCCGTCGCTGGTTATTATGCGCAAATATATACAAAGTAAATCAGAGATTTATGGGTATGTCACAGGGGAATCGTTTGCCAATCAGTTAGGATTAACAACGCAGATGCCAGCGGTGATTGAAGTGGTTACAAATCGTGAGGCGACGAATGGCCGTACTATAACAGTGGGAAGCGAAAGAGTTAGAATAAAAAAGGCTCCGATTATGGTTTCAGATTCGAATGCTGATCTTCTACAGTTACTTGACAGTATTGGGCAGGCAGAAAAGTACACGGAGCTGTCAATTCATGAGACAATAGATATATTGATTTCTTATGTGAGAAAGAAATGTTTTACGAAAGATCAGTTGTCGGAAGTGATTCCGGCATTAACTGGTGCAACGGCAAAGAAATTGATCGAATGGGGAATGATTTATGAATTTGCATCATGATGAAGTAAGAAAACAGCGTTCAACATTAGCAGTTTGTCCATCAGCAAAAGAAAATGTATGTGTGACGGATATTTTATATGAAATTATAGAAAAAGAGACTTATAAAAAAGATTATGAGGAAATAACATTAGGCTTGCTATTTGTGCCAGAAACCTACGATACAGTTATTCAAAGCATAAAAAAGATTGCAGATAGTGGAATCTGGAATTAGAATAAATGGCGGATTTTACACCGCCACTTTTTCTATTCAATCTTCACAAACTCCGGTTTTCTTTCCCGGAACACCGTAAAGTAATCAAAGCCAGAATCTTTTAATATAGAAGGAACTTTTGCAAAATCAAATGCAACATGTTCCGGTTTGTGGGCGTCAGCACCAATCGTGATGATCTCGCCGCCAAGTTCTCGGTAACGCTTTATAATCTCCTCGGTTGGATTCGGGTGACCAAGACCGTATTTGAAACCTCCGGTGTTTAACTCGATTCCTTTTCCGAGGGAGACAAGTTTTCGTAAAATTTCATCGATCACATCCTGATATTCCCGCCAGTCATAATTTTCATTGGAGGTCGGACCATAGCGGACAACGTAATCGAGGTGCCCGTATACGTCAAAATCCTGATAGCTCTCAATATTTTCAAGAATGGATTCAAAATATTCCCGGTAGGCTGATTTTTCCTCGCGTCCTTCGTAATAAGCTGCGTAGTATGGATCAAATCCATGCACAACATGGGAGGAACCTATGACAAAATCAAATGGATACTGCGATAAAATATCCGTGTACAGCGCAGCTAGATGCGGCTGTAAGCCAAGCTCAATGCCGAGGCGTACCGGAAGCTTTGCGGCATATTTTTCCTGATAGGCAAGTACGGACGAAGTATAATTTGGCAGATCGAGAAGAAAAATATCCGGCTCCTCAGGATAATCAATATCAAGATGATCTGTAAAGCAGATCCCGGCAAGTCCTTTTTTGATAGCAGAAGAGATCATTTCTTCCTGCGGGGCTTCACTGTCCCCGGAAAACTGGCTGTGCATGTGTGTATCCCAGAGCCCGTGATGTGAAAATTTAGTTTCCATAATCTATATTCCTTTCGATGAAAAAATTTATTAGCAAAATTAATAATAAAAATTTTATAAAAATACATCTGACAGGTTATAATAAAACGTTGTTATCATGCATTTACCTGATATCTAATATAACTTATTTTACAAGAGAAGGGAATAGATTGTACGCGATTTTGTACAAAATGAATGAAAAATAGAGCCAAAAAATAAATATAGTGAAAAATTTAACAAACTCATGAAAAACACTTGAACTTTATACAGAAATTGGTTAAAATAGAGAAAGCTTGGGAACAATAGTTTCCAAAAAGTATATTTTATACAATTCTAGGAGGAATTAAAAATGGCAGTAAGAGTAGCAATTAATGGTTTCGGCCGTATCGGTCGTCTTGCTTTCAGACAGATGTTCGGAGCAGAAGGATATGAAGTAGTAGCAATCAACGATTTAACAAGCCCTAAAATGTTAGCACACTTGTTAAAATATGATTCTTCTCAGGGAAAATATGAGCACGCTGATGAAGTATCTTACACAGATGATTCTATCATCGTTTGCGGAAAAGAAATCAAAATCTACGCATTCCCAGATGCAAACAACTGCCCATGGGGTGAATTAAAAGTTGACGTTGTATTAGAGTGTTCTGGATTCTACACAAGCAAAGAGAAAGCTCAGGCTCATATCAATGCAGGTGCAAGAAAAGTTGTTATCTCCGCTCCAGCTGGTAACGATCTTCCAACAATCGTTTACAACACAAACCATAAAACATTAAAACCAACAGATACAATTATTTCTGCAGCTTCTTGTACAACAAACTGCTTAGCACCTATGGCTGATGCATTAAACAAATATGCACCAATCCAGTCTGGTATCATGGTAACAATCCATGCTTACACAGGTGATCAGATGACTCTTGACGGACCACAGAGAAAAGGTGATTTAAGAAGATCTCGTGCAGCAGCAGTTAACATCGTTCCTAACAGCACAGGTGCCGCAAAAGCTATCGGATTAGTTATCCCAGAATTAAACGGAAAATTAATCGGATCTGCACAGCGTGTACCAACCCCAACAGGTTCTACAACAATTTTAACAGCAGTTGTTAAAAAAGCTGGTGTTACAAAAGAAGATATCAATGCAGCTATGAAAGCAGCAGCTAACGAGTCTTTCGGATACAACGAAGACGAAATCGTATCTTCTGATATCGTTGGAATGAGATTTGGTTCTTTATTCGACGCTACACAGACAATGGTTAACCAGGTATCTGATGATCAGTACGAAGTACAGGTTGTTTCTTGGTATGATAACGAGAACAGCTACACATCTCAGATGGTTCGTACAATCAAATACTTCTCTGAGTTAGCATAATCAGAACGTACAATCACTGCACGGTAGACTACTTTTTTAAGCGACAGGCTGCCAGAGTGCAGATAAGACTCAGCAAAGGGGTCCGGTCTTTTTGGACCGGGCTCCTTTTTGCTATTGAAGAATAAATAATTATGAAACTCTTAAAAACGTAAATTGAATTGTGAAAAATTAACAAAAGCTTGAGAAAACACTGGGGAGCGGTCGGTACTTGAAGGCAGGTACAACAACCGTTGTGACTGGCTTCTTAGTACCGTTACCAGCGACACGTAGCGAAAGCGTGTTTTCGAAAATTTTGTTAATTTTGAACAACTTCAAAGAGGTATAGAGGAGTTTCGGAACTATTTATTGTGAATAAAAATAAAGGAGACTACTTAATATGTCATTAAATAAAAAATCCGTAGATGATATCAATGTAAAAGGACTTCGTGTACTTTGCAGATGTGACTTCAATGTACCTTTGAAAGATGGAAAGATCACAGACGAGAACCGTCTTGTTGCAGCTCTTCCTACTATTAAGAAATTAATCGCTGACGGCGGAAAAGTAATTCTCTGCTCTCATTTAGGAAAAGTAAAAACAGAAGAAGATAAAAAGACAAAAACACTTGCTCCAGTAGCAGTAAGACTTTCTGAGTTATTAGGACAGGAAGTAAAATTCGTAGCTGATCCGGAAGTAGTCGGACCAAACGCAAGAGCAGCAGTAGAAGCTATGAAAGACGGCGAAGTTATTTTACTTGAGAATACACGTTTCAGACCGGAAGAGACAAAGAACGGAGAAGCATTCTCCAAAGACCTTGCTTCTATCTGTGATGTATTCGTAAACGATGCATTCGGTACAGCCCACAGAGCACACTGCTCTAACGTAGGTGTTGCACAGTTAGTAGACACAGCAGTTGTTGGTTACTTAATGCAGAAAGAGATCGACTTCTTAGGAAATGCAGTTGAGAATCCGGTAAGACCTTTCGTTGCAATCCTTGGCGGTGCAAAAGTTGCTGATAAATTAAATGTTATCTCTAACTTACTTGAAAAATGTGATACTCTTATCATCGGTGGTGGTATGGCTTACACATTCTTAAAAGCGCAGGGATATGAGATCGGTTTATCTTTAGTAGACGACAGCAAGCTTGATTATTGTAAAGAAATGATGGAGAAAGCTGAGAAACTTGGTAAAAAATTATTATTACCAGTTGACGCTGTAACAATCAAAGATTTCCCTAACCCAATCGATGCTCCGGTTGAAGTAGAAGTATATGACGCTGACAAAATGCCGGCTGACCGTGAGGGATGTGATATCGGACCTAAGACTCAGGCTCTTTTCGCAGATGCTGTTAAGACAGCTAAAACAGTTGTTTGGAACGGACCTATGGGTGTATTTGAGAACCCAACACTTGCAGCAGGTACCATCGCTGTAGCAAAAGCTTTAGCAGATACAGATGCTACAACAATCATCGGTGGTGGTGATTCCGCAGCAGCAGTGAACCAGTTAGGATTTGGTGACAAGATGACACACATTTCTACTGGTGGTGGAGCTTCTCTTGAATTCTTAGAGGGTAAAGAATTACCAGGCGTTGCAGCTGCTAACGATAGATGAGATAAGCGGATTGAGAATAAGTAAGTAATCTTGTGCGCATGCTTGCATGCAGTCACATGATTGCTTACTTATTTGAGAGCGCAACGCGCGCGAGGAAACTCGGAGAGTTTTCGAGCAATCTGCGGATGTAAAAAAATCGGGAAAGAAGGAATTTTAAAATGGCAAGAAAGAAAATCGTAGCCGGAAACTGGAAAATGAACATGACTCCAAGCCAGGCTGTAAAATTAGTAGAAGAGTTAAAACCACTTGTAGTAAGTGATGACGTAGAAGTTGTTTACTGTGTACCTGCAATCGATATCGTTCCGGTTGTAGAGGCAGTAAAAGGAACCAACGTAGCAGTTGGAGCTGAGAATATGTACTTCGAAGAAAAAGGTGCATATACAGGAGAAATCTCCGCAGAGATGTTAGTAGACGCAGGCGTAAAATATGTTGTATTAGGACACTCTGAGAGACGTGATTACTTCAAAGAAGATGATGTTTTATTAAATAAGAAAGTAAAGAAAGCTTTCGAAAAAGGTCTTACACCAATCCTTTGCTGTGGCGAGACATTAGAGCAGAGAGAGATGGGAATCACTCTGGACTGGATCCGTTTACAGATCAAATCCGATCTGAAAGACGTAACAGCAGAGCAGGTTGCTTCCATGGTAATCGCTTACGAGCCAATCTGGGCAATCGGAACAGGTAAAACAGCTACAACCGAGCAGGCTGAAGAAGTTTGTAAAGCAATCCGTGAGTGCATCGCGGAAGTATATGGAACAGACACAGCTGAGGCAGTCCGTATCCAGTACGGTGGATCTGTAAATGCAGGTAATGCAGCAGAATTATTTGCACAGCCGGATATCGATGGTGGTTTAGTAGGTGGAGCTTCCTTAAAAGCTGACTTCGGTAAGATCGTTAATTACAAATAAAACTTCATTTGTAGGAAAATAGACACCTGTTTGGCAGGTTTGAAAATTTACAAAGTAAGTTTATAAGCGAACGGGTTTTTTATCAGAAGTGGTAGAAAACCCGTTTTAAATAAGTTATAATTCTATCGGTAAGTGAAAAATAATATTTTACGATGGAGAAACAAGATGTCTGGAAAGTGCAGAAAGATAATGTATGCACTTGTAGTGACAGTATTTGCTGCTTTTTTATGGATGATCTGCTGTGAGAATGACCGGAAAGTGTCCGATAAAGCTATCGGCGAGACAACAGTACAGAGTATGCGTTCTGGGGAAAAGACAGTTTCGCTGGAGCAGAGTGATATACCGAAAATAGAGATTGAGGATCTGACAGATGCATTTACTGTGATTTTACAGTATGCTCAGAAAGATATGCTTGCAGGCTGTACGGTGGATGAATCATTTTTGATGTGGTTTTATGCGCAGTATGGCAGGGATGCAGTGATACACATTGCATTTGATGTGCTGGATGGCGGGAATGACCCGGATGTCTGGTATGAGGAAACCGGAAATTCTATCCATGTGCTGTGGCTGTTATATTGCAGGGACAGTGGATTTGGACAGCATGAACTGGAAAACGTATATTGGATGCAGACAGCGGCTGCCTCGGAAATGGTATTTGGATTCGCCGGTGATATTAATTTCGCAGAGAACTGGTATACAACCGAGTATATGAAAGAACAGCCGGATGGGTTGCGGGATTGCTTTTCAGAAGATTTACTTGCGCAGATGCAGGGCGTAGATGTGATGATCATGAATAATGAATTTACCTACGCAAATAAAAAAGGGGCAACATCAGTTTACGGCAAAGCTTATACATTTCGTGCCGACCCGCAGAAAGCAGAATTGTTGGAAATATTTGGAACCGACACAGTGACACTGGCGAATAATCATGTCTATGATTATGGGAAAAGAGGATTACTTTCCACGTTAGATGTATTGGATCAGGAGGGCATTCCTTATTCGGGCGCCGGAAGAAATCTCAAAGATGCATCGAAAATTATTTATTATGTGATGAATGGACGTAAAGTTGCCTTTGTATCGGCAACACAGATTGAGCGTTCCAAACAGTATACAAAGGCTGCAACCGAAACGGAACCGGGTGTTTTGAAAGCGTTACATCCGGAAAAATTTTTGAAAATAGTAGAGGAGGCAGCACAAAACAGCGACTATGTGATCGCAGAAGTGCACTGGGGAACAGAGGGGATGCTTTATCAGGATCAGTCACAGCGGCATCTGGCAGAACAGATCGCACAGGCAGGAGCAGATGTGATCATAGGAGGACATCCGCACCGGCTTCAGGGCGCTGCCTTTGTGGGTGATGTTCCAATTGCATATAGTCTTGGAAATTTCTGGTTTTCTACCGGAACATTGTATACAACATTGTCAAAAGTTACCATTACAGAGGATGGAACAGTAAAACTTTCTTTTGTCCCTTGTATACAGCAGAATCTTACAACAAGGATTCTTACAGAACCGGAAGAACGATCAGATTTTTATGAATATCTGGCTTCTATTTCCGCAGATATCGGAATTGATGCGGACGGGGTGGTTTATCATAAAAATGCGGATGATTATCCTGCAGGAGAGATTTTATATGACTCTGATACAAGCCGGACAGATATTATCGGTATGGCTGATAATGAGGGAGACGCGATTGATATTGTCGGAAACCTGAGAGAAGACCGGTAAATTAATTTTGGAATAGTGACTGCAGATTCTAAATCTGTGGTTTCCTATAGATAAATGAGAAAATGTGTCGTACAGGCACCTCAAAGTTTAAGAAGAAGAGAGGATAAGAACATGAGTAAAAAACCTACTGTATTAATGATTTTAGATGGATACGGTTTAAATGACAGAACAGACGGAAACGCTGTTGCACAGGCAAAAACACCTGTCATGGATCAGTTAATGAAAGAATATCCGTTTGTAAAAGGAAATGCCAGCGGTCTCGCTGTAGGTCTTCCGGATGGACAGATGGGTAACTCTGAAGTTGGACATATGAACATGGGCGCAGGAAGAATTGTATATCAGGAGCTCACAAGAATCACAAAAGAGATCAACGATGGTGATTTCTTCAAAAATCAGGCTTTATTAGACGGAATGGAGAACGTGAAGAAAAATAATTCTGATCTTCATTTATATGGACTTCTTTCTGATGGTGGTGTCCACAGCCATATCACACATGTTTATGGTTTACTCGAACTCGCCAAGAGAGAGGGAATCAAGAATGTCTATGTACACTGTTTCTTAGACGGACGTGATACAGCACCTACTTCCGGAAAGGGATTTATCGAGGCACTGGAAGCAAAGATGGCAGAGCTTGGTGTTGGTAAGATTGCTTCTATCTCTGGACGTTACTATGCTATGGATCGTGATAACAGATGGGATCGTGTAGAAAAAGCATACAATGTTCTCACAAAAGGAGAGGGCGAGCAGGCAGAGAGTGCAGTTGTGGCAATGGACGCTTCTTACGCAAAAGATGTGACAGATGAGTTCTTCGTTCCAACAGCTATCACAGAGAATGGAAAACCGGTTGCTACGATCAAAGATAATGACACAGTTATTTTCTTCAATTTCCGTCCGGATCGTGCACGTGAGCTCACAAGAGCATTCTGCATGGATGAGTTTGATGGTTTCGAGAGAGGTGCAAGAAAGAATGTTGCTTATATCTGCTTCACAGAATATGACGCAACCATTCCAAACAAAGAAGTTGCATTCAAGAAAGTAGAACTGAAAAATACATTTGGCGAATATCTTGCAGCACACGGTATGAAACAGGCAAGAATCGCAGAGACAGAGAAATATGCACACGTTACATTCTTCTTTAACGGTGGTGTAGAAGAACCAAACGAAGGAGAGGACAGAATTTTAGTAAAATCTCCAAAGGTTGCTACTTATGATTTACAGCCAGAGATGAGCGCACCGGAAGTTTGCGACAAGTTATGTGCAGCAATCCGTTCTGAAAAATATGATGTGATCGTAATTAACTTTGCAAACCCGGATATGGTCGGTCATACAGGAATCTTAGAAGCTGCCATCAAAGCAGTTGAGACGGTAGATACCTGTGTTGGAAAAGCAGTCGATGCCATCAAAGAAGTAAACGGACAGTTATTCATCTGTGCTGACCACGGTAATGCAGAGCAGTTAGTTGATTATGAGACAGGAGCACCATTTACTGCTCATACAACTAATCCGGTACCGTTCATTTTAGTAAATGCTGATCCATCTTATAAATTGAGAGAGAACGGATGTTTAGCTGATATCATTCCTACACTCATTGAATTAATGGGTATGGAGCAGCCGGCTGAGATGACTGGAAAATCATTATTGGTGAAATAACACCCAGAGTTTAAAGGACGCAGTGTTGCAGATTTTGTGGTGCTTTCTCAGGGGTTGAAGGACACTTATACATGCCCGGTCAACGTCATGAATCGCACCACAAAATCTGCAATTTACGTTATGGAACTCCCGGTTATAGAATGAATTCCTACTATAAACTTGAATTTAAGATTCTCTTTTATTTTCAAAATAAGCCTCAATCTTTTTATCAACAACAATTCCTACAGGTGTCAAAACCAATAAAATAATTACCATTATTATCAATGTAAAAACCATCGCCCCATCAAAACATTTATCAGCAATAAGTTATTTTTCTTCTATAGATTCTGTTACATTAGTTCTATATTTCTCTTCACATGCTTTTAAGTAATCAAAGCATAATCCTCCATCACATCTATAGAAAAATGGATCTTTACAAATTGTATTATCACTATTGAGAATAAATACAGGTATGATATCTTTATCGTTGCTGTTTATATAACTAATTTTAAAACTGTATCCTGTTCTTCCAAGTGAAATGCCATCTCTTTTCATTGAAATACCTTGAATATTCGCCACTATATATTCGATATCTTCTGAATCGGTGATAGTAAAACCAGTTCCTGTATTTCCATCGAACACATTTATATGGTCTACCTCAGAAGGATTTACATTCTTACCGAATTTCTTTGGCATGAAATAGTAACCTACTGTTCCTACCAATAACACAGCAATTAAAATAACCAGAATACGCAGTTCCTTTTTCATACACTCTTTACCTCCACAAATTCCGATTGATCAACTTCATTAATATCATTATTCTACCATAATTACACTTACAATCCTACTTCATTCTATTAAAATTGATT